>Ga0247727_10009849_pt1 | contig 17115 bp, 15 predicted proteins | sample WisWelCaveWW1625_FD_202498 | JGI IMG/M metagenome (GOLD analysis project Ga0247727, IMG submission 202498) | Biofilm microbial communities from Wishing Well Cave, Virginia, United States - WW16-25 | ecosystem: Environmental > Aquatic > Deep subsurface > Groundwater > Cave microbial mat | place...
TACCATAGATGCTGAGGGACGTATTTTAAATTCTAACGCAATTTATGCCGAGAATTTAGGATACTCCAAAGAAGAGGTTGTTGGAAAATCAATATTTGATCATACGGCCCAAGAAAGTATTGCTGCAATGAAGGAGTCATTTTTTACATGGAAAAAAGCAGGTTTAGTCCTAAATAATGAGGTATGGTTAAAAAGAAAGGACGGTACAACTTTTCCAGTTCTAATTAGTGCAACAAACCTCTACGACGAAGAAGGAAAATTAGTTGGAAGTAACTCAGTATTAAAAGATATGACAGACATTTTTAAATCCCGAAAAGAACTTGCAGAAGCAAAATCTAAACGATTGATGGCAATTGGAGAATTGTCTGCTCGTGTAGCTCACGACCTACGAAATCCGTTATCAGTAATTAAGAACACGGTGCAGATTATGAAAATGAAAAACCAAGGAGATGAAAAGACCAAGGAGCACCTTGAGAGGTTAGAAAGGTCTGTTGGAAGGATGGCACACCAAATCGATGAAGTATTAGACTATGTAACCCCAAAAACATTAAATCTTCAAAATCATTCTATTATTGAAATTCTAAATGAAGTGATATCACGTATAAGCCAACCAGATTCAATAAGTGTTGATCTTCCTAGAAATGACACTAACATAACATGCGATCCTGAAAAATTAGAAATTGTATTTGTGAATTTAATTTTAAATGCAATTCAAGCTATGAATAACACTGGCAAAATCTCAATCAGATTGGCTGAAAGTACTGACATTATCACTATAGAAGTAGAAGACACCGGTCCTGGAATACCAGAAGATGCACTGCCAAAAATATTTGAGCCACTATTCACAACTAGGCAGGTTGGGACAGGCCTTGGATTGCCAAGCTGCAAAAGTATCGTTGAAAGGCATGGCGGAACAATAGGTGTCAAAACAATTCTAGGCAAGGGTACGACATTTGTTATTCAATTGCCAAAATCTCCTCCAAAATCTGAGCGTGATCTAAATGATAGGCAAAACAATTGAGGTTCTAGTAATCAATGATGATTTTGATACGGTTGAGTTATTTTCTGAGTTTCTTATGATTAAAGGAATTTCTGTGGTTGGCAAAGGATACAATGGAAAAGAAGCTGTTGAGTTGTACCAGAAATTAAAACCAGATATTGTATTTCTGGACATAATGATGCCAAGATATGATGGATTTTATGCTTTGGATGGGAGTAGAAAAATAGACCCGCGTGCAAAATTGATAATGATCACCGCTGATCTTACATCAAATACGGCAGATAGATTGGAAAAACTTCAGGTCCCCTTTATATACAAACCATATGAGATTGATGATATTTTGGCAGTAATCAAAAAGTCAACAGACTCTTGATCTAATTGTGGCAACGATACACCAAAAGGTAATTTGATAATCACATTTTAAAAAAAGAAATAATTCGACGATTGCAAGATTAACCTATGATGTTTCTGGTTTCATTAAATATTGTGCTCCTTTGTATGCCATACTATCGGCTTGACCTTCTAACAATTTATCTATCCCGTTAAGAAGATCATTAAGGTCAAATGCTTTGTAGACGACTTCTAATGAGGGAATCTTTTGTAACCTTTCTGCAGTTTCGCTCCTTAGATCTGCCGTAATCATCAGTATTTTTGCATGTTTGTTTACTAGCCGTATATTTTCAATTGCATAAAATCCATCATATCTTGGCATCATTATGTCCAGAAATACAATATCTGGTTTTAATTTCTGGTACAACTCAACAGCTTCTTTTCCATTGTATCCAACGCCTATTACATTCACGCCCCCAATCTGAAGAAGTTCACAGAGCATACTTACTATATCTTTGTCATCATCGACAACAATTACTGAGATTTTTTTAGGATCTCCCTTCATCTCTATTTCCATATTAGGGAATAATTCATCAACCTTATAGTGGCTTGTATGTATTAATAATTACGAACGTGCTCTTTTTTCTTGATTTCTAAACCAAACGATCATTGCGTAGAGTCGGAATAATTTTAAACCCACGCTTCAGTTTTGAATATACATAATACTTGTCACCTCAAATGTCATAATTGACTTATAATGAGTCATCCTCTTGACCGCGTACAACTTATGAGATATTATGAAGAAGTATTGGCTCAATCTGCAAGAAACTATGGGTTCACGCAGGATAAAAAATGGGAGCAGCGATATAGAACAATTGAACCTGAATCAGACAAACTCCTAAAAGAATCTATAAAAACATGTAGCAAAGAAGATCTAGAATTTTTTGAGTTAATGGATAAAACGAATCAAGAAATGGTAGAAATGGAATACAGATCTATTGAACTTGTTAACAGTGGAAAAGCAAACGATGTTATTAGTCTTCTAGAAAGCGAGGAATGAAAAACAAAGAGAAATCTTGGCAGGCGGCCTTGCCGATTATATTCAATCAAAAAATCTTATTGCAGACCAGCCTGTACAACATACACCATCTTTTCAAAAGATAATTGATCTGGAAAAAAAATTAGCCATAAGCGATGCCAATCTTAAAAATGAAAAAATGGCGCCTACTTCATAACTACTAATTATCTCAAATTGAAAAAATAGCCCTTCTTTCAAATGTGATAACTGCATTATTTTCATTTTAAAAAAACCATTACATATTATGCATAGCTTCGTTTTAGTCCTTATGTACCATGATATCAAATTGGCAAAAAATGTTGTAATGGATAGCAGTGAAACCATATCATGGATAGGAGAACAATGAACCAGATATACGGACTTAATTTTGTCAAGAAAGTAGACGAACTATCTTTGATGTGCAGTGAAGATCCAGAGTTAAAGGAAGGATTAGCATTTCTGGATGGCGAGGCATACAAACTAGGTATTTCTATCTGTGACATGGTTCATAATGTTCTGATTAAAGAAGCCTGAACAAGCCTAAGAATCGAGAGTTTGAACATCCATAATATCAAAAAAACTAGATATTATGATAATGATTTGGTATATCTGACAAAGATTCTGCGACAAAAACTAAAACTACATTGGTTCTCTTCCGCCCGATTTCTCCTGGAAAAGTAATTTACAATAGAGCCTTAATTCTATGAATAGCTAATTTATGAATGGTTTGACAGCGTTTTGATTTTGTATCAGAAGTCTTGATAAGGATCAAACCATAATATACCAGGAGCAAAAACGAAACACTTTCCAAAATCAATCATTTGCGAGTTTCTTCGTTTCAAATTATGCCTGTTTTATAATTTTATCATGCCATCTTGCCAAGAAGACAGAATCTGTCTGATGAGATTGGAATGAAACTGAGATTAAAATTCATGATGATATTTTCGATTATTTCGGTAGGTTCCTCAATTTTTATCTCCTTGTTTTAAAACCGCTGACATTATAGAATTTTCCGTTCCTTTAAACGCCATGCTATCTATTGGGCTTTTTAACAATTTGTTAATTCCATCGAGAAGGTCATCAAAATCAAAGGTTTTGTCAACAATCTCTACCGAAGGTATTCCAGCCAATCTTTCTGAAACATCATCTCTTAGAACTGCAGTTACCATCAGTATTTTGGCATGGTTATTTATTAATCGAATTTGTTGAAGTGCATAAAATCCATCATATCTTGGCATCATTATGTCCAGAAATACAATCTCTGGTTTTAATTTCTGGTACAACTCAACAGCTTCTTTCCCATTATATCCGACACCAATGACATTTACGCCACAAAAATGAAGACGTTCACAGAGCATGCTTACAATATCCTTATCATCATCTACAACTATTGCCGAGATTTTCTTCTGGTCATTGCTCATAGGTCTTCCTCAGTTTAGAATAAATCGTTAAAGTAAAGTAGATTTGTCTGTTCCAAAAATAAAATACAACATCAGTTTTTCTAAAAATAACGATAAAAGAAAATAGAATAAAAATATGTGTAAATCTTCCTCAAATTACAAGGTTTAGGTAATTTGTACCTACATTGACTTATCGTATATACGATTCTGATATATCTAAAACATGGACGCGATCCAGAACTATATGACCGTAGCAGGTGTTTTCATAGCATTTGCTGTACTGCTATTTGTTTCGCGAGCAAAAAGATCACATGGCCCATCAGAAGTAGCACCATCAGAATGACCAATGCTACAAGATGAGCAGTATGAGCCATCTTTGGGTTTACTTCTCTTGAAATATGAAAGTCAAAATTAAAAGAAAGTTAACCAATCTCCATGGATATGATTTTATTTGGTAAAAACAATCAATTCTTGTGGAAATATTATATATACTCATAAACTGCGACTTGGGTTCAGAAGTTGACATAATCAACGAGTTTATGAAAATACCTGAAGTAAAAGAAGTACGGGGAACCTATGGAGTTTACGACATATTTGTGAAACTTCAAGGTGACCAAAGAGATGCTTTGGAAAATATTATCACGCACAAGATTCGTAGAATTCCAAAGATTCGTTCTACCGTGACCCTGTCTCCAATCTTAGCTCAGGGCGGACGATAAACTCAAAGATGCTTAAACTGTTCAATTCTTTTTCATCAGAAAAAGAAGACTTTGAGCCTTTTGACAAACCTGATGTTAAGATATTCATTTGTGGACCTACATTATATGATTATACTCATCTTGGCCATGCCAGGATATTCCTGACCTATGACATTCTTTGCAGATATCTGGCAAGTCAAGACTACAAAACTGATGTTCTAGTTAACATGACAGACATTAATCAAAGCGTCTTTAACAAAGCTCTAGACCAACAAACCGATTATCACACTTTAACAAGATTTTACTCTGATGAATTCATTAAAGATCTAAACCTTCTAAATATACACACCATAACAAGACTAGCTCATGTTTCAGATTATGTTCCAAACATTGTAAAACACATTTCTTATCTGATCAAAAACAATCACGCATATTCTGCCAATGGAAATATCTATTTTGATACACAAAAAATTAAAGATTATGGCAAGATTTCAAAACAATCAAGAGAACAATTAAAATTACATAGGTTGGATATAGGCCCAAATAAAAAAAACCCAGAGGACTTTATGCTTTGGAATTGTTCGGAAGATTTTGGTTTTTCATGGAGGGGAGAGTTTGGAAATGGGGTGCCATGGTGGCATATACAGGATACCACAGTAGCTCTTGAAAATTTTGGTATACACTATGACATTCATGGAGGTGCAAAGGAACTCGCATACCCTCATCATGATGCTCATCTAGCTCAATACAAAGCGATGACTGGAACAGAAAGTCCAGTCAAACGATGGATGTACATCGGACTAGTCTTATCAAAAGGAGAAAAGATGTCAAAATCTCTTGGGAACATGGTGTTGGCTCGTGATCTAGTGGACAAATACGGCCAAAACCTGGTACGACTTTATTTGTTTTCTATTCACTATAGAGATGATGTTGATTACAAAGAAGAAGATCTAATATCAAAAAAGAAATTCTTAGAGAAAATTTATCATGTTAAAAATAAAAAGTCTGACAAGACTTCACAAGACGTTTCTAGTCTTATGAAAGACTTTATCCAGAGTCTTGATGATGACCTAAATTCGCCAAAAGCACTTGAAATCTTTGAAAAAATATGCGATTTGACGCTAAAAAATAGTAGTATCAGTGAGGATGATCTTGATAAAATAATTGACATTCTCGGTCTCTCATTATGATCTCAAAGATAGAAGAAAACGAATTTGGTTTTACAGGCGTATGGAGTACGATGACAAAATTAGAGTGTGGACTATTTTTTGCAAATCCTAATCTTCCAAATGACATCTTTTTTGATAAATTAACAAACGTCACATGTCTGAGTGAAGAAATGATTGATGACGCACTCGTTCTATTTGAAAAAAACAAAACGCAACCATTTATTTATGTTTTAGATAACCAAAAACTAGAAGAATTATTGTTCAAAAAAAACTTTAGACTGTACGACACACATCACATCATGAAAAAATCTATATCTTCTAAAGTAGAATGCAATCCAGTTCATCACATTACAAGAAAAGACTCGCTTTTATGGTGTGAAGTTTTTTGCAAATCTTATGATTGTCTTGATTGGACAGATGAAGTGAATTCTATTGTGCGCAATTCTGTTTCTAATTTAGATTATCTTGTAGATTCAGATTATAATGCTTCATGTGTCGCTTTGTATCAAAAAAATTCTATGTTGGGGTTGTACTGTCTTGGGACAATTCCTGACTATAGAAAGAAAGGATTGGCAACATCATTAATCAATTATGCATTAAATCAAGTCAGAGACAAAAATTTGGATTTTTTAATGCTTGAAACATATGCACGTGATAATTTACTAAAATTTTATTCTGATTTGGGGTTTGAACAGATTTATGAAAAAAAAGTATACACTATTTGAGTCTTGAAAGTAGAGCAGAATAACAAGTAATTAATATGATGGAATAATTTGCGTAATTATCGAGATAATTTGGGTAACAAAATTCGAATAGCAATAGCTGGGGTTGGAAATTGCGCTTCTGCTCTCATACAAGGAGCTTACTATTATTCAAAAAACCCTAACGATACTGTGGGTTTGACTGCATACAATATTGCTGGGTACGAACCTGGTGACATTGAGGTAGTTGCTGCTTTTGATGTGGCTGATACTAAGGTTGGAAAGGACATCTCTGAAGCCATTTACGCAAGGCCAAACAATACTGTAACCGTTGCTGAAGTACCAAAGATCGGAGTTACCGTTCAGAAAGGCCCTACTCTTGACGGAATAGGCAGACACCTTAGTCAGATTGTAACTGTATCCAAAGAGCCAGATGTTGATGTAAAAAAAATTCTAAAAGACACTGGTGCAGAAATGCTTGTAAATTATCTACCTGTTGGAAGCACAAACGCAGTAAGAAATTATGCCACTCAAGCTCTTGAAGCAGGAATTGGTTTTCTTAACGCAATTCCAGTTTTTATTGCATCAGAATCAAAGTGGCAACAAACGTTTGCTGACAAAAAACTCCCGCTTGCTGGAGATGATGTTATGAGCCAACTTGGCGCTACGGTAGTTCACAAGACACTTGTAAAGCTCTTTGTAGATAGGGGGGTCTTGGTTGACGGAACGTATCAACTTAACATTGGTGGAGACATGGACTTTTACAACATGCTTGATGAAGAAAGATTAGAAGACAAAAGAATTAGCAAGACAAGTGCAGTAAAAGCAATGGCTGATTATGACATTCCAATGAGAATTGGTCCAAGCGACTATGTTGATTTTATTGACAATGAAAAAATTTGTTATATTAACATAGAAGGAAAATACTTTGGAAAGATTCCAATCAAGCTTGATCTTAAACTCAAAGTAATAGACGCATACAACAGTGCTGGAATCATGATTGATGCTATAAGAGGTCTTAAGGTGGCTCTTGACAGAAAACTCTCAGGTCCTATGACTAGCATCTCATCATACTGCTTTAAACACCCTCCTATACAAATGCCATACACTGAGGCAAAGAAGGCATTTTTAGAGTTTGTAGAAGGAAAACGAGACAGGTAAAACAGGTAAGTACAATATATGCAAAAAATCTGTCGAACGAATCTAAAGCCACATTACAATAATTGTTAGCCTAGTCAATGAAACTTGTCAATATTTGGTTAATTCGTATATCCGGGCATCGAGTTCATTGGTTCATATTAAAAAAGTAGAGATCTTTGGATTCAAGTCATTTGGATACAAAAATACTATCGTAAACCTTGAACCTGGCCTTGTGGCTATCTCCGGACCAAACGGTTCAGGAAAGAGCAACATACTTGATGCTATTACGTTTGCACTAGGTGAAAACTCTCCAAAAACAATGAGGGTTGACAAATTACGATCCTTACTTCATGATGTTGAAAACAAGCACCAGGGAACAAAGATAGCGCGGGTTAGCTGTCATTTTGATAACACTGACAGAAAAATTCCTGTAGATTCTAATACAGTTACCATAACCAGAGAGATGGACGAAGCAGGGGAAAACATCTATTACTTGAATCAAAAAAAGATGCAACGAAATCATATACTTGATCTGCTTGAAGTTGCTAACGCAGGTATTCACAAGCTCAACATAGTGCAACAGGGTACGATCACAAGGATCTCTGAATTCAACGCTGAAGAACGTAGAAGGATAATCGAAGATATCATTGGATTGGCTTACTTTGACGAGAAAAAGATAGAATCTCTAAAGCAACTTGATGAGGCAGATAGGCGATTAGAAATTGCACTTGCTAGGATGGATGAGATAAAAAAGCGCATAGATGAACTAGAGGCAGAAAGAAATCATCAGTTAAGATACGTGTATTTAGATCGCGAACTTGGCAGATTCCATGCCATTCAGGCCTCTAACAAGTTACGTGAGATAGAAACACAAAAAGTATCAAAGGAGAGAAATCTACACGCCATTCTTTCCGACTCGAAAAAACTAGAAGAACAACGTGATCAAATAAAAGAGGAAATCAAAAAGCTTGAAGAAGAAAAGCAAAAGTTCATGGAAGAAGTTAATGCATACAATATTGCAAAGGCTGCAATTGATTCAGAGCTTACTACCGCAATGCAATCATCTGAACACGCAAACAGTAAGATTGCTACCAATACAAGAAGAATTGGTCAAATAGATTCTAGATTGCCAGAAATAGAAACTGAACTGGCATCATTACATGAAAAACGAACTCTATTAGAATCACAAATTATACAACTAAAGGAATCTATAAGGACAATTGATGAAACAAAAAGATCTACCAACGCAGAACTTACTTCAGTTGATTCAGAAATTCACCAAGTTTTAAAACAACAATCACAAGCCGCCACAAACAGAATTAAAGTAGACGATAAAATAAAAAATCTGTCAATCACACTCAACGAGGCAAAACTTTCATTATCAAAAATCGATTCAGAAAGAACTGACATTGCAAACAAAATAGAACAAAACGAGGCAAAGATAAAATCATTTGGTTCAGAAAAAGAAAAACTATTAGATCTAGAACAAAAGCTCCACATTGTCAGGGCAGGACACGATGCAACAATTAACGAACTAAAATCAAGACTTGCAAACATGACAGAAAAATATTCAAAGACTGAAAAAGACATTGAAGAAAATTCGCTCATTTTAGAAAAAGCTAGCAAAACTGCAGCACAACATGAGACAAAGATTCGTGTTGTAAAAGAGGTAATGCACGAAGACTATTCTATCGCAAAACTCAAAGAAGACTCCAAGCGACTTGGAATACAAGGGCTTGTTTATGAAGTTCTCTCATGGGACAAACAATATGAGAGACCAATTCTTGCTGTAGGCTCTGATTGGATAAAGGCTCTTGTAGTAAATGATTTTGGCACATTGCTTGGCTTGGCCGAATTTGCGCAGGAAAAGAAACTACCAAAGATAAAAATAATTCCACTGGATGCAATACCAAATTCCAAAGTTGAACTACCACAAGAGTCTGGAATTGTAGGTGTGCTCTCTGATTTCATAAAATGCGATGACAAATTTACAGCACTCAAGAACTTTGTCTTTGGCAATATCATTCTGGCTGATTCCAAAGAATCTGCTTATGTCTTATCCAAAAAAGGATACAAGGCAGTAACTTCAGACGGACAATTCTTTGAAGCAGATGCAAATGCAGTAGTTGTTGATATAAACTCAAAGATTTCAAAACTCACAAAAATAATTCTACTTAGTACATCAGTTGATGATATAATCCAGGCACTAAGTTTGCTTAAAAAATTCATACAGGACAAAAAATCAAAACTTAAAAAAATTGAAAGGATCAAAAAAAGTCTTGAAGATAGACATCACGCATCAGAGACTGGTCTTACAAATGTTGACTTGCATTTAACTGACATTAGGGCCAAAACAAAATCAATTACTAGTACAGAAGACCAAATTGCATTAAGAATCTCACAACTTAGACGTCATGATGAAAGTCTAAAAACTAACTCTGCAAAGATAGAGTCATACATCGCTTCATTAGAAGAGCGCATTACAGTCACAAAAGAAAATTATGCAGAAGAAGAGCAATCTAGAATAGCAAACGCACTTGCATCACTTAACGACAAAAAATCTAATATTTTGAGCGCACAAACCTCAATTCTAAGCCAGATTAGAGAACAGACTGCCAGTCAGACTGAACTTGCAAACAACGAAAATACTGTAAAATCTAGCATGAGAACACTCCATGAAGAACAATCTAGGTTAAACCATGAAAAACATGATCTCGAAGCGGAACTTCATGCGATGGTAAAAGAAAAAGAGACAGCAGATGCCGTACTTGTTTCTTTAAGAGAAAAAGAACAGCAGCTAATATCCACATCTGGAACATCAGTTTCTACACTCAAAGAATATGACGCAAAGCTAAAGGAGAAATATGATACAGAAAAGTCACTTACAAAAGAAATAAACAATTTTGAAAGACAATCTGATTCACTTTCTCGAGATGTTCGAGATTTCACAGAAAATGAAGTAAAGATTAGGGCAACACTCATCTCGTATGGTTATGATCAACTCTTAGAAACATTTGATGTAGAGCAAATACTTAGTAGACTAGAAGCAGAAAAAAAATCATTAAGTGGTACACTAAACACTAAAGCCCCAGAAGCATATGTCGAAATATCAAACGGATATCGTTCCATGTCAACACGTAAAAATGAGCTTGAAGAAGAAAGAAACTCTATTGTTAGATTCATAGAAGCAATTGACAAAGACAAACGCCAAACATTTTTGGAAGCATATGACAAAGTTGATCAAGACATTCGCAAAGTTTTCAATACAATGACTGGAGGCAATGCTTGGCTTGAGATACAAAACGAAGACGACATATTCAATTCAGGAATATCATATCTGATACAGTTCCCAGACAAACAGAAAAGAGAATCAACTTCAATTAGCGGTGGTGAAAAAACACTTGCAGCAATCACGTTCCTTTTGGCGTTACAGACACTAAAACCATCGCCATTTTACTTGCTTGATGAGGTGGATGCACATCTTGACGCATTAAACACCGAGAGGATCTCAAAAATTCTTGTAGAACGTTCTATTGGTAACCAGATAATAATGGTCACACTAAAGGACTCTACTGTACAAAAGGCTCAGCTAATCTATGGGGTTTATCCAAAGAACGGAGTTTCGCAGGTTGTTACCTACAAGCAATCCAGCACACAACAAATTGCAAATTAGTCTAGCTTAACAAAACAAGCAGCTAGCCTGTCTTGTCCTGTTTGTTCAAGTGGTGGTTCCTCGTTGCATTTTTCAATTGCATAAGGACATCGTGCACGAAATCTGCATCCTTGATATACGTCAATATCAAGCGGATCATTGATTCGGATCTTTTTTTCTTTGAGAAGGTTATCAGGTTCTGGTTCTGAGATGGCATCTAGCAAAGCTTGTGTGTATGGATGTCTTGGGTGCAAAAGCACTTCATCTATCGGACCGCTCTCTACAATTTTTCCTAAATACATGATTGAAATGTTTTGGCCAAGATATCTTGCAGTTGATAGATCATGTGTTATGTAAATGTAAGAAATATCGTTTTTTTGTTGCAGCTCACGCATCAGCTCAAGCACTTCAGCTCTAATTGAAACATCAAGCATAGAAACTGGTTCATCTGCAATAATTAATTTTGGTTTTAAAACAAGAGCTCTTGCTAATACTATTCTCTGCCTTTGTCCTCCTGACAACATGTGAGGAAATTTATTAAAAATATCTTCAGCTGGTTCTAGTTTTACTTCATGTAATGCATCTAAAACCATTTTTTTTCTTTCTTCTTTTGTGCCAATCTTGTGAATTTCAAGAGGCTCCATTATGATGTCCGATATCTTCATTCTAGGATTAATTGAGGCATAGGGGTCCTGATGTATCATCTGACACTGCATCCTAATCTTTTCAAGACTCTTATTGTCATTACCTATCTCTATGCCATCAAAAACAATTCTTCCAGAATCTGGTTCTATGGCCCTTAAAATGAGTCTAGCAGTAGTTGATTTTCCAGAGCCTGACTCACCTGCCAAAACAAGGACCTCTCCTTTTTTTAATGAAAACGAAACATCATCTACAGCTTTGACAACCGTGCCCGAAGAAGAAAAAATTCCTTTTTTGGCAAAGTGTTTTGTCAAATTTTGTACTAATAGAATTTCATTCAACAATAGTAATTGAAATGTAAACTATATCAAGAAATCTTTTATGCTATTTTTGAACTATTCATAAAGCCAGCAGGACACGTACCCAGAATCTGTTTTAAATTTTGGTACATCTTTTTTACATTTTTCCATTGCCTGTGGGCATCTATCATAAAACCTACATCCCTGAGGAGGATGCATCAAACTTGGTGGGTTGCCTTTGATGTAGTTTGTTACCTTGTCGCCCCTTAATCTTGGAATTGATTTCAAAAGAGCCTGTGTGTATGGATGCTTTGGATTTTTATAAATTTCAGCAGCACTTCCAAACTCAATCATCTTTCCTGCATACATTATTCCAATTTTTTCTGCAACTTCAGAAATTATGGCAAGGTCATGAGTGATTAGCATTATTGACATGCCCTCTTTTTTCAATTTTTTTAGTAAATTGATTATTTGTGCCTGTACTAGTACATCAAGTGCAGTTGTTGGCTCGTCAGCTATGACAAATTTTGGTTTTAATAATAACGCCATTGCAATAACAATTCTTTGCTTCATTCCGCCGCTTAGTTCATGTGGGTACTTTTTGAGTACATCTTGAGTTAGTCCTACAGAATTTACTATCTCTGATATTTTTTGTTTATAATCTCCATCATAACGATGCTGTTTTAGCACTTGGACAAACTGTTCTTCTGCCGTAAACACAGGATCTAATGAATTCATTGCACCTTGAAAAACCATCGAAATATCCTTCCACCTTACATTTTTTGCAAATTCTGATTTTGGCATTTTTAAAATTGATTTTCCTTCTAAGGTAATATCACCAGACGTTATACTCACATCCGGTACTATTCTCATGATGGATAGTCCAAGTGTACTCTTTCCACATGCGCTCTCGCCTGCTATTCCAATAGACTCACCATTTTCTAAAGAGAAACTTACATCGTCAACAGCTTGTACTATTCCTTTTTCCGTTTCGTATCCTGTCTTTAGATTCTCAACTGAAATGAAAGCCATCGATCATTTTAGATCATAGAACTAAATGTAGGTTTTGGAAGAAGGGTCATCACAAAAATGATTTATCCTTTAAAATGTATAAAACATGCAATGAAAAAAGAAGATTTGAGAAACTTTCTAGACATGGCTTCAGAGACTTGGAAAGAAAAAGAGGTCAAGGATGAGGATGTCAGTAAATCAAACTATCTAAATATGCGTGCTGGTGATTTTGTCGATTCAGATGGCATGCATTACCATGGAGCAATAGTAGCTTTTTGGTCGTACAACAAAAAAGAATCGGATAATTTTGAAAACATAATTAAGACTTTTGGCGTAAGTCGTGAAGGCCCAAAAAACATAACACAGAAAGGTTATCTTAATAGCAAAGAATCTTAGAGTGATAGATCTTGCAGTGGAGTTTGAAGTAAGGCACTAGTGTATTTTTATGGATTTTAAAAGAACACATTACATTGGCCAACTGGACACATCGATGGAGGGAAAGAATGTGGCAGTTGGTGGTTGGGTTGAGGATATTCGTGAACTTGGAAAATTGACATTTCTTACACTACGTGATGTGACTGGTGTCGCACAAATTGTTCTCGTAGGAGAAGAATCTCTCAACCAAGTAAAGGGATTGACTAGACAAAGTGTCATAAAAGTAACAGGTATGATTCAAAAATCAAAAGCAAGAGATTTTGCTTATGAAATAAAATCCGAAAAAATTGATATACTTACTGAAGCAATACACCCTCTTCCAATAGATCCTATTGGACGTCTAGAAAGTAATATTGACAATAGATTAAATGCACGAGCACTTGATCTACGAAACCAAAAGACTGCAGCAATATTCAAACTACGACATCATGCACTTGTATCAATTAGAAAAACTCTTACAGAAAAAAGTTTTCTTGAAGTAAATACTCCAAAGCTAATTGGTAGTGCAAGTGAAGGTGGGGCAAACCTTTTCTCACTAAAATATTTCGAAAAACAAGCATATCTTGCCCAAAGCCCACAGTTATACAAAGAACAGCTCACACTGGGTCTTGAAAGAGTTTTTGAAATTGCATCATATTATAGAGCAGAAAAATCACACACTGTAAGACACCTGACTGAATTTACAAGTGTAGACATTGAAGCAGCCTTTATGGATTATTCTGATGTGATGGATGTTTTAGAATCCGTTATAGTAGATGTCTTTGAATATACTGCAAAAAACTGTCATGCTGAACAAAAAGCACTTGATATCGAGATCAAAAAACCTTCAATACCATTTGAAAGAATAACTTACAAAAAAGCAATTGAAGAGCTTGGACGAGATGGAATAAAACTTGAGGCAGGTGACGACTTGCAAGATGCGCATCTTAGAAAACTTGGGGAACGACATCCTGGATTTTATTTCTTGATTGATTGGCCTATGAAACTAAAGCCATTTTACATTCATGAAAAAGACGATGACCAAACGCTATCACGCTCATTTGACCTTCAATATGGTTATCTTGAATTGTCATCAGGAGGTATGCGTCTACACGACCCTGCAAAGATCAAATCAAGATTGATAGAGCAGGGTCTCAATCCAACTCAGTTTGAAGACCATCTTAGAGCATTTGACTGGGGAATGCCGCCACACTCTGGGTGGGGATTAGGACTTGATAGATTAATGTCAGTTCTTACAAATATTGATAATGTCAGAGAGGTGGTTTTGTATCCTCGTGATCCTGAAAGACTCTTTCCATAAAAGGATAAATCAAATTTTCACTAAATCACTATATTGCAAAAATGTGAGTTCTGTGGATCACAGTTTGGAGAACGCAAGTGTTACTTTTGTGGAAAACAATGTTGTACTTCATGTATGACAGATGACAGAAGTCGATGCAAGCGTTGCTATGTCCACAAGAGAAAGCTTGGATGGAAGGTACTAAAGAGAAACAAAGTTTTGCTTGGATTTATTGCATTTGTTTGGATATACGCAGTATTTCCAATTCCTTTGATTCCTGGACTTGATCCAACATTTTATTGGATAACACTTTTTGCCGCAATCTTGTTTATGATTCCTGCTGGATTGATGGTATTTTTTTGGTCTAGAAATCCACCGGCATCTGACATTTAGACAAGTTTAGAAATTACTTGTTGTGTAAACTCCATTGTGGTTTTATCTCCGCCAATGTCCTTTGTTTTAATTCCTTCTTTTACAACACCATACACAGAAGATTCTAATTTCTTTGCAACATCAAAACAATTCTTATCATTGTTTTTCATTCCAAGCCAATCAAACATCATTTTTGCAGAAAGAATGAATGAGGAGGGATTTGCAGTCTGTTTTCCAGCAATATCAAAGGCAGCTCCATGCACTGGCTCAAATAATGCAAAATCATCTCCAATGTTTGCAGCTGGTGCCATCCCAAGACCCCCCACTACTTGAGCAGCCTCATCTGATAGGATGTCGCCAAACAAGTTGGTTGTAACTATTACGTCAAAAGACTCTGGTTGTCTTATGAGATTCATGGCACAAGCATCTACATACATCTGCTCAAAACTTATCTTTGGAAAATGTTTTGCAACTTCACTACATGATCTTGCAAAAAGACCGTCCGTCTTTCTCATTACGTTTGACTTGTGAACGCATGTAACTTTCATCTTCTGGTTTCGCTGGGTTGCAGTCAAAAATGCATATTTTGCTATTCGTTTAGAGGCGCCTTCTGAGATCGTACGTAATGCAACAGCGGTATTTCCAACCTCAAACTCCATTCCTGTGTAGAGATCCTCTGTATTTTCTCTTACTATGATTAGGTCTATGTTGTCTTTTAGTGAAGGCATGTTTGGATACGACTTGGCTGGTCTGATATTTGCATATAGATTTAGTATTCTTCTTAAAACCACAATTACGTCAGCCGCACTTTCACCTACTGGTGCCTTTAAACACGCATCTGATCTTTTGATAGTCTCAAGTGTAGCTTCTGATAAAGCTTTTCCAGTTTTTGCTAACGCTCTGTCACCTGCCTCAAGTTTTTCTATTTCTGTTTTTAGACCAAGTTTGTCATTTATTGTTTCTAAAACTTTGATGACTGATTCTGATATCTCAGGCCCTATGCCATCTCCTGTTATGAGCGAAATTTTATACATTTAATTTCCCAGGTTTTTTTGTTTTAGAATATTCTTTAGCATTATTCTATTTATTCCATCAACCATTGCCTGTACACTTGTAATGACGATATCTTCACCTATTGATTTTGCAGATGCAAGGTTACCGTATGCATCTTCAACTTTTATTGTAACTTCACAAAGTGCATCAGAGCCTCCAGATATGGAATCAAGTCTGTAATCTTTGATTCTTACTTTTGCAATCTCTCCAGTTATCTTTTGGATTGCATTGATTGATGCATCCACTGGACCAACTCCATAATCAGTTGCAATAAAGTCCTTTCCTTCTATGTTTAATTTCACAAAAGCATATGGCATGTTGCCAACACCAGTTGAAACAGAAAATCCTGTAAGGTGAACCAGTCTTCTGAGACTAGGTTGTTTCATAATCTCACCTGCAATAGAAAGTAACTCTACATCAGTGACATGTTTTCCTTGATCTCCCAGTTTTTTTACAGCTTCTAGAATTTCATGAACCTGTTCTTTTGTTGGTTGTATCCCGTATTCTTCGAGCATCGCAGAAACTCCATGTGCTCCTGCATGCTTTCCTACCTGGAACCACCTTGTTCTTCCTACCAATTCAGGATTGATTGGCTCATAGGTCAAGGGGTTGCTTAATACACCATGGGTGTGAATTCCAGATTCGTGACCAAATGCATTTTCGCCAACAATTGCCTTGTTTGGCTGTACATGTACGCCTACTACGCTTGAAACATACCTTGATGTCTCGTAAAGTAATTTTGTGTTTATGTTAGTCTCATATTTCTTATCGAACTGTAAGCATTGTAATGCCATGACAAATTCTTCAAGTGAAGCATTTCCTGCTCTTTCACCAATTCCATTTATTGTTACATGTGCACATTGTGCTCCTGCTTGTA
>Ga0247727_10009850_pt1 | contig 17114 bp, 15 predicted proteins | sample WisWelCaveWW1625_FD_202498 | JGI IMG/M metagenome (GOLD analysis project Ga0247727, IMG submission 202498) | Biofilm microbial communities from Wishing Well Cave, Virginia, United States - WW16-25 | ecosystem: Environmental > Aquatic > Deep subsurface > Groundwater > Cave microbial mat | place...
ACAAATGAAAAAATGTGATGGTCTGCTGTGATGGAGACAATATCGCCTGTGAAATAAAAGTCATCAATGCCTGTTGTCCAGGTAACTCCATTTACAGTCTTTTTATCAGATGATATTTTATCACCAGGCTCTGCATTTGGACCAGCTGTTATTTGTCCAGTAACTACTACCTTATAGATTGCATTTGCACTTGCAGGGTCCCCTTTAATTTCTAGTAATTTTTGTGTGGGGGGAGGAGGAGCATCATCTAAACCATTAATTTTAATGGTAACAACAGCAGTATCTGTCCAACCATTTCCGTCCCCAACTGTATAGCTAAATGAATCGGTGCTACTCTGGCCTTGAGATAATCCCTCAAACTGACCATTTGGATTATAACCAAAGGTTCCATCACCATTGTTTGTTACTAGTCCTAAAGTTCCAGTAATGTCAAATGATTCTACAACCAGAGTATCGCCATTAGGATCTGAATCATTTGTCAAGACATTTGCAGTGTTAAACAAATTGTCTTCGTCTGTTTCAAAACCAACACCAGAGTCGTCTACTGCAATAGGAGAATTGAGATTATTCAATGCAGCAGCTATCTGGATGCGTGGAAATACATCTCCTGCATGAGCTATTGGCAGACCAGTAGCCTTTAGCGAAGCAAGTATCTGGTCAACTGAAGCATTTGGCTGGCTTTGTTTTAAGATGGCCCATGCACCAGATACATGAGGTGCTGAAAATGACGTGCCTGAAGATATTCCAAAAGAACCACCAGGTACAGATGAGAGAATTTCCTCGCCTGGTGCAAGCAAATCAAGAAAATAGGCAGTGTTTGAAAATGTAGACACTTCATCATTATTTAGACCAGATCCATGAGAATCAACAGTCGTGGAACCAACACTAACAACGCTTGAAATACATGCAGGGGATATTATGGCATCGATAAATCCATTGCCAAACTGATCTCCGTTTCCAGATGCCGCCACCGTTGCAATTCCTAGTGACTTTAGTGAATCAATAGATGGCTTTCTTGAGTCATTATCACACGGATCAGTATATGGACTGCCACCAAAACTAAGATTTACTGAAGAGATTTCATATGAAGGGGCAAGCACTCCTACTCGTAACAGTCCCTTGATGACATCAGAGGTGAATGCACCAATACAGGGAGTAGTACCACCGCAAAAGACTGGATCATTAATTTTTGAAAAGACCTTAATCGAAATTATTTTTGCGTCCTTTGCAACACCAGAAAAGGTAGCACCATTGCCTGCTGCAACACCAGCTACAAGAGTTCCATGAGAACAACCACTAACATTACACGGAACTCCAGAACCTACTGCTGTGGAACTGCTTGCTCCCCCTGGACACACACTAGTAGATTTAGCTGAGGTAACAGTTGATGAATAGCACGCCTCAGATACTACCTTTCCTGTTAGAAAGGGATGAGTCTTATCAATTCCTGAATCTAAAATAGCAATTGTCTGTCCTGCACCAGTGAAACCATTACTCCATGCGATGGGAGCTCCAATCAAGGGAACACTATCAGTTAACATAGGACGCATTAACACATCTTCATAAATTTCAGGGACAAGAGGTGACGTCTCAAGCTTTTCTAGGGTTTGTTTATCAACTGTCATTACCAATGCTGGTATTTGCTCAAACCTGTAAACATCTTTAGCCATATTAGTTGGTAAAAGCTTAATTAGAGCGTCTTGGGCATTTTTTATGTTAAGTCTTTGTTCCTTGGCTTGAGATAAGCTAAGCTCTCCTTCTGGTCTAAAAGAAAAATCAAGCCCCACAATTACCCGAACATCTTTTGTTTTTTCTACCTTTAACTTGAGCAACTTGAATTTTTCTGCTCTATCAAGTTTTTTAGGAGATATTGCAGACACATCCTTACTTTTCTCTCTGGGTAATTCTTTTAAATTATCAACTAGGTTAGCGTCAACTTTAGTTTCAGCTTTTTTCTTATCTTCACTTGAATCAAATACTGCTTTAACTACATCTCTTGCATCTTTAGCTGCTGCTTTTGCAGTAGATTCAGCATTCTTTTTATCTTCTTGAGCTTTATCTGAATTAGAAGAATCAGCAAAAACAGTAGGTATGCTAAGCATCATCCCAAACACCATTATCAATAACAAAATTGATACTAATTCTCTCACCATATTTTGTGCCCAGAAAGAAGCTATCCATATTCTAATTTAGATTTATGAACTATCTAGTCTATATCTAAAGGTAAATTTATTGCTCAATTATATTTAGAATATCAAATGTTCTAACATGGAAAAAACACCTGATCAAATTAAAGGCATAATAGAAGATTGGTTTAGCAAGGCCAATCTTAAATTTGAAAATACCACAGACAGCCTAAAACCCAAAATTCCAAAACTTGAATGGGCTTTACTTTTAGCAAAGACCATTGTAATCTATATGTTAAATGGGCGAGCTGACAGAGTTAATGTAGAAAATCCAATAACATTTGCGGAAAGTCATCAAGATGCATTAGAAAAGTTTGATAAAAAAAACTTTTTAGATTTTGTTAACAGCCTCAACGAGACTACAATTATTGCTGGTATCTCAACTATCTTTAGTGCAGAAAAACAACGGATTTCTGAACTGAAACTAACTGATTATATAGATTCTGATGAGTTAACACGTGGTAAATTATTTCACACCATAGATAGACTAGCATACATGAAAGCTCATCTGATTAGTAAAGTGCAAACCAAATTAGATTTAGAATCTGCTAGCTTTTCAGCAACCCCAAATACATCTAACAAAACTATGTATGGTTGAACAATTTCTTAACCTGTTCCCAAAGGTAATGAATTCCAAATTAACATAAGGATATAATTACAAGAGATAGAGTAAAAAATTATGAAATGCGTTTTAACGGTGGCAGGTCTTGGTACAAGATTGCTACCGCTTACAAAAGAATTACCAAAAGAAATGCTACCGATTTATGTAAAATCAAACCAGAGTTTGGTTCTAAAACCAATTTTACAAGTAATTTTTGAATCATTATACAATTACAAGATAAGAGATTTTTGTTTTATTGTAGGAAGAACAAAAAGGGCAGTTGAGGATCATTTTACACCAGATTTTGACCTAGTAAAACAGCTCAAGAAAGAAAAAAAGAGTCATTTGGCTGCAGAAATGGAAGGTTTTTTTAAAAAACTAGACACATCAAATATTATTTTTACCTTTCAACCAAAACCAATAGGCTTTGGTGATGCCATAGAGCGCGGAAAAAGATTTGTAGGTAACGATAATTTTTTACTGCATGCAGGAGATGACATTGTCATATCAATAGATAATAATCATCTCAAAAGATTAGAAACAAGTTTTAAAAAATATAATGCAGATATTGCATGCTTACTTGAAGAAGTAGTAAATCCAACCAATTATGGTGTAGTCAACGGCCCCATTCTAGAAAGTGGAGTAGTTGATATCAAAGAGATGCAGGAAAAACCAAAAAATCCAAAATCAAGGCTTGCAATAGTTGCAATCTATATCTTCAAGCCAATAATTTTTCAATACTTGGCAAATCCAAAAAAGAAAACTGACCCAGAAAAACAACTTGCAGAGGCCTTTAACATGGCTATTAAAAAAGGCAGAAAGGTTATTGGAATTGTTCTTAAAACAAATGAAAGAAGAATCGACATTGGAACACCAGAGTCTTATGCTAAAGTTTTAAGTTCGCTTCAATGATTCTCAAAACCAAGCAAAAAGTGATGCACTTATGAAAAAATCAAGAATTTCTGTAATTGGTATGGGCTTTGTCGGACTATCGCTTGCAGTAGTTAATGCACATGCAAACTTTGAGATAATAGGTGTAGAGTCCAACAAAGAAAAGCTAGCTAACTTGCGAAGAGGAAAGACAGACTTTTACGAGCCAAATTTATCAAAATATCTCAATGAGTCTCTTAAGAAAAATAAAATCTCCTTTACAGAAAATTTAGACGAGGTAAAAAACACAGATATCACATTTATTACAGTTGGAACGCCTTCGACAAAGGATGGGAAGATTGATCTTTCTTCATTAAAAAAAGTAATTTCTGGTTTGTACAAAGTACTAAAAAATAAACAAGCAAAACACTTGGTTGTCATTAAAAGCACAGTAGTTCCAACAACTACATCTACAGTTATAGCACCAATGCTAAAAAAACTAAAAAATGTTAGCATTGCTGTAAACCCAGAATTTCTCAGAGAGGGCAGCGCACTAAACGATCTTATCCATCCTCATCTGATTGTAATTGGTTGCGTGGATGACAAAAATTGCAAAGTACTAGAGACATATTATAAACAATTTTACAAAACAATGCCAGATATCATAAACACAGATTACACTACTGCTGAAATGATAAAGTATGCAAACAATGCATTTTTGGCAACCAAAATTAGTTTTATCAACTCGATAGCAAACATTTGCCAAAAACTTCCTTTGGTAGATGTAAATACAATTGCACGCGCCATAGGCAAGGACCCAAGAATTGGCTCCCAATTTTTACAAGCTGGCCCAGGCTTTGGAGGAAGTTGCCTACCAAAGGATTTGTCGGCCTTGATCAAATTTACAGATAAATTTCATGACCTTAACAGCTTTTTCAAAGCAGTAGAAAACGTAAACCAGCTGCAAACAAGCCAAGTAATTCAAATGCTAAAATCAATGAAATTGTTTGACTCAAAAAAAATAATTGCAGTTTTAGGTCTTGCATTCAAAAAAGATACCGATGATTTACGGGAGGCAGTTTCAATAAAACTGGTAAAAAATCTTCTAAAAAAACGATTAAACATTAATGTACATGACCCTATGGCAATTGAAAATTTCAAGAAAATCTTTGGCGATAAGGTATCATATTATACAAAAATTACAGACTGTATCAAGAATGCACATTGCTGTATAATCTTGACTGAATGGGATGATTACAAAAAGCTAAACCCCAGTATTCTTAAGAAAAATATGAAGGAGCTTAACATAATAGATGCCAGAAGAATTTTAGACCCATCCAAATTCAAAGAATTTAACTTTAAAGCCATTGGCTTGGGCCCACGATAAGATTTTAACAAAAAATCATTATTTGCCTACTTTTGCGATAAAAAATTAGATTTTTCATTTTATCAAAATATGATAACTTGTGTGTACGATTGAGACAGACTAAACCACAAATCAATTAATCTAGTCATCTTTTCATGCTTCAAGAAAAACATTCTAAGCTTAGCTTAGTTTCACTGGAGATTTTTTTACGGAGTGAAAATAATTGAGTACATGGAAGAGAGGTTTTTTAGAAATCATTGCAGAAATACTTAATTGCATAAAAGAAGGAAACAATCAAAAAACTAAGGTTTGCTCAAAGTGTAATCTAGATTCACGCGCTGTAAAAAAATATTTAAAATTACTGCAATCAATGAATTTAGTCAAACCATTGAATGGTGACATGACATCATTTGTAATAACAGAAAAGGGAATCAAGTATCTAGATAGATTTAATTTATTTATTGATATGATTGAAAAAGATTTAAGAAATTTAACTTCAACCCAATTAGTTAGGCGCAGATAAATTTTTACAAAATTTTTACTACATGTACAATTAAACTATCTAATGATTATTGTAAGAAAATTTATTTGAATTAGTTTGGTCTTTACCAATTTTTTCTCGTTGTGCGGTATAATATAGCACTGCGAAAGCTATTGCAGCTAATACTGCAAAGGCAATCATGATAAAGTAGCTTGTTGAAATCCCTGCAAGTAGCAATGCGGTTGTGTCAATTGGAATCATTGTTCCACCAACAGTAACATCTGGAGCTAAAAAGGCGGAATGATCCATGTGCATCTCTGTATTTCGCATAATAATATCAGAAAGACTGGTCTTTTCAATCATATCAAATTGAAATTCACTCAGATCATTTTCTCTATTCTGATACCAAAAACGATCTCCATCTCGGGATCTCTCGAACTGATCCTTGATAATTTTGGCAAAAGTTGGCCCAACCATCCCACCTAGTACTGGTGGTTCGGATATTCCACCAACCCACAAATCAACATTATCTACATTACCCATACCATAAACTGATTTTAGTTTATTTGCCAAATCAATATCGTAGGTAATATCAAAAAAACTATCTACCGTAGGAAGGCCATAAGCCTCACGGACTACATTATAACTTGGAATCCCGTGGTCTCGCCCACGTTGAATGTTAAGTGAAGGCAAGTCAAAACCTCCAACTGGTGCAGGTTCGCCAAAAAGAAAATTTCGAACCTCATCTATTACAAAATTATCAATCTTTTCTGATTTTCCAGTTACTAGTCCACGCAAAATTGGTTCTATTCCCTCGTCTTTAACAATCTGTGGACTAAAGAATGAATCTTTGAGTGAAAGATGACCGCCAGTAGCTACGGTTCCATCTGCATTGAATCGTTCCAATTCGCTTGACAACAATGTGTGTCCTACACGAAAGCCTGCAGTAGAAAATTCGGTCGAAACTTGTGGATTTACATCTTCATCATATCCAGGATAAGGCGCGATCTTATAGCTTGGATCTGTACCTAATAGCATAGGCAAAAATTCCTCATAAGTAATATGTTGAATCTCTCCTTCCAAAATTGCCTTGGCTTGTTGATAAAGTTCATCTTCACCTGATACCCCTTCTGCAACAAGTTGGTCTACTAACCAGTTATGTTCACGGACAAGTAACGTGTGAATTACTGTTAATCCAACTTGTTCATTTACTCGGACATCTCCTGCCATAAACATATCTTCAGGATCATTTCCTGGTGGGCCATTACCATTAGCTAATCCCTCAGTATTTAGTGGAAGTAAATCGGGCTGTCCATCAATCTCTACTAACTTTAGTTTTCCAGGATTATCTGGATCTCGCAGGAACTCTTCTCTTACTGGATCTGAGCCATAAACCATAGAGCCATCAATAAAAGCAGTAACTACGTTAGTTTGTTCTCTGGGATTTAATACAGAATCTCCTGTTGAGATGTCAAAAGTGGAACGAGTAAAGCGCATTACATCTGGTTCAGGAGGATCGGCATCATCGAAAATTGGATCCCCAATTGGTATGGGTATGTTAAACACTTCGTCAGGTGGAGGTGCGGTCTGTGGTAGAGTAAGATCCAAATCATGATCGATGAGTTGTCCCCATTGCCATAGCATGTCGCTAGCACCTTGAGGATTTGGAATAGAGATGCTTTGTGCAACTACTACATTACTTATTTCACGTGCGCCTGGCAGAGCACTAGGATTATTTCCTCCTCTTGGAACTTTAATTCCGTCATCATAACCTGCCAGAGATATTCGAGCAAGTTGTTGTAATGGTGTACCCAAGGTGGGAGTTGAAATATTATTTCCTAAACCATCTATTGCTCTGGGCTCAAAACTAAGTGCTGAGGCAGAATTAAATAATATATTTCCAAAAATAAGTATACTTAGAAATATTACCAGAATTTTATTCATTATAAATATAACATGTTTAGTTACTTAAACAAAATGTAGTACTTCGTCTAGATCACGGAATTCATGTTGATACCAGTAATTTAAAAAATATTTTTTTCTTGGATATATTCATAAATTGTTTAGTTTTGTATTCTCACAAAATTATTCAAACCCAATAACAATAAACTAGTAATCTTTGTTAAATGACATAAACTAGCTATGACAATTTGTTGATTGTATTTCCTTCAAAACTTTTTTTGCATAACTGTTTTTGAGACCAGTACTTTATACTGACACAACTAACTTGTCACTGATTTTATCAGTTGGTACTTTTTGTTGGTTTGAAATGTTTTCTAGATCATTTTCTATCATAGCAAAAAATGATTTGAATTCATGTCTGTATTGTAATCCCTTTTGTGTAATGACATAAAGTGTTCTATCTTCATTACTTTTTTGAACTAGACCCAAGCTTTCAACTACCAAAAGATATTTTTTAATTACTCTATGGTCTAGATTGCACCTGTACATAATGTGGGTTTTTTTCAGCTGACTCTCAGTTAAGCATTCAAGAATATCTGAAATTATTTCAATAAAACCTCGTTTCCAAATCTTCAAGCTAATTTCAGCCACCATTTCTTGAATACATATAATGCACGCTCATCTCATTTTCACTCTCAATGCCCAAATACATATTGACAGTGTTGTATAAAAATCTGATCTCCTATTAAACAAATTATTATATTAAGATTTGAATACTATGAAACACAATTTTTTTTAGGCAATATTTTTCTATTTAGTATATCCAAATCATATGGGTCATGTAAATATACCAAGAATCTTTGGAATAGTTCCTACGAATTTCGAAAGACTAGAAAAATAAACATCAAATACTTTTGTATGCTCTTTTGATGAACAATGAAAAAATAAATACTAAACTTGATAAACAAAAATTTTGATACCTATACGAGTTCTTTTTTGATAATCTTTAGATGCTTTTTTTGTAATATTATATTTGATAATTGTTGGTATGCCATCAGGGGTTTTCATTCACGTTTCAAATCACCTCTAATAAAACAAGCACGAAAAATTTAATCTCACTAATTGTTCCAAAATGGTTAAAAATTCAATTCAATATGCCATTTAGGATCGTAATTTGATTAAATTCAGCCAGCCTACTTAATTCCAAACTTTCCATAATGCAAGTATGAGGGATGAGAGTAGACGCGATACACTTGACATACTGTCAGATTTGCTTGAGAGCATGCATGAGCCAAAACGTTTAACACACATTCTTTATGCATCAAACCTCAGCTACACTCAGCTATGCAAATATCTTAAAATGTTAGTAGAGATGGGACTGGCTCAAAAAAACAGTAAACCATTTCATTCCTTCCAAATAACTGTAGATGGGAAATACTTTATGAATTTGATAAATCGACGTATCAAAGTGATGAATCCAATACAGAATGTTTCTAAATTTGTCTAAAAAGATGTGTTGCCTTGCAAATGATAGGTCTTCTTTTTAATACATAGTTGTTTGATGTTCCTTGTCTCCTTTTTGTAAACAAACTCTAAGAATAAAACTCTCTTGATTGTAGCGTAATCTTACTTGTTTTTTCACTGGTCAATTATTAAAGATCCTTTCTGAGATGATGAATTTTTAGTTTCTGAGATATGATTAGAGAAACTCAAGTTAGCAAAGGTAGTCTCTGAAAGTAACTATTTTTAATTGATGACTCTTGATGCCAAAGTTTATTGGTAAAAAACATATTGAATTTTCAAAATAAAACAAACGCTATTATCAAAAACTATACTTTTTGCATTTAGGATAAGGGTAATCAAGCATTATACTGATTATGCACATTATTCTAGACTAGAAAATTAATTTTCGATCTGAATCAACCTTAAACCAAAAATATGCAATAAAATTCCAAAAATATGGATTAGGTAATTCTGATTCGTTAAATATCATACCTATTTTATTATACTTGGGGATCCTGCACGCCCAAAAAAACGAAGCGAGTAATCACTTTGTCTCTCAGTGTCTGGATCCCTCTCTATATTGATTACTCAATCTATATGATTAAGGACACAAAATCGAACTATCTACTTATACATCCATTTTAAAAAAACGTACGATAAAGGCCAGTGTGAAAAATTAGATTTAATAACAGTACAAACTGTTTTTTAATCATGGGGCGCCGAAAGACCCAAAAAATCATAAAAACTGGACCAAAAAATGTCACAACAGGCATGTGTCCTTTATGCAAGACTATAGGTAGAATTTTCATCCTAGGCCAACCTGGAAAAGAACGAGCAAAGTGTCCTGCATGCAACCAGGAATTTGATTTATAGCAAGAAAATTCACCCAGCCCTCAACAATTTTACCCTAATCTTTTTAAGATCTTTTTCTTCTTATAACCATCATGAGTTCAGGCGACGCAGAAACAATCTATGAGCGAGTAGCAAAGCTAGAAGATGAGATTGCTTCACTAAGAAACGAAGTTGATGTCCTAAAGAAGGCTTTGCGAAACAGAATTGCAAGACACGAAGTTTCACAGCTAAAGAAAGGACATGACATTACATCAATTATTGATTAATTTTTTTCTCTAATACTTTTTATCAATTCTAAAATAAAATCAACATCTTCTGCATTTGGATTTATCTCTAAATATTTATTTAAAAATTCTAATGCCTGCTCATAATGCAGTAACCTTTCTTCTAAGATTCCTTTGTCACGAATCTCTTCAGGTGAGTTTGGATCTAATGCAAGAGACATGTCAATGCATCTCATGGCCATGTCATATGCATACGATTGTACATAGGCATTTTTTAGATTCCTAGCAATGCGAATCAAAATCTGTTCAGACTCTATACCATCTAAAAATTCTGGCAAAAATTCAACTGCTTCTCCATAACTCTCATAAAGAATTTCTCTAAGATCATCTATGCTTAGCAATTTACCCCCATCAAATGGATCTAAAACTATCTCCTCTCCATATTTTACTACAACATGGCTTGGAAATCCAGTTATGTGAAGATCAAGTCCAATATGCTTTGCAACCTCTACATAAATTATTGACAGTGTTATAGGAATCCCAGATTTTTTATCTAGTACAGCGTTAAGAAAATTATTTTTGGGATTATAGTAATCATCTGCATCTCCTATGAATCCATGATGCCGAAAGATGTGTTCATTTAGCATAGAAATACGATAAGTTGGATTATCATTATTGTTAATAGAAAGTTTTAGCGCTTTTCCAATATCATTTAATTTTTTAATATATTCTGAAATGTTAAGATCAGGATATTCTAGAATCTGTGCTAGCTTTAGACACTTTTCAACTAGGTTATGGTTTGGATTCTTTACAAAGGATATCCATTCAGCAACAAATGGATCAAATTTTTCATTCAACATTGGCAAAGCTTCATTTGATCCTTTTTAGATATCGTTGCGGATCTTTTAGCTCAAGAGTTGACGGTGGATTTTCTATTAGCATCTTAAATGTCTCTTTGCCATGTTTTTCAAATATTTCTTTGGTAAAGTCCTTTCCCAAGCTTTTTCTCACCTGATATGATGAAAAATCGGTTCCCATAAAGGTACTAAGATAGTTTTGAAAGTCAGAGTCGTCTTTTAGAATACTTTGAACAGCAAACTCTGCCATTCCTTCCATTGTAGTAAATGCTGCATGGTGTGTTTGGATTGGCTTGAGCCATCTCTGATATATTACCAATAACTGAGGAATCATTTCTGAGATTTTTGGGTCAACTTCTACTTTGCTAAAGGTCATCACGTCTGGGCCAAGTACATTGACAATGAAATTATCAGGGTTTAGCATAAAAAACAGGTTTGCCCTTTTGGCAGTTGGAAAATTATCTGGTACTGGTTGTAGTCTAAGATATTCTGTGAGCTCATTTGCAGTTGAGTCATCCAAGTCTAAAATTATCTTTGCAAGCTCCTCATTAATGACATTTACTTGGATTACAGCTTTTTTGTTAATGTCATGCAAGTTTTGCTGTAGCGAATGAATCTGCTCTTCTAGAATGGTCATCTTCAGAGCGCCATTATACCCTGACTTTACCGAATCAAATTTTGATTCATACGGTAATCCCTGCTTGTATAAAATTATCTGAGGATAGCTTCCAAGAATGAACTTGTTTAGATATATTGCAGAATCAAGAAAATCTCCATATGTTGTAGAAATTTTTGAAATGTAGGACTTGGCATATGTGGAATAGACCAGAAATTTTGCGGGATCCTTTTTTATCAGCCCAGCAATTTTCTTTACATCCTCATTTGCTACTGCATCAAATAATTCATCAACAAAAGTTCTCGCATCATCAGATGAAAACACCTTTCTTCCCTTCATCTTTTTGAACTCTTTTAATTCCAGGTATTCAAGCCTCAATACTGGCAGAATTGGAATCCCGAAAAACTCGTTTATCTTTTGTGCCATTTGAGGAAAAACATCACTGCAGATTTTTTCAAGATCATTAAACTTTACTGTAAATCTAGAATCTTCTACAATTCTGTCAGCCAGCTCAGAAATCTCCCTTTCCTCGTTTATCTCAACTGAAAGCTGGTCAAGTAGGGCCTCTGCAAACTCCTCAAGCTCCCCCATTATGTCTAGACGGCTTTTGTACTAAATTTAACATTAACTAGTTCTATAGAAAAATGGTGCTAATTCGAATTTTATTTTTTGATATCATATCTAAATTCATTTTATCCATCTACGATGTACAAGATGCTCCAAGAAACCTGAATTTGATATATTTTTAGAAAATCGAGAAATCTGTATGGTTTATTTTTAGAAAAAATTACAAGGTCTTTAATATTGGATTTACTTCATTATCACAATGACCTTTGTGTTATGGATGACTGGACTGCCATGCTCTGGCAAAACCACAATTATTCGGAAGCTGCAGGAAACTATTCCAAATCTAGCAGTGCTTGATGGCGATGAGCTTAGAGAATGGCTTTCTCCAAAAGACTTTTCAAAAGAGGGAAGAGATGAGCATAACAAAAAAGTAGCTTATTTGGCAAAGCTTCTTTTAAAACATAAGGTTCCTGTTGGTGTTTCGTTAGTTAGTCCATATATTGTAAATAGAGAAAATGCTAGAAAGATAATTAATGCAGGAGATAAATTTTCAGAGGTCTACATCAAATGTTCGTTAGAAAAGTGTGAAGAGCGTGACGTAAAAGGCATGTATAAAAAAGCCCGAGCGGGTGAAATCAAGAACTTTACTGGTCTAGATGATCCGTATGAACCACCAGCAAACCCCAAATTAATCGTTAATACTGACAAACAAACTCTTGAAGAAAGTGTACAAGCAATCAAACACTATCTTAAGAGCAAAAATCTATTGTGATTTTTGGTACTCTACTATTTTATTGTGAACTAGGCCATTTGTTGCAAGTATGCCATTTAGATGGATAACATTTTGATTATTATATGATAAATCATTTCCAAGCATATCAGTCATTTTTCCACCAGCCTCTGATACTATGCAATAAGATGCACATGTATCCCATTCTTTCATTTTATTTGTGGTTGTTAGATAAACATCTGCAGAACCCGAACTAATTTTTGCAGCTTTTAATGAACTTCCTACACTAGTAAATTTTGTTATGTGGAGTTTTTTCAACAATGTTTTTTCGTTATCTGACATATGGTGTCTACTTCCTATTGCCATGCATTGATTTAGATTCAAAGTTTTACTAACCCTTATTTTTTCCCATGAATCATTTGAGAATTTCCAAGCTCCACAGCCTTTCTGAGCAGCAAATAAAGTATTCTCAGTTGGCCAGTAGATTACCCCTAGAATTGGTTTTTTTTCTTCCACCAAGCCAATCATTACAGTAAATTCTCCAGTTCTATTTACAAAATCAGTTGTACCATCAAGTGGGTCTACTATCCAAACTCTTTTTTCTTGCAAACGTTTTTTGTCATCACTATCTTCCTCTGAAAGAATTGCATATCCTGTTTTTGAGAGAATCTCTTTGATAACTTTATTACTTTTCAGATCTGCTATTGTTATAGGAGAATCGTCGTCCTTCATTTTTGATGAAAAATCGCCTGAATATACTTTGATAATTTCTTCTCCTCCCTTTACTGCTGCGTGTAATGCAATTTCAAATTCAGGCAGAGTAAACTTTAATTTTTCTAGTCTTTGCCATGGTTTAATCATAGTTTATACTGCATTTGGGGCTTGTTTTTAGTGTAGTGAAAATATACAAATTATTAGATTATAGGTAATAATAACTGAACCAAAAACCAACCTCATGAGTAGTAATTTATCGATGTCAAACTAAAATTTCTTAAAACTACATACATCTCTTTTTTTTGAAATTTTCTTAAAGTTCTTTCATGATCAATTCTGTAGGAGAATTTTTAACAATCCTCGTAGTACTGAGAATCTCTTGACTGGCATCGCAGACACCGCATACACACAAGGACAAAAGATTGCAATTGGAGCAATTGCATTTTACTTGCTAGCTGCAATTGTTTTTAATTTGATATTCTTACTCGAGACAGTACCGATTGACATATCTGGACAAACAGAAGACAGCAAAAAAATAGCAGCACAAGGAGTCAGCTACCAATCAATATCTGGCTCTCTGATAGGAACAATTGTTGGCTCTCCAACAAATGTAAACATGCATCTTACATTGATAGTAATTTTTGCAGGATCCCTTGGGGGACTAGTTCATGGGATATCTCGCCTTGCATCTCATGCAGAAAAAGGTGATTTTAAGCTAAAGGAAATTTTTTGGTATATCTCCAGGCCATTTGTAGGGGCTGCTTTAGCTCTTGCAGTGTATTTTGCGTTCCGGGGGGGAATTTTAACCAGTGTTAGCGTTGATATTTTTAATCCGTACGGGGTTGCTACCATTGCAGTTGTGACCGGTCTTGCGTCTGATCCTGCTACAAAGAAATTAAAACAACTTTTTGAAGTATTTTTTCCAAAAGCTGATTAGATGCTTTTGTTATTCTAGGTAATCCTGTATAGATTATAGAATATGTGACTAAAATAACTCGACCATCATTTTTGTTCCCCTCTTTATCAGCATAGGAGCAAAGATTGTAGTAAGTACAACAACCATACCAACAATCGGAAACAAGAACGCACTTGTTGCACCAAGGTCTTGCCCTACCTTTAGCACAATAAATGAAAACTCACCTAATTGAGCCATAGAAAAACCTATTCCCAGTGCGTTGAAATGTCCCAGTCTAAACAGTCTAACTCCTGCATATGTTGCAACTATTTTTCCAATTATAGTAACAACTGTAATTACAACAATTGGTAGCCAATATTGGGCAATTATCTGCACGTCCATTAATGCGCCAATTGTTACAAAAAAGATTGCAACAAAAATTTCCCGTGTAGGTGTAATGAGAGTTGTGATATCTCCTGAGAATCTAGATCCAGCAATTATCACACCTGCCAAAAATGCTCCAGTTGCTGCAGAAAACCCAAGTGAATATGACAAAAACGACAATCCAAATGCAAGACCAAGTGCGACAAGTATAGTAAACTCGTATCGCTCAAAGTTTGAAATAGCTGAAAATATCTTTGGCATTCCAAGGCAGCCAAGCACTGCAGTTCCACCAATGAACATACCAATTTGAGCTATTTTCCATAGCATATCATCAAAGCCAAATGCACCTAACAAAACTGATGAATGAAGTGTAGAAATCAATACTGCTGCAATCAAGTCCTCAATTATCAATATTCCAATTATCAGAATTGATGATGGCTCTTGAATAACTTCCATTTCTTCTAGTATCTTGACAATTATCGCAGTAGAGCTAATTGACAGTGCAGCAGCCAAAAACATTGCATCTGTTGTTGACCAGCCAAATGCGTAGGCCACCCCTAACCCAATTCCAAGCATCACAAGGACTTCAATTATTGCAATTGACGCACCAATTTTTCCAATTGCCCTGAGTTGTGATAATGGAAAGGCAAGCCCTACTCCAAACAATAGCAGTACAATTGCAACGTCTGAAAAGTTATTCAAAAGTGTTACATCTTTTATCAGACTAAAGGGACCAAAGGGACCAATTAATATTCCTGCTACCAAAAATCCAAGAACCAAAGGCTGCCTTAGAATGTATGCTACAATGCCTACTGCTGCCGAAATAAGCAGCAAATATCCTAAATTTCCGATTAGCTCTATTCCTACTTCCAAAATCCTTTCTGAGTTTTGTTTTTGCCGTTTGTTATTGTAGTTTCACGTCAAAATTTCTTTGTCACAATGGTGTTTTATTTTGTAAATTAGTTAGATTTTTCTCCGACTTCGCTAAATCACTCTACAATCTGAGCCTAGTCCTAATTTTTCTTTTAATATTATAACGTACTATAATATACATGTCCAAAGAAGAAGAAAGAGAAAAAATTAGGAAAAAAATATTGGATAAAGAAATGAAAAGCGAGTCTTTCCCAGCAACTTGATTAGTAATGAATGATTATACCTGTACCTGTTCATGCGGATGCCAAAACCCTGCAGATGATTATGTTTGCCATAATTGCAGGATAGGATTGTGTAAAGTAGGAATGAAAAGATAATTCACTTAAGGATGTTTTCCTCTAAACTTATTTACGGTCTCATGTAGTTATGATGTGGGCAAATCGTCAGTTAAGGAATTAAATAACCATCAAGAATATAATGAAGAAATTAATGCTACCGATATTTTTATGCGTGACCTTAGACGCTCATATCCAGAATTTGCAAAAGCACTTGAAGAATTTATGAAAAAAGAACTAGAAAGGTTAGATGAAGAATCAAAGTAGGCCACTTCCGCAAAATCACTTTATAATTAAAAAAATTTCAACATAATTATTCAAATTTGTTTCTATAGTGGGGGATCCAGACACTGAGAGTAGAAGAGATAAATCCCTTCACTTTTGGGCGTGCAGGATTCCCCCTTGCCTCTGAATTTATTTAGTATTTAACAAACGCGTATAAATTCTATCTAAAGTTCAATTGTTGAACTTTAGTTGTTAGAAATTTCAAGATACAAAGTAATTAGAGAAATTGCTAAATCATTTATGGTTTTAGAATCAAGAAAAATTATGGCGTCTTCATAAAGGTATGAGTTCTATTCCCCTTGCGTTGGAGTTGGAATAGGCCAGTTTTTGCTATTCCTGGCGAGATTTTTTCAACTCTGAATTCTGAAAAAGAAAGAATGCCTTGTGGTTTAATCACTCTATGTAATTCATGTAAAACTTTATCAGGGTTTTTCAAATCATGAAATACATGGTATAGCAAGATAATATCCACACTATTTGACGGCAATTTAGTTTCACAATCCGAAAGTATAGTTTCAAGGTTTGTCAGTTTTTTTTTCAATGCAGTTTTACTAACATCTTCAACTGCCAGAGGATGTATATCTAAAGCAAAAACCTTACCAGATCTTGCAAGCAGTTCTGCAGTCTCAATAGAATAACTCCCTATACCACATCCAAAGTCTAGGACACAAATTCCCGGAGTGATTTCTACTTCGCTCAAGACTTTCTTTGGTGGATATAACAAATCACGAATTTGAAGAATTAAAGACATTGTGATATAATTTAGAACATTCATTGGTTTTTGTCTGGAAGCATTACCCACCTCAACATTTTCACTTATCTCTAAAGATTGTATTTTGGAAGTTCTCAAAGTGTTATCATGCAATGCTATCT
>Ga0247727_10009851_pt1 | contig 17113 bp, 11 predicted proteins | sample WisWelCaveWW1625_FD_202498 | JGI IMG/M metagenome (GOLD analysis project Ga0247727, IMG submission 202498) | Biofilm microbial communities from Wishing Well Cave, Virginia, United States - WW16-25 | ecosystem: Environmental > Aquatic > Deep subsurface > Groundwater > Cave microbial mat | place...
CGTGCTTCACAAAACATAGAAGATGCAATCAACGCACTCGCAGCAGGCGGAATGAAAAAAGGAAAAGCCGTTTTGAAAGGTGTTGAACAATTTGCGCCTGAAGCAGCAATCTTAAAAGTTGCCGGAAGCGAAGCGTTGGATTATACAGTTGATGAAGGTGTGCAGATTTACGGAGGCATGGGTTATTCTGCAGATGCACCGATGGACCGCGCTTACCGAGATTCGCGCATCAACAGAATTTTTGAAGGCACGAATGAAATCAACCGCATGTTGATTGTAGATATGTTATTGAAACGTGCGATGAAAGGTGAACTGGATTTGATGGGACCCGCAATGAAAGTAGCGGGAGAATTAATGAGCATTCCTGATTTCGGAGGAGATAACACATTGTTATTTTCCGCAGAGAAAAAATATTTGAAGAATTTTAAGAAAGCAACATTGATGGTTGCAGGTAGTGCTGCTCAAAAACTAATGATGGAACTTGCCAAAGAACAGGAAGTCCTCATGAACATTGCTGATATGTTGATTGACTTATATGTTGCCGAATCAGTTCAGTTAAGAGTAGAAAAATTAGTTTCCATGCGTGGAGAAGCAGCATGCAAAGAACAAATCGAAATCATGCGTGTTTATATCAACGATGCTGCCGACCGAATAAACAAAAATGGAAAAGAAGCTATCAACTCGTTTTCCTCAGGCGATGAACAAAGAATGATGCTAATGGGCTTAAAGCGCTTCACCAAAACAGAACCTTATAATAACAAGGAAGCTCGTAGAGTGATTGCTGCGAAACTGATTTCGGAAAATAAATATTGTTTTTAATTTCGCGCGTGGGGAAAAAAATAAATTTCTTAGGGGAATTTTTTAAAAAAGAAAATAAAGTTGGCTCTGTTGCACCAAGCTCTAAATTTCTTGTTAAAAAAATGATTGCGCCAATTGATTTCAGAAAAGCAAAAGTAATTGTTGAGTTTGGTCCTGGAACTGGTGTGATTACAGATGAAATTTTGAAAAAAATGAGTGATGACTGTAAACTTTACGCCTTCGAAATAAATAAAGAATTTGTTGCAAAACTTTCTTCGATAAAAGATAATCGCTTCAAACTAATTGAAGATTCGGCAGAAAAAATTGAAGAATATCTTTTGAAAGACGGAATTGCAAATGCAGATTATGTTGTTTCTTCTCTCCCACTTGCAATTATTCCCAGAGAAATTGAATACAATATTTTAAATGCCGCATCTCGTTCTTTGAAAACAGGAGGTTCGTTTATTCAGTTCCAATACTCTTTGTCAAGCAGAAAAAAGTTGAAAGAGATTTTTCACAGCATTAAAATAAATTTCACTCCCATCAACATTCCACCAGCATTTGTTTTCACTTGCATAAAAGGTTAATCAGTAAGCGTAATTGAAAGATATTCGAATCTCGCTAACAATTTTCCGTTTTTACAAATACTACCGCGTTCAATTAGACCTTCTTTGTCTTCTCCAATAATTGCGGGTAAAACTTTTTCAATTAATTCTTTCCCGAAATCTTCCGATGCATCACGAGGTAATTCGCAAGGCAAGTTGTCAACTGCCATTACAGTAATTGTATCGTTAGAAAATGCAGGTCCTTCTTGTTCTGTTACAGGATTATATCCGTAAAACGGCTCAGTGATTGTTGACGAGCGTTGTGTAGAAGGTATTGAACCGTTGACATCACACGTAACATCAGCAATCACACTTATACGAAAGTCAGCCGAACGCATTTCTTCTTTTGTAAAAAGTTTTGGCGCACTCGGATTCCAGTACGAACAATGAATCAACAGATCGCAGTGCTTCGTGTATTTTCCAAATGTAGAACGGAACTTTTCGGGATGAGCGTAAAAAGTATTTGTATCCCAAACAGAACCATCAATAGGTTCGTTATAATTTGGTGAATGTAATTGCGAATATGTTGCCTCGCGGTAAGAAAAATTTCCAAATTCGAAAGGTGTGATTCTCCGAATGTGTAATCCACCAAGCAATTCAATCGCACCATTTGCAACTCGTCCGTTTCCCGTTACAATAACTTTTATGTTCGGCAAACGAATCCGCAAAAACTCTTTTCGCATTTCAATTAAATCGTGACACTCGTGAGCTGGTTTTAATTCAAATAAATTGTATTTTTTTCCGTAACCTCGAATTCCGTTGTATGCACCAACAATTCCGGCATAATGCCCGAAACCAATTATACGATTATGCAAAGGGTCAGTTAGAGTTTCATAATCTATCATCTGTATTTTTTTCTCCACAAGAGCTTTCATCAACTTCTGATTATGCTTCTGCTTTTTTATGGTGTGAGAAAAAAAACAATATTTTTTATTTGGAATTAAATCCTCAACAGGAACCTCTTTAATTCCCATCAGAATATCGCAATCAGAAACATCTTCTTTTATCTTAACGCCAACCGACCTATATTCTTCGTTCGTGTACGATCGCCAGTCGCTCGGCTGGATAAAAACTTCGACATCGGGAAATACTTTTTCAATAGCCACGCACTGTTCAGGAGTAAACGGCACGCGTTTATCTCTGGGCATTTTTCCTTCTCTGATTATTCCGATTTTTATTTTAGCCATACAAATTCTTTAATTGGCGCCAAAGGTAGTATTTTGTATTTTTGTAATAGTTCTTTGTAAAATACTCACACTTGGGGTCGACAGGTTTTGACAGCGAGAGAATGGGTATGTAAGCATGCCGTGTGTTGTAAATATGACACGTTAATCTTAATTTTCAAAACTCTAAATGGCGAAAATAACTACGCCATGGCTGCTTAATTCGCTAAGCGAATAAGTGCCATTGCTTCGCGGGAAGCTCTTCTCTTCTGCGTTTCGATTGAAGTATAGCAAATGATGAGATAGTTCTGAAAAGCTTCGGTTCAGAGCGAAAATAAAGAAGCTAAGCAAGATGATGGTCTGATAATTTACCAAAGCTTGACGAAAACCAAAAATAATCTAAGCATGTAGAAAGCGTATTGATTCCTTGTTTGGACGAGGGTTCGAATCCCTCCGACTCCACGGGTAAAAGCCTTGCGTAAAGTTTTCATTGGAGTGCAGCAAATAAAAGCTTGCTTTTACTTTGCGAAACGGAAATGAAAAATAAACAAAGTTTCCGCAAGGCTTTTGCAACTCTGGCTAAATGGGATCACGCATGTAATCCCGCATAATTCACTTTATTTGAAAAACATTTCTAAAAACATCCTCTCTTTCTCCTCTTGTATTCTTACAAGTCTTTTTTGCTTTTCCCAGACATTAAATTCCACTGCTGCCGCTTTCATCGAAAACAAAGGACAAATAGTAAATCAAAGCGGAGAAGCAAACAGCGATGTGCTTTTTATCCTTAACGGGAAGAACTACAACATCCAATTGAGAAAAACAGGCTACTCGTACGAAATATTTTCTGCGGAAAATCTTCCGAAAGAAATTACCGCTTCAAAACAATTTCAAAAACCCGCTGAACTCTTAAACGTAAAACTTAAAACATCCCGCGTTGATTTTGATTTCTACGGAATGAATTCAAATCTCCAAATAATAAAAGAAAAACCATCTGCTGATTTTTTTAATTACTACCTGAACGGAAAACAAATTACTTACGTTCATTCGTACGAAAAAATAACTTACAAAAACGTTTACAAAAATATTGATGTTGAATTTATTTTAAATCAGGGCGAAGAAGTTCCTTTTAAATACAATGTCCTGTTGCATCCCGGAGCTAGGTTGGATGACCTTAAAATTCTTGTAGCAGGTGCTGATAAAATTACAATAGCACAGGACGGCCCCATCTCCTACTCTACCCAACTTGGCGATATAAAAGAAATTATCCCGATAAGTTATTATTCAGATTCTCCAGATGAGAATATAAAAGTCGATTTCAGTATTCAAAACAATTTCATTTCGTTTAAAGCTCAGTACGACAACAAAAAAACTTTTGTAATTGACCCAAGCACTAACAGAATATGGGGAACTTACTATGGCGATGCGGGAACAGATTACTGTAACGCAATAAGTTCTGATGCTTCTAACAATGTATACATAACAGGCTACACGCTTAACTCAACAAACATTGCCACCAACGGAACTTATCAATCAACCATTGGTGGAAGTTTTGATGCTTATCTGGTAAAATTTAATTCAAGCGGTGTTCGTCAGTGGGGAACTTATTTCGGGGGAAGCAGTGTTGAAGCTGCTTACGGAATTTTCATAACTAGTAGCGGGTACATTTATGTAACAGGCGATACCTTTAGCACAAGTAATGTAGCAAGTGGTGGTGCTCATCAAACAACTTATGGCGGTGGAATTGACGATGCATTTCTCGCCAAGTTTGACGTAAACGGGCAGCGCAAGTGGAGCACTTATTACGGAGGATTGCAGCACGATATTGCTTCTTCTGTTACAGTTGATAGTAACGAAGATGTAATTATCTGCGGACATACCGAAAGCTTAAACAACATTGCAACTGTTACATCTTACCAAAATTCATGGAGCAACTTGTTTGATGTGTTTGTTGTGAAGTTCGACAGCGCGGGTGTGCGTCAGTGGGGAACTTACTATGGCGACAACAGCATGGAAGAAGCATTCGCTGTTGATTGCGATGCATCTGATAATATTTATGTAACAGGGTTTACTTCGAGTACAAGTAATATTGCAACTACATTAAGCTATCAAACAAGTTTTGGTGGTGGTGCTCAAGATGCCTACATCGCCAAATTTAATGCTGCCGGAAATAATTTGCTGTGGGCAACTTACTATGGGGGAACCGGTAACGATCAGGGCGCATCTATAAAGATTGATAATGCCGGAAATATTTTTGTTGCAGGAAATACTACCAGCCCAAACGCAATTGCAAGTTTAAATTCCTATCAGCAAATTTTAGGAAGTGCTGATGATGCGTTTCTTGTCGAGTTTAATTCTGCAGGTGCTCGTCAGTGGGGAACTTATTTCGGAGGAAATGATGTTGATTACATTGCAGAATTACAGTTTGATGCAAATGGAAATTTACTTTTTAGTGGTTCGACACAAAGTACAAATCAAATTGCAACCACAGGCGCGTATCAATTCATTCAATCAAGCCCGGGAAACTACGATGCGTTTTTTGCCAAGTTTAAAACAAACGGGACAATGATGTTGGCCACTTATTATGGCGGAACTTCTTCCGACAACGGACGCGGAATTACCATTGATAACAACAATCACATTTACATTGCCGGAGATACTTACAGTAACGATAGTATGTCAACTGTTGGCGCACACTCCCTTACTAATATGGGAGGTGGCGATGCATTTCTTGCCAAGTTTTGTGTTGCCCCCGAACCTTATATTACAAGTGGCGATACAACAATTTGCACGGGCGACACTATTACACTTGCCACGCAAACAACTTTTTCTTCTTATTCCTGGAGCAACAGTACTACTGCAAGCACTATTGTGCTTACCGATACCAATTCAATTGTGTATTATTTCACTGTTACTGTTACCGATGGGTTTGGTTGCAGTGGAACTTCTGATACTGTTACGATCGTATTCGACATCTGCAATTCTGTTTCCGAAATTAATTCACAAAACATTTCTGTTTATCCTGTACCCGCAAACGACTTTATTCAAATTGATTTAGGGAATTATACCGATGCTGATTTTACCATAGAAATTTATTCCTCCAATGGTGATTTGGTTATCACTTCCACAGCCAAAACTGTGGACATAAAAAAACTCTCACCCGGAATTTACATTCTAAAGGTGAGAGCCAATGGGACTACTGCAGAGAGTAAATTAATAAAACAGTAATCAACGAATAACCGATACGTGTCCTGTAAGTTTGTGCGCATAATGCATGTAATCCTCTATTTGTAATTTCCATGCATACACATCTTCCTGCACTTTCACGCCTTTCACTTTGCCATCCCACTGAACATTCCAGTCGGTGGTTTCAAAAATAAGTTCGCCCCAGCGATCGTAAATATAAAAGTGGTAAGTAGCTAAATCGAGTCCTGTGCCCGAAGGAAAAAACAGATCATTGTGCGTGTCATTATTCGGAGTAAAAGCATTGGGAACATAAATTGCAAAGTAAGGTCCGATGTAAACATCCATGTACGTAGTGTCGCAGCACAAAGTACTGTTACACACAATATGCTGCACATTAAAATATCCCGTATCAGTATAAGTAAAAGTAGGATTCATCAAGGTAGATGTGGTGTTGCCCGCATCGCCAAAATCCCAGTAATAACTGGAAGCTCCAAGCGAACAATCAATAAACGGAATAACAGGTTCCAGAATAGTAGTTGGTTGATTTCCGATGGTAAAGCACGCTGTAGGATAGCCATACACCACAACCATGTTAGTATGTGTCGATGAATTTACGCAGCCGTTGTTATCCGTAACATAAAGTGTAACAGTATAAACTCCGGGTATAGGATAAGTATGCACCATCGGATTTACACACGATACCGAATCATTTCCCCAGCCAAAACTCCACGAACAATTGGTAGAATTAGGTGTACTGTTAGTAAACGTAACAGTAATAGGCGCGCACCCCGTAGTATCGGGTGCAGAAAAGATGACGACAGGCAAGGGATTGACCGTGACCGTCATCGTATCAGTATCCGAGCAGTTACCAACCGAAGCTGTAACAGTATATTGAGTGGTAACAGTAGGCGAAGCCATCGGATTTCCGATGTTAGCATTGCTTAATCCCGTAGCCGGACTCCACACATACGTTGCACCTCCGCCTGCATTAAGCTGAATAAGGTTTCCAATACAAATAGCAACCGTAGGTCCCGCATTGCACACCACAATTCCTCCCGAAATTGTAATCGTATCCTGTATCTGCCAGCAGCTAAGTAAAGTTCCGCCCGAAACAAAACAGGTGTATTGAGTTTGAACTGTTGGACCTGCCGTTGGATTAGCAATATTAGGATTGCTCAAGCCCGTAGCCGGTGCCCAGCTGTAAATTGGTGTAGTAGTTCCGCAAGTGTTACTCACAGTACAGTTTAGCTGTGCCGTTTGCGGCAAACAAATTAAAGTAGTATCGGCAGTAACGTTAATTACAGGAATTATAGGCAAGCCCGGTGTTGTAAAATTAAAAGTGGCTGTCCACGGGCTGAAAGTAACTGCAGAAGAAGCCTCTCTAGCTCTGAAAAAATAAACCTGTCCCGGACAAAAATTAGTGAGGCTAATTGTTTGAAGCGTGTAAGGGTATGGCGTAAATGTTTTAGTAATGGTAGGCGAAAGGTAAAACGGACCTATACCTGTAAACACACCCGTGTTACAGATAATTTCAACATCTATCCAATAGGTACAGTTGTAAGTAGTATTGCTGCTCCACATCAGCTCAAGGTTACTGCCCACCACTGCCTGGCTCACCAAAGTGGGAACCAATATTGGAGAACAGCCGTAAACCTTTCCTCCAATGAGGGAAACGAAAACCGCAAGCGTTAACGCTAATTTTTTCATAATAACTGGTATTCTAATGCTAAAGACACCCTTTTTGCCCCTAAAGTTGCATGGTTTACTAATGAGAAATGAGGCGGTTACGATGCGAAGACTTGGGTTAAGAATTTTAAAGCGTGGGGTAAGTATTTAAAACTCTGGTTTACTCATTTCAAAGTCTGGTTTAACCATTATAAACTCTGGTGTAATCATTATAAACTCTGGTTTAATCATTTTAAAGGTTGGTTTAGTCATTTCAAAGGCTGGCTAAATCATTACAAACTCTGGTTTAATCATTATAAACTCTGGTTTAGTCATTTTAAAGGCTGGCTAAATCATTTCAAACGCTGGTTTAATCATTATAAACTCTGGCTAAATCATTAGAAGTTTCGTTTGGTGGGTTCAGCTATGGAAAAAGGGGCTTGGGCGAACAACAATCACTTAGCTTTTGCCTTCTTCATCACCACTTGCGCAAAGGGTCGGTTTTCAACTCTGCTTTCTACCCAGGATATAAAATCAAAATACTCAAATGCCCCTGCTTCGTAAGGGTCGGCTTTAAGTTGCTTAAACTGCGCCAGCATTTGTGGATAAATGCCTATTAATTCTTTTTTCCGGTCGGTGTTGAGTATTATTTTAAGCAAATCGAAGAAAATGCTTTCTACTTTATATTTTCGTTTGCGTGTAGTAAGATAGCGCTGTGTAGATTGCGCAGCGTATTGAAGCAAGTCATCATTTCCGAGTTCAATGTGAATAATAAGAAAAAGTATTCTCGCTCCGCAGATCAGGTCGAACACATACTCTTCTTTATTTTCATTCAAAATTTTGTTTATCCAATAGAGCGCTTTGTGATAGTCACCTGCTCTGAAGAAAAGCAAAGTAATATTATAGTAAACAACATACCGTTCATTCTTCGGCAAAGCATATCCGAATTTTTTCAGTTCTGATTCGATACGCGGAATCTGTGCCACTCCCGTTTCATAATCAGCAATACGCGAATACAGGTCGGTTTCAGCAACTACTGAAAATTTAAAAGGGAAATGAGGGGGAATACTTTTAGTGAATTGAGGAAATGTTTTTGCTATATCTCTTATTTTCCGAATGGTTTGCATCAGATCGGCCAGTTTGCCAAGCGAACCCTGCATGTTAGTCATTTGCTGCAGCGAATGCATGTACATTCCTACCCTGTGGCTTAACATCTGTTCGGTTTCATACATGGCAATCAGCTTTTGCGCGTATTCATAACTTTTTTCCATATCGCCAAGGCAGTAACAGCAGGAGCTTTTTAATTGGTAGAAATAATATTTTGCCAGGAATGAAAGAGCACTAGATTCGTTTTGTAGCAGAGGGTGTTGCAGCAGTTTTTTGAAAAAAGCAACCTCTTCCTTATTTCTCACAATCAGATTCCGTTTATAAATGGCAAACATTTTGCTGTCCAGTTGCGCATACTCGGTTAGATTATTATGTTTTTCAACGATAATTTTTTCCTCTGTAAGGTTATCCTGTATCAATTTTTCATAAACCTCTATATCCTGAAACTGAATAATTTTTCTTTCTTTCTCCAAAGCCCGAAGCACTTCAGGAAATAATTCGTTTGATAATGCTTCGTGTTTTGCCTTCCGGATAAGCTTCCATGCCGCATCTGTGAGTTTTTTTTCATTTAAGATGATAGCTTTTTCTATCATCTGCCGTACGGTGAAATCGGGCAGATCATCGGCACAGTAAGCGCGAAGCGTATCGAGAATAAGATGAAACAGGCGGCCTTTAATTACAGGGAACGAACGTGCATCAAGTGTTTTGGAAAATTGTTTTTTAATTTTTTGCTCATCGTATTCTTTTTGCCTGTCAATGACATTATACAATTCCAAATAGATATTCTCACTGCCTGATGCAGATGAAAGCTGTGTTGTCAGAAATTTTTTTTCCGAAGAGTTCAGCGATTTTATCAGGTCGAACAGGTCGTTAGAAGGAGTCATCGTGTTATTAATTGCTGCGTAAATGTAAAACAAAGTATACATATTTACAACTGAAAGACAGCACTTTACGTCTTGTGGCTGCAATGGACAATATGCTTCAGAATGTTATAATGAATATGAATTTGATTTGCCGGACCGCATAACGTGGAATACTTTTGATATCACAAAAAAGAAATCAAAAAAAACAAACTATGAAAAAGTCGTATCACATATTGCCCTGGTTTATACTGCTGGGGTTTATTTTTTCATCCTTTACTCATTCTGCCGATCCTGAAAAACTTATTGTCGGGAAATGGAAGTTTGAAGAAATTAGTTCAACTGATTCCGCACCAAACAATTTCGTTACTGAGATAAGTAAACTGTTTACGGGAATGATTGTCGAATATAAAACGGATAGCTCCATGACCTTAGAATTATCAGAAGAACAAGCGAAAACCGGAACATTTATATCAACCACACCCAACTATTACAGGTATTACCTGTTACAAGAAAATGAGAAACATTATCTGGTGCACCTGCAGAACAGGGCAGAAACAAAATATGAGCTAATAACCCTGAATTCTGAAACACTAAGCTTTAAAGAAGAAAAAACAACATCGATATTCTCCCGTTTTAAACAATAACCACTAAAAAAAATCCAAATGAAAACAAAACCTACACTACTGATCATTTTGCTTTTTGCTTTTACAGCTGCAAACAGTTTTTCTCAAATTCCGAACAACGGGTTTGAAAACTGGACAAACTCCGGAAATTACATGAACCCCGATTTCTGGATGACAACAAATTCAACTTCAACAAGTAGTTTTTACCCTGTAACACGTGATGCTTCGCACTACCCTGCTTCTGTCGGCTCTTACTCCATTCGAATGGAAAACAAACCGTCACTTTTGCCCGGTACAGAAGCTCTTGGAATTGCTATTTCGGGCTCTTCATTTAATATGGGTCCTGATTTTCCAATAACCGGGCATCCTAACAGTTTAACAGGTTATTACAAATATGCTCCGCTTAATGGTGATACCATGCACATATTGATCGTATTATTCAATAACACAACGCTGGTCGCTTCCGGAATTTTTGAAACCACAATCGCTGCGCCAAACTGGACATCGTTTAATATTCCTATTTCCAATTACACCACAGCTACCAGTGCAAAAATTTACATGGGTGCTTACAACATCAGCGATGCCCCTCCGCAGTTTGTTCCGTACGGAAATTCGGTTTTGAATATCGATAATTTGAATTTCGATACCCTTATTGTAGCGGGAATTTCTGACCATGATAAAACAAGCGAATTTTTTGCTTATCCTAATCCTTCCAACGGACAATTCACCATCGCTCTTAATGGCAACTATAGCAGCGGAATCATAAAAATTAGTAATATATTAGGAGAAGAGATTTCTGCTAAGTCATTTGCAAACGCAACTACTTTAAATGTTGAAATAGAACAAGAGTCTGGATTATATTTTCTCATCATAGAAAATGAAAAAGGTGAGAGTACAGTTTTGAAAATAATGAAAGAATAATGTCAAATAAAATCAAATGAAAACAGAACTTTTTTTTCTCGGCATAATCATTACTCAACTGCTCAAAGCGCAGGATGTGTGGACTCCCATAGCAAATTGTCCGGCACCACCATCAATAGGCCGAACCGGTGAACTATCATTTTCTGCTGGAGGAAAAGGTTATATAGGTTTCGGGTTGGAGGTTTGCATTAATCCATCGTGTGCATTCTTGAACGATTTATGGGAATATGACCCTTCAAACGACAGTTGGTCGCAAAAAGCAAATTGTCCGGGACCGGCACGGGAATGGGGTGTTGCTTTCGGTATCGGAAACAAAGGTTACGTATGTTCCGGACGTGATAATTGGACAGTATTTTTATCTGACCTATGGGAATACGATCCGCTATCAAACAGCTGGACACAAAAAACTTCTTTACCGGCAGGCGGCCGATACCGGGCAGTTGGTTTCTCTATTGGCAATAAAGGATATGTCGGAACAGGCAATGATGCTGTACCAAATAACTTTCAGGATTTCTGGGAATACGATCCCGTTTTAGATTCGTGGACACAAAAAACAAATTTTGCGGGCGGATCACGTGAATTGGCAACAGGTTTTGCAATCGGAAACAAAGGATATGTCGGGCTTGGTTTAAACGGGGCCACTGATTTTTGGGAATACGATCCTTCTTTAGATACATGGATTCAAAAAGCCAATTTTCCTTCTCCTAATTATCCTTATGGTGCATGGTTTTCAATTGCGAACAAGGGGTATTTCGGAACAGGAAGTACAGGAAATACAGGCTCTGTAGATTTCTGGGAATTTGACCCAGTAGCCGATACATGGACACCACGCGCAAATTTTCCTCAGCAGAGAAGATTGTGTATAGGTTTTTCCATTGGTAATGAAGGTTACCTCGGTCTTGGTGAATGGTGGGGTACATATCAGCCCAGTTTGTGGAAGTATTCTCCATTAGTAACAGATATAGCAAACGAAGAAACAAGTAACAGTGTTTCAGTTTTTCCTAACCCCTCCAGCGGCATTTTTAATCTGCAATCTGAGCAGGAAATTACACAATTAGAAATTTACAATGCAATCAGTGAAAAAATTTACGAACCGGAAATCAATGCAAACAATACGGAGATTGATTTAACATCGTACCCTGCCGGAGTTTATTTCATCCGGATCAAAACAGGGAGCAAGGTCTTGATACAAAAACTAGTTATCCAAAAATAACGTTATGAGAGCAAAAAACATCTTCATCGCAGCCCTTTTAATTTTCAACTGTCAATTATCCTTTGCGCAATACAGCAATGTCCACGATTTCGATGGGACAAACGGAATAGCTCCTTACGGCACGCTTATTTCTGACGGTACTTTTCTTTATGGAATGACAGTTTTAGGCGGCATAAACAACATGGGAACGATATTTAAAATAATGCCCGATGGTACGGGTTACGCTAATTTGTTTGATTTTGCAGGAGCAGCAAACGGAAGTTATCCGCAGGGCTCTCTTATTTATGACGGAACTTTTCTATACGGTATGACAACTAAGGGTGGCTCAAACGACTCCGGAACTATGTTTAAAATAATGCCTAATGGAACCGGGTATGTCAATCTGCATAATTTTTCCGGTACTCCGGATGGAAGTTCTCCCTACGGCTCTCTTTTTTTTGACGGAACTTTCCTTTACGGTATGACGGTTTTTGGAGGAACAAACAACATGGGAACCATCTTTAAAATGATGCCCAACGGAACAGGATATGTCAATCTCCTCAATTTTTCGGGTGTTGCAAACGGACGCGAACCTTATGGCTCTCTAATTTCAGACGGAACATTTCTCTATGGAATGGCGAGCCGGGGCGGAACAATTGATGAAGGAGTCCTTTTTAAAATAATGCCCAACGGAACAGGATATATTAAGCTCCTCGATTTCGCGTACTCAACAAACGGAGCATTTCCTTTCGGTTCCCTTATTTCTGACGGCACCTTTCTTTATGGAATGACACAGCAAGGCGGTACAGCCGGCAATGGAACAGTCTTTAAAATAATGCCCAATGGAACAAATTATACCAATTTGCTGAACTTCAATGGCACAAACGGAAATGGCCCTTATATCGGCTGCTCCCTTATTTCTGATGGAACATTTCTCTACGGAATGACAACAGAGGGGGGGCCGATTGGCAGTGGAAACATTTTTAAAATACTACCTAATGGAACAGGATATGCCAACTTGCTGGAATTTACCAGCAATGCAGACGGAAGGTGGCCATACGGCTCTCTTATTTCTGACGGAACATTTCTCTATGGAATGACCAGCAGTGGCAGCACATATGATCTTGGAACGATATTTAAGTATAACATGTATTGCACCCCGGTTACATTTACCTGGTCGCCCACTGTTTGCGCAGGAGGCAGTGTAACAGTAGGAACCAATACTTATAATTTCAGCGGAACTTACTCAGATGTATTTCCTTTAGTATCCAATGGATGCGATAGCACAGTAATAACCAACTTGACCGTAAATTCTGTAATTGATACTTCAGCAACAATAAATGTATTTACAATTACATCTAATGCTTCAGGCGCAGCTTACCAGTGGATAGACTGTAACAATGGCAATGCGGTTATTCCTGGAGAGACTAACCAGAGCTTTACGGCAACAGTCAGCGGGCTTTACGCAGTTATTGTAACAGAAAATGGTTGTTCAGATACTTCTTCGTGTTACAACGTAACGATTACAGCCATAATTGAAAACACCGTTGGAAATATACTTTTTGTTTATCCAAATCCATGTAATGGTAATTTTTTCGTCATCGCGAATGAAGCGAAGAAATGCCATTTAGAAATTTACGATGTATTAGGTAATCTAATATTTTCCACTGAATTGCGAACAACAAACACAGAAGTTGATTTGCAAAGCAAACCCAAAGGAATTTATTTTGTGAAACTAATTGCAGAGGATAAAACTTGTTTGCAGAAAATAATTATTGATTAAATAACGAGAATATGAAACTTTTTGTTTCGCACAACTACCTTAAAAGTAAAAATCCTCCCGCAAAACAGCAGAAGGGTTTTTTGGTTGTCGGGATGACAGGATTTGAACCTGCGACCTTCAGCACCCCATGCTGACGCGATACCGGGCTACGCTACATCCCGAGTTTTTATTCCGACTCGGCACCGGTCGGAGTTTATCCCGCACTTGTTGCGGGACTACATCCCGAAAATTAGGCGACAAAAATAATAAAACTTATGTCCTTTTACCGAGCGCTATTTCTTCCCAAAACAATATTTCCCCATCACAAAGCAATGATTAATTTTGTGCCTCAATTACAAAAAATGGCTCGTAGTTTATTCCTGATTACTTTATTTTTCTTCTCCCCTTTTCTCTCATCGTTTTCGCAAACCAACTCTGCCGAAAAATACACCATCAGCGGTTACGTAACCGAAGAATCTACGGGCGAGTTCCTAATTGGTGCAAATGTTTACTTAGTAGAAAACAAGAAAGGCGCAACCACAAATGTTTACGGTTTTTATTCCATCACTGTCGAAAAAGGCGATTACACTCTTGCTTTCTCCTTCATCGGTTACCGCGATACCACGATGGCAATTAAGCTCGATAAAGATTTACGCATCAATATTTCCATGCTCGATATTTCCACCACCGTAAAAGAAGTGGTGGTGAATGCCGAAGGTTCCGAAAAAAATATCAAGGGCACACAGATGGGAACTTTTAATATTGACATTGATAATATAAAAAAACTTCCTGCCTTTATGGGCGAGGTAGATATTTTAAAAATGATTCAGCTTTTGCCCGGTGTATCAAGTGCAGGCGAAGGCAATGCAGGCTTTTATGTACGCGGTGGCGGACCCGACCAAAATTTAATTCTGCTCGATGAAGCTGTGGTGTACAATGCCTCTCACCTATTTGGTTTCTTTTCCGTTTTTAATGCCGATGCAATAAAAGATGTTCAACTTATTAAAGGTGGCATGCCTGCTCAGTATGGCGGCAGACTTTCTTCGGTGCTCGACATTAATATGAAAGAAGGAAACAACAAAAAATTTAATGTAGATGGAGGCATCGGAATTATTTCTTCGCGCCTTACTATTCAGGGTCCGATAAAAAAAGATACCAGTTCATTCATTATTTCCGCTCGGAGAACTTACATTGATGTACTTGCAAAACCTTTTATTCCTAAATCCAAGCCGGGTCGCAATTCGGGCTATTATTTTTATGATTTGAATACTAAAATAAATTACCGCCTTTCGGATAAAGACCGTTTGTTTGTGAGCGGATATTTCGGCCGCGATGTGTTTGATTTTTCGAGCAACAAAACTGAATTCAAATCATCAATCATCTGGGGAAATGCTACTGCTTGTTTACGTTGGAATCATTTGTTTAACGATAAATTGTTTATGAATACATCAGCAATTTTTTCTGATTATAAATTTGAGTTTGGTGCCCTTCAAGATCAGTTTGAATTCAAACTCTTCTCCGGTATACGCGATTGGAACGGGAAAGTAGATTTTTCTTATTTCCCCAATACAAAACACAACATTAAGTTTGGCGGTAATTATGTTTACCACACCTTCACTCCATCGGGCGCCAGCGCAAAATCGGGCGAAGTTGAATTTGATTTAGGTGAAATTGTAAAACTTTATGCGCACGATGCCGCAATTTATTTTAACGATGATTATGCCATCACCGATTTATTTGCCATAAGTGCGGGTGTTCGCTATTCTTATTTCGCCCACATCGGTCCGTTCGACAGATATGTAAAAGATAATTTTGGAAACATTACCGACACCATTTTTTATAAGCACGGTGATAAAATAAAAGATTACACAGGATTAGAACCCCGTGCTTCTTTCCGTTACACGCTCAACGAAAATTCATCCATCAAAGGCGGTTACACTCAAAACTATCAATACATACATCTTGCTTCGCTTAGTGCGATATCTCTTCCAACCGATGTTTGGTTTCCGAGCACCGAAATTGTTAAGCCGCAGTTCAGTACACAGTATGCACTTGGGTATTTCCGCAATTTCAAAAATGGAACTTACGAATCGTCAATAGAAGTATATTACAAAGATATGCGTAACCTGATTGAATACAAAGAAGGTTCTCAGCCCGAAGATGGTGTGAAAGATAATCCTGACAACAGTTTCACTTTCGGAAAAGGTTACAGTTATGGTGCTGAATTTTTTCTGAAAAAAGCACTAGGCAAATTTAACGGATGGATTGGTTACACCCTTGCCTGGACGGAAAGACAATTTGAAGATTTGAATAAAGGAAAAGTTTTTCCTGCCAAGTACGATCGCAGGCACGATGTTTCGGTAGTTCTCACTTACGATTTAAACGAGCGTTGGTCGTTCTCCACAATTTTTATTTACGCAACAGGAAATGCGGGCACTGTTCCCATTGGCAGATATATGTACGAAGGATATATTGTGAATGAATATGGCGAACGGAATTCGTATCGTCTTGCCGCTTATCATCGTTTGGACTTATCGGCCACTTACACTCCCGACAGAAGTAAAAAGATAGCGAAGAAAAAGAAAAAACTGGAGGCAAAATACCTGAAAAAGGGAAAAGATATTTCCACCATTGAAATTCCGAAACGCTGGGCAAAAAATTATGAAAGCAACTGGAATTTTTCAGTGTTTAACGCCTACAACAGAATGAATCCCTACTATATTTATTTTGATACCGAAGGCGATTTTGCCTCGGGAAGTATGACCGTGAAAGCCTATCAGGTTTCGCTCTTCCCTGTGCTGCCTTCTGTAACGTGGAACTTTAAATTTTAAACGATGAAAAAACTTATTCCTTTATTTCCCTATTTCCTTATTCCCTTTCTGTTCGCTTCGTGCGAAAAGGAGATAAGCATTGACGATCTTCCACAGCCCTCAGAAAAAATTGTTGTTGAAGGCCACATTGAACCAGGACAAAATCCGTATTGCTATCTTTCAATAAACGCTGCCTATTTCGCACCAACAGATTTTACTTCTTACCAGCAGTATTTAATTCAGGATGCACTTGTGATAATTACTGATGGTTTTACAACCGATACTTTAACTGAAGAATTTCCAAGTCTTGGATATATTTATAGAGCAGATAACATGACAGGAGTAGCAGGAAGAAGTTACACGATTACCATTACTGCGTTAGGAAAAACTGTTACAGCTACTACTACAATTCCTCAGCCAG
>Ga0247727_10009852_pt1 | contig 17109 bp, 14 predicted proteins | sample WisWelCaveWW1625_FD_202498 | JGI IMG/M metagenome (GOLD analysis project Ga0247727, IMG submission 202498) | Biofilm microbial communities from Wishing Well Cave, Virginia, United States - WW16-25 | ecosystem: Environmental > Aquatic > Deep subsurface > Groundwater > Cave microbial mat | place...
GGGCGCTGCCTCAACGGGGCCAAAATCCTTGTTCTTGGTGTGACTTATAAGGCAGATGTCGCCGATTGGCGCGAAACGCCGGCGATCAAAGTGATGGAGTTGTTGATGCGCGAGGGGGCGGCGCTGTCGTATGCCGATCCGTTTACGCCGTCGGTGATGATCGGGGAGCGCTCCTACGATGGCGTGGAGGTTACCGCCTCGCGGCTGAAGGAGAGCGACTGCGCGCTGATCCTGACGGCCCATTCCGCCTTCGACTACGAGCAGATCGTTCGCCATGCCCCGTTGGTGTTCGATACCCGCAATGGTACGCGGCACGTCAAAGGGAAGAAAGACACGGTGATCCTGCTGTGAATGCGTGCCGCGCCACGGCTGGCTTCGTCTAGAAGTCGTATACAGGCAGTTGAGTTGGATGGAACGAAGAAGGGATGGCGAACATGCCCGTGATGGCAGGGGAGTCACGGTTTGCAGGGTGGCAGGGAGTCGGGCGCCGGTTTGAATTGATCTGGTTGCTGACCCGCGACGCGCTTCGCAAACAATTCGCTGGGTCGCTCCTCGGGCTCTGGTGGGCTATTCTGAAGCCGGTGTTGCTGGTCAGTGTCTATGCGTTCCTCGTTTTGTCCGTCTTCCGGCCGTCGGCGGGGGCCGGGTCCAATCCAGCCGACTACATACTCATATTGATGAGCGGCATGGCGCCGTGGTTGCTGCTGGCTGAACCGCTGGCTGCCGCATCGGTTTCACTGGCAACGAACACACCGTTACTGACGAAAGTCCTGTTTCCCATCGAGGTGCTGCCCGTGTCCCGGGTCCTGGCTGCGGTTGTGTCAGGGGGAACCGCCTTGCTCCTGTTGGTGGTGTTCCTCGGCATGCAAGGCCGGCTGGGCCTGTGGGCGGTTGTCGTGCCGGTGGCCGTGATGCTTCAAGTACTGTTCGTGCTCGGATTGGGCTGGCTGATCGCCGCGGTGGCCGTGACACTGCCCGACGTCATCCACGCACTCCCGTTTCTGTTGAATCTGTGGATGTTGCTGAGCCCGGTCCTCTACAGCCCGGAGATGGTTCCGTCCGGCTTGGGCTGGCTGGGGATCGTCAACCCCATGTGGCCGACCATCGCCGTGTACCGGTCGCTGCTCCTGGACAACGCGGCGCCGGATCCGGCTCACCTGGCGATCATGGGGGGATGGGCCGCGGCAAGCTTTCTGATCGGCTATGTGATTTTCATGAAACGCCGCACGATGTTCGCGGATGTGATCTGATGCACGCGATCCGGGTCATCGATCTGTGGAAAGCCTATCGGTATTACTCCTCTCGAACCGATCGCCTCAAGGAATGGGCGTGTCTGGGACTGAAGCGCTACGCCGCGACGGTGGACGCTTTGCAGGGAATCTCCTTCGAGGTGCCCGCCGGGGAATCGGTGGGCATCATCGGGAGAAATGGCGCCGGCAAGAGCACGCTGCTCCGGCTGCTGGCGGGAATTTCCTCGCCGACGTCGGGCTCGGCCGAGGTGCAGGGCACGGTGGCCGCCATGATCGAGCTGGGCGCGCAGTTCCATCCGGACTATACGGGTCGCGAGAACCTCGAGATCAGCGGCATCCTGCTCGGCCTTTCCCGGAAGGACGTCCTCGCCCGGATCCAGGACGCCATCGAGTTTGCCGAGTTAGGGGACCAGATCGACCATCAACTCCGCACCTATTCCACCGGCATGCAGGCGCGCCTGGCCTTCGCCGCCTCGACGCTGGTCAAGCCGGATGTCCTGTTGGTGGATGAAGTGCTGGCAGTCGGCGACCAGTACTTTGTGGGAAAGTGCGTCCGGTACATCCAGGAGTTTCACCGGTCCGGGCGGACGCTGATGCTGGTGTCCCATGACCTCACGCTGATCCGCTCGCTCTGCCGGCGCGCGGTCTGGGTGGATCGCGGTCGGTTGATCGCGGACGGCCCGGTGAGCGACGTGTGCGCCAAGTATCTGCGCTCCGTGCAGCAGGAGGAAAACGAGAAGCTTCTGGGAATAAACCGGGAACTCTGGGCGTTGCGATCACGGACACAGAAGGAACTGGCCGGACCGGGGGGCCGCGTCATGCCGGACCGCACGCAGATCCGTATTGCGCAGGTTCAGTTGCTGGATGGCCGCGAGACGGCGAAGAGTTGCTTTCTGACCGGAGAGACGCTGGTCATCCGGATACGCTTCCAGTCGCACATCGAATACCGGAATCCCAACCTCTCGGTGGCGATCGAACGGCTGGATGGGTTGATGATGACCTGCCATGCCTCAAAAGACGCCCAGATCGAGACCGGGCGAATCGAGCCGGGTGAAGGATGGTTCGATCTGGTCTTCCAGACTCTGTTGCTGGGGCCCGGCAGTTACTGGGTGCATGTCGCCGTCACGCTGGATGAGACGCTGGCGTACGGGGACACCAATTTCGATCGGCTGGATCGGGCGCAAACCTTTACGGTCATGGCCGCGAGCCGGCCCTATCCGGTCGTCGTCGAGCATCCGGTCCAATGGAAGCGGGGAGAGCGGCCGTTGATCGCGCGCGAGCCCGGGCCGGGCCGCACGCCAGGGATGCAGTCCAACTGAACAGGGAAGGCTGCGGCAGAGCCGATGCGCATGCTCATCCTCCAATCGGGCGAATTCGAACACTTCGTCGACGCCGCGCGCGCGGTTGCGTCGCGCTATGCGCCGGCCGAGTTCATCGCTCTGGTCAGGGAACCGGATCTGTCGAGAGCGCGGACCACCGGTCTCTTCACCACCGTCAGCTCCCTCCCTGACGATCCGGCGCACCTCGTGACCCTCGAGGCATGGAAGTCGCCTGTTGATCTCTGTGTCGTGCCGTTTGACGACCGGTTGGGGGTTCGCTATTTCAAGTTGCGCCGTGCTCTGATCACACAGGGAATCAGGACCTTTGTGTCCTACAACGGGCGGGGGCGGATCCGGGAATACAGCCGTTCCGCGTGGATCGCGCACACGCTCCTGGTGTGTGTCATGCTCCGCGCCGTGCACGCGCCACTCGTATGGGGATGGGGTGTCCTGAGGCGGCGGCTTGACATGATCTCTCTGTATGTTCTGGCCATTGCGGCGCAACCGCTCAACTGGCTCAAGGCACATGGCGCGCATCCGCTGAGTCGCGCCGTGGTTCGACGTCTTCCGGCCGGCCGCCGCCGCTTGGTGCTCTTTATCCCGACGATGGGGCTGGGAGGAGCCCAGCGGCAGGTCCTCAGTTTCTTGAAACATCTGGATCGGACGCAGTGGGAGCCGGAATTGGTCACACTGAATGCACCGGACAAGTTTTTCGAGCCGACGGTCTGCGAGATGGGCGTGCCGATCACCTATCTCAATCCGCGCCGGGGTTACTGGATGCTCGGAATCACGTGGCGACTCTTCCGCCATCTCCATGCCAGACCCTGTCACGTGCTGCATGCATGGATGCACTATGCCGCGATGCTGGGGGCGATTGCCGGGACGTTCGCCGGTACCCCGATCATTGTCGGCTCATTTCGCAGCGAGCGGCCGGACCGAATGCCCTGGTTCTACCACCGGTGGCAGCGAGGGGTCGATATTCTGACCGCACGGTTGCACACTCGCCTCATCGCCAATTCCAATGCCGTGTGCCAGGGACATCAGCAGTGGGCATTCGTTCCAGAACACAAGCTGGTGACGATCTATAACGGCATTGAAGCGGACAGGGAGCCGGCGGTGGATCGTGTGCAACGGGATCGCCTCCGCGCGGACTTGCATCTGCCGGTGGGAGCGCCCTGCATCGGGATTGTCGGCCGGCTCTCTCCGGAGAAGGACCATGACACATTCCTTCGCGCGGCCCGGTTGATCGGCGCGGAGAAGCCGGACGCGCGGTTTCTGATCGTCGGCAGCGGCCCGATGCAGGCCTCGATTGAGTCCCAGATCGAACAGCTGGAGTTGAGCGGTCGGGCGAGGATCCTTGGGGAGCGGAGCGATGCCCGGGCCGTGATCGCGATGCTCGATGTCCTGGTGCTCACCTCCACGAACGAAGGTCTGCCGAACGTATTGTTGGAGGGGGCGATTGCCGGGACGCCGGTTGTGACGACAGCAGCGGGAGGCGCCGCCGAGGTCGTGGTGGACGGCGAAACGGGTTTTGTCGTGCCCTGCGGAGACGCGGACGCGGTCGCGCGGCGGGTCCTGGACATCTTGCGGGACGAAGCCATGAGAAAACGGTTGGTCGAAGCGGCGATGGACCGCATGAGGAAATACTTTTCCGCCGAGCAGGCCGCGGCCGCCATCCAGGCCTGCTATGCGCGGGCCCCGGCGGCGCCGGTCGCGACGGTGATCGGCCGCGGCGGCGCCAGAAGTGGGGGCGCATGAAAGAGTCCTTACTCCGCTACCTCGTCTGCCCGGAGTGCCACGCCCCGTTGACGCTCGCCGTCGACGCCCAGGAGGGTCAGGAAATCGAGCGCGGCCGGCTGCGGTGCAGGCCGTGCGCGCGCGACTATCCGATCCTGAGGGGAGTGCCGAGGTTCGTCGACACCGACCAGTATGTCGGGAGCTTCTCGTTCCAATGGAACGTGCATCGTACGACGCAGGTGGATTCCCTCTCCGGACATGCTGAGTCGAGGAAGACCTTCCTGACCAAGACGGGCTTGACCGAATCGGAGCTCAAGGGGAAGCTGGTTCTGGACGTCGGATGCGGGACCGGGCGGTTCATGGAGATTGCCGCGGAACAGGGCGCCGAGGTCATCGGGCTGGACCTCTCCTTTGCGGTGGACGCCGCTTATACGAATATGGGCCGGCGACCCGGGATCCACATCATGCAGGCGGACGTGTTCAAGCCGCCGTTCCAGCCGGCCACGTTCGATGCGATCTACAGCATCGGTGTGTTGCACCACACCCCCAGCACGAGGGATGCGTTTCTCTCGCTGCCGCCGCTGTTGAAGTCGGCGGGTTTCATCGCGATCTGGGTCTATGTCTGGAGTGGCCTCTATTCCCAGCGTCTCGACCGCGTCCGGTCGCTAACCGTCGGATTGCCGGAGCGCCTGCTGTACGGGCTCTGCTGGGTCTTTGTCCCCCTGCTGCACGCGTTCGCCTGGATACCCATACTGGGCCGGCTGACGAATTACATCCCGACGAGCAATCAGAGACGCGGGCTGGCGTGGGATGTGATGGACACCTTCGATGTGTATTCCCCCCGCTATCAATGGAAGCACACGGAGCCCGAAGTCGTGGGCTGGTTCAAGGAAGCGAAGTTGAAGGAGATCAAGGTCCTGAATTTTCCGGTGTCGGTGAGGGGGCGGCGGGCGGGGATGTGAGCACGTGCCCGGGATGCGCGGGGGGGGCGACGGATGTGCGGGATTGCGGGACAGGTCACGGCGGATCGTCGTCCGGTGGATGGCCGGATCATTGCCGCGATGGGTGCGCGCCTCCGTCATCGGGGGCCGGACGATCACGGGGTCTATCTTAACGGACACGTCGGGCTGGCCCATCAGCGATTGAGCATCCTGGATCTCAGCCCGGCCGGACGCCAGCCCATGTCCAACGAGGCGGGAACGATCTGGCTGGTCTTCAACGGGGAAATCTACAACCATGAAGAGCTGCGCAGCCGTCTTCGTTCCCCCAGGCAGTTCCGCTCGCGGACCGACACGGAGGTGCTGCTCTACCTCTACGAGGACTACGGTCCCCGCTGCCTCGAGTTCCTGCGCGGCATGTTCGCCTTCGCCATCTGGGATGAGCGGACGCAGCGCCTGCTGCTGGCCCGGGATCGCCTGGGGAAAAAACCGCTCTTCTACTCGACCCGGAACGGAACCCTCTCCTTCGCGTCCGAACTCAAGGCGCTGCTGGTGGATGGGCCGCGGCCCGACATCGATCCGGTCGCGCTCCATCACTACCTGACCTTCCAATACATTCCCGCTCCGCTCACGATTTTTCAGGGCGTCCGCAAGCTGCTTCCCGGGCATGCCCTTGTCTACGAGGACGGGAAACTTTCGGAGAGCGCCTATTGGTCTCTGCGCTATGATGACAAGCCCCCGCGCCGCCGCGATGACGAGTACCGGGAGGAATTCACGTCCCTCCTGCGCGAAGCCGTCCGCTTGCGCCTGATGAGCGACGTCCCGCTCGGCGCATTCTTGAGCGGCGGCGTGGATTCCAGCAGCGTCGTCGCAATGATGAGCACATTGAACGCGCAGCCGGTCAAGACCTTTTCGATCGGGTTCAAGGAGGACGCGTTCAACGAATTGCCGCACGCCCGGGCCGTCGCCGAACAATTCAAGACCGAGCATCATGAGTTCGTGGTGGAGCCGTCGGCCATCGAGATCATGCCGACGCTGGTGCGCGTCTATGATGAACCCTACGCGGATTCCTCGGCGATTCCCACCTACTATGTCTCACAGCTCAGCCGGCAATTCGTCACGGTGGTGCTGAACGGCGACGGGGGCGACGAGTTGCTGGCCGGGTATCCCCGCTACCGGTTCAGTCCGTTCGATCGGATCGCGGCGCGATGGTTGGGGGCGGGGAGGGAAACCGGAGTCCGGCGCGCGCTCGGTCGCCTGGCGTCCACAACCCCGGCCGGCAGCGGATGGCGCAACCGACTGGAGCGGGTCACGGCGCCCTTCAGCCGGACCTATCTCAGGCGCATCTGCTACTTTTCATCCGAGGAAAAGCAGCGGCTCTACCGTCCGGAATTCAGCGAGGCCGTCCGGGGGCACGAGTCCGGCGATCTGCTCGATCACTGGTTCGACGAGGCGCCGGCATCGGATCTGCTCGACCGGCTGCTGGCCGTGGATACTCGCAACTATCTCCCGGACGACCTGCTGGTGAAGGTGGATCGCGCCACGATGGCCCACGGTCTGGAGGCCCGCTCGCCCCTGCTGGACCACAAACTGATCGAGTTCGCGGCGACGCTGCCGGTGGACTGCAAGCTGCGGAACGGGCAGAGCAAATATCTGCTCAAAGCGTCCATGCGCGGCATCCTGCCGGACCGCATCCTCGACCGGGACAAGCAGGGCTTCGGCGTGCCGATTGACCGATGGTTTCGCGAGGAGTGCAGAGAGTTTGTCCGGGACATGCTCCTCTCGTCCCGAAGCCTGCAGCGGGGATATTTCCGGCCGGAGCGGATGAAGGCATTGATCGAGACCCGGGAGGCCGGGGCCTGTTCGTACGGCTCCCGCGTCTACGCGTTGCTGATGCTCGAACTGTGGCACCGCGAGTATGCGGATGGAGTTGGAGCGTGAGGCGATTCGCATGATGCGCCAGGACTACCTGCCATTCGGAAAGCCGAATTTCGGCGATGGAGAAATCGACGCGGTGACGCGTGTCCTGCGCTCGGGGTGGGTCGGCATGGGTCCGGAAACCATCGCGTTCGAGCAGGAATTGGCGGCCTATCTGGGAGTGCCGTACGTCGTGACGGTAAATTCCTGCACCTCCGCGCTGTTCCTCTCGCTTCTGGTGTCCGGTGTGGAGGCCGGCGACGAGGTGATTTGTCCCAGCCTGACGTGGTGCAGCACCGCCAACGCGGCCCTGTATCTTGGCGCCAGGCCGGTCTTTTGCGACATTGATCCCGACACGCTCTGCCTGACGGCGAAACATGTTCTGACCAGGATCACGCCGAAAACCAGGGCGGTGATGGCGGTGCACTTCGGCGGCCTGGCGGTGGATGTCGAGGCGCTGCGCAAGGCGCTTCCCCGCAACGTGGTCTTGATCGAGGATGCCGCGCATGCGCTCGGCGCGAGGTTTCTCAACGGGAGGCGGGTCGGCTCCTCGGGCAACCTGACCTGTTTCAGCTTCTACGCCAACAAGAATCTCTCGACCGGCGAGGGCGGCGCGATTGCGCTCTCTGATCGGTCTGTGGCGGAGCGGCTTCAGTCGATGCGGCAGCACGCCCTGCCGAACGACGCGTGGAAGCGGTACGCCGATCCCAAGAGTCTGCTCCTCTCCGGTCAACTGACGGGGCTCGGATACAAGATGAACTACACGGACCTGCAGGCGGCGATCGGGCGGGTGCAGCTCGCGCGGCTGCCGGAGTTCGAGATCGTCCGACTCGAACTCGCGCAGTGTTACACGGACGGCCTGAAGGACGTGAGTCCGGCGCTGGGGTTCCAGGAAGGGGTGATACATCCCTATCACGCCCGCCATTTGTTCGTGGTGAGGCTGCCGGTCGAGAAGATGCGCCTCAGCCGCAACGACGCGCTGCTGGCCCTGAGGGTGCAGAACATCGGCGCGGCGATCCATTATGCCCCGCTCCATCTCATGCCGCTGTATCGCGGACGTGAAACGCCGGCCTCTCTTCCCGCAACCGAGCAGGTTGCCCCGCGCATCATGACCCTGCCGATCAGCGCAGGCATGACCGTCGACGATGCGCAATATGTTATCGTGTGCCTCAAGGCACTGATGGAACGGGAGCGCATGCCATGACGTCCAATGACGCGGCGGGGCGACCGGCGCCTGCAACCCGGTACGGATTTTACGATCGCCTGAAGGCCGAGTTTCCTTCCCAGATTCTTGTGGACGCCGCCGAGGTCTGCAACCTCGCGTGCATCCACTGCCCGCACCCCGCGTTCAAGCAATCCGAGCATTACGGCGGCCGCTACGTCGATCCGGACCTGAATGCGAAGATGGTGGATGAAGTCCGACAACACGGCCAGGGTTCTACGCAGTACATCCGGTATGCCAGTAACGGCGAGCCGCTGACCCACCCGCACATTTACGACATGATCGATTACGCCGCGAAATACTCGGGCGTCCTCGTCACGTTGACGACGAACGGGACCTTCATGGTCGAGAAACGGATCGAACGGTTGCTGGCGGCCGGCGTGGCGGTCGTGGACGTCAGCATCGATGCGTATACGCCGGAGACCTATGCCAAGGTCCGCGTCAACGGCGATCTGGCTGTCACCCGATCCAACGTGCTCGCGCTGCTTCAGCTCGCCAAGCGCGCTCCGGCAAAGACCAAGGTGGTCGTGAGCTACGTCGAGATGCCGCAGAATGCGCACGAAACCGGAGCATTCGAGACGTTCTGGAAGGACCAGGGAGTGGATTATGTCGTCATCAGGCGGCTGCATTCGTGCTCCGGCGCGAAAATTTCCCTGGCGGAGGTGCGGAGGAAAGATAACGAGCAGGTGGCGCGGAGACCCTGTCTCTACCCGTGGGAACGGATCGTCCTGAACGCACGCGGCGATCTGGCGTTTTGTCCGTCCGATTGGGTCCATGGATCCTATATCGCCGACTACCGGTCCGTGACGATCTATGACACGTGGCATGGCGAGTTCTACCGGAAATTGCGGGAGGCGCATCTGTCCAACGATTTTTCCAGCCACGGATTCTGCGGACAGTGCCCGGACTGGCGGTCGACGCGCTGGCCGGATGAAGGGCGCAGTTACGCGAGCATGATGGAAGAGTTCATGGCGAAAGAGTGAGGACGGCCGGCGTGAAGCGGATCGCGATTTGCCAATCCAATTACATCCCGTGGAAGGGGTACTTCGATCTGATTCATGACGCCGACGTGTTCATGTTCTACGACGATGTGCAGTTTACGGTCCGTGACTGGAGAAACAGGAATAAAATCAAGACGCCCGGTGGGCCGATGTGGCTCACCATCCCGGTGGGCGCCGATAGAAACCGGCTGATCTGTGACGTAAAAATTCCGGACGACCGATGGCAGGCCAAACACTGGGCAACCATCCGCCGGTGCTACGGAAAGGCGCCCTTCTTCGGACAGTACGAGGATCTGTTTCGCGCGGTGTATGTCGACAGAAAATGGACCAGCCTGTCCGAGCTAAACCAGTTTTTGATCACCGCGATCGCGCGGGAATGTCTCGGCATTCGCACGCAATTCCTGCAGTCGTCGGATTTTCATCTCGCGAGCAGGAAGCAGGACCGCATCGTCGATTTGTTGAACGCCGTCGGGGCCGGGGTGTACGTCTCAGGCCCGTCGGCCAGGGCCTATCTCGACCCCGAGCGTTTCCGCAAAGAGGGCATCGAGCTCGTCTGGAAGGATTACTCAGGCTATCCGGAATATCCGCAGCTCCATCCGCCTTTCGAACATCAGGTGACGATTCTCGACCTGCTCTATCACGTCGGCCCTGATGCACCGGAGTATATCTGGGGATGGCGGGCGAGCCAGCGGGTGCTGGCCGGCGCATCGGCGGGGAGTTGAGCATGCCACGGACGTTTTCGATCGTCGTGCCGGTCTTTCAGAACGAGGCAAATCTGCCCGACACGATCCCCAAGTTGCTCGGCCTGGGATCAGGCCTGCCGTCGTACGCGCTGGAACTGATCTTCGTTGATGACGGTTCGCAGGACCGTTCCTTCACGATTCTGACCGACCATGCCGCCAGGCATCCCGGTATCATCAAGGTCGTCAAGCTGACCCGCAACTTCGGCCAGATTCCCGCCATCCAGGCGGGCCTGCGCCACGCCACCGGAGACTGCGTGGGGATCATCTCGGCGGATTTGCAGGAGCCGTGGGAGATCTTCCCCGACATGATCAAGGAATGGGAACGCGGCGCAAAATTCGTGATGGGGGAGCGGCAAAAACGGGAGGAACACCTGCTGCACCGGCTCGTGTCAGGAGTCTATTGGTATCTGATCAGACGGTTTGCCTTTCCGGATTACCCGACCATGGGATACGACTTCTGCCTGCTGGATCGCCAGGTGGTGGACGACCTGAACCGGATCAACGAGAAGAACACGTCCATCTTTGTGCTGACCTACTGGCTCGGGTACCGCCCCGTGCGCCTGCCGATCACGCGCAAGGTCCGGGAGAAGGGCGCCTCCCAATGGCGCCTGTGGAACAAGCTCACGTTCACCATGGATACCCTGATCGGGTTCACGTACCTGCCGGCGCGGGTCATCTCCGTCATGGGGTTTGCCGTCGCCATCCTCAGCCTGCTGTACTTGCTGTTCCTGCTGACGAACTGGTACGTGATGCGGACCTCTCCGCTGGGCTGGACGACCGTGGTCGGGCTGCTGACGCTGCTGGGCTCGACGATCCTCTTTTCCATCGGCATCGTGAGCGAATACCTGCTGCGCATTCTCGACGAGGCCCGCAAGCGCCCGCCGTATGTCGTCGAGCGCGTGGTCGGGCGCACCGACGATCGGACCTGACGGTTTCCCGTGGACACCCAAGCCTACGCGCTGGCTGCCGACTCCGAAGACGAGCACTGGTGGTATCGAGGCCGCCGGGCGATTCTGCGCTCGGTGCTGGACCGGTATGCGCCGCCGTCGAGCCCATCCCGCACGATTCTTGAAGTCGGGTGCGGAAACGGGGGGAACCTTCCGCTGCTGGCCGCCTACGGCCAGGCATACGCCGTCGAGATGGACGATGCCACGAGGGCCCGCGCCTCCGGCAGGGCCGTGGCGCGCGTGGAGAAGGGATGGCTGCCGGACGGACTGCCGTTCGGCGATCGCCGCTTCGATCTGATCGCCGCGCTGGATGTCCTCGAGCATGTCGACGACGATCACGCAGCACTGAAGGCCTTGCACGACCGCCTCATGCCGGAGGGGCTGCTTGTCGTGACCGTTCCCGCCTATGGATGGTTGTGGGGGTGGCGCGATGAATTTAGCAAACACAAGAGACGCTATGCGCGTCCCTCATTGATCGCCGGTCTGGCCGAAGTCGGATTGGACGTCATCTACAGCAGCTATTTCAACACGCTGTTGTTCCCGGTCGCGGTCGCGTATGGAAAGCTCGAGGAGTTTCTGTTCAGGTCCGCGTATCAGGCCTTATCCGTTCCCCCGGCTCCTGTGAATCGCGCGCTGACGGCGATCTTCGAACTGGAACGTCTGTTCATTCCGCGGGTGGCGTTTCCGTACGGGCTGTCGATTCTGATCTGTGCGCGCCGCCGATCATAAGGGGGGCGTTCCGGCCGGTTCTTTGGTAGAGCTGTCCCGCGTCGAACGAGAACGTCTCGCGGAAGCCCAGCCGCTCCAGTTCCCTGAGGATGCGCGTCCTGTCGTTGCTCCTGAAAAACAGTTGTTCATACTCTCCATACCGCTCGGCAAACACGAAGACGTTCGCCGCCGCCGGCGAAGACGCCGCGATCATGTAGTAGGCCGCCTCCATCGGCCCCCATCGGTATCCCACCACCGGAGACACGGCGCGCGTCCGGCACTCCCAATGGACGATCCCCTGGCGCTGTGGAATCAGGAGAAGACCAGAGCCCGGTTCGACGCGGGTGCACAGCGGTGCGAAGACCTGCCGGAGGGTGTCGTGCGGCATCCACCGGGTCGGCGAGGCGATCTGGGCCGAGGCGTACCTGACAAAGTCCGTCGTGCCGACAGAATTAACGAGCAGGAACAAAACCGTGCCGATGATCGCCGCAGCCTCGGCGAAGCGGGGCCATCGGCGTGTCTGCCGGTCCAGGAAAACTGCCACGACGTAGAGCGTGAGGCCTCCAGCAATGATGGCGGACGGCAGGAACAGAAGGGCGTAATGCAAGTGCCCCCGCCTCGAGAACTGCAACACGCATCCGAGCGCGGAGAGCACGGTGATGCCGAGCACGGGCATCACGGCAGGGGGGAATTCGGGAAACTTCCGGCGGGCGATCGTCAGCGCGAGCCAGACGGCGCAGGCCGAAAGAAACAGATTGGAAACCGGCTGGGTCGCTTCCTGCGCGCGGCTCACATTCTCGAACCATAATCCTTCCGGCTGATACTCCATCACGAAGCGCAGCCCCATGTGAATGGCCTCGATGCCGCCTCCCTCCAGCAGCATGGCGCCCAGGAACACCAAAAGCGCGCCGCCGGTCATCATCATGACCCCGGTCAGACGCTGCCTGAACGGACGGGCGGCGTAGGCAGGGTCCTGGAGGAGCCCGAGCGCGCCGAACAGGAGCAACGCTCCCTGCTGTTTTGAAAAGAGGGTGAGTCCAAACCCCGTTGCGAGCGCGACCAGCGCCGCGCGTGGCCTGCCGGTGTCGCTCAGAAGCACCCACAGCCATAGCCCGGCGAGAAACGGAATCGTCGTGATCGGTTCGGTCACGCCGTACATGCCTTCGACCCGGCTCGCCATGAAGAGATACAGGACTGTGGCGAACAGGCCCGCCTGCCAGATACGGGTCACGGTCGCGAGGATACAGCCGACAAGGATGCCGTTGGCGAGCATGACGCCGACATAGGTCCACTGCAGTGTCGCGAGACTGCCGTCGGTGGCAAGGAGGATGCTTGTCCAGAACCTGTACACGCCGGGGAAATAGGTGTAGCGGATGGGGGGCGCCCCCGCCGCTCCATCGGCTAGGTCGCGGGCGTTCAGGATGTAGTAGTAGAAATCGACTCCGCCGATAAACGGCCTCGACATGGTCAAAAATTGGACGGCCAGGGCCGCCAACGCGATCACCGCCAATGTGAGAGGAACGGGGAGAAGCTTCTGATACAAGGGCTTAGGCGTGTCTACCATCCGAATCTCTAGATCGGTGAAAGGCCTGAAAATTGCTGCGGAAGAGTGTATCCTTTAAACGCCAAAAGTAAAGAGAAAGGCTCACGCCGGATGGCTGCATCCCCTCCCGTCAGGATATGTTTCATCTCACCCTTAGGATATGGACTCTACAACCAGGCCAGCCAATACCCGTTCGGCGGAGCGGAGGTGCAGTTTTATCTCTTGTCGCGGGAGCTGGCTCGCGACCCGGCCTATGAGGTTTCCGTCCTCACGACGGTGGCGGATGCGCCGGGCACGGAACAGCATGGCCACCTGACACTGATCAAGCGGACGGCCGGAGGCCGCTTGTCGACGGGGCGGGCGGCAGGGTGGCTCGCGGTGCCGGCCAGATGGAAAGGCTATGCAGCCGCGTTCATGGAGATGTACAGGCTGCTGAAATCCATCGATGCCGACCTGTATATCCATGCGGGGGCCGGCGTCGAGGTCGGCGCCTACGCCTTGATCTGCCGCCTCTTGCGGCGCCGGTTCATGTATGTCGTCGTCTCATCCGCCGACCTCGATGATCCTTATGGAAAGGTCGGCGGTCCGTTGAAATGGTTGTATCCGACGGGACTGCGGCTGGCGGATAGGATTGTCTGCCAGACGGAAGAACATCAAGCTGCGTTGAACGTCCGGTACGGCCGGGAGAGCGCGCTCATCCGCCCCGGGCATGAAATTCCCGGCCACATGCCGGAGATCTCGGCACCCGGCGGCAAGACCGGCGTCTTATGGGTCGGGCGGGGCCATCCGCTCAAGCAGCCCGAGCTGTTTCTGGATTTGGCTGAACGGCTGCCCAAGGAGCGCTGCGTGATGGTCATCATGCAGGATCCCCTGCATCCCGGCGTGATGCAGAACATCCGTGCCCGTGCGTCCGGGTTGGGCAATCTGACGCTTCATCGGGACGTGCCGTGGAGCGACGTCGGCCGGTTTTTTGAGGAAGCGAAACTGTTTGTCAACACGTCCACGTATGAAGGGTTCCCCAATACATTCGTGCAGGCGGCCATGCAGGCGGCTCCAATTCTTTCCTGGGCGGTGGACCCCGACGGCGTGCTTGCCAGGCATGGCATCGGGTCATGCGCCGGAGGATCGTTCGAACGGCTGGTTGCCCAGGCCGAGCAACTCTGCGCTGAGGAGTCGCGCCGGGCCGATATGGGCCGCCGCGCGAGGGACTATGCCCGGGAGTACCATGATCTTCACCGGTCGGTCGGGGAATTGAAGGCCATGGCGCAGTTGTTGAGGGCAGGGATGCCGCGGTAAGGGAGCCGGCCACGCGAGCGATGGACAAGCTTCGGCTCTGCTTTATCGGCCCGGCCAGGGCGGTTCCGCTGCAGCGGTGGGCAGAATGGTTCGCAATCCGCGGCCATGCGGTCACGGTGGTGACCGTCGAACCGGCAGAGGAGACACCCGCGCCGGCGTTTCATCAACTTGACGTGGGCGTTTCGTGGAGGATGGGCAAGCTCGGACGCGTGCTGTCCACCATACGTATGGTGCAGGCTGTGCGCCGGCTCAAACCCGATCTTGTGCATATCCAGTATCTCAGAGGCCTGGCCTGGGGAGTGCCGCTGGTGCGGGGCGTTCCGTGCGTGGCCACTCCATGGGGAAGCGATGTGTTGGAGGAGCAGGGCGCGTTCCAGGAGTGGTACGGCCGTCCGTTGACACGCGCCGTGCTCCAGCGGGCGGAGGCGGTGACCGTGCACTCGGCCTACCTGGAAACGCGGTTGCGTCCGCTCATGCCGCCCGGCAAATCCATCACACGAATCGGATGGGGCGTCGATCTCAAACGGTTCCGACCGGGCGTGGATGCGCAGCCGCTCCGGCGGCAATGGGCGATCAGCAACGAACGGCGCGTCATTTTCAGTCCCAGGCTGGCGCAGCCGTTCTATCGTCATGATTGGGTCATCCGCGCGCTGCCGGCAGTGAGGGAGACCGTGCGGGATGCGCTGCTCGTTGTCGGAGGGCACTCGGCCGATGCCGGCTATGTGGCTTCATTGCGACGATTGGCGTCCGATCTCGGGGTTGCCGAACATGTCCGGTTCGTCGGCCCCCTCGCGTACGCGGATATGCCGCAATGGATGAATCTTGCGGAGGTCGTGGTCATGGTGCCGCCATCCGACGGGATGCCGAGCACGTTGCTGGAGGCCATGGCATGCGGCGCTGTTCCGGTCCTGAACCGGCTGCCGCAATATGCCGAACTCATCGAACATGGAAGGAACGGATTCCTCGTGGATCCGGACAGCGGAGACCTGGCAAGTGCATTGGTCGGTGCCTTGTCCGACCGTGAAGCGAGGGATGGGATCATCCATCGGAACCGCGTACTGGTGGCGAAGGTGGCGGATCAGGATCGAGAAATGGAGCGGATGCAACAGCAGTATCGGCAGTTGGCGATGCGGGTTGGCCTGGCATAAGATGCGAGACGACGCGGGGATTGCAGCGGTGAATCGAGGAGATAACGTGATGCTGCTCACCATCGGCCTCACGGTCGGAGGAACGGAAGGACAGATCCTTGAACTGGCGTCTCGACTGGACAGCCGCCGGTTCAACGTGCTGGTCTGTTCCCTCAAGGGGGAGGGTTCCATCGCCAGAGAAATGCGCGAACGGGGCATCCGGGTCGTGACGCTGAATGGATGCGGCGCGTGGGATGTCCGTGTGCTCTACAGATTGTTCCGGCTGGTCCGGCAGGAACGTCCGGAGATTCTTCATGCGTTTCTCGGATTCGCGAACCTGGCGGCCTCGCTGGTCGGACGCCTGCTTGGCGTGCCGGTCATCATCTGGTCCTATCGCGATGTGGAAGTCTGGAAGACGAAGACGCACTGGCTGGTGGAGCGCGTCGCCGTCCGGTGGGCCGATGCCATTACGTGTTGCTCCGACGCGGTCCGGCAGTTCGTGCTGGCGCGCATGAACGGGCAGACGTCAAAGTTTGTGACAATTCACAACGGCGTCAATCTCGAAACGTTCAGTCTGCCCCGTGTTGCGAGCCGATCAGAGTTGAAGCTGCGTGAGGGCGGGTTCGTCATAGGAACGGTGTCCCGCCTGGACGAGCCGAAGAAAGGATTGACGGTGTTGCTCCAGGCCCTGGCCAATCTGGCAGGACGGGCCGGCGTGCCAGCCTGGCAGTGGTTGCTGGTGGGGGACGGGCCGGCGCGCGATCGGCTCCAGGACCTCGCCGCACAGTTGGGGCTTCCGGGGCAGGTGGTGTTCGCCGGCATGCGTCGTGACGTGGCCTCGGTGTTGCCCGCGACGGACATCTTTGTCTGCCCCTCACTCTATGAAGGATTCGGCATCGCCATCGTCGAGGCGATGGCTGCGGGACGTCCCGTCATCGCCAGCGCCGTGGGGGGCATTCCGGAAATCGTCGTGCACGAGGATACAGGTCTGTTGGTTCCCGCCGGTGATGCCGTGGCGCTGGCCGATGCGATGGCAACCCTTCTGACTCACCCCGATCGGGCCCGCGCGATGGGCGCGCGAGGGCGGCAGCGTGTCCAGGAGCGGTTTTCGATTGAGACAGCCGTCCAGCAGCATCAACAATTATATGAGTCATTGAGGAAGCATCATGCCGGGCAGGCTCGGCTGGCACGCAACGAGGAGGTTCATCTGTCGTGAGCGTCTTCGTCATCGGGCTGACCTTCGTACTGGCGCTGCTGCTGGCCCTGTACGGCGTGCCGATGGCCCGCCGGGCGGCGCTGATGTTCAACGTCGTGGACCGGCCGGATGGCCGGCTGAAATTCCAGTCGCAGCCGGTGCCGTA
>Ga0247727_10009853_pt1 | contig 17109 bp, 10 predicted proteins | sample WisWelCaveWW1625_FD_202498 | JGI IMG/M metagenome (GOLD analysis project Ga0247727, IMG submission 202498) | Biofilm microbial communities from Wishing Well Cave, Virginia, United States - WW16-25 | ecosystem: Environmental > Aquatic > Deep subsurface > Groundwater > Cave microbial mat | place...
CCTGCGCGGGGCGAAAGCGCTGTACGAGCAGGTGCGCGCAAAAAATTCCGGATACAAAGATACGGCGGCCAAAATCGCGGAACTGGATTCACAACTCAACGCGGAAACGCAAAAAAGCGCGCTGGCAGCGTTGTACGATCAGGCCGTCAAGCAAGCCGGCGACGGCAATTGGGATTTGGCGATCGCCGGTTTTGAAAACGTGCTGCAACAAAGCGGCGGCAATTATAAAGACGCCAAAACGCGGCTGGAAGCGGCGCGCCAGCAATCGGCGCAAAAGCAGTTCAACGATAAATTAGAGAGCGACTACGCCGCCGGTATGGCCGCGTTGAAAGCGCGGAATTGGACGCGCGCGATTCTGGCGTTTGAAAACGTTCTCAATCGCGAGCGCAATTATCGCGACGCGCGCAAACGGTTCGCCGAAGCGCAAAACGGCCTCGAGCGCGAAAGCAGCGAGACCATTGTTGCGCGTTATTACGCCGACGGGGTGGCCGCGATGAATAATAGCGATCTCGGCGGCGCGCTGGCCGCATTTGAAAAAGTGCGCAAGAACAATCCGAATTATCGCGATCTGCCGAATTTGCTGGCGGCAGTTGAAAGCGCGCTGCAGCAAAAACCGGCGCTGGAATCGCAACCGGCAACTTCGGCGCCCGCTGTCGCGCCAGCCAATGTGGATTCCTTATATCAGCTCGGCATGGCCGCGGCTGAACGCAACGATTGGATGCAGGCAGTGGTGAGCTTTGAAAAAGTCCGGCTCTTGCAAGCCAACTATCGTGACGTGGTCGATCAACTGGCGCAAGCACGCGCGCATTTAACGTTAGCGGAAAAAACTTCGAGCGACGCGCAAACTGCGAGCAGCAACATTTCATTTTATCTCGGCAGCGCCGCCGCTTTAATTGTGTTGCCCTTGCTGGGTTTTGCAGCCTTCTCGTCGGCCACCCGCGCGCGTCTGCATCTGATGCGCGGCAACTACTCCGACGCGGCGCAAATCTATGAAAGAATGTTAAGCCGCCATCCGGACAAAGTGAAACTCTATGCGGCGCTGGCGAATATCTATCTGTTATTGAAACGCCACGATGAAAATGCGCTCAAAGTTTATAAAATGGTTTTGCAACTGAATCTCGTCACCGATCGACGCGATGAGATGAACGCGATCGTGGCGCAAAACTATCTCACCGAAGGCCGCACCGATTCCGACGCCATTCACATTCTGGAACAGGCGCTAAAAGTCGAACTCCGGCGCAGCCAGACTTAATCGCGGTTCTGGGCGTTCTCCGCATTTTGTGGGTGATGAGACTATAACTATTGTTCAAGTTCAATAGATTTTTACATCACTTACTCGCGGAGGTCCAATATGAAAGGCATCCGATATCTCGTCCTATTTATCCTGCCGCTGTCGTTAGCGCCGTTCAACCGCGCGCAAGCGCAGACCTCGAATGCGCCGGCGCTGAGTTGGCTGCGCCTCGGCCTCGCCGAGAAGGATCTCGCTAAAAAAATTTCGGCTTACGAAAAGGCCATTGCGCTGGACTCGTCACTGGTCGAGGCGAAGTATAATCTCGGCCTCGCCTATAAAAAACAACAGAATTATGCGCGCGCGGAAAAATGGTTTGCGCAAGCTTATGCGACGAAGCCGGAAAGACTCTCGGCGGAACTGAAGCAACAAATTTTATTCGAGCTGGGCAAAACCCAAAAAAAACAGGGCAAGCTGCGCGAGAGCGAAGAGACGCTGAAAAGCGCCAAAGCCGTCGCAGTTGATCGCGCCGCCCGCGCCGGAATTTTGTTTGAACTTGGCCGCTGTTTGTATGAGCAGAACCGCTACGAAGAGGCGTTGGTGGAACTGCGCGACGGTCGCCGGCTAAATGATAACGCGGAAAATTTTCAGAACTTTATCAACCTGGTCGAAAAGGCGCAGGAATCGAAACGCCTGCAACTTGCCGCCGAGGAAGCGGTGCGCCAGGGAAACGCGCAACAGGCGCGGACCTTTGTCGAAGAATTACAGCGCCAGGAGCTCGACCTCCAAAAATCCGAGCTGCTCGCGGCCAAAGTTGACTCGTTGGTCAAATTTGAAACGAACCAACGAATTTTGACGGCGCTCGATGAACAGGCGCAAAAGGAAACGGCAGCCGGCGATCTGCTGGCCGCCGCGCAGATTTATGAAAAAATCCTGTTGCGCCATCCGGAGCGTGTGCGGCTTTATCCGATCCTCGCCAATCTTTATTTGCTGCTGCGGCGGCAGGATGAAGCGGCGATGAAAATTTACAAGGCGATTTTGAATTTAAATATTGCCACGCAAAAACACGAGGAGATCAACGCCTTGGTGGCGCAAAATTACCTCGCGGAAGGCCGGACGGATTCGGACGCCATTGCCGTGCTGGAGAGCGCGCTCAAAATTGAGCGCCGCAAACAGCATTACCCGAACGCGATGAGCAATGCCTGATCTTCGCAGTTCATAATTTCAACAAAGTTTCCGCAAATCCGGGATTAAGCGGTTATAACTTTTTCTAAAGCGCAAATGGAGCGAGCGCTTCAAGCGGTAAAAACGCCACGAGGCATTTTCGAGAATCGCAAACTTAAATCGAGCGAAGATTTGATCGGCCATGAAAATCAAAGGCGGTCGCGCTAACCACCGCGGCGCGCGCCATGACGCCAAATTATCGGAGCGGCTTTTGGACAAAGGACTACCTACGCCCATGAACAACTATTGGCAATTTTCAATTCGCAACTTCCTTGTCATCCTTCTTCTTGCCTTACCGGCCTGCCTGCACGCGCAAATAATTTCAGATTTCAAAGTGGGATATTCAAGGCTAACCATCAAAGAAGCCACGCTTGAAAAGGTCGGCGATCTGGAGGTGGATTTCTACCGGCATAATGTTGAAATGGAGTTGGGTCTTGGCCAGACTTTTATCGGCTTGACGTATCAGTACGCCACCCAAAAAGAGAACACGGGAAAACTCGGCAATACTTTTGGAAAAACCGAAGCGGGATTGATGTTGACCTCCGGGTATAATTTTATCTTTTCAAAAAACTTCCGTTTGGACACGTACGGCCGGTTGCGAATAGCGGGAGAGACGCAACCGGCGCAGGCGCTTTATGCAACGGAAACCGACGCGCGTTTGAAGCTGGTCCTGCTCGATCCGGACGGCGCCAGCCCGTTTTTAAATGCAGCCGTCTTTCCTTCCGCCTACGTCGGCGTGAATGTAAATAAATTTGGCCGCGTGCAGGGGCTTGCCGGCGCCGCGATCTGGTGGAATCAGATCGGTATTTCTCTTGCCGGGTTCAATGCTTTTAACGGCGTTAATGAAGCTTTGAATCCGGGCAAAGACGCCGACAAGATCTTTGCCAACCTGAAGAATCGCGGCGTCAGTCTCGGCCTGACTTATGAATTTCATAATTTCATGGTCGCGGCGCGACAAAATTATGCGCTTAAAAACGGAGGACACGATCTCACTTTGAGCTTGCAATATCAAAGCTTTTTTCGAAAGAGGCGGATTAAGCCATGATCAAATTTAAAACCTTCTCCCTGGCGGCCATCGGTTTCACGATTTTTATCACGACGCTGGAGGCGCAAGCGCAATGGTCCAGCCTCAAGCCGGCGCTGCAAAGCGACGTGCAGATTGTGACGGAAACCCCAACCCGCCTGGTTTTATATCACCGGTCGTTGGGGGATTCGCTTGTGCTGACGCCCTTACCGGAAAAAGATTCAGATATTTATGGCGCGCTTGAAGTGAAACGCGGCGGCAATCCCTATCGGGTCTGGGTGGCAACCGAAAAATTTTTCAATAACCCGCATTTTGCCGGAGACGCCGGAAAAATCTTTTTCCGCGAAACTTTTTTAAGGGCTTTGCGCCAGGATGAACCAATCGCGGAACTGGATCACTCCCGGCTCCCTTCGGCGCCGGAAGGCTTCGGCCTGGTCAGCCCGCTGGATTCCAGCGGAACCCAGCTTGAAAAAGCCGCCGCCAAAGAATTTAGTATTGAGGTAAAAACCCAATTAGCCGTATTGGATTCGCTGCTGCCCAACGAGAAAAAAGACTCGTTACAGATATCTCTCAAACCGTCGCGCCGCATGGAGCAACCTGCTGCGGAAACTTTTGCAGCGAGCTCCAATTCTCGTGACGCCCGCCGAAAGTTAGTCGAGGTGAAAAGCGGGCCGCGATACGGAAAAATTACGCGCGCGACCCGGCCAACCGAGTCTCGCGCCGAGGCCGTTACTTCATACGCGCTGCTGGATTCCCTTTATCAGTCGGCGCTGGCGGCGATGAACAAAACCGACTGGCGGCGCGCGGCGTTCAATCTGGAAAAAATCCAGTTATTGCAACCCAACTACCGGGAAGTCGTTGATCTGCTTGCCCGGACCCGCGTCAATCTGGCTGCGGCTGAAAAGCCCAAGGTCACCGCCGCGCCGCAGAAAAACACCGGCCCGTATGTGTTTGTCGGCGGCGCCATTGCTGCGCTCGGCGCCTTTATCGCGTTGATCGTGTTGCCTTTTATCGGCGTTATTCTGGTTTCACCGACCGCCCGCGTGCAGTATCATATTTTTCGCGGCCATTATGCCGAGGCGGCGCAAATTTACGAAAAGCTGTTGGCGCGCCGGCCGGGCCGGGAAAAATTTTATCCCGCCCTCGCCAACCTTTATTTGCGCCTCGGGCGCCGGGATGAAGCCGCTTTGAAAGTTTATGAAATAGCGCTGCAGTTGGATCTCGCCGGGCGCAATCGCGAAGAAATCAATTCCATCGTCTCAAATAACTACCTGACCAAGGGCCGGACGGATGCGAGTGTTATTGAAGTGTTGGAAAACGCACTTAAAGCCGAACGTCTGAAGCAGAACAAAAGAAAATCCAAAGGGTGAGGTCACATGCCTACCGTTGAACAAACCACCTCCTCCAATCGGCTGCAGCAGTTGCTGTATACACTGGGCCGCGCCTATTTGCAGAAAGAGCAATATGCCGAAGCGCTGGACAAATTCAAACAGTTGCTGCAGATGGATGCGGACAATGCCGAGCTGTTGCTGGACACGGCCATCGCCGCGCTGGGATTGAATGACGCCTCGGCGCCAACACTTGCCCTTTATGAAAAGGCCGTCAGCCGCAATCCGGATTCGGCCGCGTTGAAATTCGGCCTGGCCTCGCTCTTTGTCCATCAAAATATCGTCACCCCCTTCGCCGTGGAATTATGCCAGAGTGTTGCCGAGCTGGCGCCGCCCAATGAATATCAAATCCGGTTATTTCTGCAAAAATATTACGAAGCTGCCGGCTTGCACGATAAGGCGCGCGCGGAGGAGCAACGCGCCATTTTTAACAGCAGCGACCGCAGCGCCATTCGCGTGTTTTTGGAAAAGCTGTGGTGGGACGGCCAGTTTGACGAGGCGTTGAAAGCTTTGCAAAGCGCGCCGCGCGTCAATGGCAACGTCACCCACATTACCCGCGAGTTGGCCATGACCCACGCTTATGCCGCGCTGGCGGCGAGAAAACGCGTGGAGGATTTTGAGACGATTAAAACGATTGGCGCGGCGGCAGCGGCGTTGGCGCCAGCCGCGGCCATGATGGATTTGCGCGATTATCTCGTCATGCGCTGGAGTTTGTTGCTGGGCGACGATAAGTCGATCAAATCGAAAAAAGACGATACCATTTTCGCGGCCACGCCGTTTAATTTGACCGAGGAAATATTGCAGCCGCTGGCGAAGCCGGCCGGGGCTGCAGAGGCAACAACCGGCGAGTGGCGCGGCTTCTTGCTCGCGCAAATGCTCCAAATCAACGGCGGTGAAGTGCCGGAACGGCTGCGCGATTTGCTGAGCACGCACTTGGAGGAATTATCCAACACCATCTTACGTCTCTCCGGCAACAGCCTCGTCTGTCTTGCCGCGGATCCGTCGTTGCAAATTCGGGCGATGGTGGATTTCATCCAGAGTCTGGAAGATTACAACACTGCCGTGCCAGAAAGCGAGCGCGTCATGCTTGCCGCTGGTTTGCAAGTGGCGCCGCAAATGTGCAAAGACGGCGATCCGGCAACGCTCGCGGCATTGGTTGAGGCGACGCATCTCTTGCGTTTTGCCGAACAGTGCCTCACCCCCGATTCCGGCGTCGGCACTTTGTTGTTGCGCTCAGAAGACGCCGAGTTGACGAAACAGCGCGGGGCGGGATTTACGTTAATGGCGATGGAAGGCGTGAAGCTATTGCCAGGCCGCGAGACCATCTGCACGGAAGTGGTTTGGCGCAATCCGTTATCGCAGCTCAAGCCGGGGCAGGTTTATACTTTTGGCCGTTACGAGGTGCGCCAACGTTTGCTGAAACACAACAGCTATGGCACTTTCCTCGCGCAAGATTTGCAACTGGATCGGCCGTTGATTATGAAAGTCATGTTGCCCGCGGACGCCGCGCCATTTTTGCAGGATGAAAAAAAACACCAAGCGCTGTACACGCGCATACGCGCGCTCGCGCGACTCAGCCATTCGCATCTGGCGTTTATGCTGGATATGGGCGAGCACAACGGCATGTTGTTTTGGGGGCGGGAATATATCGAGGGAAAAAACCTTGCCGAATTGAATTTTCGCGAGGAGCAACGTGACGGCGAGATTTTGGCGATGCTGCAGAAGATCGTGCGCGCGCTGATTTATGCCAACAGCAAAGGCGTGGCGCATTTAAATTTGAAGCCGGGAAACGTCTGGCTCAGCGAAGCGCAAGAATTGAAGATCAGCGATTTTCGCATTCCCGGTTTCATTGAAGATGGCGCCGCGGCGAGCGTGCTGTTTCCGGCACACTGGCGTTATCTCGCGCCGGAAATTTTATTTGGCGAAAACGGCGACACGCGCAGCGATATTTATTCGCTCGGCATTATCGCTTACGAACTGCTGGCGGGCAAACATCCTTACAACACCTCGGGCAGCATTCAATCGCCCCGCGATCTCGCGAAGGCGCGCATGGCGCCGCTGGCCGAGCAGGAACGCTCGCATCATCGCGCCTGGAATGATTTTGTCATGAAAGCCATTCAGCGCGACCCCGACCGGCGTTTCGTCGATCTCACCGTCATGGATCAGGAACTGCGCGCCATCCAGATGGAAATGTTGAAACGAGCGCTGAATTCGGGAAGATAAAGTAACCCCCAAAATTGTCAATTGGGAATTGTTAATTGTCAATTGACAATTCAAAACCTTCGCGGGCGTTATGGTTTTTCCAGTACTATATCAGTTTGTTTTAAAAAAAAGCCCCGGATCTGACTTGGAGAGATCGGGGCTTTGTTTTAGCGGCAGAGAGAGGCCGCGTTCAATAAAATTACAGTTTACTTTCCATCCATAAAAAAAGACAACTCATCAGAAAAATGGCGAAAAACCAAAACATTGAAATCGGCTTTGCGCGCGCGGTGCTCGCCTCTCGCCCCTGCGCTGGCAAATCGAAGTAACGCGCGGCATGCCGTTGCGTCGCGGCAATCTTTTGCGCCGCTTGCCATGTTAGCCAATTCGTTTTTTCGTAAACATAAAACCAACGCGGCTCGCCGCCGACGAGAGCGACTTGATGCCATCCCGCTTGTCGCGGCCAAAACGTCCCGAACCAGCGTCGCGATTCCGTCACATCTTGCTGCAAATAAATCGAATCCGGCGCGCCCGACTCGGCGGTCACAACACCAATCGGAGATGTCGTGTTGGTTTCGACGGCCAATGCGAGCGGCTGATCGATGACGAGAGGTTTTGTCGTTAGAATGTTCCAATAATCTTTGGTGTAATCTTTTCGCGCCAGCGCCGAAAGCAAATGCGACCAATATGCCGCGTGAAATTGCGGATTACCTTCCAAAACCCACCGATAGGAATCGCGAATCAAACTCAACCCAATTAGGCCGTTGCCGCGATGATGTGCGCCCGCTAAAATGCGTTCCATCTCATCTTCGATGAGCGGCTTCATGCCCCACGCGGAGTTGATCGCAAATGGCTCGGCAGGGATGGCCGTAATTTCCAAATTTTGTTGCTCCGGCCAGCGCGGCTTGACGGAACGTTCGTCGAGATCGGGAAATCGTTCCAATTCAAAATTTAAAAAGAAATCATTGGGCACATCGTTTTCAAAAACACTTTCATCCGGCAGGATCAACACGCCGAGTCCTTCCTGCTCAACGGCGGCGCGCAATGCCTGCCGCTCGGCAGCGCTGAAGGCGCGCAAAGTTTTGCCGTCGATTAAAACCAGATCGAATTGGCGCAGCAACCCCGCGGTGACGCGGCTCAAATCTATTTGCGGTTGATTGAGAAATTCAAAGCGATAGCGCTCGCGGCTGATGGCCGTGCGCAGCGCCAGCACGTTTTGATTTTGGCTCGCCCAGTTTTTCAAATATTTCGTTTCAAAGCTGACGGTGTTGGTGAGTATCAATGTTTTGAGCGGCTGCGGCTTGGCAACAACAACGTCGATCTGCTCTTTCAACGGAATTTTTCCGCCGGGTGATTTTAAACTAACCCCATATAAAAATTTTCCGCTCGCGTGCGGTGTCGCGCTGAGTGTGAATCGCGTCTCGTTTGGCCCAACGATTTTAATCGAATCAACAACCCCGCCAAGATCGGTGAGATAGAACGAATATGTTTCCTTGTTCAATCCGGCCAATGTGCCTTGAACTTGCAGCGTTTGCCCAGCCGCGATTTCTCTCGGCCAATGCGCGTGTTTGATTCCAGGCGGCAGCGGCGAGAAATACGATTTGATTTTAATCGAATCCAGCTCCTCCCAATCATATTCGTTCAAGCCGTGCCCGGCAACATGCAAAAAAATTATTTCGGGATAATGGCGCTCGAGATACGCCGCATCTGGAATGTTTTCGAGATTGGAAAAATGTGATTGCCATTGAGCGCCTTCGCCCAATGCAAAGACTTTGGAAGCAGTGTGCAGCGAATCAGCAAGTGATTTTACGGTTTGTGGATCTGCGTCTGGAGTGATTAATAACGCAGAAATCGATTGCGCCGTTGACAGCCATTGCGGCTGCAATGCCATTGCCAAAAGCGAGAGAATTGCTGCGCCATTTGCGATGAGCCGCCAAACAAACCGTTTGCGATTGACGCGCCGAGTTTCCCAATAACTCGCACTCAATAGCAAAAGAAAAGCAATCGCAATACTTCCCCAAAAAATAAGCGAGCTGACAGGAATCACCAAAGAACCCCATTTCATCTTGCCGCGCCCATTTTTTGGAAGTAAAGTTTGGAAAGTCCGAGGTCCGAGGTCCAAGGTTGAGTTGGTAGTGGCTTTTCAACGGGAAGAATATTCCAGAAGGCTTGTTCAACAGTCAATATGCAGTCGTGGCAAAAATCCTTCTTGTTATTGAGACCGCGAATCAACGTGCGTAAATCCTGCAAGGCTTTCAGATAACGTCCCGGCTGCTCTAATGCGGCCCGCGCCAAATCCTGACCGGCGCGTTCTAAAATTTTTATCTCATCAGCGTTCACCGATTTCAATTTCTGCAAAAGCGGCAGCGCCAACCGTACATTGGGCAAAGCCGGATTCTCGGAAAAGTTTTTTTGCGCGCGGCGATGAAAAATTTTTGCCAGATCGCCGCGCAGTCTTTTTTCGTCAACTTTAATCGGCGTCGGCTCAAAGCCGGTGCGCTGCACGTAAACGCGCGAATGTTGTTGCACTTCTTTGAGCAGCTTCAACGCGCGATACTCATAAGGCAGCGCGGTCTCCGGCCGATGTGTGCGTAAATGCAATTCCGCGTCCCACATTTCCGCCAGCGCCTGCCGCAGCAGGTCTTTCACCGAGCGCGCGAGCTTCGTGGCATTTTCCTCGGCGTCGTGCGCGTGCATGAATTGCTCGACGACGCTCATGATCGTGGCATTCTCTTTTTCGGTGCGCGGCCGGCTGGGTTTCTCATGCCCTTCCTCGCCGCCGTATTCCACATTGCGATTAATACCGCTGTTGGATTCTTCGCCCAAAAATTCGCCATAGCGCAAGCGCAGCGCCTGTTGATCGATGCCGATATTATTGCTACGATTTTTAAAATCGGTGGCGTTAATTTGCGCTTTCTCTTTGATGAGTTTTTCCGTGTCAATGATGATCTGCCGCTGGCTGCGAAAATATTCCGGCAGTGGATTGATCGCCAGCCCGGTACTGACCGCGATTTCAACCTGTGCGGTGTCTTTTAAATGAATAAAAAAGATTTCGGAGCGGCTGCGCTGGTTTTGCGGGCGGCGATTGTCGAACGCTTCCACAAAAAAATATAACTCATCTCCCGGCGCCATACCGAGCTTTTTTAAATCCAGACGCTCGTGCAAATTCCACTGTTGCGGTGAAGCTTTTTGAACCGAGCCAAAGGCCAACGTGTCTTCGCGAAATTTAACGGACTCACCTGAGCCGCGCGCGAGTGTCGCGATAATTTGGGCATTAGTGAGCACGTAATCATCCTCGGCGAGTGCTTGCAAGTTTGTCAATGCCGTCTGCTCCGGCGCAATTTCCGTGCGCTGCTGCGGGCTGGCGATGGTTATAGCCGGCGGCTCGTCTTTGATGACTTCGATTTTACAATAATCCGAGCGCAATTCGTTGCCGGCGAGATCATGGATGAGCAAATAATAAAATCCGCTTTCATGAAGGCTCGTTTGCACCGCGTACTTCAACGCCGCGGTTGATTGCATAACCAGCGTATCGGTTTCACTCAAAATCAGCAAGCTGGACGCGAGACTTTGATTGACGGAAAACTGCCAATTGATCTGCGCGCCTTCTTCAACGTTCAATTCAAGCTTGTTCTGCGTGCGTCGCGGTTTGCCCGTGTATTCCGGCGGTGAAATTTCGATATGCGCCTCTTCGATTTGCAGCGGCGGATTTTTTGCTTGCCCGTTGGTGGCGTGATTCGATTGCAGCAAAATCCCGGAAGTTGTTTTTTCTTTCGACGAAAATACCGGCACGATCATAAACCGTAGTAGAGACAACGCGGCGGCGATGCCGAGAAAAGTCCATGCTGCACGCAAGGTATGGCGTGGCAACGACAAGCGCGCCTGTTGTTCATCTAACGCTGCGAGCAAACGCCGGCGTTGTAAATTTTCCAGAACTGTTGATTCCGTTTCCGGCTTCAGCAACAGCCCGCTGCTTTCTTCCAATTGCGGCAGCGCGCGATTGAGATGGCGCGCGATCAGCGCCGTCTCGACACTTTCTTTTCTGTTGAAGAAAATCAAAACGAGGAAACTCGCGGCAAAAACCAAACCGGCAAATGAAATAACGCCAGGCCACGACGATTTCACCAAGAGAAAAAAGCTTGTCGTTACGAGCAAAGACCAACCGCTTGCCCGCAAGGCATAACCGGCGTAAATTTTTCGCCGCCATTCTTGTGTCAAGGAATCGAGAAGTTGTTTGGCTTGTTCTGGAGTCATGTTTGTAGTGATGCCTTTAGACATTCTCTTTCTCTCAATACTCAGCCCCTGAAGGGCAACTACGAACAGGGCGCTACTACGAACGCGCCTTCTTTCCCGCCAGCCATCGCTCCACGGCAAATAAAATTACGGCCAGCAGCCAAAATGGAACGTGCAGGCTCGCGGTGGTGAATGGCAAAGCCTGCCCGGCTGTAACAATCCGAGTATTGGGACGAGCTTGCACGGCGCTGATACGCCGCTGATCTGAGTTGGATTCAGGCGGGCTTAAAAGCGCGTGCAACCATTGCGGAAAAGCCGCGCTCAAAACCAAATCATTCCACGCCGGGTGAAAACGGCTGTGAAAACGATAATGCCAACCCTTGCCGAGGCGCTCGCCTTCGAGCAGCGGCGTACCGAAGCCGTCCGTCCACAATGCCACCCCATTGTTTACCGCGGCGACGCGCCGTTGCAAGCGTGGGAAAATTTCCATGTGTTGATCAGCCATAATCATTCGGCTGTCGATGCTCGTGTATTTTCCTGCGCCCGCGTCGCTTATGAGACAAAGGCCCGAGGCGATTTGTTGCAACAAAATTTCCGGAAGCAATCCCTCAGTCACAGGTGTACAGACCGGTCGCTCCAAGCGACCGGTCAGTGTGCTTTCCACCTGAGGCAGTACTTCTGGAACGGGCTGCGCAGCCAGCCAGAATACCCATTTCGTATTTTTTGAGGCCGCAATGTTTTCATGAATAAAGTGCGATTGAATCACAATGGACAACCGGCCAAATTCCACAACAGTTTCTAATGCGGTGCGAACATATTTTGCATCTTCTTCGCGGTTAGCATCATGCAGAATCAGCGCCGTTGTGGAATCGGCTGGAACTGAAGCTGTTAAACGAGCATCGCGATTTTCAAGCGGCGCTGGCATGCTAAACCAATGCGTAGGGCGCTGCACCGCCGGGCGCTCGCCACGAAAGGAAGCAAGACGATTTGGCGCGAAAATCCACAGCGGCACATCGACAGAAAGCTGCACGTCGAGTTCGCGGAGCAGCGACCAATAATTCTGCGCGGAATCCGCAGCGCGAACGACGCTTTCTGAAAGTGATTGCACGGCGGGAAAATCAGTCGCGAGAAGATGCAGCGCATTTCCCGCGACTGCCAATGAATCGACAAGTTGAGTGGTTGGGGAGTCCGGCGTTACGCGAAGAATCTCCGGCGCGATTAAAACCCAGCCGCGAGTTTGGGATTCGGTTTGATGGCTTGATTTTTTCCAAATGGGTTGCGCCAAAAGCAGCGCCAACATTGCCAGCAGCGCCGCGCGCAACAACAGCAACGGCACGTCGGTGAGTTTGAAGCTGCGCAATTGACGGCTCTCGGAAGTTTCGAGAAATTTGAGGCTGCCGACTTTGACGGTTTTGCCCGGCCTGCGGCTCAACAGATGAATGACTATCGGCGCAACCAAAGCGAATAAGGCGAGCAGACCGAGAGGGGATAGAAATTGGAGCATGCGTGATTTATGGCAACGAAAAAGCTTTTTTATGCTTGCTGCTTCAGGTTGATGGATAACCGCTATGTCATGCTGAAAGCATCTTGTTCATCTCAAGCACTGTGCTCGTTATTAACAAGTTCCCTGCGGGATGACATTAATTTTCTTCCGCGGCGCAAATGCACTTTTACCCAAGCTTCATTCGTTGCGTCAAATACTGCCGCAGCGCGAAATCCAGCGGTTGATCGAGCGTAAATAAGGTGTAGCTGATGTTTTCATCATGCAAAGCTTGCTTCAAACAACGCAGCTTTTGTTGCATATTATCGAGATACGCTGTCCGCGCGCGGGCCGTGTCAACTTGCAGCGTTTGACCGGATTCCAAATCCTCGAACGTCAAAAAACCTTCGTAATTAAAATCAATTTCATTGCGGCCCAGCAAATGAAAAAACAAAACTTCGTTGCGCAGCGCGCTTAATTTCGATAGTGCGGCAAAGATTTCATCGCATTGCTCGTGCAGGTCGCTGACGAAAACGATCATCTCGCGCTTTTGCGTCGCGGTGAAAATCCCTTCCAATTTTTTCCAATCCGGCCAGACGCCTTGGGGATGAACACGCTCCAATTCGTGCAGAAACCGGTGCAGTTGCTGCTGATCGCGTTTCGGCGGCAACTGCGTGACCGCGGCATCATTGATGATTTCAAGTCCGACGGCTTCACCTTGCGTGTGTGCGAGATAGCCCAGCGCGGCGACTAAAAATCGCGCGTAATCGAATTTCATCAGGCCGCGGTCTTCATGCGCCATTGACGCACTCGCGTCGAGAATGAACCGGACCGTGATGCTCGTCTCGATATCGGCTTCACGCACGTAATAACGATCCGAGCGCGCGTACATTTTCCAATCGACCAAACGCAGATCATCGCCCGGCTGATAGCTGCGATATTGATTGAATTCCAGCCCGACGCCCGGTCTCGGACTTTGATTCGCGCCGAGCATGAAACCGTCGACAACGGTTTTCGCGAGCAGGTGCAGGTCGGAGATCGCAGCTAAAATGTGCGGATCGATGAAGCGATAAGATGAAACCGGCATAAGATCAAAAGCTTGAACGCGGATGACGCGGATTGGGCGGATTTTCGCGGATCATTTTAAAGTTTTTATCCGTGTGAATCCGTGTCATCCGCGTAATCCGTGTTCAAAGAAATGTATTCAACGTTCTAACGGACTTTTCGGCGCAGGAATTTGTTTCAACAACTCGCGGGTCACATCATCGGAAGTAATCCGCTCGGCTTCGCCTTTAAAATTGATCAAGATGCGATGGCGCAACGCCGGCGGGGCCATGACTTTGAGATCAGCCATCGTCACAGAAAATCGGCCATTGAGCAAAGCGCGCGCTTTCGCGGTTAAAATGATCGCTTGTCCGGCGCGCGGACCGGCGCCCCAGCGTACCCATTGTTTGACATACTCGATCGGGCTTTCCGCCGGACGCGTGGCGCGCACCAGACGGTTGACGTAGCCAAGTAGGTCAGCATTTATGCTAACCTCGCGAACGAGTGTCTGCGCGTTGAGAATATCCTGCGCCGTGACAATCGGTTGCACCTGCGCGGATTTGTTGGTTGTCGTCGCCGCGAGGATGTCATATTCTTCCTGCTCAGCCGGATAGCCAATCGTAATATAAAGGAGAAAACGATCCAACTGCGCTTCGGGCAGCGGATAAGTGCCGGCTTGTTCGATGGGATTTTGCGTGGCGAGCACGAAGAAAGGGCGTTCTAATTTGTACGTCGAGCCGCCGTGGGTGACGGCATATTCCTGCATCGCTTCCAGCAGCGCGGATTGCGTTTTCGGCGGCGTGCGATTGATTTCATCGGCCAAAACGATGTTCGCGAAAATCGGCCCGCGATTGAATTTGAAAAAGCGCTTGCCGGTCGCGTGCTCTTCTTCGAGAATTTCGGTGCCGATGATGTCCGTCGGCATGAGATCGGGCGTAAATTGGATGCGCCGAAAGTCGAGATGCACGGCGTCGGCGAGCGTGCGAATCATCAGCGTTTTCGCCAGCCCCGGCACGCCTTCGAGCAGGCAATGCCCGCCGGCAACGAAGGCGATGAGCAACTCTTCAATCGTCTGCTGCTGCCCAATGATGATTTTTTTGATCTCCTGCTGCAGCAGCGCAAGTTTGCTGAGAAGTTCTTGGACTGAGATTTCGGTTATTTTCATGGTTTTTTAAAAGCCTTGAACGCGGATGACGCGGATTGGACGGATTTACGCGGATTTTTATTTAAAGCTTTTTATCAGCGAAAATCCGCGTTATCCGCGTTCAAAGTTTTACGCTTTACTCACGCCGTCATCGCATACATCACGATATTCACGCCGAATTTGGTGTTGTCTTCGGCCAGCCAGCGTTTGTTGCGAAAATCATAATCCCATTCGCAGCCGTAATCTTTGTTGCTGTACAACACGGCGAGGCGCCCGTTCATCTCGATGGCTTTGAGATAATCATGGACGAGATCGTCGCCCCAGCCGTTAAGCTCAATCGAAGTCGTGGGCGGGCCGTCGTTGAATTCAAAAAAAGAGCGGTAAACTTCGTGATCTTTTGAAATTTTCTTGAGCGCGACCGGGCCGAAGATGGCGGCCATTTGTGCTTCAAACGAGCGCGCGAACAGGCCGTCGATATCGTGATTGCAATCATCGACAAAAACAAAGCCGCCGTTGCGGACGTAAGCTTCAAAATTGTCGCGCTCTTTGGCGGTGAATTGCACGAGCTTGTGGCCGGAGAGATAACAAAATGGCGAATGCAAAACTTCTTTGTCGCTCAACGGCAAAATTTTTTCGGCGGTGTCAACTTCAACGGTAGTGTATTCAACCAACGAATTGAGCAGATTCGACGGCATGCGCTGATCGACGTCCCAGTCGCCGGAGAGATATTGCAAACGGGTAAAAAAGAAATCGGCGCGGCGCCGTTCAAAAATTGATGCGCGCAGGTTTACCCAAGGCGAGAGGTAGACGCCGGCGAAGCCCAAGCTGGTTTTTTGCAGAAATTCGGCGCGAGTCATTGCTAAATTTAACGGACAGTCGATCCAGATTTGAACTAAACCATTTATTTACTTAAAGATAAAATTGTCCTTGTATACAAGGACAATTTTGGCTATATTTATCCTTGTATACAAGGATAAATATGGCAGAGAAAACCATCATTCGCGAAATTATCACCGACTTTCACCGCCGCGAGTTGCCCGCTTTTATTCATCGCCTTTACGATCTCGCGTGTCCGGAAAACAAAGTGCGATGCTTGACGGGAATTCGCCGCTCCGGCAAAACGTTTCTCTTTTACCAACTCATTCGCGACCTGCTTGCGCAAGGCGTCGACAAGCAGAGAATTCTTTATATCAATTTTGAAGATGAGCGGCTTTTGCCTATATCGCCTTCCGACCTTTCGGCTATTTTGAATCTTTACTATGAAATGTTTCCGGCGCACAAGGCGAAAAAAGTCTACATGTTTTTTGACGAAATCCAGAACGTGCCGAATTGGGAAAAATTCATTCGCCGCGTGCAGGACAATGAGAAGGCGCAAATCAACCTCACCGGTTCCTCTTCGCAATTTTTGAGCCGCGAGATCGCCACGGCTTTGCGCGGCAGAACGCTTTCGTTTGAAATTTTTCCTTTTAGTTTTGCCGAATATCTTTCTTATAAAAACATTGCCGGCGACGATTATTCTTCGCAAGGCCGCGCGCTGATCGCCAATGCCTTTGCCGCTTTTCTGCACGCCGGCGGTTTTCCGGAAATCGCCGGTTGCGCCGAAGAGCTGCGTCTGAAGATTCTGCAGGAATATTTCAATTTGATTTTATACAAGGACGTGCTGGAACGCCACAATATCCGGAATCACAGTCTAGTCAAATATCTGTTGAAATTTCTTTTGGCGAATAACGCCAATCCGTTCAGCGTCTCAAAGTTTTATGACGACGTCAAATCGCAGGGCTATAAATGCTCCAAAGACGCCTTGCACAATTATCTTTTTTATCTCGAGGAAGCGTATTGTTTTTCGCAGGCGCCGATTTTTTCCGAATCATTGCGTAAGCGGCAAGTGAACAACCGCAAAATTTATGCAATCGACCACGGCTTGGTCACGGCGATGACGAGCACGCGATCGTATAACACGGGTCGCCTGTTAGAGACGATGGTTTATAATCACCTCCGGCGAAAATATGACCGCGAGCAAATCTTTTATTATAAAACTTCTGCCGGCTTTGAAATCGACTTTGTGGCGCAGGAACGCGGCCAGATAACCGAGTTGATTCAAGTTTGCGCGCAACTCGACGAGCCTTCAACCAAAGAACGCGAGAC
>Ga0247727_10009854_pt1 | contig 17108 bp, 13 predicted proteins | sample WisWelCaveWW1625_FD_202498 | JGI IMG/M metagenome (GOLD analysis project Ga0247727, IMG submission 202498) | Biofilm microbial communities from Wishing Well Cave, Virginia, United States - WW16-25 | ecosystem: Environmental > Aquatic > Deep subsurface > Groundwater > Cave microbial mat | place...
GGACAGGAAGGTGAAATTATCGAGATCGGCCTGTGCCTGCTCGAGGTCGCGTCGGGACAGCGCTCGGACAAACAAAGCATTCTCGTTCGACCCGAACGCTCGCAAGTCAGCTCATACTGCACGCAGCTCACCACATTAACGCAAGAACAGGTTGAGCACGGCATCACATTTAAAGCGGCTGGCTCGATGCTGCAACAGCAATACGCGACGAAGCATCGCGTGTGGGCGAGCTACGGCGATTACGATCGGCGGCAATTTCAAAAACAATGCGAAGCGTTTGCGGTGAATTATCCGTTCGGCCCGACGCATATCAATGTGAAGAATCTTTTTGCCTTATCGCAGGGATTGGCCGATGAAGTCGGGATGGCGAAAGCGTTGGAGCTGATGAAGCGTCCTCTTGAAGGCGTGCACCATCGCGCCGGCGACGATGCGTGGAATATCGCGGGGATTTTGGCCGTGCTGTTGTCAAAATTTCACCGCGCGGCAATGGAAACGCCGTAGATTTCGGAATGTTACCAAGTGTCGCCGCTGAATTTCTCCGGAACATTTTTAATTTTTGCAAGATGGCTTTTCGCGAATTTCATTACCGTTGGGAATGGCAACTGCAATCCGGCCCCGAAGCGCTATGGCCGCTGCTGGCGGACACCAATCGGTTTAATCGCGACACCGGCGTGCCTGCCGTCGAACGACGTGGCAAGGCAGAATCGAAGCTGCCCAATTTGCGCCAGCGTTTGCGCTTGCGGCGCTTCGGCGTGCCGGTGGCGTGGGAAGAGGAACCGTTTGAATGGAGCCGCCCCCAGCGCTTCGGCGGGGTGCGGCGTTATCGCCGCGGGCCGTTAGCGCTGCTGCGCGTGTTGATTGAGATAAGTCCGGGGTCGGATGGTTCGAAGGCCGAGGTTGGGAGTCGGGTGGTTTATCAGGTTTGGGCGACGCCGCGAAATTTCGTGGGATTCATTGCGATTCCAATTGAAATTGGCTGGTTGAGCGCGCGAAATTTTGCTGCAACGGTTCGGCGTTACGATCAACTCGCCGCGAGCGGCAAAGCCATGTTTGATTTTCCGGCAACGGTAAATTTTGCGCCCGGCGGAAGAGAGCGCCTCGCTAATTTTCGCGATGAATTGTTGAAACAGGGCGCGGCTGCGAGTCTGGTGACGGGTTTAATCCAAACGATCGAACGGGCCGATGATTTTGCCTTGGCTAAAATTCGTCCATACGCGTTCGTGGAGGCATGGCGCGCGACGCGGCGCGAGGCGCTGGAGTTGTGTTTGCTGGCGACGCGCGTCGGCTTGCTGGAATTTTGCTGGAGTTTGCTCTGCCCGCTCTGTCGTGGCGCCAAAACCAGCAATAAAGCCCTGCGCGATTTGCCAGCACAAGTGCATTGTGAGAGTTGCAATATTGACTTCACCGCGAATTTCGAGCGTTCGGTGGAGCTCACGTTCCGTCCGAATCCAGCGGTGCGCGAGATTGCAATGAATGAGTTTTGCGTCGGCGGGCCGCAAATCACGCCGCACATCGTGGCGCAACAACTGCTCGCGGCGGGAGCGCAACGCGTTTTAACGCTGCCGCTGGAAATCGGCCGTTATCGCGTGCGCACCATGACGATTCCCGGCGGCCAATACTTTTTGGTTGACGCGGACGGCGCGGCCAACGCGCACTTTATTTTAAAGCCCGGCGGTTGGCCGGAGGAAGAATTGCAACTCGCAACGCCGGCAACCGTGCGTTTTGAAAATGCAACTGCAATCGAGCAACTTTTTATTTTGGAACGGCTGGCGTGGAGCGATCACGCGGTGACCGCGGCGGAGGTGACGGCGCTGCAGCTTTTTCGCGATCTTTTTGCCAGCGAAGCGCTGCGGCCTGGCGCAGAATTCTCCGTCGGGAGTCAAGTCGTGGTGTTTACCGATTTGCGCGGTTCGACCAAGTTATATCGCGAGATCGGCGATGCGGTGGCGTTCAGCCGGGTGCTGAATCATTTCGAGATTTTAAAAGACATGATTGCCGCCGAGGGCGGCGCCGTCGTCAAAACCATCGGCGACGCCGTGATGGCGGTGTTTCGCCGGCCGCTGGCGGGGCTGCGGGCGTTGCTCCACGCGCAGCAAAAACTTGCTGCCGGCCCAGCCCCGTTGCATTTGAAAGCCGGCGTGCATTACGGCCCCTGCATCGCCGTCACGCTGAATGATCGCCTCGATTATTTCGGCTCGACGATCAACATCGCCGCCCGTCTGGAAAGCCAATCCTCGGGAAGCGACGTGATTATTTCCGCCGCGGTGCGCGATGATCCGGAAGTACTCGCCTGGCTCCAACAACAAACCGGGCTGTTGATTGAACCGGTTGAAGCAACCTTAAAAGGTTTTGAGGCGCAGCGCTTCGAGTTGTGGCGCGTGGCCGGACGCGGCGTCTAAACCCAACTTTGCTGATCCGTTGTTGGCGGCGTTTTCGACACCGAGGCGTGAATATGCTTGCTGTCTTCAAAGAAGACCCAATCGAAACCGGCGTTGACCGCGAGTCTGGCCAGGCGACCGAGCTTGCTCCCCTCTTTGTCCGAAGCCGTCATATCGGCGCCGCGCGCCTCGTAGTGGGTGCTGTTGCCGCTGTGTTCGTTATTCTCATCCCACGCTTCGGTGATTCGCAACGACAGTTCCGGCCATTCACTTTTCACCAGCGCCGCCAGCGCGTTGACTTTCTCATTCAGCCGCGGCGTCATCATGCGGTCGGCGTCCGTGTTTTCTTCATTTTTAAAGACGATGTCGGCATTACCGTTCCGAATCAACGCCTTGAATTCTTCGGTGCCGCGCTTGATCTGGTGCGTTGCCGCGCCCACCGTGTCGGCCTCGGATTGATTCGGTATTTTTTCGCCCCGCTTTAAAGCGGCTTCCGCCGACATGCCGGAGCTTTTCTTGGCGTCGGTGACAACGGTTTTTTCTTCCCAACGGTTGAATAAGAGAATCGGAAAATCCTTGATCTCTTCCCGAACCTGCGCTTGGCCAAATTGATTGGGCGACTTGTAATGAATCACCGGGATTTTGTGCAGGTTGAATATGGGATAAAAGTATAAGCTTCGCCTTTTTCCCGCGGGCGCAGCGGGAATTTGCGAGATGTTGGTTTGGGTCTTTTCAAATGACTCCATAAACGTCCGCGCCTTTCTGACCGATGTCGAAACCGCGCTCGCATTTGTTTTACCCCATGAAACGCTCGTCGAGGCTTTGACTTCCGCTTCTAAACCAAAATTGATCACCTTATCGATTCCGAACCCCAATTTTTCGGTAACTTTATTTTCGACGGTGTCGGTTCTTTGTTGGGAGGTGGTTACCGTTTTGGCGATCATCGTCGAGAGTTCTCCGGTTTCGGCATTTGAAACAGTCGTTTTAATACTCGTCTGGACGTTTACCGGAGCTTGATCGGACTGGCTGAATTCTTTTCCATAAATGCCTTTCCAAAACGTGCCGCGATATTTTTCGTCATTTAAAGATATTTCCCGGTCAAATTTTCCGGATTTGAACATGAACTCCATCGGGCTTACCAGGAAAAATGCCAGGGCGGTTTTATTATAATAATGGAGTTCTTCTACCTGAGCAGGGAACTTCGAAGTATGTATTCGTTGTTTGCCCCAATGAAATTCGACCTCCAGTCGAAGTTGGGGTTGTTCGGAATCGTAAGCTTTTAAAAGTATTTCCGGCTTGAGGTCGAGTTGAATCGGGCTTGAGGACTTGGCTGCTATTATTCCCTCCCTTTTAATTTTCTTGTAATCTTCCCCGTCTTTCTGACCTTCCAGCGGAATCATGGTCTCCGTGTTATTTTTATGTTTCCGCATCAGCCGAATATTAAGCCACGTATTCTGAAACGGCACATCTTGATTATTTGTCACTTTCAGGTTGAATTTGGCATGACCATGTTGGGGCTCACCTGTGGTGAGATAATAAAGATGATCCGCGCCGTCGCTGCCTTTGGTCAGCGTCAAATCGAGCCATTCCAATTTGGCGCTTGTGGTGTCTCTCTCCGCTTCCTGCGCCGCCGACAAAAAAGAACGCGAGGCGGTGTAACGATCAAATGCGCCGCTGCCTTTTTGCATGGCATATCCCGCGTCCGCCGGCCAATGCACGATTTGAATGCGCAGCGCCCGCTTGGGATCGCGCGGCTCTTCCTCATATTTGCCGAGAAAATCTGCGAACTTTTCTTTATACTCGCTGCCGTTCCCCGGATCGACGATATCAACAAAGGTGTCGTTCGCTTCGCCGCCGCCGTGAATGCCGGTCATCAGGCGCGCATGAATCGCAAAACCGGCGCCGGGCTGCTCGTCGGTGGTGACCCACAGCGGCCCGTATTTGCGCAGCATTTGTTGCCAGCCTTCAATGGAAAGATTCATGGCCGGCTGGGCGCTTAAACCGGCTTTAGCCAGAAACACGGCTTTTTCCGCGCCGGTCAATCCTTCATTGCGGCGAAACTTATCGGCGTATTCGTCTCCAATACGCGACAGCGCCGTTTCAATCGGCATCGAGGCGTTGTGGCGCCACGACAGCATCATCGCGGCGACGGTCGCCCAACACGTCATGCTCGAAGGTTGCCGCAAGGCGGCAACGGCGCCCGGCACGCGATAATCAACCGGCACGCTCAGCGCATAAGCGGTTGATGGCGGTTTTTGCTTCAAAGCGGTAATGCCGGAGTGGCGCTTTTTTCCGGCGCGAATTTCCCTCTCCAGCTCCCATAAACCGAGGCCATACGATTGGGCGGGAGGGGTCTTGATTTTTGTTTCGGCAGCGACTGGGCGTTTCTTCCGTTGCGCCAAAACTTGTTTTTCGAGATCGAATAGACTCGTCATAAAAAATCTCCGATAAACAAACCGTTTCGTCTCAGACGATGAACTGAATGAATGTCCACTGATGCGTCCCCACGCCGATATTCCATGAGTTGTCCCAAGTACACGCGGCATCATCGGAACGGCTGTAGGTATGGCAGGCGATCTTTCCGTCACCCAGATAGATCGCCATGTGGGTGTATTGCTTCTCAGCCTTGTGGAAGTAAGCGATGAGGTCACCCGGCTGAAGCTTCGTGATTAAGCTTTCGTCCTCGGACTTTTCGGCGAGGAGGCTGGCGTATTTGATCTTCTTGTTTAGCTTGCCAATCAGGAAGTCGACCATCGTGCTCACGCGGACGATGCCATAGGGATCGCTCGGAGGTTCGCCGAGCTGTTTGTACGGAATCGGCAGCCCGCCAGTCTTCTGGCCCGGCCTCTCGCCAATGCAACACGAGATGAAGTGCGTGCAGTCATCGAGGTCAGCCCATTCGATTCTGGAACCGTCCGGCTTGAGTGCGTGCTCTCCAACGCCGGGATCGTGGACGAACTTGGTGCCGTCGGGAACCTTCGCGAATTCCTTACCACTCGCGGAAAGTGCGATGAAGAGGTCGTCGCACGGAACGTTCCAGAATTTGCGGGCGTATGCCACCGCGCCGGCGCGATCATAGGTCAGCGCTAAAGTCTGGCTGGCCAGATCTTCGGCAGTCTCGTTCATGATGGCAAAATCCTCGGCGAGATCGAGATCCGTCAACTGCACCGGCCCTTTGAAGGATTCGAGCGATTGCTGCGGACAAGCCGGTTTCTCGGAAATCGCCAATTCTTTGTCAAACTCGTCGAACCGTTTCTCCATCTCGAGCGTGCCGAGATCGAACGTTGTGGCAAAGGCCATATTCCGGCCCATGCGGTCGAAGACGGCATGAGGATGTGTGTCTTCAATCTCTTTCCTTTGGACATTCGGCGTTCTGACGGATTCTCGGCGATCATGTTGCTCCCGAGAGCTTTGAATGGCCAGCAAATCCTGTTCGAGCGCCGCCGCTGCCGCGGTCAAGTTGCTGTCTGCTTCCCGCGCTTCATTGTCGTCGCTCGCCTCGTCTTTCGGTTCCGGCAATTCCTCGGTGGGCGTTTCTTCGGTTTCGGCATCATCTTCTTCTGATTTGAGAACATACCTATTCTGCTCGGTCTCGCCGACGGAATTTCGGGATTCATCGGAGGATTCATCCTGATTCTCTTCTTCGACTTCAAAAGCTTCGACGGTATAGGCCTGGATCTCGCCGGCCCAATCAAGCGATTGGGCATAGCCCCGATCTTCGCTCGGCGCCGTTTGAGGCGGCTGCCAAAAGGAGGCATTATAAGAAAGCTCGATGGACACGCCGGAATCGTACGCTTTGGCAAACGTGCGTTTAACGCTGTGCGGCTTGCCGCGCAGTTGGCGTTCCAGCTCGAACAAGGTGGATTTGCGACGTATCATAGTAATCGTTAAGAATCAAATTTATGCTTTTTCGGTAAAGGCATTCACCTCATAAATGAGGCGTTACTTTATGATTTAATCTGCAGGTGAATGACCGAATACGGATCAAGCGCCACGGTGAGCCGGTTCGACGGCTCTTGCAGCCGGTTCGGCGGCACCGCCAGCGTCAATTGCCGGCCGGTGGCTGAAACCACATTCACCGGTTGATCGTTCAGCATGGCGACGGGGAATTGCTCTTGGGCCTCGGAAAGGGCCAGATTGTTGCCGTTTAACGTGAGGAGAAAACCGTCGGCGGATTTGGTGACGCTGACCTGATTGACCGCCGGCGCCAGCGATTTTCGCCGCGCCTGATTGATCAAATTGGCCAGGCGCGAATAATCGACCTTATTCTTGCCGGCTTTTCCAATGTCGATATTCTTTTTTTCCATGCGCTCGAGATCCTTTCCGGAATTCACTCCGATTTTTTGCAGCGTTCGCTTGGTCTCGTCGTCGATCTCCTCGATCGCTTCGATGGTGACGTCGTCCTTGGTAATCGGATTTTTGGTGATCTCTTTAATTTGTCCGGCGCTCACCGAGCCCAGCTCCAGCTTGACTTTGGAAGCGCCGCTTTCACCCGCTTTGGCCGTCTGAAAACGCACGGTGTTCCCGTCAAATTGCGGAAAGAGTTGCAGCTCCAAAGCCAGATCTTTGACCGTATAGGTGAAAGGCCGATTGACGCCTTTTATCGCCAACGTGTCCTGGGCGCGATCCAATTCCATGATCAAGGAATCGACAAAGGATTCCAATTGCCAGGGTTTATTTTCAAGTGCCATACTCGTTAATCGCGATGTGAACGCGCAGGTGGTGAAACACCGGCATGATCGAAGTTTCGGTGTGCTGCGTGGGCGGCGCGCCGGCAATCATCATCTCACCTGCTTCATCCGTTTCCACGCGCACCTCGCACGGCAATATGAGGCCGAGATCCTCGACAAACATGTAGAGACCGAGCTCCGGATCATGCATCGGTTCCCAAATATCCGTGAGCCCGGCGATGAAGCTCGCGAAGGGAACCAATTCCTTCTCGCCTTCATTTTCTTCCGTTTCGGCCGGAAGCAGCATGATCGGTTGGAGCATTTTTCTCCTCAAGCGTGACAGGATAAAGCCCGACTTTTTCATCAAAGAGAACGCGCAGCCCGTCCAACAAGATCGGCTCTTGCCGCAACACCGGGGCTAAATCGGGCCGCACTTCCATCGGAAAAGCGAATTGATATTCTTTCATGCTGCTCCCGTTCCAATAAAATGAACCAATGCCGGCATGGGAAAATAAACCAATTGTTCGGCAAATTTCCGCACGTGTCCGGCGTCGTCGATTTCATCGCTTTTTAATAAAATGAGGCGCTGCATTTTAACTTCGGGATAAATCCAGAGCGCAACGCTGTCTCCCGGCCGGCCGGAAAATTTCACCTTCGTGCGCGCCGCCTGATTGAACCGGCTGACGAAGTCCGGCGACCGCAGAGCTGCCAGCTCGGCCTCGGCGAGCATCGGATGCGGCGAAATCCGCGGGATCAATCGATTCAGCTCATTCGCGCTCATAATCAAACCGGATTTCAATTTGCCGCCTTCTTTGTGCAAGCCGGTTTCATCCATTTGCGTGGAGGTTTCCATCCGCGCGTTCGCCGGCCGTTCCGGCTCGAGCGCGTAATAATATTTGCAATCAAACTCCAACCGCCGCCGCTCTTTGGTGAAGCTTCCCTGCCATACTTTGTGCCAAAGTTCCCGATACTTTGCGACGTCGTTCAAGGAAATCAGCTCGCCGGACTCTTCGACGCGGTCAAAACCGTATTCGCCCACGACGGTGATCAATTGCGACATGCTGGCGCCGATTTTTTTGCCGGATTTGTTTTTCCAAACCAGCGCCGCACACACGAGATAATCTTCGTTTGGAACCAGCCTAGCAAGCCGCGCCGCCGGAATCGTTGGAATCACGGCGAGTCTACCGCCGGTTGCCTGCTCGACTTTGTGCTTTTGTTGGAATAAAACCTCGAGCGTTTTTGGATTTTTTACCGTCAATTGCAGCACCGCTTTCATGATCGGCTTGGGCGATTCCACCGACAAAGAAAAGCGCCAATCGCGATCGTGATGGTAGGCGACTCGCGAGCGGCCATACATCATCACCGGCTGAATATCTTCAAATTTCAACCGCACCGATTCCACCCGGCGATAATCCAGCTTTGTATCGGATTCGGAAAGGCTGAGATTCATGCCTTGCAAAAGTTGATCGAGTGCCGGATCGTCAACGCTCGGCGTCAGCGCGCGAAGATGTTGCAAGTCTTTTTCGTGGAGCTCAATACCAAGTTTGGCAAAATCTTTTAATCCATTCGTTACCGTTCCCATGAGTTTATTCGGATCGAAAGTGCCCACGATACTTTGGATCGTTTCCGGCGTCAGAACTTTCTCGAGCAATGGCATGAGCGCGGGCAAAGCGGCAAGCAGAGCCGGGGCGACTTGCGCCTGGCTATAAGGAAAAGAGCTGCGGGAATATGAGTACCAACTTTGCGTGGCTGAAGTGGCCGGCGTTGCTCCCGTCGCTGCGCCAGTCGCGGGATTGGCTTGCCCGGAAATCAAATTGCGGATGAGATCGAACAGTTGGGAGAGCGATTCCTTTCCGCCGTCTTTGCCCGCATCGGCGGCGCCGTTTTGGCCGCCTTTAAAAAGGCCGGACAAAATATTTCCCGCCAGCGGCAGCACTTTCGGAAGGATCGAGGCCAACGCGCCCCAAAACATGCCTTCGCTGAATTGCGATTCACGATATTTGAAGGGCACCGTTTCGGTGTGATAATGTTCCATGTGATTTGTCCTTGCAAATGAAAGAACCGGAAGTTCGTCACTAACCGCCCGTCCCGCGCCGAGGGGAACGGCAAGAATATCCGAGATCGCCGGTCCGGCGCGGCCGGCGGTGCGGAATGTCATCAGTTGAAGAGCGCGATGCTCGCGGTCGAACAAATGATTGGGAATCCGCAGAACAGCGCGGCCCAACGCACTCTCGGGCAGAGGCCCGACCAGCGGCGAGACCAAACGCGGCGTTTGCAGCATCTTGACGCCGTTGGCAGCGGCGAATTCGTTTTTTCCGATCGCGTAGGCATAAAAGCGATTCTTGCCGAGATCGATTCGGAAACTCGTCTCGCCCTCGCCGGCGCGTTCAAATTTTATTACGCTGAGCGCCATGGCTTATTTCGCCGGCGCCGGCAAAGCGGCGGGCTTCGCCTCCTCTTTTTTCAAGGCGCCGTACATTTCCGCGAAGTTATCGAGCTTAAAATAATCCGACTTGAAGGTGATATCCACTGAGCCGGTGATACTCGCGGAGAGAGCGGTTGTGCCCGTGCTTTTGGCCGACGAAACGCTGATTTGAGTTTCACGTTCGCTCGAAGTGCGGCCGCCGGAGAGGTTGCCGACAAAGCTGCCGAGCAACCCGGTGCCGCCGGACAGCGAGGTTCCCGTCGATTTCGATTTTTTGAGGGCGGCTTTATCCTGTTTGACGATGTTCTCCGTGGCTTTGATGTCAAACACGCACGCCGCCTTGACGTTGCCTCTCTCCACCACCAGCCGGGTGATACCCATCAAAATAGTTTCTCGCAGCAGGGCGCGCTGCTCTTTGGCCATGGCGATCTTGGCATCCATGATTTTTGCCTTCACTTCATTGTCGCCGATGTCCAGCTTGTTGCCCTGCTTGTCTGTCAAAACCGCTTTCGAATTGCCGCTGTCGTCTTTCTCTTTATCATCAAAATCAATGCTGAAATCATCACCGTTATTCTCCGCCAGGTAGCCGAACGCGGCCGTATCATCGATGGCATTGATAAACTTGGAAATCGAGGCGGTGGCGGCTTTCATCAGCTTGGTGTAGGTTTCCATCTGCTTCAACGTCACCTCGAGGTTGGCGTCGAAAACCCCTTTCAAAAGGTCACGCACGAATTTGGGAAAGTCGACGTTTTGAACGAAGTCGCCGGCCAGGTCGCCGGCTTGCTCGATCCGCCGGTTTTCGTGGCGCGCATCTTCGATCAAGTCGCTGGCCTTTTTAGGCTTGGCCAGCGCGGATGAAATGCCGTTCGCGGCGGCCATCTTCTCGAGATTGGCGGCCACCAAATCTTTGTATATTCCAATTTGCTCTTCTTTAGGCATATTCGCAAAAGTCGCGCTCAATGCCAGCGACTCGCGCGCCTGTTGGCGCGCCAAATTTATATCGGGCATGATTTCATTCTCCTGTATGCGTGCGGCTATTTATCCCAATCATCGAAGTCGTCCTTCTCATCATCGTCGGACTCCTCATCATCTTCTTCATCGCGGTCTTCAATTCCGGCAGCGACTTTCAAATCCTGCGAGGCCTGCGCCAGTATCCACGCTTCGGCCGATTCCAGAAAGGCTCGAAAGTCTTCCTCAATCACGCGGCCGGCGCCGTCGAACTTGGCAACCCATTGAAAGACTTTGTTGCCTTCCACGGCGGCAGTGCGAATCGCGGCAATATTGGGCGCGCTCCCAAAATCTTCAACCGCCAACCGCTCGATGACTTTCCACATATTTTTGCTGCGGCCGCCGCCGAAAAAATCCACCACATCCGGATGGCTCAGGATCGCCATGGCGTCCGTCAGATAAGCGTACATTTCCTGCGTTTGCAGATGCCCCATGCCGGTCATGTGTGAAGTGAGGTTGTATTGCAAATTGCGCGTGGCTTCGAAAATTTTGGCGCGCGACACTTTCTCTTCTTGCGCGCTGTTTTCTTCCGAGCGCCGGATGAATTCCGTCGCCTCTTCCATTAACTTATGCCAGAGCGCGGAAAACGCCTCGTTTTCCACCATTCCGCGCAGAACCCTGGTGTCGCCGAAGTTCAAAATGCGTTTATACAGAAGGCCGCGTTCCTCCGGCGAGCTGCGATCCTTCCGCAATCCCCAGTAGTTGTAAAGTTTGGAGGCCGCCTCGCCGTCGGTAATATCCAACTGGCCGCGAGCCCACCGCAGCACCAGCGCATCGGCCAATCGGTAAATGCCCAAATTTTCACCCAACACGTAAACATAGTACAACGCTCCGGCCGCGAGAATATTGGTCGGGATGATGCCTTGATCGACGATCGTATCGAACTGATCGACCGAGAAATCCCATTCGACGATGTTGCTCTTGGTGAATTTTGAGGCCAACGGATCTTGATCGCCGGACACCACTCGCGTCGCATGATAATAGGCATTGGCGAAATACTCGTCGTAACTTCCCGCCGTAAAATCCGCGTCGAAATTGGCCTCCTCAAGAGGCAAATCCAGCTCGAGCAGATATTTGACCATGGCGACCCGGATGGCGGCGGTGAACTTGGCCGCGGGAATTTCCCCCTTTTCCGCAAACCGCTGAACATAAGCCGGAAGATTGCCTTCCGTCCCCACGCGATCGAGCAAGTGCTGAATGGCCAATTGCGTCTTGCCCGCTGCCAGCGTAACATTGGCATTGCGAACAACGGCAATCAATGTTTGGTACAAGGCCGGTTTGTCTTTAAGGCTTGAGTTGGTTGCTGCGAGAAACTTGTCAACCAACTGCTGATTGAAAAACCCCTTGGGCGAATTTTGCTTTTCCTCCGAGGTGGGTCCGCCTTCCAGATTGAGCTCGATGGCATGCTGCAAGCCTTTCAAATCCTTTGCATTGACCTTCTGATCTTTTAGCGCGACGATGGCGGTATATTCAAAAATGCCTTTTGTCGCCAGAAGCTGGCGGACCGTATCCTCATAACCGGATTTATTAATCTGCGCCGTCAACAATGAAATATTATTGGATATACCTTGTTTGCGAACATAGGTGGTGAACTCTTCGACGACGTCTGCGAACGGATTGGCCGCAGCAGCTTTACCGGCTTCACGCTTTCTTCTGTCAAGAAATTCTCGCGAAGTCTTATCGAGCGCATCAGCGACGAGCGGATCGAGCTTGAGGCCGGAGCGCGGCTTGATGTCGAAGAAGTTGAGCTTCAGCCGGTTGTTGAAATCGAAGTCCAAGGGCTTGGGTAAATACGCTTTTTGCGTTGGCATAATGTTTCTCCTGCAGCGCTTGATTTTCGGCGTGCCTGTATTTTTCGATGATTAAAATTAATTCAATTTGTGTTCGAGCAGCCGCATGGCATCGAGCAAATTGATTCGTCCGAATCCGGCTTTGCGATGCTTAAAGGCCGTATCGACTTTGTCCGCGGTGTGCTTGAGAATATGCTTGACTTTCGCATCAGACAATCGCGCGCCGCGGGTCCGGGCATAGGATTTCAACATAGCGACGGCGCCGGTGACAAACGGTGTCGCGTGCGAAGTGCCGCTGGAAAAAGCATACTCCTCGTTAAGATAGCTGCTATAAATATTGGTGCCGGGCGCGACAAAGCTCACTTGCTTGCCATACGTCGAAAAACCGGCGACCTCGCCGGCAGGGTCAAAGGCGCCCACGGCGATCACATGCGGCAGCGCACCGGGATAGTATAACTCCTCGGCGCCGTCATTACCCGAGGCCGCCACGATGGTGACGCCTTTGCGCCGCGCATACTCGACGACTTCCTCGTGCGGCAACCCGCCGCCCGTATGTCTGATTCCCAAACTCATATTGATGATTTCCGCGCCTTGATCCACCGCCCACTTTACTGCGACGTTGATGTTGTCAATCAATCCCGCTCCGACGCGCTTTTCACCGCGCTGCATGGCGCCGAGCACCCGCACCGGCAATAATTTGCAAAGCGGAACGACGCCCACCGGCATGTTCATGCCTTTCCCGGCGATAATGCCGGCCACGTGAGTTCCATGCCCCACTTCGTCGTCCGGATTATCATCGTACCCGAAAAAATCACCGATGAATTTTCCGGCCCCGTCGATAATATCCACAAAATCGTAACCCGGGAGCATGGCCGATTTCAATTCGGGATGCCGTTGGCTGATGCCGGTGTCCAGAACCGCCACCACCACCGAAGCTTGGCCGCGCGTATAAGTCTGTGCCTCTTCTAAATAAATCGCCCGGCGTGAATCAGCTCCGGTATCGGCGCTCATTTGCGCCGGCTGCAACGCAGGCAGGTCCGAGCGGCCGACCGTTCCCATCCGCACTTGTTTGATAATCGGCAGCAACGTAATGTCACGAATCAGGTCCGCCGGAATCGCACTGTCTTCCTGCAAAATGACGCGATAAAACCGGTTCAAGCGGCTTTTGATCTCGTCATCTGACCACGTGTTTTTTGCAGGCTGATACTCGCGTGTTATCCAAACCGGCAGACGGTATTTCGCAAAAATCTTGTCAAGTTTCGGATGCACGGTGGTCGCGGCCGCCGCTTTGTTGTCGCGAATGGTTGTCCAATGAGAAATCTCGAACGGCGCAACATGATCTTCGATTTGTAAAACGATGTGCGCTTTCATTGCATTATTAATTATATCATTGGCCGGACTTTCCCGTCGTCACGTTCCAATAACTTTCTCTCTTCCGCGCCTTGCAAAAGACTGACGATGGCTTCGCGTTTTTCCGGATTCATGGAAAAAAGCGTTTGCGAACCGTCTACCCTGTGCTCAAGAACCAAGTCTTCCATCACGAGTTCGTCGAGGGCTTCCCTCACTTGCAACCCGATTTCCTTGATTTGTTGGTTGAGCAACCACCATTCGACAATCCCTTCCACACTATCGCGCGCACTCGGATGCTCAACGAGATAGGAAAGAATTTGCACCGCAATTTTAGGTTTGCCGGTTGAAGGAGCAAAGAATTTCATAGCCGATCCCGAAGTAGTTTGCCTCTCGACCTGCAATTGCAATACCATGACAAAAATTCAATAGTTTATGCGCAACGCGAGATCAAGAATGAGACTTTTTTATCCTACATGGATTCGGATAATAGATGAGCGACGAAGATTTAGATAGGGGAAATAAGCAGGACAATTTTGCCCGAGCCGTGACAGGGGTTTGTCCTAGTTTTCAATTCAGTGCGGCTGGGGCTTTAAACTTTTGCACATCAATATGATATTTTCTAATGAGCTGCCAAAAGGCACGCCGATTCTTTTTCGCGGTGGCCGCCGCATGCGTAATGTTGCCATGATGCGCGGCCAAAAGACTCTCCAGGTAGTTTTGCTCGAAATGGGCGATGAACTTGGATTTTGTCGCGCGCAAGGATTCCTGTCGAGGGGAGGCGCTTTCGGGTATCAAGACGTCGGCGGCGCGGATAATTTTGTTTTCTGCAAAGATCACCGTACGTTCTATCACATGTTCGAGCTCCCGCACGTTGCCCGGCCACGAATATAACGTGAGTTTGGTGAGGGCTTCATCCGAATACGCTTCCAAACGTTTATTAAACTTTTCCGTATATTTAACGAGGAAATGCCGGGCCAAAAGCGGAATATCCTCGCGGCGCTCTCGCAGCGGAGGCAAAACCAGCGGAATGACATTGAGGCGATAGTAGAGATCATGACGAAATTTCCCTTCTATGATCGCGATATTTAAATCGCTATTCGTCGCCGCAATGAGGCGCACATCCGCTTTGCAAATTTTCACCGAGCCGAGAGGCTTATATTCCTGGTCTTGAAGAAAACGCAAAAGCTTGGTCTGCGCCAGAAGGGGCAAACAATCAATCTCATCAAGGAATAACGTTCCACCCTCACATTCTTGAATAAGGCCAATTTGAGAAGCTGAGGCATTCGTGTAAGCGCCACGCTCGTGGCCAAACAATTCATTCTCCATCAAATCCACTGGCATGGCGCCGCAGTTCACCGGTATGAAAGGTTTGTTGCTGCGCAAGCTGAGGTAATGAATCGCGCGAGCACAGATTTCTTTTCCCGTTCCGGTCTCACCCCGGATGAGAACGGTCGCATCAAGGGGCGCAATAATGGGAATTTTCTTAATTTCCGAGATGAAGGCCGGGCTCGCGCCGACCAGATTTTTCAACCCTAATTTTTCTTTTAAAGTTCGGGTAAAGTGTTCATCTTGCATTTCCACTCCTTGCCACTATACTCACCATATATAGACACAAATCGCCTGATATATTTCACACATTATTTTTAGAACAAGACCTCCACTGTGGTCAAATGATAGACGCGAGCGTAAATAGCGCAGCAGCCCACTGCTCTCTTCGTCATGGATGTGCAGAGTTTTAAATGACGGTGAGTTTGTTGTGCTAAGGAGTGAATGCCTAAAAGATAAAGCAATATCACGGCGCTAAAGGATCATCTGCGGCATTCCTCAAAAAAGTTTTAAAAACCCATTCCCAGTCCAACCTCCAGAAAAGTCTGCTTAAATTTTCGGTCATAGCCCAACCGGGGGCTGATGAGCAGCGCGCCTTCCCACACGTCGATGATGAAACCGCCCGCGAGGCGGCGCACGTCGGTCCTTTCCAGCAACACTGCGCCGGTAAGATGCACCGTTCCATAGGTCACGCGCGGGCCGCGATTCACCGGTTGCTTTTTTAATTTCGCGGCGTGCAACACGAATCTGCCGCCCCACAGCAACGCCCAGCCGGGATTATCATAAACGGCGGCAACACTGGCGCCGAGCATAAAATTTCTCGGCGTTTCCCCCAATCCTAAGGACGGATGCACCTGCGCTGAAAATGTGTACGGATCGACGCCCGGGGCAAAAAGGAATCCCTGCCCGGCTTCGAGCTGCAGAAAAAAACGATCCTGGCTGCGGCCCATGCCGGTCAAGCTGAACAAGAAAACCATACCGGAAAAACAGACACGTTTCATAAAATGGCTTTTTCCTTTCCTCGCATGATTGCCGTATGAGAACTGTAGACTCTAATATAAAAACGGTTTTATTTTTGTCAATCACTTCTTCTGGTGGCGATGATTTTGGCGAACCCCAGAAATCGCTTGATTTATACCAAATAAATTCGCATATTATATATCCCCTTTGTAAACCATTAGTCCAACAATCCAATCGAAAGATGAAAGGCAGTTATGATGAAGGTGAGTTTTCCTCTACGCATGGGTTTTTATCAAGAGCTTAAAAATCGGGTCAATGCTTATTTTGCCGAAAACCAGATTTCCCCGCACGCGAACTGGCGGATGGTTTTAAAAACCGTGATTGTTATGGCGTGGCTGGCAACCGCGTATGTGCTGCTCGTGTTTTTTTCTTCTTCGCTCATTCTCGCGATTATTTCAGCTTTCCTGGTCGCGCAGGGCTTCGTGCTCGTCGGCTTCAACGTTATGCACGACGGCAACCATGGCGGCTATTCGAAAAGCCCCAAAGTCAACTGGATGATGGGCTTCACGCTCGATCTCATCGGCGGCAGCCAAATGTTTTGGCGGCAGAAGCATAATATTTTGCATCATACCTACACCAACATCAACGAGTTGGACGACGATATTCACGTCGACGCGCTGATGCGTTTCAGTCCGGCGCAAAAGCGTTATCCGTGGCACCGCTTTCAACACTGGTATGCTTTTCCGCTCTACGGCTTTATGACCTTCGCCTGGATCAATTATGGCGATTTTCAAAAATTTTTTACCGGCCGCATCGGCGACTACAAACTCCCCAAGCCGGGCCCGGCCGAGTCCTTCCTCTTTTTTCTCACCAAGATGTTTTACTTCGGTTATATGCTGGTGTTGCCGATGTTTTTTCATCCGGTCGCGTACGTTTTGCTGTTTTACGTGCTCGTGCATTTTCTGCTCGGCATCACCATGGCCACGATTTTTCAATTAGCGCACGTGGTGGAAGACAATGCTTTTCCCGAGCCGCATCCGGTGACCGGCGTGATCGAAAACGAATGGGCGATTCACGAAGTGGAAACCACGGCGAATTTTGCGCGCCAAAACAAGCTCGCGGCGTGGTATTTCGGCGGCTTGAATTTTCAAATCGAGCATCATCTCTTCCCGCACGTTTGCCATATTCATTATCCGGCGAT
>Ga0247727_10009855_pt1 | contig 17107 bp, 13 predicted proteins | sample WisWelCaveWW1625_FD_202498 | JGI IMG/M metagenome (GOLD analysis project Ga0247727, IMG submission 202498) | Biofilm microbial communities from Wishing Well Cave, Virginia, United States - WW16-25 | ecosystem: Environmental > Aquatic > Deep subsurface > Groundwater > Cave microbial mat | place...
AACGACACGCGCATGGGGCTGACTGGGCGGGATTGTACCACCGGCAGGTATAATCCAATGCGGAAGGGTGAAGGGTGAATGATGAATATCGAATGTCACCAGTCGGCAGATATTTTTGAGATGATGGCTGTCGAGTGGAACGGGTTGGCCGCGCGCAGTTTGACGAATACGCCGTTTCAGCGGGCCGAGTTTCAGCAAATGTGGTGGAAGCATTTTGGCAATGGCGAGTTGTGCGTGCTGGCCTTTCGCGACGATGGAACATTGAAGGCCCTGGCCCCGATGTTTGTGGATAAAGACGGGAGCGCGCGCTGGGTGGGGGGCGAGGAGATCGCCGACTATCTCGACCTCATTGCCCCGGCGGAGGAGATGGAGACTGTCACCGGGATGGTGTGGCAGTGGTTCCAATCCGAGGCGGCGCCCTCGTGGCGGCGGATGATCTTGTCCAACATCCCTGATTGGACACAGACGCCGCACCGTTTGGCGGCGCTCGCCATGTCCGATGGATTAAAAGCTGAGGTCACCCGGCTTGACGTGTGCCCGGTCATTCAATTGCCGGACTCATTCGAGGGCTATCTCAAACAGATTGACAGCAAACAGCGGCACGAAATCAATCGCAAACTGCGAAAGGCGCAGGGCAGTGACGACCCGGTGGCCTGGTATGTGGTGGATCACAATCGTGACCTCGCAGCCGAGGCCGAGGCTTTCATGGCCCTGATGGAAACCGCCTCCGCCGACAAGGCCGCCTTCCTCACTCCAAAAATGCGGTCAGCGTTCCGCGACATCTTCGCCGTGATGCACAAGTCAGGATTGTTGCAGTTGGCGTTTTTGGAAGTGAGCGGGGTGCGGGCGGCGGCTTACGTTCAGTTCGATTACGCGAATCGCATTTGGGTCTACAACTCCGGCATCAACCCGGATGTCGGCGGGACGCTGTCAACCGGCTGGGTGTTGCTGGCCCGCCTCATCGAACAGGCCATCGTCCACAAGCGAACGGCCTATGATTTTATGCAGGGGAATGAGGACTACAAATACCGCTTCGGTGGAAAAGATACGGCGGTGATGAGGGTAGTTATTGAAAAGTGATCGGCGATCACGAATGATCGCCAATCACTTCGAGGCGCTTTTGATCAACTCATTCGCCCACGCCGCATCCTCTGTGCTTAACGGCGGCACGGGCGGCTGGCTGTAACTCACCCGCAGGTCAAACGCGGCGCGGTCGTAGAGATCGTGCAAAATCGTATTGATGTCCAACAGCGGCTCGATATCCCCTGGCAATAATGGCAGAGGGAAGGTCGGGATGGGCTTGCGAACGCTGAAGGCATACAGGTGCGCTTGTGGCCGCCCCGACCCACGCGCCACCAGAATCCGGTAATCACTACGAAGGGGCCTGCTCACCGGCATCGGCTCCCCGCTCCGCAATAAATCAACCTCCACCAGATTGGTACGGCTACCGGTAATGTACCGTCGCTTCTGTTCGTAATCGTCACGCCCCTGGCCGGGGAGCTTGTTGCTGGGAGAGAGCAATTCGATCACGGTAATGGCTTTGCCGGTTTCGATTTCACGCACTTCCAAATACGTCTCTTCCACTTCGTCGGGGATCGGCATTAGCACGGTGACGAAACCCGCATCGGCCAGCGGCAGATCACTCAGGTGATGCGGCCCTTCGCCAGGCACGACGGTCAAATCGGGGCGGCCCACCAGAACAAGGTCGCCGGGTTTGAGCGTGTAGACCCGGCTCTCCAGGGCCACGAAATATCGGGGCCGCAGGACAGGCGCGAGCATGTCACGGATTGCGGCAATCAGGCTATTGTGAACATCCGGCCACAGCAAGGGATGTTCAAGATAAGGATCCATTCCCGGAAACGGTGATCGCATACGCCGATTCTATGCCCGTTGAGAAGGGGCGTCAACCAACGCCCACCTCGTCTCCCACACCCACCGATACCCGCCCCCAATTGTTCCAGCCGCCGAAGGCGGGTCGCTCCCGGCCCGCCCGGCGAGCAAGGGTTCGCTGATCCAAAAGTGGTTGCGCCCGCCAACGAGCAATTCCATCACCCGCCCGCTAAGGGCCGGGACGATGGTGAGAGCCAGGTGATCATTCGAGAGGCGATAGGCCCGGCGATCAAAAAATGAGTCGGCGGCTAGAGTCATGCGGGCTTCAGGCCGGTTGCAGGGTGTCAGGCGGGGGAAGGGGTATCGGCGAGTTAGGGCTGAGTCAACTTCGCCGCTTCACGATAGACCAAAGTGTATAGAGTTTGGGTAAAGACGGCGGTGAAAAGCAAAACCAATCCGGCGAGCGGCCCGGCGCAGAGGCAGGTGAGGGCCAGCAAAGCCAGCCCGGTGTTTGGCTCCAGCACCGCCATCGTCCCCGCCAATGTGAGCGGCACGGTAAAAATCACCAGCGCGGCCAGGGCTGAGACCGCCGACAGGCCGACGACGAGTAGAAACGCCCACCACCCTTTGCGAAACACATGCCGCGCCCGTCCGAAGGCGGCCCTGGGTTTGAAATCCTCAAGAGCGATGGACATGAGGAGCAATAACAGCAGTAGGTTGAGGGCGATGTTGATTGGGGTGAGGCCGGTGCGGGCCAGAGTGATCAGCGTTGCGCCGAGCGGCGAGCGATCGGCCAACAATACCAACGCCAGCGGAGGCAGGAGCGAGAGTGCGGCGATGATGACGCCGAAGAGCAAGCTGAGTTTGACGATGTTGAAGACGCGCTCGCGGCCCAGAGCCAATGCCTCGGCCAGCGACACGACGCCGTTCACGGCGGCGAGGGCGGCCCCACGCATGGAGGCGGCCTGCAGAATCAAAGTGATGGACGAGGTTGCGACCAGCAAAATGAACGCGAGTATGGCTATGGCAATCCAGGTGGAGGCCGACATGATTCGAAGTTGAGCCATCACCTCAGTCAACCCGGCGAGCCGCGGCGACTGGTCAAGGCGAAAGGAGAAGGCTTCGGCCATCAGCCCAAACGCGCCCGATAACAACCCCGCCGGAACAAAGGTGAGCGCCATGAACAAAGTCAGCGCCCACAGCGCCCCATTGCGCCAGGTGATGCGCCACGAGTGGCGGAGGATTGCGCCAATATTCATCACTCACTCCCACTCAATCGTCGCCGGGGGTTTGGTGGAGATGTCGTAGGCCACGCGGTTGACGCCTTTAACTTCATTGACGATGCGGTTGGAGACGCGGGCGAGAAGATCATAGGGCAGGCGCGCCCAGTCGGCGGTCATGAAGTCATCGGTGGTCACGGCGCGCAGAACGATGGTTTCCTCATAAGTGCGAAAGTCACCCATGACGCCGACGGACTTCACCGGCAATAAAACTGCAAAAGCCTGCGCGGTATCTCCGCGCAAAAGACCGGCGGCGCGCAGTTCGTCGGTGAAGATTTTGTCGGCGGCGCGGAGTTTTTCGAGCCGCGCCCACGTGACCTCGCCCAAGCAACGGATGGCGAGGCCGGGGCCGGGGAAGGGTTGCCGCCAGACCATCGAGTCAGGCAGGCCGAGTTCTGTGCCGACGGCCCGCACCTCATCTTTGAATAAGAACCGCAACGGCTCGACCAATTCAAATTTGAGATCGTCGGGGAGGCCGCCGACGTTGTGGTGGGTTTTGATCTTGGCGGCTTGCTCCCGCCCCTTGCCGCTCGACTCGACGACATCGGGATAGATCGTGCCCTGCACCAAAAACTTCGCCTCACTTCCCAGCCGCCGCGCCTCACGCTCAAAGAGGCGGATGAATTTCTCGCCGATGATCTTGCGTTTGTGTTCGGGTTCGGTGACGCCAGCCAGCGCCTCCATAAAATCTTCGACGGCGTTGACGGGATACAGGGTCGCGTGCAGGTTGTCGCGGAAGGCAGCGATCACTTCTTCCGATTCGTTCTGGCGCATGAGTCCGGTATCAATATAGAAGCAAGTCAATTGATCGCCGATGGCGTGGTGGACGAGAGCGGCGGCCACCGTCGAGTCCACCCCCCCGCTCACGGCGGCCAACACGTTGGCTCCGCCCACTTGCGCCCGAATCTTTTGGATCGAGTCATCAACGATCGAGCTGGGACTCCAGTCGGCATTGGCTCCGGTTTGTTGAATGAAGGCGCGTAGAATCTCGCGTCCGCCTTCAGTGTGATTGACTTCGGGGTGAAATTGGATGGCGAAGAGTTTGCGTTCCAGGTCCTCCATTGCGGCGATGGGGCAGTTGGCGCTGGTGGCGGTGGCGGTGAAACCGGGGGGGAGGCGATCAACACGGTCACCGTGGGACATCCAGACGTGAAACGTCAAACGTGGAACGTCAAAGAGGGCCGAGCCATTAGCGAGTTGAATTTCGGTGCGGCCATATTCACGATGGCCGCCGGGGGCGACGCCCCCGCCGAGGGCGTGGGCCAGGAGTTGCATGCCGTAGCAGACGCCGAGCACGGGCAGGCCGGAGGCGAGGACGTAAGCGGGCAGGGTGGAAGCGCCGGGATCGTAAACGGAGTTGGGGCCGCCGGAGAGGATAAAGGCTTTGGGGTTGAGGGCTAAGACTTGTTCGGCGGGCGCATCCCACGGGAAGAGTTCGCAATAGACATGGGCTTCGCGCACGCGGCGGGCGATGAGTTGGGAGTATTGGGAGCCGAAGTCGAGGATGGCAAGGGAGTCCATAATCACCGGCGGAGGAGAACGTTGTTTGCCGGGAAGTTTATCATCGAATTCAGAAATGACGTTTCATGAATCACTCCCGGCGATTTGCCGGGAGTGATTGGTTGAATATCAATTGCGAGAAAGGCGGCGCGCCTGATGGACAAATCAAAGTGGGCGAACACATAGGTTCGCCCCTACTTGAATTTCGCAAGGTACTCATGGCTGACTTGGAGCAATGTGGCGGCCATATGCGCGGGAAGCACAGTTTTGATATCCTGTAAGCCACGCTCAATGCGATAAGCCAATTCAGACTGGCGGGTGTTGCGTTTTTCCAGGCCCTCAAACGCCGCTTTCAGATCTGCGCTCACGTTTGATTCGTCAACCCCCAATCGGACTTGATAAAAAATACGGCTGGCAATATTGCTATAGTCAATCTTCTCGGCCAGCCACTGTGTCGCCGCATTCAAGATCAGGGTATACCAGCCAGCATAAGGGCTGGACGGGTCCTCACTGGCTTGTTGCAGAGCGGCTTCGAGAACCGGGCGAATGGATGGCGATATGGTTCGGGCATAGCCGCCGGGTGAGGTTTGAATCAAAGGGGTGGCTGACAATTCTTTGAGCAAGGCGTCCAAATCGCGTTCGCGCTTAATCGCTTTGTACACGACCTCCAACAATTCCCGGTCAAATTGCCACAGGCAGGAAACGATCAACAAGTCTACTCTCAAATCTTCTGAGGTCCGTTCTAAGATCGCGTCAGCCAGCCGTTGCCGCAGTTCTTTTTCTTCTTCTTTTTCCAGTGGGCGGTCTTTGGGGAACTTGTCGGCGGCGAGGGTGTTGAGGCCCGGCACGCCATGGGTGTAGGCCATTAAGGTTTCAATTGGGGCATTGGCAACTCCCAATCGTTCGATTTGCCGGGCTGTTTCTTCGGGCGTGAATGGCTCCAAAATGAATCGGGCTGTCCGCCGCTCCAGATCGTGAATCCACAAATCGCTGGAGTTTTGTCCGGGGTGTTGCCGCCCGGCGATGATGACCAGGGCGCTAAATTCCTCGATCAGCCGCGGCAGGAATTTCATTTGCAACCAATCCAGACACTCGACCGGGCAGTCTTCCATCGAGTCCAAAAACAAAATAAGAGGCCGGCGGAGGCTCACCTGGTATAAGTGGCGGGCAAATTCAAACAGGTGGTCTGCCGCCTCGGGCCCGTTCATCGTTTCGTCAATCCCATTGCCGGAGACAAAATCGGCAGAATGGGCCCACTGGTTTCGGATCTGTTTGGCGACCCTGGCCGGCGTGGGGGCGGCGCCGAAGAAATCCATCCGCGCCGAGGGCAGGCCGCGAGCCGACATCCGGCGTTGTATTTCTTTGAGCAGAGTCGTTTTGCCAATCAGGGGCGGGCCGTGGAAGAAGAGCACACAATCGCGCACCCAGTTGTCGGCCAGCATTGAATCCAGCCGGGTAAAGGCTTCTTGAATATGTTGTTCCCGGTTGAGGTTTGGAGAGTCAATCTGGTTCATAAGTTCTTTTAGAGGCCTGTGGCGGTTACGGTGAACAGTATACAACACTTTACCCTCACGCTGTCTTAGCGCTGTCGGGATTTTCCAAAGGGGTCGGGGTCAGGGGTTGTTTTTTGACTTTTCTTCGTCAGGCAGGTTTTCGCCCAGCTTCTTCAAGGCCTCCTTAGCCAGGTCCTTGGCTGTTGCTTCAGTTGAATTTGTGTATAGCTCTTTCAGGTGTTTAACAATGTCCTGCCGGTTTTCGTCCGGCGGATCGCTTGACCCCTCAGCCACAAGCAGTTGGAACGCCTGGGGATAAAGTGTGTCGCTCAATGCTTTCCACCAATCTGTATAGGTGAGTTTATTTTTGAGTTTTTGAACTCGTTCCCAGGGTTCAGCTTGCCAGGGCAATATCTGATCTTGCGGGTCGCCTGGCTTGTTTTTCTGGAGTTCGCTCATTTTTTGCAAAGTCTGTTGCCACACGGGTGGTTGTTGGGTCTGTTCGGCGACTTTGGACACATAGGTGATGACCTTCCTGGCGCCTTCAGTTCCCGGAAAGCCGGTGAGAGTCTTGAAGGCCCTCTCCTGGGCGGCGTCGGTTTTTCCAGACGCCAACGTGATTAAGTGATTGATGACCTTGTCGGTCAACTTCACATCCGGTTTTTTGGTTGAGATTTCTTCAACGAGCTTGAAGAAGCCCTCCAGCGCAACTTGATCTTCATTGCTCGTCAACTCATCCAGAGCGGCATCGGTGCAATTGTATTCCACCGCCAGCCTGTGGGCCGTGTCACGCAACAAGTTGTTATCATTACGCAAGGCGGCCTGGGCCAGAACTCCCTTCGCCAAAGGCAGGGGTTTCTCAGACGTTTCAGAGGACAACATGCGATCCAATAGGCGCAAGACTCGCAGGTTTTGATTATCCGACAACTGTTTCTTAATCAGCAGGTCCGACAGCGGGATAAGAGCGCCCAGGTGGGCCAGAGCAAAAATAGCCCGGTTGACGATTGCCGGCGAGTAAAGATCCTGCAAGTCAATGATGCGTTTCAGGAGATTGACGGCGTCATCTTTATAGGCGCCGGTAAGATTTTCGAGGCGGCCCAGGGCAAAAATGGCGGCCACCATTTCCGCCTCAGCCTCGGCGCTCATCGCGGGCGCTTTCTTTTCGGGCAGTGTGGGCGCCGTTTTCAATTCAAGACTGGTCATTAAGCTCATCGCCTGGCGGTTCACAGATTTGTCGGCGAGGCGATCAAAAAACTTGATGCGGGTCGGGTCGCCGCTCAGCAACGCCGCCGGGCTTTCGACCAACGGCGAGACGTTCACGACTCCCGGCGCTCCGGCGGGATCGGTGTAAAGCGTCAAGTGCAAATTCAGTTGGTTGACATCAAAATCGGGCGAGAGGTTAATGGCCGTCAGCATCGGGGACAGGATGGGATAGTCGCGGCTGATGGTTTCGACAAAGGCCCCGGGAGTCGGGCAACGCAACACTAGCAATTCTTCGATCTCGGTGGCCGTGCATTCCTTATTGGGTAGTTGGGTCGCCTGGGCGTGCAAATCAAAAAAGAGTTCCGGGTAACGGTGTAACTGGTCGAAGACGTCCGGCGCCAGATAACGCATTAAGATCAGCGCGGCCAAAATGTCGTCTTGGATTTGACCCACCAGCCCGCGTTTCTCCACTACCAGGCTCACGGCCCGGAAGGTGTTATAGGCCTGGATCACTTCGCGCGGGGTGCCTCTGAACCCCTGGGCGAAAAGGGTTTTGAGCGCGGCTTCTTGCAGCTCGTCGGGCAGAATTTTTTCCAGCGCCTGCCGCCGCAGGGGCGGCAGTTGAAAGGGAATCTGAACAATTTTTTCCAGATACTCGCGGGCAAAAGCGGCGACCGCCTGTTTGTCCAGGTTGGCGGTGAAATTTTTATAGTGAGTGACAATGGCCTCTTCAATCACCTCCCGGTCAACGGCGACGATGAAGGCAATGGGCGCTTTGTGCTGTGGGTCACCGCCCGGCTTGGCCCCGAAATGCTTAATGGCCTCCAGCACCGGCACGATCTGCTCAATGGGGGCGCGATCCAGATCGTCAATCAGCACAATCAGGGGTCGGTCCTGGCCTACCTCACGGATCAGGTCGTTCAGGTCGGCGCGGAAAAGCTCGACCGCCAGCGGCTGGCCTTGATCAAACGTCTGGCGCAGAATCGTTGGCGGCAACTGTAGTTGCGCCGACAGGAGCGACTGACTCGTTTTTATCAGCAGACCCACCACGACCGACAGGATCGGCCAACTGGCTACCACGACAGACGTTACCCCGACGACATTTACCAGCAAAGTCAGGAACGGCTCCAGGATGTTTTGCGTTCCCGGAAAAACGAGAAGCATCAGTTTGAGCAATCCATAGAAAATAATTGCGGCCACAATCGCGCCAACGACGGCCAACGATCTAAAACCAAACCAGATTGCTCGATAGACTAAGGCATTCCATTTCAGGCGTCGCCGCCACAAGGCGTATCGGAGCCAAAGCAGCCGCCCAAAGGAATTATTATTTTCTATTTCACTAACGATCGTCCTTAGAAACGCCACCCAGACTTCTTCCGGCTTGCCATATTCCCAGGCTTTGAATTCCACTAACAAGAACTTCTCAGAAGCCGATTTCATTTTCCTGGCCACCAGATTCAACAGGGTACTTTTGCCGCTGCCCCAATCGCCAAAGATGCCGATGGTGAGGCCGGTTTGCTCGGTCTTCAAGCTGGCGAGGAGATCAACAATTGCTTGCGCGTAATGGTCAAAGTCCAGCTTGTCGCTATCAGCGGGGTGATGGGGGATGAGGGGCGAAACAGTTTCTCGAGGCGGGGGAACCGGTGGGGTAGCCATAGAAGTTCATTCTATCCTATATGAACATGCTATTCGTTATGGCTCAACGTAGCGCCAATAATAATACGTTTTCACCGTCACCGTCGTGGTCTTACCGTCGGTGCAGAAGAGGGCGTCGCTGAAGCGCGAATAGACCCACAACGGGACAGGGAGGTCGGGGACGGGCGCGAGGAAGCGATGGTCGGCGCATTGCAGGTTGGGGTTGTTGCGGGCGAAGCGCGGCACGAGGCCTTCGTTGTAATACCATTCCAGCGTTGTGCGAATGTCGGTTGGAGCGCGATAGGTGCGCGCCGTATGCAGGCCGCGCAGGTCCCACTCCCTCTTGTCGCTGATCAATTCCGAATTGGGGAACGGCGGGCGAGCGTCGGCGGGGGAAAGGAAAGCCGAGGCGGCAACGATGGCGGCGCACAGTGTGCAGAGTCCGAGCAGGGGCAGAGAAAACAGTATCCCCCAGCGCCAGCGGCGATGATCACGGGCCGATGTAGCGCCAATAATAGAAGGTGTCGGTGACGATCTCGAGGTAGCCATTGCGATCGGCGAAATAGACATTCCGATCAACTCCGCCCACCGTTTGAGTTCCATCGCTCACCCTATCAAGCTTTAGAGTCATTCAACGCTTTCTCAAACGCGCCCAGCGCGGTCATAATCTGCGACTCATTCACCGTCAGCGGCGGAATCCAGCGGATGGTGTTGTCGTAGGCGCCGCAGGTGAGGAGCATAAGGTCCCGGTCGAGGGCGGCTTTGGTTGTGGCTTTGGCCCGATCCGTCCACGGCTCGCGCTTGGGGTCGGTGAACTCGGTAGCGATCATCAGCCCCGCGCCGCGCACGTCGCCAATTTCAGGATGTTCCTCCTGCAGTTTCCGCAGGCCCGTCATCAGCACTTGTCCCATCCTGGCCGCGTTGCCAATCAGGCCTTCCTCTTTCATCAGGCGGATGGTAGCGACGGCGGCGGCGCAGGAAACGGCGTTGCCGCCGTAGGTGCCGCCGTGCGTGCCGGGCGTCCACTTCGCCATCAGGTCGGGGCTGGCGGCCAACCCGGAGAGGGGCATGCCAGAGGCGATGCCCTTGGCCATCGTCAGGATGTCGGGCACGATGTCGAAGTGTTCAACCGCAAACCAGCGGCCGGTGCGCCCGAAACCCGACTGCACCTCGTCGGCGATGAGGAGGATGCCGTAGTGATCGCACAGGTCGCGCAGTTCCTGCATAAATCGTTTGGGCGGCACGACGTAGCCGCCCTCGCCCAGCACCGGCTCGATCACCATCGCCGCTGTGTCTTCGGGCGCGGTCTGGGCTTTGAGCAGCAGTTTGAGTTCGCGCAAGCAATAGTCGGTGGTGGTCTCCTCGTCCCAGCCATATTTGTAGGCATAGGGATAGGGCGCGACGAAGATGCCGGGCACGAGCGGTTGATAGCCGATGCGGTACGAAGTCTTGGAGGTCGTCATGCTCATCGTCAGGTGGGTGCGCCCGTGGAACGAGCCGCTGAAGACGATGACGCTGGAGCGCTTGGTGGCGTGCTTGGCGAGTTTGACCGCGCCCTCCAATATTTCAGCGCCGGAGTTGGAAAAATAAAACGAGTCGAGTTGGGGGGGGACGACGGTGAGCAGTTCGTCCACCAGTTGAATCATCGGCTGATGGTAGACGATGTTGGCCTGGCCGTGGAGGAGTTTGGCGGCCTGTTCCTGTATGGCGGCCACCACTTTGGGGTGGGCGTGGCCGGTGTTGGTCACGCCGATGCCGCAGGTAAAGTCCAGTAGTTTGCGGCCATCGGTCGTGTACAGATACGCGCCTTGGCCGCGCTCGGCGATGATCGTCGCACTGCGCGACCAGATGGGAGAGATGTGGGAGAGGGTGGAGGGTTGAGTCATGGGAGCCTTGAGTAAAAAGTAAGTGGTAATGAGTAATCGAGGATGGTGGAATGATACTATGGAATTGAGAGGCGAGGCCGTCGTAAAAATCTAAACCATCATTCCTGCCCCATAGGCCTTTGGTTCCGGGGCGTAGACCGTCACTTCGCCCTCGCCCAGCACCAGGCCCTCGGGCAGTACCAGCGCCGTCGCCTCGTCAATGCCGACCAGGGTAATACCTGGCGGCAATGAGTCGCGCATCTTGATCGCATCCCAGCGCGCCGAGAGGGTGAGGTGATGGGGCAGGATGGCGACCTTCGGCGCGAGGCCCAGGCCTTCGCGCCAGCCCTCGCCCGGCGCCCATAGTTGCCCGCCCATCACCATTGCCCCCGCGCTCGATCCGGCGATCAGGCCGCCGCGTTCATAGACGCCCACCACCGTTTCCCAGACGCGTGTGCCGCGCAGAGTCTCCAGCAGATGCACCGGGTCGCCGCCGGTGAAGTAGAGGCCCTGCATCTCTTTGAGTTGGGCCACCATTTCTTCCGACTCGGCATTGGCTCGGTTCAACACGTAGACCGGCTCCGGCTTTGCGCCCAGCCGTTTCAAATGTCCCACGCCGTTGTGGGCCGCCTGCCGCGGCGACTCGTGGGCGGCGGCAGTCGGCAACACCGCGATGCGGGCGCTGGTGCCGAGCCGGGCCAGCAGGGCGCGATCCAGTTCGCGACAGTTTTCGCGGAATTCGTTGCCGCCGAGGAGGGCGATTAGACCAGGCATGGGAGGCGCACGATTCATAGCACGGATTTACGGAATGAACGGATCGAATCCGTTTATTCCGAGAATCCGTGCTATCTCTACACTCTCAAGAATAATGTCTGCAAACGCAGAGTATCAAAGTTGGCAATGATGCCTAACCGAATATCTTTCGCCCGCATCCAATTCTTCAAACTATCCAAATGGATGGATTGCAGATCACGCACTGCAACCGGAAACACCATGATCTTGCCATCCACGACGAGATGGCCAAAAGCAATATCGCCAACGGCAACATCCTTGTAAAACACTTGCATGCGCTTCGAGGCCATAAGCGCAAAGCTGCGCAATCCCAATTCATGATGGCAGGCGTTGGCATAAATGCGATGAACAAAGCCAGGGCCAAGATGCGTGTGCACCTCGTATAACCCGCCAACAATAGCATAGGCCAGATCGGGATATAGCCAATCCTCAGAGCGGGCGATATTTTCATGATCAGATGACTCAGGTGAGGCCTGTTCTCTTTTGGCTGGATCAAAATAGAGGCGATCAAACTCCGGCTTCTCGCCGCCAAAGTTGAATAACAACCCCACTGTTTTGCCAACAGTTTTCAGATACGACAGCCCTTGCGCCCGATGCAAGGCGTTCAATTGTCCGGCGACTTTGTTCTCGACCACGACTTCCTGCACAACGGACAAATCTAATTTTTGCACTCCTACCAGGCGTTCTTTGTAAACGATGCGATACTCATCTTGACGCGTCGCCGGGTACCCTTGCCGCCGCAACTCCTCCACCATGGCGCGGTCGTAGATATATTCCGGATACATCCGCGAGGTATGGTTGTAAACTTCATAATACGCGCCGATGATGGCGCCGGTCAGTTCTTTGTGGAGCAGGTCGGGCATAGACTTTCCGCGCCTACAAAGATAGCACGGATTTTCAGAATAGGCGGATCGCTATCCGTTCATTCCGTAAATCCGTGCTGTCACCGGGAAGGGATTCAAAAGCGAGAGCCGGGGGCGACCACCACCCGAAAGCCGACGTCGATGAAACGGCTGTCGGGGTGGTGGCTGAGGTAGCGGGCTGCACAGCGCGCCAAGTGCTGACCGTTGTTGAAAGAGCTACCGCGTACTACCCGGCCATCTTCGCCTTTCAAATCTTCACGCTCATCGTCAGGGTTGTAGGGATACGGTTTGTACCTCGATTGGCACCACTCTTCCACATTGCCTGCCATATCAGCCACACCATAAGGGCTGTCGCCTTGCGGCGAATACTGACCAACTGGTGTGGTTGTCCTAGGATCACTCTCTAAACTGTTGCACTTGCTTGCATCCCACTCATCTCCCCATGGATACTCTTTGCCATACTCGCCCCGCGCCGCTTTCTCCCACTCCGCCTCAGTGGGCAAACGCACAATTTGATCCGGGCTGATCCGTCCTTTCGTTTGCAGTTCCTCGGTCAACCATTTGCAATAGGCCTGCGCGTCATACCATGAAACCTTGACAACCGGATGATCAGGCAAGTCGGCTTCCACCGCGTCTGATTTGTAGCCAGTCGCCTGAACAAACTTGGCGAACAACTCGTTGGTAACCGGGTAACGGGCCATCCAATAGATATACGGGATTTCAACAGTATGCTGAGGTCGTTCGTTGTCTTGGGCCAATGGGTTATCATCTCGGCTTCCCATCACAAATTTGCCGCTCGGAATTGGGATCCAATACTTGGTGGAAAGGATGCCTTCCTCGGCGTCGCGCTCAAGCTCCTCAATGAGTCTTCGGTCTATCAAAGGTAGTTGACTTACTTCAGATTGAGCACCGCTAACGACTCCCCCTGTCTTGTCGAATACTTTGGTGGGTGCTATCCAAAAGATAAAGCCTTCCAACACATCTGCATCCACTTTCGGCGTGAATTGGATCACCCTCAGCACATCCCTCAGCCGCCGGTTGTCTGCCCCCTGCCACTGCTCGTACTCGCCAGCCTTGTGCGCCGGGTCGGTCGCCCACTTGGCGGCGTCGGCGATGAAGTTGAGGCGGACATCTTTGGGCAGATCGCGCACCTTGTCGCAGAACGACGGCCCCACACGGGTGAGGGCCAGCCAGCGAATGAAGTCTTCCTGTTCCACGCCCTCGGCCTGGCCGGAGTTTTTGAGGATCGCCCAGCCCAGGTTGAGGTAGTTGAGGAAGGTTTTGATCTGGCGCGGGTTGGTCTCGGCCCCGGCGATGATGAGTTCAATGCTCCTTTTGAGATTCTCGTCCTCGATGTGCAGTCCGGCGTCGAGGTAGTTCTTCACCTGCGGCGCAGACAATGGCGGCAGGGCGAAGCGCACCTGAAAAATTTTTTCGAGGTAGTCGCTGGCGCGCTGGCCGGCGATCTTCTGAGTCTGGTAGTGGGCTTCGATGGCGGCGCGGATGGCGTCCTCGTCGGCGGCCAGCACGAAGACCACCCCGGGGCGGTCGAGGAAGAGTTTGATCGCCTCCAGCACCTGCACCGCTTTATCGGGCAGACAGCGGTCGAGGTCGTCAATGAAGACGGCGACAACGCCGCGAGACGGATCGAGTTTTTGATCGAAGAGATTGCCGCTCACCCACACCGCCAGCAGGCGATCAAACGTTTCCATGAAGAGATCGAGCAGAGCGGCCTTTTGGGCGAAGGGCGTCTCTTGCGGTGTGCCGGTATTGAGTCCGACTTCGCCAGCCTCGCCGGGAAGTTTGATAGCGAACCAACTCAACACAGTGGCGACGACATCCCGGCGGGGGAAGGCTGGGTCGAGGACTTTGGCCAAAATTTTAGAGACCGCGTCATCGTCGGCCATCGTTTGGGTGATGACGCGGATCAGGGCGACGAGGAGTTCGTCCTCGTCGGCATACTTCCAAGCATTGAACCATACCGTACGGCAGCGTCGGAAATCGGCGTCGGTATCGTCGTCGCTGATGAAGGAGTAGCGGGTTGGTTTGGTGCGGTCGCGGTCATGATCGCGCAGTTCGTCGAGCTTGCCCTGCAGGGTGCGGAGGAGAGTCGTTTTGCCACTGCCCCATTTACCGCTCATGCCGATCACCAGCGGCGTGTCGGTGGCGGGATCGGCGATGAGGCGGGCAAAGGTGTTGGCGTAGGTTTGAAAATTAAATTCGGCGTCCTGTGGCCGCAGGAGGGGGTAGTCGTGGAGGAGGCGGGGGGTGAGGAGGCGGGGCATAGGTCTCGTAAAGACCTTCGGGGTTGTGCATCGCTTCGCGATGCCCTAAACCCCGAAGGTCTGAGCCTATTATCCCCCAAATTCGGGAACGACCACAACCCGAAAGCCGATGTAGTCCAATCTGAATTTGGGAGTGGCGCTACTGCGCCAGGCGCAGCGCGCGCCGCGTTTGTCGCGGTCGAATGAGCCGCCGCGCACCACCCGCCGATCGTCGTTGGCTTTGTAGGGGAAGGGGGTGGATTGGCACCACTCCCAGACGTTGCCGGCCATGTCGGCCACCCCGTAGGGGCTGTCGCCGAGAGGAGAGTATTGGCCGACCGGCGTCGTGGTTCCGACTCCGGCCTCCTGAGTGTTGCACCGGTCCGGTTCCCACTTGTCGCCCCACGGCCACTCGCGGCCATTCTGGCCCCGGGCCGCCTTCTCCCATTCGGCCTCGGTGGGCAGGCGGACAACGTCGTTGGGGCTGATGGCGCCGGAGGCCCGTTGGATGCGGGTGAGCCATTTGCAATAGGCCTGGGCGTCGGGCCACGAGATGCTGACCACCGGGTGATCGGGCAAGTCATCGTTGACGGGGACGCCGGCATGATCGGTGGCCCGCATGAAATTACGAAACTCGGCGTTGGTGGTCAGGGTGCGCGAGAGGCGGAAGTCGTACAGGATATCCACCAGTTGTTGCGGGCGCTCATCGTCGCGGGCCAGGGGGTTGTCGTCGCGACTGCCCATGATGAACTTGCCGGCCGGGACGGTGACGAGATCGAGTTTGACGAAGGGGCTGAGAATACCGGTGGAGCGTTTGCCTGTTGGTCGGCGCTTGAGGCCAATGCTGACATCATAATCGGCGCGCAGTCCGGGGTCGCTGAGGATGCGATGGGCCTCGTTGGCCTCTTTGAGCTTTTCGGTGCCGACCTGGCGCACGGCCTCGCTCATCTGCTGCAGGCGGTCAGGGTGATACAACTGCACCGCCACGCGATAGGCGGCTTTAATATCTTCGGAGGTGGCGTCGGGAGTGAGATCGAGAATCTCGTATAAGGTCTTGGGCATCAGCCGTCATCCGAGCAAGAATAATGCCCTCGATCATACCTAAAACTTGGACAATCGCAATTGTGATTTTGTGATTGAAAAGATGGGGAGCGGCAATCGTTTCGCAATGTAGCCGCCCACCAGGGGCTAGGCTACGAGAACAGCTTCAACTGTTCACTGGGGCGGCGACCATCAAGGAGGACAAAGGGGCCGGCTCGTGAGGCGAGGACGCCGATGGCCTTCAAGTCGCGCAGTTCTCGCAGGGTCCCCTGGCGGCGGGCGGCGAGGATGGCGTCAGCGGACTTGGGGCCGATGCCGGGGATGCGGAGCAGAGTCCGGCGGTCAGCGCGATTCAGTTCCACCGGGGAGTCGGCCAAATGTTGGTTGGCCCAGCCCAGCTTTGGGTCAACGTCCAGCGGCAGATTTCCGCTTTGGGCGAAGGGCAGGTCTTCGAGATCGAATCCGTAATCGCGGAGCAGAAACGAGGATTGATAAAGGCGATGCTCGCGCCAGGGGTTTTCGGGCGCGGTGTTTTCGAGCGGCGTATCGCGCACCGGGCTGAAGGCGGAATAGTAGGCGCGGGCAAGGCGCAGTTTTTTGATCAGATACTCGGTAGTGGATAGAATTTCGAGATCGGACTCGCCGGCCGCGCCGACGACGAATTGAGTGACGAGTGACGGCCACCGGCCCTTCCAGCCCAGCGAAGCCGGTTGCGTATTGCGTATTGCGTCGGCCCATTGCAGAGCCTGTAACAACTCGGCGAAGAAATTTTTGTGTGGGGCGAGTGCGGGCAGACGCTTCTCGTTAGCGGCTTCGAGGTTGATCGAGACCCGGTCGGCTAACTGCATGGCGCGAAAAATTTGATCCCTCTCCGCGCCGGGCATGATCTTAAGATGAACGTAGCCGGTGTAGTTGTGTTTGCGCCGCAGAATGTCAACGGTGTCAATCAGCTTGTCCTGCGTCCGCATACCGCCTTTGATGATGCCGGAACTGAGGAACAGGCCTTGGGCCACACCATTGCGATTCAGTTCGTGGAATGTCTTCGCCATCTCCTCCGGTTTGAGGGTGGCGCGGCGCATGTTGCGCCCGGCGCGAAAGGGGCAATAGAAACAGTCGCGCTCACAAGCGGTGGTGAGCATGGTCTTGAGCATGGGCAGGCGCTGACCACCGGGCATGGCCGCCATGTGAATGGGCGTGGCCCGTTTTTCCTCGCGCGTCAATTCATTCCACTCGGCGGGAGAGTGGCCGCAGGGGCCGGGGTGTAGGGGCGAACCTGCGTGTTCGCCCATTGCGTGTTCGCCCATTGCGTGTTCGCCCATTGCGTGTTCGCCCACCTCAGGG
>Ga0247727_10009856_pt1 | contig 17106 bp, 15 predicted proteins | sample WisWelCaveWW1625_FD_202498 | JGI IMG/M metagenome (GOLD analysis project Ga0247727, IMG submission 202498) | Biofilm microbial communities from Wishing Well Cave, Virginia, United States - WW16-25 | ecosystem: Environmental > Aquatic > Deep subsurface > Groundwater > Cave microbial mat | place...
AAGCCGACATAGCCGCTGTACCAACCATCGGCCAGAATCGCGCCGAGCGCGTTTTCGCCCGGCCGCACCAGCTTCGTCACGTCGTAGCTCCGGTAATAAACGCGCTTGGCATAGTCGGTCCAGCCCGGATTGAACCAGTCGTCGCTGACGCGCTGGCCGTTGAGGTGCAAGTCGAAGATGCCGAGCGCGGTGCCGTAGAGTAGCGCCCGCTTGACCGCACGATCAACCCGAAACGTGTTGCGAAAGAATGGCACCGGCGTAAGCACGAGTCTCGCAAGCTTGAACTTCCCCCACGGCGCAACGCCGTAGTTGCCCAATACCGCAGCATTGGGCCAGGTGCTGGTGTTGAGTTCGCGGTTGTGCCAGTTCGCGCCGGGGTCCTGCAACGTCTTCCAGGTGGCATCGCTGAGGTGCGTGAGGGTCTTTCCGTTGGTCAGCTTGACGGTGAGCTTGACGAGCAGACCGGCCGGGCCTCCGGCATTGCGCGCCTCACACCGCAAGGAATTCGCACCGGAACGCAGGTGCCGGGTTACGTCGACCAGCTGCGGCGCAGTGAAGTTGTCGCCAGCGCCCGCGTTTCGCGCGTTGATGACGAAGCGGAATGCATTGTCGGCGGTGACCAGCAGCTCGGCGCTTTCCACAATTGCGTCGTTGGGAATGAGCAGCTCACTGACGAACAAGCGCGGCGCCACCGGAGCCTCGGGGCGCGGATCGGCAGCGTGCCAGATCCACTGCGCCGACGCAAAGTCGGCCTCGGGCGTCTCGACCAGGCGCGATTGGTCGAGCCCGATCCAGTCGGCCTTGAAATCGTCGGCGCGCAGCAGGCCCATCGTCCACTGAGCCGGCGCGCTCCATTCGCCCGGCATGCCGTCACGATCCCACACCTTCACTTTCCAGTGACACTGCTGGTGGGAGACCAGCGGCTTTCCAGCATACTCGACGGCAATGGTGTCGTCGCTCGCAACCTTGCCACTGTCCCAAACGTCGCCACGACTTGCCTTCAGCGCAGCCTCGCTACCGGCGACGAGCACCTGATAAGCGGTTTGTCTTTCCGCGCGACGGGACGCCTGCAACTCCCAGCTGAATCGCGGCACTGGCACATCGACCCCGAGCGGATGGACCAGGTACTCACAACGCAGATACATGGCGAGCAGCCCGGGCTGGGCTGGGTTCCTTGCTGGCGAACCGGCTAATGAGGGAGTAGCGGCGGCGGAGAGCGCAGAGGCGAGAACAGTGCGACGTTTCATGGATTCCTCGATCAAGTTGGATTCAGTGCTTTCAGATTCTTCAACGAATCGTCATATCAACCCTCGTCGCTTGCGACAGGATGGAATCGGTCGTCTGTCGAACTCTGTGACCAACCAAGGAGACCCCACCTCATGCGCTGCCTTTTCCTTTCGATTTGCATTGCGATTTCCACCGTGATGATGCTGCACCAGCTGGCCGGCGGGGCCGCCCCGCCAGCATCGTCGGTACACTGGCCGCAGTGGCGCGGGCCCAACGCCGATGGCAGCAGTCCCGCCAAAAACTTGCCAACCAAGTGGAGTCTCACGGAGAACATCGCCTGGAAGACGGCGCTGCCGTCGTGGAGTGGCAGCACCCCGGTCATCTGGGGTGACCGCGTTTTCGTAACTTCCGCTTCCGCGAAACCCACCACTTCCGCATCGGCTGGTGCGCAGTTCCAGCCCGTCGGATTCGGGGGCGGCGGTAGCTTCGGAGGGAGGCGTGATCCCGGCGGCCCGTCGGTCCTGCTGCTCTGCCTCAACAAGAAGAACGGCGCAATTATCTGGGAGCGCAAACTGGAAGACGGCAACCGCGGCTGGATGAAGCAGAATTCGGCTTCGCCCTCGCCTGTCACCGATGGCAAGCACGTGTGGGTCGTCACCGGCAACGGTCAAATCGTCGCGTTCGATTTCGACGGCAATGCACGCTGGCAGCGCAATCTGCAAACCGATTACGGCAAGTTCGGACTGCTGCACGGCTTCGCTTCGTCGCCGCTGTTGCAGGATGGCAAGCTCATCATTCAGGTGCTGCACGGCTGCACCACCGATGACCCCTCGTACTTGGTGGCGTTTGACGCGGCCACCGGCAAGCCACGCTGGCGCGTGGAGCGCCCAACCGATGCCATATTCGAATCACCGGATTCGTACACAACGCCGCAATTGGCGGTGTTCGGAGGCAAGCCGCAAATCGTGTTGAGTGGCGGCGATTATGTAACCGGCCACGACACCGCCAGCGGCAAAGAGTTGTGGCGCGCCGCCGGGCTGAACCCTAATCGCGACCGTGCCGGTCGTATCATCGCTTCTCCCATCGTCAATGATGGCATCGTTTACGCGCCCTCGAAGCGCCGTCCGCTGGTGGCGTTGCGTGTCGGCGGATCGGGAAATGTGACCAACAGCCACCTCGTTTGGAAATACGAAGACACCGGTGGCCCCGACGTTCCCTCTCCCGTTTGTGACGGGAAGTATTTCTACATGATCGCCGATAACGGGGCGGCTTCGTGCCTCGATGCCAAGACCGGCAAGGTCATCTACGGGCCCGAGCGCACGGTCGTGGGTACGGTTAGCTCGTCACTGGTGATGGCCGACAGCAAGATTTATTTCATCAACGAGAGTGGTGTGACCGTTGTGTTAGCCAGCGGGCCGGCGTTCAAGCATCTGGCGACGAACGAACTCGATGGATCTTTCACGCTCTCGTCGCTCGCGGTGTCTGGCAATCAACTGTTCGCACGGACGTCGACGCATTTGTATTGCATCGGGAAGTAGGGGCTACGCGCAGAACGACTGCGAACTCCTGAATTCACCGCAGTGAACGCTCCGTTCACACCGGCTGCCGCACTTCACTCATCTCCACCCAACGCCCCTCGCGTCCACTCAGCTTGATCGCTTCGATGACTTCCATGTTGCGCACGGCGTCTTCGATGGGCGTGGGCACAGGTGTGTCGTCGAGAATGGCGCGCGACATCAGGTCGCCCTGAATGGTGTACTGGTCGCAGGTCGGGAGTTCGATTCTGTCGGGCGGGACGCCCGACCTGCCATGCCACATCACGCACGGGCGGTCGGGCGGCGCGTTGAAGGGGATTTCGATTTCGATGTAGCCGTTCGTCCCGTAGGCGTGGATGCGCTGGAACGGCACGAGTTGCGTCGAGCAGGAGAACGTCGCAGTCCCCGCACCGAATTCCATGATGCCCGAAGCGAGGCGGTCGCAGCGGTTCACAGGATCGTATTCGACCAGTCCGACGACTCGCTGCGGCTCGGCATCGAACAAGAAGCGCGACAGCGAGATGTTGTAGCACCCGATGTCCATCAGCCCACCGCCGCCTTGCGCCGCGATGTTGCGGATGTTGCTCGCGTCATCGTTGAAGTACGAGAAGAACGAGTGAATCGTCCGCAGCGTGCCAATGCCGGTGCGAACCAACTCGCGCGCCTGTTGCCATTGGGGATGGTGGCGGTACATGAACGCTTCCATCAGCTTGAGCTGCGGATGGCGTCGACCGGCCTCGACCAGTTCGCGGCCCTCCGCCGCGGTCAGGCCGATCGGCTTCTCGCACAACACATGCTTGCCGGCTTCGAGCGCCTTGATGGACCACGACACGTGCAAGTCGTTGGGCAGCGGATTGTAGACGGCGTCAACCTCGTGATCGGCAAGCAGCGCCTCGTATGAGCCGTGCGCGCGAGCGATGCCGAGCTTCGCTGCCCACTGCTGCGCTCTGCCGAGGTCGCGCGACGAGATTGCCACGACCTCGCTGCACTCGCCGCGCTGCATGGCGGGGATGACTTTCTCGGTGCCGATCTTGGCGGTGCTGAGCACGCCCCAACGGACTTTCCGCATGGAATTACTCCGCCGAGAACGCGTACACGGTGGTACTCTTGAACGTCTGCCCCGGCCGTAGAATCGTCGTCGGGAAGTTCGGATGGTTCACCGAGTCGGGATAGTGCTGCGTCTCGAGGCAGCACGCGCTGCGCAGCTTGTACACCTTGCCGCCCTTGCCCTTCTGCCCCTTCAGGAAGTTGCCGCTGTAGAACTGGACACCAGGCTCGGTGGTGGAGATGGTCAGCACTCGGCCGGACTGCCGGTCCTTCAGCTTGGCGGCGAGCGTCATCGCGTTGGCCTTCTTCTGGTTGATGACGAAGTTGTGGTCGTAGCCCTGGAACGGCGTCTTGATGAGTTGCTCGATGCGCGCGCCGATGCGCGTGGCTTTGGTGAAGTCGAGCGGCGTGCTCTTGACCGCGTCGATCTTGCCGGTCGGGATGAGCGTATCGTCGGCCGGCGTGTACTTGTCGCAGTTGAGCATCAGCTCGTGATCGAGCACCGTGTCGCTGCCGTGGCCGGCGAGATTGAAGTACGCGTGGTTGGTCAGGTTGACGGGCGTCGGCTTGTCGGTAGTGGCTTGGTACGTGATAGTCAGTTCGTTCTTGTCACTGAGCGAGTAGGTCACTTTGATGGACAGCTTGCCGGGGTAGCCTTCTTCGCCGTCGGGGCTGGTGTAAGGGAAGGTGACTCTATTCGTTGGCGATTTGGAAGTTTGATCATGTCGGTCGCCCCACACAACCTTGTCCAGGCCGATCTTCCCGCCGTGCAAATGGTTCGGGCCGTTGTTGACCGCGAGCGTGTACTCCTTGCCGTCGAGTTTGAACTTTCCTTTCGCGATGCGGTTGCACACGCGGCCCGTCGTGCAGCCGAAGTACCCGTTGTCGCTCGACTGATAACCGGCGATATCGTCGAACCCGAGAATAACATCGGCGGTCTTCCCGTTCTTGTCCGGCACGTGCAGCTCCATCAACGTCGCGCCATAGGAGGTGAGCCGAGCCAGCATGCCGGTCTTGTTTTTCAGCGTGAAGTACTCAGGGCCGGCCCACGCGATGCTCCTTCCCACGAAGAACGGCGCGACCAGCGCGCCAACGGCTTCACGACGGGTGATGAGTTTGGTCATTGCGATTCCTCCAGGATTGAATGTCTTAGGTCGCTCTCATCTGTCTCTTCGCCGCCACGCGCTTCACAACCTCGTCGGCGACAACACCGATCAGGATGACGGCGCCGATGATGGCGAATTCGAGTTGCGTCGGCGCGCCGAGCAGGTTGATGGCGTTGTAGAGCACGCGGAACAGCGTGGTGCCGATGATGACGCCCAGGATGGAGCCTTCGCCTCCACGCAGGCTGCATCCGCCGAGCACGGCCGCCGCGATGGCAAACAGCTCGTAGAAGTCGCCGAAGCCCGCGGGCTGCACGGAGTTGATGTAGAGCGCGAACAACACGCCGCCCAATCCCGCGCAGCCGGAGCAGATGACGTAGGCCAGCACAATCATGCGGTCGGACTTGATGCCGCTGTACACGGCGGCCTGCTCATTGCGGCCGAGCGCGAACAGGTAGCGGCCATAGATGGTGCGGTTCAGGAAGATGCTCGCGACCAGGGCCAGGCCGACCATGACAAAGAAGGGAAACGACAACGGGACCGGCCCGACCGCAAAGTGCGGAGCGGGTTCCAGCATGTACACCGGCAGCGGCACTGCGACTGTGGCGTTCACGTAGAGCTCGTGCAGCGGATGTTCGCCGAATCCCTGCGTGGCGTCGCCGGCAATCCAGCGGGCGAGGCCTCGGTAGACCAGCAACCCGCACAAGGTGACGACGAACGGCTGCAGCCGCAACTTCGTAATTAGCAACCCGTGCGCCAACCCGATGCCGAGCGACAGGGCCGCCACTGTCAGGAGTGCCACGGGTGTGCTTACGCCCTTCGCCAGCAGCAGCGGAAGCACCGTGCCCACCAACCCGATCGTCGAACCGATGGACAGATCGATGCCGCCGGAAATGATGACGAACGCGACCCCGATGCTGAGGATGCCGAACAGCGAAGTCAGGTTGATGAGGTTCTGCAGGTTGTAGGCCGAGACGAAGTTGTGCTCTTTCCACGTGGTGAACGCGAAGATGGAGAGGAGTATGGTGAAGATGCCGAGGATTTTTTTCATGGTCGACTGCTATGCGTCCTTGGCGATGAGCATGACCACATCGCCGGCCCTCTGCGCCACTGTCCCGTCCGCATTTTCGCAGGTGGCCAGGGTCTGATTAGCCTCGGATTGCTCCCTTGCCAGCTCGCCGGGCCGAAAATCGCCGAAAATGTGCCCGGCGAGTTGGACAAGAAGCCCGGAAAGCGCGACCGCCAGCCCGGCGAGCCTGACGCGACCGCCACCCAGCGCGTGAGCCAGCCCGGCGAGGCCGACGCGACCGCCACCCAGCGCGTCCGCCAGCCCGGCGATCCCGACGCGACCGCCACCCAGTGCGAAGTGGGCATTCCAAGCCGCGACGGTGAGGGAGCTGTGATCCTTTCTCATGCCGCCACCCGCGCTTGTCCTGTCGCTGCTTCCATGATCCTCTCTTCCGTCAATTCGTCGCGTCGGAGCTCCGCTGCTATCGCGCCATCGTGCATGACGAGCGCGCGGTCGCTGAGCGCGATGATCTCTTGCAGCTCGCTGCTGACGAACAGGATGGCGGCGCCTTCCGCGGCGAGCTGCTCCATCAGGCGATAGATTTCCTCCTTCGCGCCGACGTCGATGCCGCGGGTCGGCTCGTCGAGCAACAACAAGCGCGGCTTGAGCAGCAGCCACTTCGCCAGCACGACCTTCTGCTGGTTGCCGCCCGACAACAGTTGCACCGTCTGGCGCGTGTCCGGGGTTTTGATGTTGAGTGCCTGCACCATGGTCGCCGCGTCGCTGCGCTCGCGCCCTCGGTTGGTGAAGGCCCCGGCGCTGGCATTGCGCCGCAGGCCGGGCAGGCTCGCGTTCTCCTGCACCGACATCTCGACGATCAGTCCCTGGAGTTTGCGGTCTTCCGGTACCAGCGCCATCCCGGCGGCGATGGCGTCCTGCGGATTGCGCACGCGCACGAGTTTGCCGTCGAGGCGAACCTCGCCGCCGCGCGCCGGCGTGAGGCCGAACAGCGTTTGCAGCAATTCCGTTCGCCCCGCGCCGACGAGGCCGGCCAGTCCGACAATTTCGCCGCGCCGCACGTTGAAGCTCAGTCGTTGCCGCGGATGCGCCGGGACGATCAGGCCGTGTGCGGCGAGCGCCACCGTGCCCGGCTGCGAGGGCGCGCGATGGTAGAGCGCGGTTGCTTCGCGCCCGACCATGAGCGAGATCATGCGGGCCTCGGTCACCTCTTCCCGCCCCAACTCGCCGGCGTTCTTCCCGTCGCGCAGCACGACCACGCGATCGGCCACCTCGCGCACCTCGCCGAGTCGATGCGAAATGTAGACGATGCTGACGCCACGCTCTTTCAATTGATGGATGACGCGGAACAGCGCATCGGTCTCATGCTGCGACAGGCTCGACGTCGGCTCGTCCATGATGAGAATGCGCGCCCGGGCGCCGGTGCCCGCGTCGACCGCCAGCGCCTTCGCGATTTCGACCATCTGCCGCTGACCGATGGAGAGCGTGCCGACGATGGTGCGCGGCGCCACATGAAGCTCGATCTGCGCCATCACGCGCTGCGCGTTCACTTCGATGCGCTTGCGGTCGACGAAGCCGAAGCGATGCGGCTCGCGCCCGAGGAAGATGTTCGCGCCAACGTCGAGGTTGTCGGCGAGGTTGAGCTCCTGGTGGATGAGCACGATGCCGAGCGCCAGCGCTTCGCGCACGGAGCCGATCTGGACGTCGCGCCCGGCGAGCGTGATGCGGCCAGTGTCGGGCGTCTCGACGCCGGCAAGAATCTTCATCAGCGTCGACTTGCCGGCGCCGTTCTCGCCGATGACCGCCAGCACCTCGCCGCGATTCAGCATGAGCGATACGCGATCAATCGCAAGGACGCCGGGAAAGCGCTTGGTGAGTTCGTGGACGTGGAGGAGAGGAACGGCGTGTAAGGTGTAAGGTGTAAGGTGTAAAGCACTCATGCGAGATCGTCCACCGAACGAATCAGTTTCCCGAGCATCTTTGCGAGTAGAATGCAGCGCTTGCGATACTCGCGATGCGTGGCGTCGTCGATCTCGCCAATGTTCTTGCAGACAGTCAAAACAGGAATGCACTCACGCACGGAGTTCAGCGAGTGTCTGTAGAATTGCTTCTTTTCACGCGTAGACACCTTTCCGCTGCCTTCAGCGAGGTTGTTGACAATGGAAAGTGCAGCGCGCCGAAATTGATCCCCCAAGGAGAATTGAGCGTCACGCGAGAACTTCTTGCAGAGCATAAAGACTTGCGTGGTGAACTCAACGCCGAGTTGATACACGGCAAGCTTCTCGAAATCAAAGACAAAGTCCTCGGACATTATCCGTTTGCCTTACACCTTTCACCTTCCACGCCGTTCGTCGTTCACGACGTTATTTCTTCGTCAGCTTCTTCAGCTCATCCCAGAACTTGACGACGTTGGCTTTCGTGATGGTGCGCGCGGGGATGTCCATGTAGGCGCCCTTCGGGATGACCTTGTTGTCGCCGCGCGCGAGCGCGGCCAGCATCTTCACCGACTCGTAGCCGTACTTGTACGGGTTCTGGACGATGGTGCCGAAGCAGTGGCCGTCCTGAATCCCCTTGAGCGTTTCGTCGGCTTCGTCGAACGCGACGACCTTGATCTTGCCGAGCTTGCCGGCTTCCTTGGCGGCGGCGAGTAGCAGCGGCGGGTTGTAGGCAAACAGGCCGATCATGCAGCCGAGGTTCGGATACTTGGCGATGGCGTCCTGCGCCTGCGACTTCGCGCGAACGCGGTCGAACTCGTCGGTGCGGGTGTCGAGAATGGTGTACGTCTTCCCCTTGATCTCGCCCTTGCTCGGCTCGTCGTAACGCTTGGCGTCCTGGCTGCGGTCCATCAACTCGTCGATGACGCCCTGGCGGCGCAGCCTCGCGTTGGCCTGCGAGAGGCGGCCGACAAAAATCATCACGGTGCCGCCTTTGGGCATCGCCTTCTTGACGAGCTGACCGCACATGCGCCCCGCGGTGTAGTTGTCCATGCCGATGTAGCAGAGGCGCTTGCTCTTGGGCGCATCGGAGTCGTGGGTGATGAGCTTCGTCCTCTTCGCAATTTCGTCCATCAAGTCGCCCTGATTATCGGGGTCGATGGGGCTGATCGCTACTCCGTCGATCTTGCCGGCCAGGACTTCTTCAACCATGCGCTTCTGATCGGCCACGCCCTTCGGCGGCATGATGACCTTAACTACAGCGCCGAACTCTTTGCCTCCATCCTTTGCGCCCTTATCGGCAATATCCCAGAACGAAGCGATGCCGTTGGTAACGAATGCAATCGTGGGCTGCTCGCCGTCGCCTGTTGCCTTGCCTGAGGTCTTGGCCGGCGTGCCACTACCGCCATCGCCAGCAGGTTCTTCATTCGTCGCTTTGTCTCCGCAACCGACCACGAGCAGCAAAGTCAACAAGCCCAACGCACGCAGCGATTTCATCCAGTAGCTCCTTCAGTTAGTGTAGAGAGTTTGGCAAGCGGAGGCGCCTGCGGCAGGCTGAATCGTCAACCGCTGGTCAGCAGTCTAACAGGCGGCGCTCGACCATGAACTTGCCTGATCCCAACGCTCTCCTCAAATCCCTCATTGCGATTCCGTCGGTTAACCCGATGGGGCGCGCCGTGAGTGGTCCGGAATACCTGGAAGGCAGCATCTGCGATTGGCTGGTTGAGTTCTTTCAGAAACTCGAGGTGCCGTACGAACGCATCGAAGTTGCGCCGGGGCGCGCCAATGTGATTGCCAGGTTCGATGGAACTGGCAGGCAAACTGTGCTGCTCGATGCCCACACGGACACAGTGCCGATCGACGGCATGGTGATTCCACCCTTCGAGCCCATCGAGCGCGATGGGCGCATTTACGGGCGCGGCGCCTGCGACGACAAAGGCGGACTGGCCGCCATGCTGGCAGCCTTCGCGCGACTCGTGCTGGAACGTCCAGCGGGGGCGATGTAACGTCGTCATGTCGTGCACCTGCGATGAGGAGGCGTGCGCCACCGGCATCAACGACTTGGTGCGATTATGGCATGAGCCGGGCCGCAGCCGACTGCTAACCCAAGCCCCGGACGTAGCTATTATCGCCGAGCCGACCGAGTTGAATCTGGTCGTCGCTCACCGTGGTGCGACACGCTGGAAAGTGCGCACCACGGGCGTCGCCTGCCACAGTTCCGACCCAAGCCAGGGCGTCAACGCAATCTACAGAATGGCGAAGGTTGTTTCCGCGCTCGAAGACTTTGCATGCCAACTCCCTGCCCTGGTACCGGCGCATCCGCTATGTGGGCCACCACGCTAAGCGTCGGCCGCATCGAAGGTGGCACCAGCGTCAACACTGTGCCGGACTGGTGCGAAATCGAAGTCGATCGCCGAGTTGTCCCCGGTGAGAACGGGCTGGCGGTGGTTGAACAACTGAGGTGCTTCCTCCTCGAACGCGGTTGCGAGTTCGAATTCCTACCGCCCTGGCTTGTCGCCACCACGTTATCCGATGATCGGAATGGGGCTTGGGCCGATCTCTTCATGCGGAGCATTGCAGCGATGGTAGGCGAGCGTCGTCGAATCGGCGTGCCGTATGGCACGCATGCTTCGCGCACCTCCGCCGCCGGCGTGCCGAGCCTCGTCTTCGGTCCCGGCTCGGTCGCCCAGGCGCACACCATCAACGAGTGGATTGAGCTCAAACAAATAAGCCGCGCGGCGGAAGTTTACTTTCGGTTTTGCAGTAGCGTTTGAGATAACCTCTTGCGACTGAACTCGTACTGAATGGAGTAGGGGAGTGGACGAAGCCACCATCCAGCCGGACCTGGTCTACAGCGTGCTCTGCGACGATGTGCGGCGAGAAAGCAACGGCAAACTGATGCTCATTGGGTTGTTTGAGCGCATCAACGCTCAAACCTTTCCCGCCCAACACGGCACTTTCTTCGTTGTCAACAAGTGGGCCAATGGCGCGGGACACTTTTACGAACGCACGCAAATCGTCGCGCCCAATGATGATGTGATAGCACAAGGTCCGACCAGCGAATTCAGCCTTGAGAACATGGACGCGTCCCATACCGTGATCGGCTCCTATCGGAATGTGTTCTTTCCCGAGCCTGGAAGATATGCCGTCGAGGTCATCATCAACGACGACCTCCGCCTGCGATATCCACTAATCATTATGGAAGTTGCGGAACAGGGAGATGAGTTTGAATCGTCGGGGGCATCCGGTGGAAGCGGCTAAAAAGCACGCTTTTATCGTTAGGCCGCGATTTGTAGAGCAAATACCGAAGGGTGCGCGATTGATTCCGATAATAGTTATTATGTTATTTAAGTGCTGAGTATCCGATCCCCTGCCGCGGTTTAACCCTATCGTGGTCAGTATCCGGGAACAAACCGGCGAACGCTTACGTCCTACCGCGCGTCTTCGGACGGACCACTTTTGAGGTGACACAAATGAATCGACTCTGCTTGGCCAGCGCGCTCTTTGCCACACTCGCAATCGGCGGCCCCGCCACTACTACGAATCCGTACCTCCCCTCGCCGCTCGAAACCCGCGTGCTCGGGCCGTCGCAGTTTCTGGCCGGCAGCCGCGCTTCGTTGCGCGTGGTGACGATCAACCATGCGGATGACCGGCCGATTCGCAACGCGAGCGTGAACATTGCATTGGCCTCGCTCGACAAGGCTGGCAATCCCACCGCGCCGCGCACGCTGTTCGACGGCAAGACCAATCAGCGCGGCACAGTTGATGCGTCGTTCGACATGCCGAAGTTGCCAAAGGGCAACTACCAGTTCAAGGTGACGACCGCCGCCCGCGACGTCGGCGACGACACGGTTACGCAGAACGTGCAGCTCATCGAGCGTGCGCAGATTCTGCTGACCACCGACAAGCCGCTCTACCAGCCGTCGCAGATCATCCATATCCGCGCGCTGGCGCTGGCGAAGCCCAACAACAAGCCGGTCGCCGACCAGCCGCTGACGCTGGAAGTCGAAGACGCGAAGGGCAACAAGATCTTCAAGGAGACGAAGAACACCAGCAAGTTCGGCGTCGTCGGGCTGGACTTCACGCTCGGCAACGAGATCGGCCTCGGTCGCTACACCGTCCGCGCCATCGTTGGCGACAACCGCGAGGAGAAGAAGGTCACCGTCGAGCGCTACGTGCTGCCGAAGTTCAAGGTGGTCGCGACCACCGACAAGAAATTCTACCAACCGGGCGAGACGCTGAGCGGCAAGGTGCAGTGCGACTACTTCTTTGGTAAACCTGTGGCCGGCGAAGTGACGATCAAGGTCTCGACCTTCGATGTTGAGACCAGGCAAATCGCAGAGCTGAAAGGCAAGCTCGACGCCGGCGGTGCATGGAAGTTCGAGACCAAGCTGCCCGAGCACCTCGTAGGCCAGCCCGTCAATCAGGGAAGCGCGACGGTGACCCTCGAAGTCGAGGTCAAGGACAAAGCCGACCACAAAGAAAAGAACTCGCTCAGCGTGCCGGTGAGCAAGGACACGATTCGCATTACGGTCGTGCCCGAGAGCGGCCGCGTCATCCCGCAGGTCGAGAACAAGTTCTACGTGCTGACCTCGCTGCCCGACGGCACGCCGGTTCCGTGCCGCATCGTTTGGAAAGGCGCGGGCTACGAGTTTTCTGGCAAGACCGATGCGATGGGCGTTGCCGAAGTGCCGCTGACGCCGAAGGGAACGCTCGGAAGCAAGCCCGCCGCCGGCGGAGCCGTTGGTGGCGGGATTGCTGGGCGTCGCATTCGCGCTGGCGGCGTCTTCCCGGTCGCGCAGGCGGCCGTCGGCGATGACGAGGCCGAGACCGAGTCGCTGCAATTCAGCGTCGCCGCGCGCGACGAGAAGGGCAACACGGGTTACTCCGAGCAGAACATTCCGTTCGCGCAAAAGGAAGAAACGATTCTCGTTCGCACGAGCAAGTCAGTGGCAAAAGTGGGCGACGACATCGCAGTCACCGTCGTTGCCGCGCGGCCAACCGGAACGGCGTATCTCGACCTCATTCGTGATGGCCAGACGCTGCTGACGAAATCGCTCGACTTCGCCGGCGGCAAGGGCGAGACGAAGGTCGCGCTCGACAACGGGATGGCGGGAACGCTCGTGCTCAATGCGTACCTCATCACGACGAAAGGTGAGATCGTGCGCGACAACAAAGTCGTGTTCGTAAGCGCCGCCAACGATTTGAAGTTGAGCATCAAACCCGACCGCGAAACCTACCAGCCCGGCGGCAAGGCGAAGATACAAGTCGCGGTCACAGACCGCTCCAACAGACCCATCGCGGCGGCGATGGGCATCAACATCGTCGACGAGTCGGTCTTCGCGCTGCAAGAGATGCAGCCCGGCATGGAGCGCATCTACTTTACGCTCGAGCGCGAGCTGCTCAAGCCGCGCTACGAGATTCACGAATTCGAGATGAACGAAGTGCTAAGCCCCACTCCCCTTCCCCGCTTCGGGGAGGGGGCCAGGGGGAGGGGTGAGGGCGCTGAGCCGGAGCTAACTCCCGCAATTCGTCAACAGAAGGCCGCGCGCATTCTCTTCGCGGCGTCGGCACCGCGTGTGACGCCGGCCATCAATGTCAACACCTATACCAGCAAGCTCGAAGCCGTGATGGGCAAATGGAACGAGGCCACGCAGCGCGACGGCAAGGCCATCTGGCTCGCCGCGAAGAAGTACTTCGACAAGCACAACGCATGGGTGAACGACAAAGAGGTCGTCACGCTGCTGCTCCGCGAGAATCTCATCTCCGAGAAAGCTTTGTCGGACCCGCTCGGCACGCCGTATCGCCTCTCGACGAAACTGTTCGGCCTCACCGACTTGCGCAGCGGTTTTGTGTTGACGGCGGCAGGTCCCGACCGGAAGTTCGAGACCTCCGACGACGTGAACACGATGGTCTACCAGGGCGGTGGCACGCAGACGATGGGTAACGGTCGCGACGAAATGTTCTTCGGGGGCAATGTGCGCTTTGCGCGCGGCCGCGCCGGCGGAATGGGTGGCGGCTTTGGCGGCGCAGCCGAGGGCGCAGTCATGGCGTTCGGCGCGCCGCCAGCACCCGCGCGCATGTTGGCACTTGCCAAGGAATCGGACGCGGCCAAGTCCGATTCCAAACCGGCGGCCAGCGGCGATGAAGCCGCCGTCCGCATTCGCCAGTTCTTCCCGGAGACGCTGCTGTCGCTGGCGAATCTCATCACCGACGACCGCGGCCACGCGACCATCGACGTGACGATGGCCGACTCCATCACAACGTGGCGGCTCAGCGCGCTCGGCTCGTCGCAGAATGGCGACCTCGGCTCGACCACCGCGCCGCTGCGCGTGTTCCAGGACTTCTTCGTCGACATCGATCTGCCCGTGTCGCTAACGCAGAACGACGAAGTCTCGATTCCGGTCGCGATTTATAACTACTTGGCGGAGGAGCAGAAGATTCGGCTGGTGATGGAGAAGGGTGATTGGTTCGATGCTGACATTCCACCGAACGCGCGCATGACCGATGCGTTAGCGCGCGAAGTCACCCTGGGCAAGGGCGAAGTCTCCGTCGTCTACTTCCCGATCAAAGTGCGCGGCATCGGCAACCACATGCTCACCGTCACCGCGCGGGGCAGCAGTGTAGGTCGGGCTTCCAGCCCGACAGACGCCATCAAGCGCAGCATCGAAGTGCGACCCGACGGCATGGAGATTTGGCAGAACGTCAACGACCGCCTCGAGCCGGGAACCGTGGACAAAACCATCACCATCCCGCAGCAGGCCATCGACGGCGCGAGCAACATTCTCGTGCGCGTCTACCCCGGCGGCTTCAGTCAGGTGGTGGACGGGCTCGACAAGATTCTGCGCATGCCCTACGGCTGATTCGAGCAGAGTGCGTCGGTGACGTACCCCAACATCATGGTGCTCGACTACTTGAAGAAGACGAAAAAGGCCAAACCCGAACTGCAGATGAAAGCCGAGGGCTTCATCAACAGCGGCTACCAGCAAGTCATCACGTACGAAGTGAAGGGCGGCGGCTTCTCGTGGTTCGGCCAGGCGCCCGCGCACAAAGTGCTGACCGCGTACGGCCTCATAATGTTCAACGACATGGCGAAGGTGCACAACGTCGACCGCGCGATTATCCAGCGCACGCAGAACTGGCTCGCCGGTCTGCAAAAGGCCGACGGCTCGTGGGACGTGGACCAGGGCGGCATCGCCGAAGGCATCATCAATCGGCAAAGCGACGTGCTGCGCGTGAGCGCGTACATCACGTGGGCGCTCGCCGAGACCGGCTATCAGGGACCGCAGATTGCGAAGGGACTCGCATACCTTCGTCAGCGCATGGACGCGATGCAGGACCCGTACGGCATGGCGGTCATCGCGAATGCGTTCATCGCGAGTGGGCAGGACGTGGATGCGAAGAACCGCGCCGTGCAGAAGTTGGCCGACATGGCGAAGCAGGACGACAAGACCGCGTACTGGCAGAGCGCGGCGCCGACGTTCACTGACGCGCGCGGCAACTCCGCCGACCTCGAGGCGACCGGCCTCGCGACCTACGCCATCGTCAAAGCCGGCACGCATCCCGGCCTCGCGACGAAGGCGCTGACGTACCTGACGCAGAAGAAGGACGCGTTCGGCACGTGGAGCACGACGCAGGCGACGGTGTGGAGCATGAAGGCGCTAATCTACGCTACCGAACGCGGGGCCGGCGGCGAAGTCAATGGTGAAATCACCGTGCGCGCCAACGGCAAAGACGTGACGTCGTTCGCAGTCACCCCCGAGAACGCCGACGTGATGCGGCAGATCGAGTTGAAGGATGTCGTGCGCGAGGGCGCCAACGACGTGCAGATCCAGTTCAGCGGCAAAGGCTCGCTGTCGTACCAGATCAGCAGCAAACACTACGTTCCGTGGCAGTTCGTGCCGCGTCCCGCGGGGGCAGAGCCGCTCGACATCGAAGTGAAGTACGACCGCACCGAACTGAACGTCAACGACACCGCGACGGTGAAAGTCAGCGTCACCAACCGCTTCCGCCTGCCGGCGAAGATGGTCATCGTCAACCTCGGCATCCCGCCGGGATTCGAAGTCGAAAGCGGCGACTTGGCCGAATTGGTCGGCAACAAAATCGAGCGCTTCAGCCAGACCGGCCGCGAAGTCATCGTTTACATCAGCCGCATCAACCCGAACCAGACGATCGACTTCACCTACCGCGTGAAAGCCAAGTTCCCCCTACGCGCGAAAACGCCCAGCTCGCTGGTGTACGAATACTACACGCCCGAGGTGAAGAAGGAAGCGAAGCCGGTGGAGTTAGTGGTCAAATCGTAGGTCGGTCATTCCTGACCGACACATGCAACCGCGAGGGACGCAAAGAGCGCGAAGCTCTCTACGTCCTTTGCGTCTTTGCGGTGCAGGTCAGCGCCTGTATACTCTTCGCATCATGAGCAGCTTTCGCACCAACCTGATCGCCGTGAATCCGCGCGAGGCCGACCGCCTGACGCCACCGCTGGAAGTGATGGTCGACACCGGCTCCGAATTGAGTTGGCTGCCCGCCGAAGCATTGCGTGACGCCGGCATTGTCCCGATGCGCAACCGCGTGTTCCAGACCGCGACAACGCAGCGCATCGAACGTCCCATTGGCTATGCGATTCTGCGGTGTGAGGGCTTTGAAACAAATGACGAGGTCGTATTCGCCGAGCCGGGCGACATGAACCTGTTAGGCGTGCGGACGCTCGGAGGTTTCGGTGTCATGGTCGATCCGATCGCGCACAAGTTCGTGGCGACGGCGACGATTGTGGCGTAAGCAGCGATCGCTTACGAGGACGAACTGCGCGAATCCCCACCATTTGCCGTTTCCGCCTCCGCACGCGAAAATACTCAGCGTGGTCATCGAGACTCGACTGTTGTCCAAGCGCTACCGCCGCCGCTGGGTGGTGCGCGACCTCGACCTGCTTGTGCGCGAGGGCGACATCTTCGGGTTCCTGGGGCCGAACGGCGCGGGGAAGAGCACGACCATTCGGATGCTGCTGGGTCTGGTGCGTCCGACGCGCGGCGCCGTGACGCTGCTGGGCTGCGACGTGCAGCGGCAGCGCGAACGTGCGCTGGCGCAAGTCGGCGCAGTGGTAGAAGCGCCCGCGTTCTACGATCACCTCTCGGGTTGGAAGAACCTGGAGTTGCTAGTGTGACGCCTCGTAATTAGCTTTACAAGAACTACCCGACAGGATAACTTGTTGGGCATGGCGAAACAAGCAGCTGGAT
>Ga0247727_10009857_pt1 | contig 17106 bp, 13 predicted proteins | sample WisWelCaveWW1625_FD_202498 | JGI IMG/M metagenome (GOLD analysis project Ga0247727, IMG submission 202498) | Biofilm microbial communities from Wishing Well Cave, Virginia, United States - WW16-25 | ecosystem: Environmental > Aquatic > Deep subsurface > Groundwater > Cave microbial mat | place...
AACGATGGATTGTAGAACGTACTTTTGCATGGTTCGTTCGTCAACGTCGCTTAGCAAGAGATTATGAGCGATTGCCTGAAACAAGTGAATCTTTCATCTACGCTGCTATGATCCGGCTAATGGTTCGCAGATTGGCAAAATTATGACTTTTCAGACACTTTCTTACATCAAACAAAAGAAAGGACATTCCCCATGGCAGACATATCCGCCATCTTCTTCATCCTGCTCATCATCGCGATTGCGTTTCCCTCCATGCTTGCGGCGTGGTGGCTGTTGTTCCCGAAACTCATCACCCGTGCGCAGATCCGCGTCGAAAAATCCATCGCCTCTACTTTCTGGCTGGGACTGATCGTTGTCATCGCGCTTATCATTCCCATCTTCATTTTGATGGCATTGCCGTTTGGTCCCGCCAAATCGCTTGCGTGGATTCTGCTTGGCGCGTCGCTCACGTTCTCCTCCATCGGTTCGGCTGGCATCGCCGCACACCTCGGCGAAAGGATGAAGCAGACGGGCAACAACTATTCACCTCTCAATGCCTTCCTTCGCGGCGCAGTGATTCTTGAACTCGCGGCGTTCTTTCCTTTGATCGGCTGGCTCTTTGTGTGGATTCCCCTGCTCGTCACCTCCTTCGGCGCAACAGCCTTTGCACTGCTTAACTGGATGCCCCGCGAGAAGACTCAAGTCTCTTCGGCAACAACTTCGCCATCTCACGCCTGACATCTTTCATCGTATCACTTTCCACTCACTACTTTCTATTTGCCACTATTGATAACTGATTACTATGTCACTTTCACGAAGAGACTTCCTCAAACTCTCCGCCCTCGTCACCGCCAGCGCGGCGCTCGCCTCCTGCGCTCCTGTTTATCGCAGATTGGCAGGTGACCTTCCCACCTTCCCATGGACTCCACTCAACCCAAGTGACTTCCTCGCGTTGAATCGACTCACCTTTGGTCCGCGTGTGGAAGAGCGCGCCCGTTTCGCGGAGATTGGTTTGCAAGCATACATCGAAGAGCAACTCGCGTTTGACTCGATCAACGATTTCGACTGCGAACTTCAATTGCAACCATTCAAAAGCCTCGGCATGGATGCGAATCAACTCGAAGGCATTAGCAACCAACTGTTTGAAGGTTATGACCGTGAGTCGATTCCAAATGAATTGCGCCAGGCGACTCTGCTTCGACAGACCTACAGCAAACGTCAACTCTACGAACTCATGGTTGAGTTTTGGAGCGATCACTTCAATATCTTCATTGAAAAAGGCAATGGCTTCTATCTTAAGACTGTTGATGATCGTGAAGTGATCCGCAAGAATGCAATGGGTTCGTTCCGTGATCTTGTCTGGGCGTCCGCGCATTCACCTGCGATGATGATCTATCTCGATAATCAGGCAAATGAAAAAAGCGCGCCGAACGAAAACTACGCCCGAGAACTCATGGAACTTCACACCCTCGGTGTGGACGGCGGCTACACTCAAGACGATGTGATGGAACTTGCGCGCTGTCTCACGGGTTGGAATGTCAAAGAACATTTCTGGCTCGGAGATTTTGTTTTCAAAGAAGATTTGCATGACACAGGCACAAAAAATGTTTTGGGTCTCACTATTCCCAACGCGGGCATCAAAGAGGCAGAACAAGTTATTGAAATGCTTGTTGCACATCCAAGTACTGCGCGTTTCATCGCAACAAAATTAACTCGTCGCTTCATTGCGGATGAACCTCCGCAAGAGATAGTCGAGAAAGCCGCACAAACTTTTCTTCAAACGAACGGCGATATTAAATCTGTTCTGCGCGTGATCCTGCTTGATAGTCTCGCAATCGCGCAACCCAAATACAAACGCCCCGCGAACTTTATCGCCTCTGCGATTCGCATGACCAACACTGAAACGGATGGAGCGGACATTCAAGATTATTTGCTCCGCATGGGTCAAACCTATTTCAATTGGCCCACGCCCGATGGGTATCCCGACACAAGCGCGCCCTGGCAAAACAATCTCATGCCGCGCTGGCAATTTGCATTCGAGTTGATCCGCAATGAAATTGGTGGAACAAAAAATAATCTTAACTCTCTTTTGGATGTCTCACCGACTGACAGTTTACAAGACGATATGGATTCGCTTGCATCTTTATTGTTAGGCACGCCTTTAGAACGCCTCTCGCGTGACAAATTAATTGATTCCGTCCGATCAGCCGGTGCCACTGACGAAGAGACCCTGCAAGTCGCCGCCGCAGGCATTATTGCTTCGCCAGCGTTTCAGTGGAGATAATGTCCCGTCATTGCGAGCCCGATAGGGCGAAGCAATCTCCGTCATTGTGTTGGAGATTGCTTCGTTGGGCTGAAGCCCTCCTCGCAATGACGGAATAACTCAGGAGATAAATAATGTTACCTACCCTCACCCAAACCCTCCCCGCCTGGATGCCGCGCCTCGCCTTCGCGCCTGACAACACAGCCCCGCGCGGCGACACGTTAGTTGTTGTCTTCCTGCGCGGCGCGGCGGACATCCTCAACATGGTCGTCCCTTACGGCGAAGATGCATACTATCAACTGCGCCCTTCCCTTGGCATCCCTCGCCCCGATGACTCAAACGCGAAACAAACAGAACGCGCCATTGACCTCGACGGCTTCTTCGGTTTTCACCCGTCTATGCACGCATTGCTCGACGCGTGGCAAAGCGAGCAACTCGCCATCATCCATGCCTGCGGCGCGCCAGATGAGTCGCGTAGTCACTTCAAAGCGATGGAACTCATGGAGCGCGGCGTGGACGATGAACGCGGTCCTGCCTCGGGTTGGATTGGTCGTCACCTAGCCACCTTGAACACAGGCAACTCGTCGCCTTTGCGCGCGGTGGGGATGGGGACGCGTCCGCAAAGAAGCCTTAGTGGAACCGTACCAGTTTCCGCCTTGCGTTCGATCGCGGATTTTCATCTCGGCGGCGATCAACGCGCGTTACAACAAATGCGCGTCGCATTGAACACAGTCTACGAAGGTGATGTGTTGGGGCAGGATACGCTTTCGATCATGGATACATTGGAAACGCTTGACCCGCTCATATATTCAGCCGCGCGTGGCGCAGCATATCCCGACTCTGAATTTGGACTCGCGCTCAAACAAACCGCCATGCTCATCAAAGCCGAAGTAGGACTCGAAGTCTCTGCCATTGACGTGGGCGGCTGGGACACGCACTTCGCGCAAGGCGCAAGCACGGGACAAATGGCAAACCTGATGAAAGATTTGGCTGAGGGTCTCGCGGCATTTCACGCAGACATGCAAGATCACATGAACCGACTCACCACCGTTACCATGTCTGAGTTTGGGCGCCGCGCTTCTGAGAACGGAAGCCTGGGGACAGATCACGGACATGGAAGCATGATGATGATTCTGGGCGGGAACGTGGATGGTGGCAAAGTGCACGGCGAATGGCCCGGGCTGGAGGAGGGTCAAATGATCGGACCTGGCGATCTGGCGGTCACGACCGATTATCGCGATGTGCTGTCCGAGGTGCTGGTGAAGCGATTGAACAACCCCGCGACGAATGAGATATTTCCCGATTATTCGCCGACAATACTTGACTTGTTAAAGTAGGGGCGAGTTGATAACAAAATAATTGTTCGTCATTGCGAGGAGCCGCGAAGCGGCGACGAAGCAATCTCCGTCAACGTGTTGGAGATTGCCTCGCCTCTATCGAGGCTCGCAATGACGAATTAGTTTTTCAAGTACAATCCATCGCACGATGGATTCAAAAAATAAACTTATCACAACATTCGACAAGACTCTGCTCGTTGGTCTGGGATGCGGCGCGCTTGTGCTATGTGTCGTGGCCGGCTGGTTCATATACATTGTGCAAAATTTGCCGGTGCCGCCTTCAAGCGCTACGCAAATCGCTGTTTTTGATATCCTCACTCAAACCCCAAATTCCCCAATTCTCGAATCCTCCACTGCGACTCTGTCACTGCCCACTGAATCGCTTCCATCCACGTTGATCCCATCCCCGATTGCCAGTTTCGGTGATGGATCGCCTCCAATTGGAAAAATTGCCTTCGCCTGTTACATCAAGCAGATTGACCAGATTTGTTTGATGAACGCCGATGGTTCGGAACGAAACCAACTCACAGACTTTCAAGCAACCGCGTTCTACCCGTCTGTCTCACCCGATGGAAACACGGTCTATTTTTCATCGCGCCAAAATGGGGGATATGAAATCTATTCAATCTCTGCCGATGGGGATGATTTGCAACGCCTTACAAATGACATCGGAACTTTATATGCGCCGGAACTCTCTCCTGATGGCGAGTGGATCGTCTTCACAAATCACGGAAACGGGCTGTGGCTGATGAAGCCGAACGGGAATAACCCGCATCCCATTTCGGACCGCGACGATATTGACCCAACCTGGTCCCCGGACGGTTTGATGATTATATTTGCTTCCTCCCGAGCGGGCGCGCGCCAGTTGTTCATTATGAATGCAGATGGCTCGAACATTCGCCAAGTGACAGACTTGAACAACATGGGCGGGCGTAGTACATGGTCGCCCGACGGAACAAAACTTGCCTTCTATCGCGGACCTGCAGGCGATCACGATATTTACATCATCAACATTGACGGGACAGGGCTGGTGCAACTCACAAATGGCGGCGATAACCTCGGTCCCAGTTGGTCGCCGGATGGAAACTGGATTGCGTTCACATCCTTCCGCGATGGCAATAACGAAATCTACATCATGTATCCCGACGGAACACGGTTGACGCGTTTGACGAATACATCAGTCTCAGATTGGCAACCCAGGTGGGGGAGGTAGAAGGCAGGGACGGAATTTGGGAGCATTCAACTCAAAGTTTGTTGGAAATTAGGCTCAAGCCGCCGTCCTCGGCGGCGTTTTCGAGCAAGTCCTGCGCCGAGGACGGCGCAGGGAGCGAACCCAGTCTCAGATTGGCAACTCTGGCAGGGGGAGGTAACAAGCAGATTATCACGAATGCGCTTAAACCACTTGAATATTCCCATTCAGATATGTATACTATTCAATAAAGCCCGTTCGCCGAACGGACGATGGATTGTCAACAATAGAGGTATCAAATGGCGCCTAAAAAATCTAAAACGATAAAGAAGATTGAGACGAAGAAGGTCAAAGACAAGAAAATTAAACCTGCAAAGCTCAACAAACAAAATAAGCCAAAGAAGCCGGGGTCGCAAAGAACTTTCCTCATGGGAGGCCAGGGCGGCTCGGAGTTGCTGATCCAGCCCAGCCCGGCGCTTGAATCGAAACTGTTTCGAGTCAGGCGGTGGGGAGACCCTGTAATGGCTCCTTTAGGGTTTGATGTAAATGTTGTGAACACAACAAATTTTCAAGCGGTGGGGCTGTACAACAAAGAAACAGGCTTTGGCGCGGTAACGAACTTTATTCATATTTTGCGCGCAGATATTGATAATTTGCGTGATATGCAATTTACCCAGGTGGTGGATGGAAGGAAGTTCAATCAAAAACAGAAGACAGACTGGCTTTGCAGTTTTCGCGGAAAGATCTATATGTACGACGAACAGTTGGATGATTGGGAGAAGGCGAAGCGTATTCGGTGGGGAACGCTTGCGCTTGGGGGCAACCTGGTGCAGGTGGGTGGTTTTGAAAATTTCAAAGTGAAACTACCGGGCGAAGATCAAACCCGCGAGCATAAGATGGCGCGGCTTGTGGGTTTTCGTAAAACCGACTGGTCCAGACCCCTCGATGAACTATTGGCAGAGGGGTTGGTGCACCGCTGTTATTGCGCCTATAAAAATAATCAATTCGGCGATTCGCCAAAGGGAATTGTGTACAGTCCGTTTTACAGTCTGCTCGATTGGGATTTTGCGGGTGCGAAACAGCCGCGCGCGTTGTATATCCCGTTTGAATACCTGGAACCCAAAGAAGCCTAATCAGGGCTTTCGCTCATAGGCGGTCTGCGACCGCCGTGTTTGCCAAAAGCGACGATCGCAGATTGTCTTGGAGCAACATAAGAGAAAGAGTCCTGCTAATAGCGAACCTTCACGGTCTTCCCATATTTACCGTCCAATAGCCGCCGTAACTGCTCGTCCTCACAAAAACATATCCCACACCAATCTCTGTCACGCGCGAGTTGATGACCGCGTCCCAGTGGAGCGGGTCAATCTTCCATTGATTCATCGCGTCCTGGGGAAGACCGATGGCGATGATCTCAAGATAATACGTGGATGTATAACCAGCTTGAAGCAGGCGATCACCGATCCATGTGCCGTCTGTGCCGCTGTGTTCCAGAAAGTCGTTGCATCCCATATCCAAACTGTGATCCTGCGCGGCAGCGGTGAGTTGCGCGTTTATTGTCAGCGCAGCGCGCCCCACATCGGCACGCGCCTGGTTGATCAGGTCAATCAGTTGTTGAACATATTCGGGATTGGTTGTGTAGTAACAATTCGTCGTGCCCACTTGCGTCACTGTATTCCCAACAATAACTTTCACCCAAAACGTATTCTCGATACCAATCGAGACAACCCTGCCCTCCATGTTGCGTAATTCAAAAATGCTGATATACGAACCGTCTATAGATGGCGCGATCAGATCAACGGAAATGTCCACGGTTGATTTTGCCGCGGTTTCAGGGACGGGGATCGAATCAGGCGCGCCCATTCTTTCGCCAGAGTCGAAGGCAACGGTATATCCCGTCCATGTGCAGGTGCCAGAGTTTTGCAGTTTCCACGTTTTGGTGAATGTTTCTCCTTGTGAAAGATTTGTGTTGTCGGGAATTGTCACATCTTCGACGAAGACCGCGCCATCCCTGCATGTCGGCGCTTTCGTTGGGGCAAGCGGATCAAGTGTCGGCGTGGTGGTGGGAGGAATCGGCGTCGGCAAGGTTAACCCTTGTTTTGTCGGAGGCAGGGTTGAGGTCACGAAAAGAAGCGGAGCATCCACCGGAGTCGCCTCCTCTGAAACGGTCACGCAGGAGGTGAGGAGAATTAAGAGGAGTAGGAGAATTTTTTTATACATATCAATTTGATTTGGTGGTCGAGTAGCCTGAGGCGATAGCCGAAGGCGTATCGAGACCACATCACCATCAGAACATCATCATCTGTGATTTGGATTTTTCAAGCGGATCGCTTGCGACCTGTTCCTCGAACGTCTCACGCGTCAATACCGGGACCTCAAGCAGGGCGCGCAGTAAACGATATTTTGCAAGCCGGTAATTTTTCAGCCGCGCCGCGAGCGCGGGGTCGCGTTGCGCCTTGTACGCGATCAACGATGCACGCCCACCCGGAATGACAAGGATCGTTTGCTCAGGCGGGAATGGTGTTTCAGCAATCGCGCGCCCAACAAGGGCGGAGGCAAGCACATAAAATATATATTCAATTTTCCTGCCGTCCTCCCACAATAAATTTTTATCCTGCTCGCGCGTGGAGTAATTCAAGCGTTTGCCAACGATCTCAAGCATGGCGGTGATCGTATGCAATTCATTGCGCCGCGCGGAGGCAACATCCTCCGGTCGCAATTTCCATGCCGCGCCGTCGCGTTCGGCATACGACTCAAGCACCAAATAGATCATCCGCTTCGATGGCGTCAGCAGACCCGGAAAGCGCGGGTACAGATCATCTTCGATTTCGAGATAGATGCTGTTCGGATACTTTTGCAGGAACGTGACGATGGCAACTTCCACGCGGTCGGCGAGCGAATCGGAATGCGGACTTAAGTTCGCACCCCACAACCCTGTATCCACACTTTCGCCAGATGAATGATGAACCAATCTTTCATCTTCAGATAACGCGGTTTGAATCAGAGATTGTGTCGCGCGCATGGCTTCGTCGAATTCCTGGTTTTTATTTTTCAATGCGTGAGTTTCAGCCAGAACAATCAACCCAGCCGTGTGGACGTGCAAATAACTTGCAGGCTCACCGCGTTCAACCAAATGCGAATGGATCGCATCCCTAATCTCGTCAACACTTGCTTCATTCGCTTCGCGCTTCAGATGTTCACCGCGCTTCCACAAGATTTGCACCGGATCATGTTCCGTTCGCAATGCAAGGCTTTGCAAATCGAAACCAGCCGCGCTTGCGGCGGTGAGCGCCGACGTGAGAAACGACGGCTCGGCTTCGGGCAATAATCCAAAGAATGATGTGCCAAGCGGCAACAACTCAAACAGATGCGCAAAAGCGGCGTTCAACGCGGTCGCGTTCCATGCCCAGTCATATCGTCTACGACGCAGCGCGGTCTTGTACGGTTCCACGGCTTCGCGCCCCCACAACCAGCCAGCCCACAATGCGGAGAGAGTCCAAAAGGCTTGGTTTGGACGCGGCAATGAACCGATCACCGCGGCAATCGGAATTTCCTTTTTGACCTCCTGCGCCAGATCTTTTAGACGACCTTCGTAGATGCAGATGCCGCCGCTCTCCGGGATTCTTTGGGGCCACGCCTCACAGACCACGCCTGAGGCTGTCTCCGTCCATAGACTTAATCCACGTTCGAGCTGGGTCCACAGATTGTGCTCGCGGAACTGGCTTGGGATGTTGAGTTGTTTGGGTCGCGGTCTTTGATCTGGATGGTCCCACAATGTGTTACCCGCGTCGCACGCGACAAGGATCAAAGCGCTCAACGCACGTCTGCGTTCGGGTGTGAGATTCAAACTATCAAGCCGGTTGATGATCGTAGTCAGCATATACAACGGACGCGGCAAATAATATTGAATGGCTTCCTCTGCGTAGAAACGATCTTCATCGTTCAGTTTGACGACTCTTTCAAATGCGCGCGAGCGATGCAAGCCATCGGTGGAGGCAATGTTCTTTGCGCGGTCAATATCCTGTTGAGTTGCAACGCGTTCTCCTGAATCATGGCAATGCGGGCAAGTGTACACACGGGCATACGGTGTATCTTCATCTTTGCGCCAGAGAAATGTTTCGACTTGAATTTCACGTCCGCATTTTTCGCAAGGAGTGAGATAAAGCGATTGCAAATGCGCACCAAGCCGCTCATCGCCTTTTTTGGCTGTCTCCAACTCGGCAAGCGCTGCGTTGAAATCTGATTCGGATGGGGGATTGGCGGCTGTTTCCAGCAGAAAACGTGTGATGGGGTTGTTCACCGTCACGAGTACGCGATAACCTCCGCGCGCGGCTTCGAGGACGAGTCGCGGGGAGAATCCGAATGGGTCGAGGAGCCAGCTACCGGCTGGGGCATGAGGCGGAAGCCAGCGCGCGATGACTCCCTCTTCGAGAGGAGGAATGAATCGCGAGAGCGGACCCGCGTCCGCTGGCTTCAATCCTGGAATGTACGGTTGGGCTTGCATGGGTTAAGTATACTTCCCCCGATGATTTAAAAGCGAACGTTTGTATGTGTAGGGGCACGACGAGACGATGCATCGCCACACCCATTCGAGCCTACGCTGTGCCCCTACGAGGCGTATGTCGTGAAAACTTCAAAAAGTGGCAGGGGCCAATACAGCGTGGCGATGTGTTCGATGCGCGCGATGCGGCTGAGTTCGCGTTTGATCTCTGCGATGCCGCGCTCGTGATATTCACCGGAATATTCGGGACCTGCAAGTTTGCGCCCGATTTGATAAAGAATATTTTCAGTCGGACCGGAGACAACAAGTTGCCCGCCGGGTTTGAGAAGATTCATGAGTTCAGAAAGTGTGCGAGGCAGGTCTTCCACGTGTTCAAGGACATCGAGCGCGTTGATGAGGTCGAATGATTGCTGAGGAAGTTGTGAAATCGGGGTTTGATTCGCATCAAGCGCTTTTACATTCGCCGCGAGAGGGATATGTTTTTTGACGCGCTCAAGCGGGAGGAGATCAACGTCAGTGGCGGTTACATGTTTACTGTGTTTTGAAAGGAATGGAAGCATCACGCCACTGCCGCAACCAAAATCCAAAATGTTTTCGTGTGGTGCAGATTTTTCTATGTGATTCATCGCGGTGCGAAGCCGTTGCCAGAACAGCCAGTTGATGAGTGGGTTAGGGTGCGAATATGCAGGGAACCCAGCTTCGTCCAACCTGCCGCGTTCGGCATCCGCAAGGACCTTGCGAATGGCTGAACGATAACGGGTTTTGTATGTTTGGAATTCGGAGGTGTTCATAGTATGGTGGAAAACCTTTACCACGAAGGACACGAAGTACACAAAGGAAAAAAACTTTGATATTCCTTAGTGACCTTTGTGTCCCTTGTGTTTAATCCAATTAGGGGATCGCCCCATAACTCTGTGCGCAGAGGATTTCGTAGTATTCAAGTTCGACTGCTTTATTTTGTTCGGCGTATGTCGCGGCTTCATTGCCGATGTTGCGCACGGTGTCAATGTTCGATTGCACTTGGTAGGGCCAGTAACGTGGAATGACCATACGCGGGTCGTTGACATACCCTTCGTCCTGGTATGCGGGTCGCGCGGGATCATCGGCATCTGCAAGCGGAATCCAGTTGTACATCACCGGTCCGCGCGGGTTGATTGTGAAGCCGAGACGATAACCATACTGCCGCGCGAACTGCACAGGGCGGAGTCCGAATCCGCCGCCGGGCCAGATGATGGCGAGAGGTGTTTTGTTGAAATTCGTTTGCAGGTCGGCGATGGATTTCTCGAATTCCGTTTTGATGAATTCGTCGGTGGAGGAGTCGCCCATATTAATGTTGTGGATATAGCCATGTGATTGATGATCCACCCAGCCTTCGGCTTCGAGGGCAATGTTTGCCTCAATGCTGATGGCGCGCGGTCCATCTTCAAGGCTGATCCAGCCACTGACGACTTGCCAGCCCCACTTATCGTAAAACGGGCGGAAGTGATCGTTGAAGTATTCGCCCTGATGACGATCATCTGAAATGAGGAGAACGGAGCGTGCTGGAATCTTTGCGTTGTGGTCGAGGAAATCTGCCATTTGGGTCGCGTTGATGGCTTCGAAGCCCTGCTCTTTGAGATCGTTCATCATTTTTCTAAAATCAGCGGCGAGGATATCGCTGGGGTCATCCACAGAATCTTTGTTGATGCCGTGGAACATGATGACCATGACTACCGTCCCGGGCGCGGCGTTGTTGGAGTTCCACTTGTTGAGCAGGTATTCACACGTATCTTGAATGTAAGTGTGCGGTGTATCAAGCGGATTCAATTGGCTCGCGATGAACGTTGATGGGAGCGCAGGCGGTGTGCGAATCGCGGTTGGAGGAGGGACAGGTGTATCAGTGGAGATAGGTGTTGATGTGGGTTGGAGTTCCGCAAACGCTGTTTGAAAGGCTTGGGTGTAGAGCGCGTTGACGTCGGTTGTAGGGGACGAGGCTGAGGGGGCGCACGCGGTCAGGGTGAGGGCGAGCAGGCTGAATGTGAGTAAGAGGCGGGAGAATTTTTGCATGGTATTAAAACCTTGCGAAGGTTCAAAACCTTCGCAAGGTTGGACGTCATTCGTCGCTGTCGCCTTTGATGAAGGCTTCCACTTTTTCGCGGCAGATGTCGTCACGGAATTGTTTTGGAGGAGTCTTGAAAAAATAAGAGGAAGGTCCAACGATGGGTCCGCTGAGTTTGCGATCCAGTGCGATCTTTGCACAGCGGATGGCGTCAATCATCACACCCGCCGAGTTGGGGCTATCCCACACTTCGAGTTTGACTTCCACGTTGAGAGGCACGTTGCCAAAGGTGGTGCCTTCCATGCGAATGTACGCCCACTTGCGATCGGAAAGCCAGGGGACGTAATCGCTGGGACCAACATGAACGTTGTCCGCGCCGAGATCATACGGAATCATACTGGTGACCGCGTTGGTCTTCGAGATTTTTTTGCTTTCGAGTCGTTCGCGTTCGAGCATGTTGAGGAAATCGGTATTGCCGCCGAAGTTGAGTTGATAGGTGCGGTCAATTTGCACACCGCGATCCACGAAGAGGGTGGCGAGGGCGCGGTGTAAAATCGTCGCGCCGACTTGCGACTTAATGTCATCGCCGAGGATGGGGAGTTTCGCATCGCGGAATCTTTTTGCCCAATATTCTGACGAAGCGATGAAAACTGGAATGGCATTGACGAACGCGCAACCGGCTTCGATACATTGTTCCACATACCATTTGGTCGCCATCTCGGAGCCGACGGGTAGGAAGTTCACAACGACATCGGTCTTTGTGTCTTTGAGAAGTTTGACAATGTCTGCGGTGGGTCCCGGCGCTTTGGTGATCATGCCTGAAAGATATTTTCCAAGCCCGTCGTGAGTCATGCCGCGTACAACGGGGACTTTGAGTTTGGGGACGTCCGCAAATTTGTATGTGTTGTTGGGTTCGGCAAAGATGGCTTCGGACAAATCCTTGCCGACTTTGGTTATGTTCACGTCAATGCCAAGCGTGAACTCGATATCGCGGATGTGATACCCGCCCAGGCGCGCGTGCATAATGCCCGGGACGTTTGATTCATCCGTTGTGTCTTTATAGAATTGGATTCCCTGCACGAGGGAGGAGGCGCAGTTTCCCACCCCGATGATTGCCACGCGTACTTTTTTTTGTGCCATTAATTCTCCTTGTTTGTGTGATAGAGATAAGGTGACAGTCACTTATTTTGCAATTTACTTTAGATAACCTCTCGTGAAAGTGACTGTCACCTGCTTAATTACAACGAAACACCTATTCTTTTGCGCAGTCGGTGTTGTATAATTTGCGCAATGGTAACCAATGAGCGGCTGGATCACCTGGAACGCCTGGTTGAAGTGGTGCGGGGTCTCACGACAGCGCCTGACATTGAATCATTCCTGCAAACCGTAATCAACGAAGCAAGCGAGATGACAAACAGCGAGTTCGCCTCCATCCTTGAATATGAGGAGAGCGCGGAAGAACTTCGCTTTTTGTCCATGCAATGGATCCATCGCGAGGCGCTTCGCCCGGTGGGCGTTCCGTTGGACGGAAGCGCGGCGGGCTGGGTTTTCCGCAAGGGTCAGCCGTTGATTATACAGGATACGAAAGTTGACCAGCGTCACTTCAAAGTGCCGGATCGTGTTTCGCGCTATCAAACCAAATCCATCGCGGCGGTTCCGCTCATGGTGCGTGGCGAAGCGATCGGCGTGCTCGAAGCGATCAACAAGAAAGACGACGCACATTATACCGAAGAAGACCTGACGATCCTGGCGACTCTCGGCGCGCTCGCCGCGCAGGCGATGCGAGATCATCACCTGCAACGCAAGGTCAAAGTGGCGCGCATCGAACTGACGGAACTCGAACGCCTCAAAACGGACTTTATCGCGATCACCTCCCACGAACTGCGGACTCCCCTCGGCTTGATTCTCGGTCATGCCACGTTTCTGCGTGAACTGGCTGGTAATGAATATACAGAACAATTGGATACGATCATCCGCAATGCGACCAAACTGAAAGACATTGTTGAAAACCTTTCGGATATGGATAATTATCGGACCGGCTCTGCGCGGGTACGAAGTAACCAGGTGTCGCTGACGAAGGTCGCGGAGGATGTCATTCTCACGTTCCAGGATGAGGCGAAGTCGCAGAACATTACGCTGAAGGGTGAACTTGGAAATTCATCATTTTACATGGATGGAGAGAGCGTAAAGATCAACATCGCCCTCAGTAATCTGGTTAAGAATGCGCTCCAATTCACCGAATCTGGCGGGAATGTGACCGTCCGCGTGGAGGAAGACTCGGGGTATATCAAAGTTACCGTCGTTGACGATGGCATTGGCATCCCTACCAAGGATTTGCCGCGTGTGTTTGAACGGTTCTTTCAAGTGGAAGAACATCTCACGCGCCGTTATGGCGGGATGGGTCTTGGTCTCGCGGTGGCAAAGGTGATGATCGAATTGCACGGCGGGCGCATTTGGGCGGAAAGTGAAGTGGGCAAGGGAAGCACGTTTACGTTCCTGTTGCCGATCCATCAAGCACAACCGTCCGCGTCGAAGCTATGACCATATGATCCGCTGAGTTGGGCGGATTTTTCTTTTCACAGCCAGGTACCCTCACTGAGTCTGGAGAATGGCTAAAAGATTAAGCTAATAAAACCTTTCACCACGGAGACACTGAAGCACGGAGAAATCCATTTAGAAACTCAGTGTCTCTTTGTCTCAGTGGTAAAAAAATCCTGGGCAAGCCTACAAGATTAGTATAGTCTTCTCAAAGTAGCTTGACGGAATTATGGGTGTGTGGCGCAGTCTCAACGCGAATTACGCAAATCGGGCGAATTATGCGAAAGACAATAAGAATTCGCGTAATTCGCTTTGTTCGCGGCATTCGCGTTAAAGAATTTCCGACTTTGAGAAAGCCATAACAAGATTAGCCACTCCCGGGTCTGAGCGCTCTTTCTATTTTATAATACCCGCACCATGCCTCCCCAATTTCTTGTCTTTGGAAATTTGACGCGCGAATATTTGTTGCCCGCCATCGGTCAGCCGCGGCTGGATGTGGCGGGGGGGAGTCTGTTGTATGCGGCGGCGGGGCTGAGGGTGTGGGAATCAGACGTCGGCTTGGTGGGACGCGTGGGCGATGATTATCCGCGCGCGTGGTTGAATGAGTGTAAGCGGCGCGGCTTCGATACGAGCGGGATCAAAATCCTTTCCAAGAATCTGGATGTGCGCGAGTTCACATCCTATAACGAATCATTCGAAGCCAGTGAAGTTAACCCGATCACCCACTTTGCGCGGCGCGAAATGACGTTTCCAAAAAACCTGCTGGGGTACCAGCCGCTGGAAGAACGCGCTTTGGACGAGGCACGCAGGCTGGTTGTCTCGGATATTCCTGAAAATTATTTATCTGCGCGCGCCGCGCTGATCTGCCCGATGGATTTAATGGCGCAGAATCAATTGATCGCCGGTTTGAAGCGCGGGAATACACACACGTTTGTTCTTGACCCATTGCATACGATGATGACCCCGAAAGCAAAGCGCGAACTGCCCGCATTGTTGAACGGCGTGACGGCTTTGCTCCTTTCGCAGGAGGAGTTGCGAAATTTGTTTTGGGGCGAGACTCATGATCTATGGCAAATGGCGGAATCGGTTTCGATGTACGGTTGTGAATATGTGGTGATCAAGTGCGGTGCGCAGGGGCAGTTGCTTTTTATCGCGAGCAACAAACGCAAATATGAAATCCCCGCGTATCCCGCGCGCATTGCCGACCCCACCGGCGCGGGTGATGCGTTCGGCGGCGGTTTTCTCGCAGGCTACTGTAAAAATTATGATCCGCTTGAAGGCGTGTTTTATGGGAGCGTTTCCGCGTCGTTGAAGCTGGAGGGGAGCGGCGCATTCTATCCGCTGGATGTTCTGCCCGGTTTGGCGGAGGCGCGCTTGAATGCGGTGAAGGCGTTGGTAAGAGAAGTGTAAGTGGTAAGTAGTAACTGGTGGTCGAGACGCAAGCAGTCCAGACCAGAGAATTAGAGAATTGGAGACTGGAGACTTGAGATTGATGGTGGTCGAGTAGCGAGCGGGGTTTGCGAGCGTATCGAGACCAGAGACTGGAGACTTGAGATTGATGGTGGTCGAGTAGCGAGCGGGGTTTGCGAGCGTATCGAGACCAGAGACTAGAGACCAGAGAATCAGAGAATTAGAGAATTGGACACTTGAGAATTGAATCTTGCAGAACGTGTAATTGACCTGGCAATCCAAATTCAACAAATCCCTGCACCTACGTTTGAGGAATCAAAGCGGGCGGAATTTGTGCGCGCGTTGTTTGCAAGAGAAAATTTGGATAACGTTTCCATGGACGAAACCGGCAATGTCTTTGCGCGATTAACTGGAAGTGGAAACGGGAAGCCGCTGATCGTCAGCGCACATTTGGATACGGTCTTTCCTGCGGATACAGACTTACGCGTCACGCGTCGCTCGGGCCTGATTCATGGACCCGGGCTTGGGGACAACTCCCTCGGCGTTGCCGCGTTGTTCGGGTTGCTGTGGATATTGCGGGAACGGCGCTTCGTCTCCGTTGGCACTCCGCTCAGCACGACGAGTAGCGATATATGGTTCGTAGCGAACATCTGTGAGGAGGGTCTCGGTGATCTGCGCGGCATGAAAGCCGTCGTTGATCGTTTTGGCGCGGACGTTCAAGCGTATCTCGTGCTCGAAGGTCTGTCTTTGGGATACGTCTACAATCGCGCGGTGGGAGTCAAACGATATCGCATCACCGCGAAGACTGCCGGTGGACATTCATGGTCAGATTATGGCAAGCCATCCGCGATCCATGAATTGTCGAGACTCATAATGGAATTGACTTCGCTCGAATTGCCAAGCCACCCGCGCACGACGATGAATGTGGGGAAAATATCAGGCGGCACTTCGGTCAACGTGATCGCCTCCGAAGCGTGGATGGAGTTGGACTTGCGCTCGGAGGGGCAGGAGTCTTTGGCAGAGTTGGTGCGGGTGGTGGAAAAAATAATTCGTGACGGAACCAAGCCGGAGGTTAAGTTTGAAGCGGAAGTGATCGGTCAACGTCCCGCAGGTGAGATGGACGCAAATCATCCGCTCATCAAACTCGCGGTGGCATGTCTACATGAGCAAGGCTTGGATGCCGTGCTGACATCCGGTTCGACGGATGCAAACATCCCGTTGAGCAAAGGCTATCCCGCTGTTGTGCTGGGCGTGACGACAGGCGGCGGCGGGCACACGGTGAATGAATTTATCAACACCGAACCGGTGGAGAAAGGGTTGGAGCAGTTGGTGAGGTTTGCAGAACGAGTTTGGGGGATAGGTAAAGCGTAACTATTTGGCTCGAAAAGTAGTTGACTTTTGCTTCAAAATCACTATACTGAAAAACGGATAGGGTGAGTCAGGATTCTGCCAGAACCAACTGGCAAAGGCGAATGCCTCGTCAAATTTTCATTGCTCCCTCGGCGTTCACGGCTTGTTAATGGCATGGTGAATGGAATCCATTCACCGCAGAGAAGAATGAAATGAACACAAAACGATTTGGATTTTCTGCAAGATTAATTCTTGGTTTGGCGCTGATCGCCCTGCTTATCGGTAGCGCAGCATTCCCGGAAGGCGAGCCGCGGAGACACTTCATTCCTTTCGCACCAGATGATGACCGGATTATATCCCCGAAATGTAACCAATTGGACTGATTACCTTACAGAATGAATAAAAGGCTACTGCTCACCAAGTGAGGCATAATTTGGTTGCTTGACGACCAAAGGAGGCCGCTGATGAGCAGTAGTCAGGAATTGTACAACCGATTGAACGAAA
>Ga0247727_10009858_pt1 | contig 17105 bp, 10 predicted proteins | sample WisWelCaveWW1625_FD_202498 | JGI IMG/M metagenome (GOLD analysis project Ga0247727, IMG submission 202498) | Biofilm microbial communities from Wishing Well Cave, Virginia, United States - WW16-25 | ecosystem: Environmental > Aquatic > Deep subsurface > Groundwater > Cave microbial mat | place...
GGAGTGACTGAGGGGGAGGAAACTCGGCGCTGTGCGTCCGCCCCCTCCGTCGCGAGCTCCGCTCGCGCCACCTCCCCCGCAGCGGGGGAGGACGCGCGCGCCATCGCGCTCGCAAATCCATGAAAAACCAACCCTGAACAAACTCAGTGGCGACGCAGCGGTTGACGGGGCGCTCCGCGCCCCCTATCTCCCCGCCGTTAGCAACCGGGCTTGGCGAGTGCTAATACACCGCCCCCGAGAGCCAAACGGAACCTACAACCTAAGGGAGTAACGACGTGGCGAGTTTTCGTCCCCTGCATGACCGCGTAGTGGTCAAGCGCGTGAAGGAAGAAGAGAAATCAAGAGGCGGCATCATCATACCCGATACCGCGCAGGAGAAGCCCCAGGAGGGCGAAGTCGTCGCCGTGGGCCCGGGCGCCCGCGATGAAGACGGGGAATACATCAAACCTGATGTGAAGATCGGCGACCGTGTCCTATTCGGCAAATGGTCGGGCACGGAAGTGAAGATCGAAGGCGACGAACTCCTGATCATGAAGGAGTCCGACATCATGGGCGTCATCGAAGCCAAGAAGGCGAAGAAGGAAGCCGCTTAACGGCGGCAATCGGCAGTCGCCGATCGGCAGTCGTGAACTGCCAGCGCCCCGACTGCCAACTGCCTATTGCCGACTGCCGTCGGCGCAACTGTTGAGTTCAAACACAGAGGTACACACACCATGGCTGCTAAAGTCGTGAATTTCGGAGCCGACGCGCGCGAGCGGATGCTCGCCGGCGTCGACATCCTGGCCAACGCTGTAAAAGTGACGCTCGGCCCCAAGGGCCGCAACGTCGTAATCGAAAAGAGCTTCGGCGCACCGCGCACGACCAAGGACGGCGTCACCGTCGCCAAGGAAATCGAGCTCGAAGACAGGTTCATGAACATGGGCGCCCAGCTCGTTCGTGAGGTTGCGTCCAAGACCAACGACGAAGCCGGCGACGGTACCACCACCGCAACCGTGCTCGCCCAGGCCATCGTCCGCGAGGGCATGAAAGCAGTGGCGGCAGGCCGCAATCCGATGGACCTTCGCCGCGGCATCGACAAAGCGGTCACGGCAATAGTCGAGGACCTGAAAAGCCGCTCGAAAAAGGTGACCGGCTCGGCGGAGATCTCGCAGGTCGGCGCAATTGCCGCCAATGGCAACACCCAGATCGGCAAATTCCTGGCCGACGCTATGGAAAAAGTCGGCAATGAAGGCGTGATCACGGTGGAAGAAGCCAAGTCGCTCGAAACCGAACTCGACGTTGTCGAGGGCATGCAGTTCGACCGCGGCTACCTGTCGCCCTATTTCATTACCAACGCCGACAAGATGGAAGCCACTCTCGAGGACCCGCTGATCCTGCTGTTCGAAAAGAAGCTCTCCAGTCTGCAGCCGATGCTGCCGATCCTGGAAGCGGTGGTGCAAAGCCAGCGCCCGCTCCTGATCGTGGCCGAAGACGTCGAAGGCGAAGCGTTGGCCACGCTGGTGGTCAACAAATTGCGCGGCGGCCTGAAGGTCGCGGCGGTGAAGGCCCCGGGCTTCGGCGATCGCCGCAAGGCCATGCTCGAAGACATCGCCATCCTGACGGGCGGGCAAGTGATCAGCGAAGATCTGGGCATCAAGCTTGAGAACGTTTCACTCGACATGCTCGGCAAGGCCAAGAAGGTCGTGGTGAAGAAGGACGACACAACCATTATCGACGGCTCGGGCGCCAAGACCGACATCGAAGGCCGCATCGCCCAGATCCGCACCCAGATCGAGGACACCACCTCCGACTACGACAAGGAAAAGCTGCAAGAACGCTTGGCCAAGCTGGCCGGCGGGGTCGCGGTGCTCAAGGTCGGCGGCGCCACCGAGGTCGAAGTTAAGGAGCGCAAGGAACTCGTCGATGACGCCTTGAACGCCACCCGCGCCGCGGTGGAGGAAGGCATCGTGCCGGGAGGCGGGGTAGCCCTGCTGCGCTCTGCGATGAAGCTCAACGTCAAGGGCGACAACGAAGACCAGAATATCGGCATTGGCATCATCAGGAAGGCGCTCGAAGCCCCAATCCGTCAGATCGCCGAGAACGCCGGCGTCGAAGGCTCGATCGTGGTCGGCAAGTTGCGCGAGTCAAAGGACGACAATTTCGGGTTCGACGCCCAGACCGAGCAATATGTCGACATGATCAAGGCCGGCATCATCGACCCTGTTAAAGTGGTCCGCACCGCGCTGCAGGACGCAGCTTCGGTCGCGGGGCTGATCGTCACCACCGAAGCCTCGATCGCCGAAGCGCCGAAAAGAAAAGAAGGCGCCGGCGCTGGCATGCCCGGCGGCGGCATGGGCGGCATGGGCGATATGGATTTCTAAACGACGTCAGTCGCGAAGCATCCACGCACAAGTCCAAGGGCGGAGCTTCGGCTCCGCCCTTTTTTGCGCGCGCACGGCCAGGGCGGGGCTCGCCTTTTCATTAAGTCGCTGTAAAGTGCGCCCGCCGTGGGGGCTCACATGACCCAGCCAAGGGACTTCTTCATCTCGCGCGCCGGCGCGGACAAAGAAACCGCGATGTGGATCGCGCGCACGCTTGAGGCGGCAGGACTCACATGCGTGATCCAGGATCGAGATTTTCGATTAGGCGCGTTGTTTCCCCAATCGATGGAGCAGGCATTCTCCAACTGCCGCGCCATGATTGCGGTGCTCTCACCCGACTACACCGCCAGCCGCTACTGCACGGATGAATGGGCTGTCGCCTACAAGCTCGATCGAAACGCGGGCGGAGGAAAACTACTGCCGGTGCGAGCAAAGGCGGGCAGCATGCCCGCTCTTGCCGAGGCCACGAGCTATGTCGATCTTGTGGACCTGCCTGAGCCGGTCATGGCGCAGAGGCTGCAAGCTGCTGTGACGGCGTTCCGCGAAGGCGGCAAACTTCCCGAACAGCTCAAGCCTGAAACTGCGGCGGCGACGAACAGCAACTTCGCCACCGCGAGCTTCACCGGCCGCGACGCCGAACTCAGCGCCATTCACTCTATTCTGTGGGACGGCGAAAACGCGAACTCCCGGTGCGCCGTTATTGTTGGCCTTGGCGGGGTCGGAAAATCGGCCATTGCGAGAGAGTATGCGCGAAGCCGCCTCCAGCGTTACTCTGGCGCTTGGTTTGTGCGCGCCGAAACCGAAGCCACTCTGCTGGGCGACCTAGCCGATCTTGGCTACAAGCTCAATCGCGGCTTCCGGGTGAGCGAGGTTCGCGCCGGCGCCAAGGCGGGCGTCCGCGAAGCGCAAACCCTGGCGCGCCAAACCAGCAAGCCATTCCTGCTGGTTTTCGACAACGCCGAGAAATCGACATCGCTACCGGAATGGGCGCACGGCGAGGGCCTGCATCTCGTGGCCACGAGCCGATGGGGATCTTGGCCAAGCGGAGTGCGCACGATCGAACTCGACACGCTCCCTTCCGACGCCGCGCGCGCACTGCTGCTCGAATGCGCCAACCGAAAGGACGGAGATGGGCTCGATCCCATGCTCCAGGCATTGGGCGGGTTGCCGCTCGCGATAGTGCAAGCCGGCGCGTACCTGCGCGAGAACCCGTCCGAAACCTTTGCCGACTACACAACCGCGCACGCGCGCCGCCTTGCCGAAGCGCCGGACGCCTGGGATCCCAACGAAAGGCTTGTGGCCGCCACCTTCGCGCCTTCTATCGAGCAAGCGCGCACCAAGGCGCCGGGCGCCGACGAATTGTTGCGCGCAGCCGCCTTCTTTGCCCCGGAGAACATCCCCCTCGTGCTGCTTTCCAGCGACGCCAATTCAGAACAGACGCGCAAGGCCGCCGACGCCTTGCTGCGCTACTCGCTCTGGCGCAGCGGTGAGGACACCGTATTCGACCCAAGCCGCTCAGTGCACCGGGTGTTGCAGGCGGTGATGCGGGACAATTTGTCGGACGAGGAACGGAAGGCCCAAGCCATTGCCTGCGCTGAACGCCTTTCGGCGCAATTCGACTTGCGCTCCGATGACCCGCGCAACTGGCCCAAGGTCAAGCCGTTGTCATCGCATGCGGCCGCGTTGAGCGAGGCCACGCCGGATGCGGCGGCTAACCCCACGCTTGCGCGCGCGCTCAGCGCTGCCGGGACATATTTCCTCGAACGCGCCGACTATGCTTCAGCCGAACCTGTGCTGAAACGCGCGCTGGAAATCGACGAGCGCATACTCGGCGGCGAAAGTTCCGAGGTGGCGCGGGACTGCATCGCATTTGGCCAACTCATGCAGGCGACCGATCGGTTCAGTGAGGCCGAGCCGCTGATGCGCCGCGCCCTTGCAATCGACGAAAAGCGTTCCGGATCGCACCATCCAAATGTCGCCAGGGATATCTTCCACCTTGGCCGCCTGCTCCATGAGAACGATCGCTTCGACGAGGGCGCACGCCTCTTCCGGCGCGCCCTTGAGATCGACGAAAAGACGATGGGGCCAAAGCATCCCGATGTCGCACGCGACCTCATCTACTTGGGCAAGGTGCTGCAGGACGACGACCAGTTCGAGGAGGCGACCGCGGCGATGCGGCGGGCGGTTGAGATAGACGAGGCGCTCAACGATCGCGACCATCCTTACGTCGCCCGAGATCTCATGTGCTACGGCGAGTTGCTCCAGCAAAGAGATAAGCTCGCCGAGGCCGAACCGCTGATGAAACGCGCGCTCGCCATCGACGAGAAGCGGCACGGCGCCAACCATCCCTTCGTGGCGCGCGACCTCATCAGCCTCGGCCGCCTCTACTGGGATCAGGATCGCCTCGGCGAGGCCGAAACGCTCATGCGCCGGGCGCTGGAAATCGACGAGCGCATGCTGGGCGCACATCACACCGATGTTGCAAGGGACCTCGTGTGCCTGGCGCGCGTGCTGCAGGACGCTGACAGGCTGGCGGAAGCCGAGCCCCTGATGCGCCGGGCGTTGGAGATCGACGAAGGAAAACACGGCCCGACGCACACCGACGTCGCGCGCGACCTCGTCGCGCTTTCCCGCCTGCTCTGGGAAGCCGACCGTTTCGAGGAAGCCGAGCCTCTGATGACGCGTGCGCTCGAAATCGACGAACAAATTCAAGGACGCTCGCATACCGATGTCGCGCGCGACCTCATCGCGGTCGCGGAATTGCTCTTGGAAACGGACCGGGCAAAACAAGCAGAGTCCCTCGTTCGGCGCGCCTTGGCGATCGACGAAGCGCGCTACGGCGCCGTGGACAGCGACGTGTCGCGCGACCTACTCGTCCTTGGCCGCGTGCTGCATGCAACCCACCATCTCGGCGACGCCGAGACCGCCATCCGGCGCGCGCTCGAAATCGACGAGAAGCTCAATCCGCAGGTTCATGCCGATGTCGCCCGCGATCTCAATGCACTCGGCGAACTTTTGTGCGGGGCGAAGAGATTCAAGGAAGCCGAAGCTTGCCTTCGCCGCGGCCTCAAGATCGACGAGCAGCTCTACGGCGCACAACATTCGGACGTGGCTCGCGATCTCGCCAGCCTCGCCAACGTTCTTGAGCAGACCAAGCGTCAGAGCGAGGCCGATAAGCTGACGGCGCGCGCCAATCGCATCTACGAGGCGAAGGCGCGTCCAGGCGCAAGACAAACCAGCGCCGTTCGCTCCGCACTTCCAAACGGCGCCGCCGGAGCCCCCCTTGGCAGCGCCGCCAGGAGGGCCGAATCGGCTGGAGTGGGCCCGCTCTTATTCAACTTCGTGTTCGGCGCCCGCCCGCAAAGCAAACGCCAGGGTCAATAGGCGCGCCGGCGGTTGTTGCATGAAACGCCGCGGCCTCTAAGTTCGCGCCGGCATGTCCAGCATACCCGTTGAGTTCATTCTGTTCGGCGCGGCGCTCGTTGGCGTCGCGTTCTTGCATCATCGCACGCTCACTGTTGCGCTCGTCGGGCTGGCGACGATACTCGCCTACAAGTTCGCGTTCACTGGGTTCGGCGAAGCCGCCGGCGCCGAGGGGCTCGCGCTGCACCTCGCGCATCATTGGGTCGAGCTCGCCAACCTGGCCCTGCTGCTCCTAGGCTTTGCAGTGCTTTCGCGTCATTTCGAGCAAAGCCAATTGCCCGATCTTGCCCCAGACGTTCTGCCAGACGATTGGCTTGGCGGGCTCGCGCTCTTGGCGCTCGTTTTTGTCGGATCAGCGTTCCTCGACAATATCGCCGGCGCGCTCATTGGCGCGACTGTGGCGGCGCACGTGTACCGAAAAAAGGTGCATATCGGCTTTCTTGCCGCCATCGTTGCGGCGTCGAACGCCGGCGGCGCGGGCTCGGTTGTGGGCGATACGACCACCACAATGATGTGGATCGCCGGCAAGAGTCCTCTCGCCGTTCTTCACGCCTATGTCGGCGCGATCGTTGCGTTCTTCGTGCTGGCCATTCCGGCGGCGCTGATGCAGCAGCGCCATGCACCAATCCTGAAGCATGATATCGGCGGTGTCGTGGTTGACTGGGGCCGCGTTGGCGTCGTCGTGTTTCTTCTTGCCGGCGTCGTCGCCGTCAATATCGGCGCCAACTTGTTTGCGCCGGAATTGCTGCAAACCCTGCCGCTGATCGGACTTTCGTTATGGGCGGCTATTCTCACAAGCGCGCCGCTGCGCGCGCCGGATTGGAGGGTGCTCCCCGAAAGCGCAAAGGGAACCACATTCCTGCTCGCGCTTGTGATGGCCGCATCACTGATGCCGGTGGAGCAATTGCCGACCCCGTCCTGGCAATCGGCGCTGGGCATGGGGTTTATCTCAGCGGTGTTCGACAACATTCCACTCACCGCGCTGGCGCTCCAACAAGGCGATTATGATTGGGGCGTGCTCGCGTATGCGGTGGGCTTCGGCGGCTCGATGATGTGGTTTGGCTCTTCGGCAGGCGTCGCGGTGGCGAACCTCTTTCCTGAAGCAAAATCAGCGTTTGGATGGCTGCGCGCGGCTTGGTTCGTGCCGATCGCCTACGTCTTGGGCTTTGTTGCGCTGATGGTGTTTCCGGGCTGGCATCCCCAACCCTAGGCCTCGTCCTCCCCCGCGAGGGGGAGAACGAAGCGCGCAACGCTGCAACGCTCAGGCTGAGACGCCCGTGCTCCCCCGGAGGGGGAGCTGTCACGAAGCGAAGCGGAGTGACTGAGGGGGAGGCAACGCATGGCTTCCGCCCCCGCCGTGGATCGCAAGCGATCCGCCACCTCCCCCTCGCGGGGGAGGACGAAGCGCGCAACGCTGCAACGCTCAGGATGAGACGCCCGTGCTCCCCCGGAGGGGGAGCTGTCACGCGTCAGCGTGACTGAGGGGGAGGCTACGCAACGCCTCCGCCCCCTCCGTCGCGAGCTCCGCTCGCGCCACCTCCCCCGCAGCGGGGGAGGACGCGCGCTCAACGCACAATGCTGCAGGATGAGACGCCCGTGCTCCCCCTCGGCGGGGGAGGACGAAGCGCGCAACGCTGCAACGCTTCAGGATGAGACGCCCGTGCTCCCCCTCCGGGGGGAGCACGGCGCGCCTCAAGTGATCAGGCGATCCAAACACGATAGCGGCCGCGCCCAGTTTCCCGAGCACGGCCGCTTCGTCGCATTGAAGAGCGTCTCCTCCCCGAAACGCGACCGCCCGCGACGCCAACGGTCGGCGCGGAGCCTTACCGTGGTCGGCAGCGCCGTCAAGATATCGTCACAATCGCGCGAGCATTTCCTGAACCGTTGCGACTAGTCGGTCGCACGGAACCTCTTGCTGCACCTGCTCACGCGCCTTGGCGTAGGCTTCGCGGTCCTCGCCAAGGCCCTGCGCGATGGCCGCGCCCAAGCGCAAGTCCTTCAGCGTCACAACGCCCTTGGCCAATTCGTCGCCGCCTTGGATGACCGCGACCGGCGCGGCGCGTTTGTCCGCATATTTGAGCTGCGCCTTCATGCCGCCAGCGCCGAGATAGGCTTCCGCACGCATGCCGGCGGCGCGCAACTCGTTCGCCATGGCGAGCGCGTCCCCGATGCGCGCCTGGTCCATGACGAGCACGACCACCGGGCCATCTGCCTGCGCCGATTGCTGAGCTTGCAGCGCGGCGGCCAACCGCGAGACGCCGATGGAAAAGCCTGTCGCTGGAATGCGCTCGCCGCGAAAACGCGCGACCAGGTCGTCGTAGCGCCCGCCCCCACCTACGGAGCCGAAACTTGCGCCGCCTTCACCGATGAGCTGCGCTTCGAACACAGCGCCAGTGTAGTACTCAAGGCCGCGAACAATGGAGGGGTCGAGCGCTGCTTGTTCATCACTTACGCCAAGCGCATCAAGCGCAGTGTTTATTGCTTGGAGTTCGGCGACTCCAGCAGAATCGCCTCCGAGCAATCGCTCAAGCTCGGCCAACGCGCCGGCGCGCCTTGGGCGGCCTGCAGAAACGAACTGCAGAATCTCGTTTGCTTCGCTTAGCGAAAGACCGGCGCCCTTTGTGAAATCACCTGACTCGTCTTTCCGACCCGCGCCAAGGAGCGCTTGCACACCGCCGGCGCCAAGTCGATCGAATTTGTCGATCGCGCGAAGGACAATGAGCCTGATGCTGTATGCGTCAGCTGGAACTCCAATCCTGTCGAGCACCGCGTCGAGCAGCTTTCGTGTCGAGAATTTCAGCAGATACCCGCCGCGCTTGACGCCTGCTGCTTCCAGCGCCGCGCACGCCATTGCGATCATCTCCGCATCGGCTGCGGGCGAAGCTGAACCCACCGTGTCGGCGTCGCATTGCCAGAATTCGCGAAACCTACGCGGCCCCGGTTTCTCGTTGCGCCACACCGGCCCCGCCGCCCAGCGGCGATAGGGTTTGGGGAGAGCGTCAAAGTTTTCCGCCACGAAGCGCGCCAGGGGCGCGGTCAAGTCGTACCGCAGTGCGAGCCATTGCTCGTCGTCGTCCTGCATCGCGAACACGCCTTCGTTGGGGCGGTCCTGATCGGGAAGGAATTTACCCAGCGCATCGACATATTCGAACGCCGGCGTCTCCAATGGCTCGAAGCCCCAATCCTCGTAGACCTTCGCGATGGACGAGATCAGGCCGCGCTCGAGCGCAAGGCTCGGCCCCCTCCTGTCCTGGAGGCCGCGCGCGCGCCGCGCCTTGGGCCTGGTGGGGTCTTCGGGTTTCGTCATGACCCGCCGTGCTATCCGATACCGCGGCGCAACATAAGCCCCCGTGCGCTACGCGCCTGCGCGCGCTGCCTTCTTGAACACCGTCGGCAGCACCGATGGCGGCCCCCACCAGCCTTCGCCACATGGCTCAGCTTCGGCGCAATACACATCGAGCGTCAGCGCAAAATGAGTGAAGACATGTCGGACTTGGCCAATCTTGACCCACACCGCTTTGATTGGGGCGTGCCTCAGCGCTTCGAGACGGGGCCATTTCCTGTCGCGCCATGGCGTTGAGGGCAGGCCGGCCATTCCGCCAAGCAAACCCGCATCAGGACGTCGCACCAGCCAGAGAGCGCCATCGCGCTCAATGCGGAACGCCGCGCCGAAGCGCTCCGGCCGCACGAATCTCGCCAAGCGTCGCGGATATGCCTCTGGCGTCCCGGAGGCGCGGGCCACGCAATATTGCGCCCACGGGCACTTTCCACATTTCGGCGTCTTCGGCGTGCACACGGTAGCGCCAAGGTCCATGAGCGCCTGAGCCCAGTCGCCCGGCCGACCATCTGCGACGAGCGCGCCGGCCAGCGCACGCAACTCAGCCTTTGCCTGGGGCAATGGCGGCTCGACCGCATGCAACCGCGCCATGACGCGCTCGATATTGCCATCGACGACGTTGGTCGGTTGGTCGAACCCGATCGCGGCGATCGCCGCCGCGGTGTAGGGACCAACGCCCGGCAGCGCCCGCCATCCAGCCTCGGTTCTCGGAAAGCCCTCGGCCGCAAGCCGCTGTGCGGTCGCGCAGAGATTGCGAGCGCGCGAGTAATATCCAAGGCCGGCCCAAGCTCCGAGTACATCTTCGCGAGAGGCGCGAGCAAGATCGGAGACGTTGGGCCAGCGCTCCAGGAAGCGTGTGAAATAGGGGCGGACCGCAGTCACGGTCGTCTGCTGTAGCATCACCTCGCTCAGCCAGACGCAGTACGGATCGGCGTGCCCACCACGCACCCGCCAGGGCAAGTCACGGCCGGCTTGATCGTACCAGGAGAGTAATGATTTCCGAAGGTTATCCCGAGTCGCATCGGGCTTATCCACAGGGGTGAGGGAGGATTGCGCGGGCTCAGCCATGGGAGGTCTTTACCCTTTCTTGATGACTTTCCGATTCGCTCCCAGATCCATGTCTCTCCGCGAGCGATTCCGCCCGGGCGCACCTGTGGCGCGTGATGCAACCTCCGAAGCGAGGGCGGCCCAGGCTATTGCTGGCAAACGCGGCCGGATGAGCATCGCGGCCGCGCCGCCCGCGGCCAAGGCGGTTTCGGCGCTGCTGCGGCCGCTTCTGCGCGAGACGGGAATGGGCCTGCATGAGTTGAAGCGCCGGTGGGTGGCGGTCGCGGGCGAGAGCTTCTCGAGGGCGACGCCCGAAAAACTCAGTGCTGGAGTACTAACCCTGCGTGCTCCGGGAGCTCTTGCGCCGTTTCTGCAGCAGCAAGCGCCCCTGCTGATCGAGCGTCTGAGGGTGGCGGGGGCTACGATCAAGACGGTCCGCATCGAGCAGCGTGCGCCAGCGGCGGCCCACGCGAACAATATCGGTCCGGTGCGGAAGCCCCTAAGCCCAGCCGAGGAGAAAGCCCTGGCGCAAGCACTTGACCCCGTGGCCGACCCTGGTCTCAAATCCGCGCTGCTGCGGCTGGGGCGCGCGATCCGGCAGGGGTAGATTCCCCAATTTTCCAGCTGCTTTAGGGGCAGAAAACTGGTGTTCAACTTTTCCTGAGAGCTGTCCAAGGTTTCCCTGGACCGCAAAAGACACTATGCCTCCCGGCCGCATCTGGAGGTTTTCATGTTCGCGATTGGGCGCAGAAAATTGGTGTTGAGCGCAGGCGCGCTCGCCATCGCGCGGGCGCTCGGCGCCTGCAACAACGCCAATGGCGGGGCAGGCGTCAGTCCTGACGACATGGTCCTAGGCGCAGCTGACGCCCCTGTGACGCTTATCGAATATGCATCCAGCACGTGCCCGCACTGTGCTGCTTTTCATGAAGCAGTCTGGGAGCGGCTGAAAACCACGTACATCGACCCCGGGCGTGTGCGTTACGTGTTCCGCGAGTACCCTACTGCACCCGCCCCGGTGGCGGTCGCCGGCTTCCAGCTCGCTCGTTGCGGCGGCGCCACCAGCGAGCAATATTTTGTCCGTCTGGGCGAATTGTTCCGCCAGCAACAGGCGATTTTCGCGACCGGCTCCATGGAAGGCGTGCGGCAGAAATTCATCGAGATCGGCGGGGCGGCAGGTTTGTCCGAACAGCAAGTCATGGACTGCATCAACGACGAAGCCGGTGCTGAACGCATCCGTCGCATCGTCGAGGCCGGCAATCGCGACTTCGCAATCACGGGAACGCCCACCTTCGTCCTCAACGGGCGCAAGATCGAAGACCCGAGCGTTCAGACCTGGGAAGGCCTCTCACGGTTGCTCGACGCCGAACTGGCTGGCTGATGCGGGAAGGCGTGCGGCAACGTGCACATCACTGAGCTGCGCCTCCTCGGCTTCAAGAGCTTTGTCGATCCGGCTCGCGCGCCGATCGAGCAAGGTCTGACAGGCGTTGTCGGGCCGAACGGGTGCGGCAAGTCGAACCTGCTTGAAGCCGTGCGCTGGGTGATGGGCGCTACCAGCGTCAAGTCCATGCGTGCGTCCGACATGGACGATGTCATATTCTCCGGCAGCGCCGGGCGGCCCGCGCGGGAGCACGCCGAAGTGACCCTCGTTCTGTCCGATGCGGAAGGGCGCGCGCCAGAGCCATTTCACAAGACCGATCTGTTGGAAGTCACCCGACGCATCCGCCGCGGCCTCGGCTCCACCTATCGCATCAACGGCAAGGAGGTGCGCGCAAAGGACGTGCAGCTCCTGTTCGCTGACGCCGCCACGGGCGCGAATTCACCAGCCTTGGTGCGCCAAGGCCAGATCAGCGAGCTCATCGCCGCAAAGCCGCAAAACCGGCGCCGCATCCTGGAGGACGCGGCCGGCATCGCCGGACTTCACGCACGCAGGCACGAGGCGGACTTGAAGCTCCGCGCGGCCGAAGCGAACCTTGGACGGCTCGATGAAATTCTGGCCGAAATCGAAGGCCAAGCGCAAAGCCTGAAGAAGCAAGCCAGGCAGGCCGAGCGCTACCGCGGCTTGGCTCAGACCTTGCGTGAGACCGAAGCGCTGCTGCTGCATCGACGCTGGAGCGAGGCGCGCGAGCGCGAGGCACAAGCCTTGGCGCACATGCGCGAGGCTGAGCGCGCTGCTGCGCAATCTGCGGTCAATGTAAGCGCGGCGGAGCGTAGGGCGAATGAAGCGCGCGATGCGCTCACGCCTTTGCGGGAGGAAGAAGCGATCGCCGCCGCTGTGTTGCGTAGATTCGAAGGCGTGCGTGTGGGCTTTGAGCGCGACCTTGCCGAGGCGGAAGCAGCGATCGCGCGCTGTGACGCAGAAGCGCTCCGGGCGACGGCGGAGGCCGAGCCCCTCAAGGCCCTCCAGCGCGATGCGCGATCTGCCCTGTCGCGCCTCGCATCCGAGCGCCAGGCGCTAGGTCCTGCCGATAGCGCCGAGGCGCACAACGCATTGAAGGCCGCCCAGCAAGCAGAGACCTCATGCGCGCACACGCGCGCCGAAGCCGAAGCGAAGTTGGAAGCGCTCGCTGCGGGCGCCGCGGCCAGGCGTGCACGCTCTCAAGCTTTGAGAGAGGCGGCCAACGCGGCGCGCTCGCGCCTCGATCGCCTGGAGGCGCGCAAGCGCGAATTGGAGGCGCAGGCGCGGGACTTGCCCCGATCGAACGATCTTGACGGGCGCCTGGCGCAGGCAAGAAGCGCTGCCGAAGCCGCACGCGCCGAATGCGCCAAAGCCAGCGATGGGCTCGTGGCGGCGGAAGCCGCGCTCAAGCGTGCTGAAAACGCCCATGACGCTGCATGGGGGCAATACCGCGCCGAGGAGACCAACGCGGAAAGCCTGAACGCGGAGGTGGGCGCGTTGGAGAAGCTCGCGCGGTCTGACAGTGCGGAGTTCCCGCCTGTGCTCAGCTCAATCGAAGTCGAGCCTGGTTATGAACGTGCGCTCGCGGCTGCGCTCGGCGATGACCTTGATGCATCGACGCACGCCGATGCGCCCGCCCGTTGGGCCGGCGCGAAGGCGCCTGCTCCGCATCTGCCCCCGGTCGCGCAATCGTTGGCGCGTTTCATGAAAGCGCCGCAGGCGCTGGCTGCGCGCCTTTCCCTCGTAGGTATTGTCGACGCCCAGGATGGAGCAGCGCTGGCCAAGCAATTGCCACCCGGGGCGCGGCTTGTGTCGCGCGAGGGCGACCTTTGGCGCTGGGATGGCTTCGTACGCCGCGCCAATGCGCCATTGCCAGCCGCCGCACGGCTTGAACATCAAAGACGCCTTGCTGACGCTCGCGCTGAACTGAGTGCGGCGCAGACCAAACTCGCGGCGGCGAAAAAGACCTGGGAGTCAGCGAAGGCGAAGCGCGACGCATGTGCACTGAAAGCTGGTGCGCTGCACGCTGAAACGCCCCAACTCGCGGCAAGGGAAGCAGAAACGCTTCGCGCTGTCGATCGCCTCGAAGCGGAGACTGCGCGCATCAACGAGCGCGCCGGTGAAATTGCGGCGCAGGCTCGCTCGGTAGAAGTTGAGATTGGCGAAGCGCGCACGGCCTTCGCAGCGACGGAGGCTGATGCTGCACTACAGGAAACGCCAGCGGATGAGGCAGCGCTTGCGCAAGCGCGCAGTGCGGTCGATGAAGCGCGGCGCGCGGCCGCTGAAGCAAGTGCAGCAGCTCAGGAGCTGGTGCGCGGCAAGGCGCAGCGCGATGCCCGTCGGCAGGCAATCGATGCGGAAAGCAAGGGTTGGAGCGCACATATCGACAGCGCTGATGGGCGCCTGATCGCGCTCGCGCGCGAACTTGACGAAATCGAGCGACGCCGCGATGCAGCGAAGGCCGCCCCCCAAGCGGCTCGATCCAGGCTCGAAGCCTTGATGGAAGAGGCCGCCGAAGCCGAAGCGCGATGCGCCAGGGCGAGCGACCGCGTCGCCGAAGGGGAAGCGGCCGCTCGCGCTGCAAGCGAAGCGGCGCGCGCCGCCGAACACGCTCATGCCGCCACACGAGAACAGCGGGCCGGCGCTGAAGCGCACGCGAGCGCGGCGAGCGCGCGCGTTGAGGACATCCTCACACTGTCGCGCGAACACGCTGGCGTTGCCCCGGACGAGCTGGCGGGCCTGGCGGGCAATCTCATTTCGGGCGCGCTGGGGACCGCCCCGATCGCGGAGGTCGAGCGGCGGCTCGATCGCCTAAAGGCCGAACGTGAAGCGGCGGGGCCCGTGAACCTGCGCGCCCATGAGGAACTCGCTGAAACGCAAGAGCGCATCGCCACGCTAGCCAGGGAGAAGGAAGACGTGGCCCAGGCGGTCGCCAAGCTACGCCGCGCGATCACGACTTTGAACAACGAAGGCCGCGCGCGGCTGATGCGCGCTTTCGAACAAGTGGACGCCCATTTTGCACAATTGTTTGCAACCTTGTTCGATGGCGGCCAGGCCGCCTTGAAGCTCACCGAGAGCGAAGATCCGCTCGAAGCCGGCCTGGAGATTTTCGCCCAACCTCCCGGCAAACGGCTCACCAACCTGTCCCTGCTCTCAGGCGGCGAGCAGGCGCTGACGGCGACCGCGCTCATCTTCGCTGTGTTCTTGGCCAACCCCGCCCCGCTTTGCGTGCTCGACGAGGTCGACGCGCCGCTGGACGATGCCAATGTCGATCGCTTCTGCCGGATGCTCGACGAAATGAAACGGCTCACGACCACGCGCTTCATCGTGATCACGCACAATCCGGTGACCATGTCGCGCATGGACCGGCTCTACGGTGTCACCATGCCCGAGCAAGGCGTGAGCCAGCTCGTGTCAGTGGACCTCGGCCGCGCGCAAGCGATGGCGGCTGAGTAGCAAGCGCAAATCAGAATCAGCTGCGACGTGAACCCATAAGCGCAAGCCCATTGTGTTCATAGGCCCGGGACTTGCGCTTCGCGCAATCCGGGGATTGGTGAGAACTCGGCGTCGCCCTAACGCGGGTTCATTTGCCGGCGCAGGAATGCTGGGATTTCGAGCTCTTCGTCGAGCGCGGGATCGCGCAAAGGCTCCTCACGGGCGCGCGCGCGCGGGAGCTCATCTTCGTAATCGAGGCTGATTTCGTGCTCGCGCACTGGATCGGGCGTCGGCTTCTTCCAGCCGAACAGCGAAAAGCCGCCATTCGCGCGGCGTGGTTCGGGCTCCTCATCGTTAGCGAAACTCGGGCGCGGTTCTTCGGTGCTTTCGCGCGCGACGGGCCGCGGAGGCTCACGTTCGGGGCGCAGCGCCACATGAGGCCGTCGCGGCGCAGTTTCGGCGGCGCGACGCGCTGGTTCGACCACAGTTTGCTGCGACACGATGGCTTCATCGTCGATGCCGGTGGCGACCACGGACACGCGTATGCGGCCCTCCAGCGATTCATCGAACGTCGAGCCCAAAATGATGTTGGCGTTGGGATCGACCTCGGCGCGGATTTCGTTGGCGGCCTGATCGACTTCGTAGAGCGTCATGTCGAAGCCGCCGGTGATGTTGATCAGGACGCCCTTGGCGCCGCGCATGGAAACGATGTCCAAGAGCGGATTGGCCATGGCGCCGTGAGCAGCGTCGAGCGCGCGGTTGGGACCACCGCCTTCGCCGGTGCCCATCATCGCGGTGCCCATTTCAGCCATCACCGTGCGCACGTCGGCGAAGTCCAAATTGATCAGGCCCGGCATCACCATCAGATCGGTGACCCCCCGCACGCCCGAATAGAGCACCTGGTCTGCAAGCTGGAACGCTTCGGCGAACGTCGTGCGCTCGCTGGCGACGCGAAACAGGTTTTGATTTGGAATGACGATCAGCGTGTCTACGTGCTTGCGCAGTTCCTGCACGCCCGCTTCCGCTAATTGCATGCGGCGCTGGCCTTCGAAGTGGAAGGGCTTGGTCACGACAGCGATCGTGAGGATGCCACGCTCGCGAGCGGTGCGCGCGATGACGGGGGCCGCGCCGGTGCCGGTGCCCCCGCCCATACCGGCGGCGACGAACACCATGTGGGCGCCTTCGAGGAATTCGATGATCTCGGGCTGGCTCTCCTGCGCCGCGGCCTGCCCTACCTCAGGGCGCGCGCCCGCGCCCAAGCCTTCGGTGATGGATTGGCCGAGCTGGATGCGGTTCGGGGTGCGCGCACGCGTCAAGGCTTGCGCGTCGGTGTTGGCGACGACGAACTCGACGCCCTGAAGGCGCGCATCCATCATGTTGTTGACGGCGTTGCCGCCGGCGCCGCCGACCCCGAACACGACAATGCGCGGTTTCAGGTCGGTAATCGTGGGCGCGCTGTACTGACTCATCACCCCGCTCCAGAGGCAAACCGACTCGCACGATTCGCCGACACTCGCACCGCACCGTCCAGGACGGCGCTTAAGCTTTCGTTAAACCTTCGAAACGGACGCGGGCGGTTTTGCGGTGTTGACGCGATGGATTGCGGCGGCGCGGTGGAAAATTGCGGCGGTTTCGCTTGTGGAGGCGCCCTCACACTGACAAGCGCGCGCCATCGCGCGCTCGCAAATCGACTTTTGCGAAAAAGCTTTCGTTTGCCTCCGGAACGGAGGGCGGGGACGCGAAGACTCGCGCCGCAAAAAGGTTGCGCCGGTGTCTCGGCGCGTCATGACGCGAGCACTCGCGTCCCCGTAACCGATTGCGCCGGGCCGGCACGGGAAGGTGTTTCACTCCCCTGGACGGTCCCCGGCGGCGTGCGGGTCGCGCTGTTCACGCGGTCCCCGGTGCGCTCCCGCGGTTGGGCCATTGGCGGTCCCGCGGGCTTCCGCGCTTTCGCTGGTCTGAAAGCCCATCACGCTCGATCACATGCGCTTCCGGCTGGGTCGAACAGTGGCCAACCGCCCTCCTACGGAAGCGATGGGCTCATTATACGTATGCTCTACAACGGGGCGGATAGGATTTGTTGTACCACTTGATTTTGCTGGGCGGG
>Ga0247727_10009859_pt1 | contig 17102 bp, 14 predicted proteins | sample WisWelCaveWW1625_FD_202498 | JGI IMG/M metagenome (GOLD analysis project Ga0247727, IMG submission 202498) | Biofilm microbial communities from Wishing Well Cave, Virginia, United States - WW16-25 | ecosystem: Environmental > Aquatic > Deep subsurface > Groundwater > Cave microbial mat | place...
GGGATAATGCAGCACGAGCGGCACGATAATTTCATCCAGCGTTTGTTCGGCGCTTGACGTCCAGCGCTGAAAAATCAAGCCGGTTTCAAGCGCAGGCCGCTTGATGAACTGGGAGGTTTGATTCTGGCCATAAATCGCCGCGGCCGGGAGCAGCAAAAGTATGCAAAGGTAGCGCATAAAAAATCCGTTTAGGGCAATTTAATGTTAATGATGATTTCTCCCTTTGCGCCAAAAACGCTGCGGCCTTCGAGCAACGGCTGGCGCGGGTCTTTCGCGCTTACCGAAAGATTGCTGCGAAGCGGCGTGGCCGTGAAATTTCTATTGGCAAAACTAAAAGCCGGGTTGCTGTTCAGCGCCGATCTGATCAAAGTTAATTTGCGTTTTTGCGCAGCGGTCAAAGGCGAGTTTCGCGATAAGCCGCGACCGGCAATTCGCAACTCGCGCCGCTTTCGTTGCGTCAAGCCAACTTGTTCGAGTTTCGTTTTCGCATTATTGAATTTTGGATCGATATTGACCGCCTGTTGAAATTCTTTTTGCGCTTTTTCAAAATCGCCGCGGTCGCGCGCGTCGAGTCCGCGCGAATACGCGAGAAACGCCAACAGGTTTTCGGTGGGAATCGTCAGAATGGCTTTCTCTTCGGCCTCGGCCAGTTTGATGCCGAGTTCGTCAATGACTTTGAACACGAGATTTTTTTCCAAGCGAAAGAAGCGCGCCATTTCACCGGAAGTTTCACCGACCGGCTGCGAAGCTGCAGCGGCAATATCGGAGAGATTCGCGTCCAGACGAAATCGGCCGCCGGCAAGATCGAGAAAACTGCCCTGCAAAACTTTTTTCGCGCCGAGCAATTGGCCGACACGCGGCGCGGTTTGCTCGTCCACCAAACCGGCTTGACCGAGGCCCATTTCCTCCAGCAATGTCTGCATGCGGCTGCGCTCGATCACCGTCAGCGATTTCACCTGGCTGAGATCGGTGATCACCATATCGGCCAATCCTTTCGCGAGAGGATCGAAACCGGCATTGCCGCCGAGATTGCGAAAGTTCAACACGGCGATGGATTTCTCCGGCAGGCGGCGCGGATCAAGAGCGCTTTCATTTGCCAAAGCCTGGCGAGCGTCGAGACGCAGTTTCGCTTGAATGGCGAAATCGAGGCGCGCTTCGATTTGGCGGCGATATTCGAGATCGCCGGCCTCGGCATAACCGCGATAAAGCTTGATCGCCTCGTCAAGCCGCCCGGTTTTTTCGTACGCCATGCCGAGATAAAGACGCGCGAGGCCGTCCTGCCGCATGCGCGCCAACGCTTTTTCCAAAATCAACGCGGCGTTTTTGTGGCTTTGTGTTTCGAATAGCGCAATGCCGAGATCGCGCACGGCAACCGCGTTCGCCGGGTTTTCTTTTACGGCCAGACGCAGCTCGGCCAGCGCTTTCTCATATTCTTCTTTCTCCAGCGCCTCGCGGCCGCGATTGTAATGCGTTGGCGGCGGAGCGCAGGCGTTTAAAAAAACAGCGACCAGCATCCAGCATCCAGCAACTATTTTCATGGCTTTGCTTTCTCCAAAGCGTTCAACCGTTGTTTGGCGTAGGTGAAATTTGAATCATTCGCGATGGCTTCACGATATTTTTTCCTGGCATTGTCGAAATCGCCGCGATCTTCGAAAGTCACGGCTTGCGAAAATAACATCACCGCCGAAAATTTCACGCTTTTCAAATTATCCAGCTTGGCCATTTCGGCAGCGGATAATCGCAGCGCCAGCTCTTTCACGAGTTTTTTGTTAATTGATTTGACCATGTCGAAAAGCTGGCCTTCTTTGCCGGTCTCTTCGCCGGCTTTCAGAATGCGGCCGGTTTCCACTTCAACGATGCGGGTGTCGACGCGGATTTTGCCGTTGGGCAAATAAACGAAACTGCCGAGCAACAGATGCTGCGCGCCGGCCATTTTGCCGACTTGCTGCGCGGTTTGGTCGTCGATGAAGCCGGCTTGCGCGAGCTTCATTTCCTCGATGACGCGATGCAGATTCGCCCGCTCGACCAAACGCAGGGCTTGCAGTTGGCTCAATTCGCTGCTGAACATTTGCGCCAGGCCTTGACGCAACGGCTCCAACCGCTGGCGATCCGCGAGACTGTTGTTATCGAAATCCAAAACGCCGAGCGTGGGCTGGGCGACGAGATGGGATTGGAAGAAGAAAATCAGGATGAATGAAAATAAAACGGCAAAACAAGATGGTTTGGAGAATTTTTGAATCATGAGTTCCTTCCTAAGTTTAGACGCTAAATTGCTGCAATGCTCCTGTCAGAATTTTTTGAGCGCAGGCGGAGAATAATCCTATCTTCTAAAATTTAAACTAAAAATTTCAAATTTTCAATTTAAATTTAATTCCGCGCGATTGGCGATTTCATACGCTGCAATGCCAAACGCCACCGCCACATTGAGCGAGTCTTTCAGGCCGCGCATCGGCAACGAAATCGCGGCATCGCAGAGAGATAAGATTTCCGGCGCAATGCCGTTGTACTCATGTCCAACGACCAACGCCAAAGGGAAGTTGTATGCGGCACGGCGATAATCAATGCTCTTGTATGTATTTTCGAGCGCCACCAAACTATATCCTTCATGTTTTAATTTTTCAAGCGCGTCGCCGGTTTGCTTGAAATATTCCCATGCGACGGTTTCTTCGGCGCCGAGCGCGGCTTTGCGAATCTCGTGGCGCGGGGGCGAGCCGGTCATGCCGCAGAGATAAAGCTTGCCGGCGCCGGCCGCATCCGCCGTGCGGAAAATCGCGCCGACGTTGTGCAGGCTGCGGATATTGTCGAGCACGGCGACGAACGGAGGTCTCATTGTATTTAATCTATAAAAATTAACCCGCCAACGGAGTCTACAAATCAATTGCAACTTGAGTTCATGTTGCCGGAACGAAATCTTCCATCAATTGTTCGCCCGTTGATGTAATCGTCGCCGGCGCAGTGGCGAGCTGGCGATACAACTCCAACTGGCTCGCATAAGACGTCAAGCGGATCGTCATGCGAAAGATCATATAAACTTGCTGCAAAATAAAAAGCACGAAGACAACAAGCGCATTCGGCGCGGCGAGGCTGTCGGCAATTGGGTTGTAGATAGTCAACGCGATCGCGCCAACGATCAAGATTAACAACGCCAAGCCAAAAGTTTGGAGAAAATGGCCGAAGCTAAATTTTATGCCGTGGATAAGCGAAATCAGCATTTTCCGCTCGTCGGTCAACACCGCATGAATTCGCGCATAATCCAAAATCATCCCGCATAACAAAAAACTGATGGCGCGCAGCCCGACTTTGATCCAACCTTCCCAGTAGGTGATGTTTTGATATGGATCAGCGCCAAAGATTAGCCGCAGCAGGCCCGTTTCAATAAATTGCAGGCAAAAAAGAATGGCAAAGACGGGCAAGCTCCACAGGACTAAGCGGCAAAAACGCCCGAAATATTTTACGGCGTTCCCCCAAAAGAAGGCGGGCGAATATTTCTCGTTGCCGGCAAAAACTGCGAAAGCGCCGCCGGATAAAAATAACGTAAAAAGCCAATTGGCCAATGGCACAATCAGCATAAGCGCGGAAAACGCCGATACCACCTGGCTGTTCTGCTTGAAAAATTCCAACAGAAAATCCATATCCAGCGCGCCGCCGAGTTTTTCGCCCATCGTGCTATTGCCGATAAAACCCTTCATGATCCCGCGCAGCGGCCACATCATTAACAAGCCGAAAAAAAGATTCGCCAAATAAAACACCATGACGAAGCGCTTGCGGGCGCGTATTTGCGAGAGGCCGGATTTTAAGCTATTCAAAATCATGTGTTATTTCCTCCACCCACTACAATCAAATGATGCTGATAATCGCCGAGAATAAATTCGTGAACTCCGGCTGGTCGAGCAGAAATTGCATCCAGAACAACCAGCGCGCCGACAGCTTGTTGATCCCAAGAGTCGAGGCTTCTATTGCTTTGCTGTTATTAGTGAAATTGACATCGAGCGGAATTTTGTTGTCCGGATCGACCGTTGCCGAGACCAATTTTACCGGTTTGACGTAACGAAACTTTTTCCACAATTCTTTTCCATCCCAGCTCTCGCGCACTTTTTCGCCGTTGCCAAAAGTCGTCACGATTTCCACCGGAAATTTGAATGCGCCGAGACGGCGAATGCTGACCGTGTTTTCGTACATCTTCTGTTTGCTTTTGATGGAATCCCCATCATCCCTCTCGGCGCTTTTGCGATTTGTCATCGCCGAATTCGGTTGGGCGACGGAAAGCGTAAAATCATATCCCTCATCTTTTTTGATTTCTCGCGTCGAGACGCGCTCAACGCTGTAATCGAGCACGGCATTGGAAAACAGCGCCTGATCGAAAAACCAATTCAAATCCTGGCCGGCAACTTCGTTCGCAACATTGATAAAATCGCGCGTCTTGGGATGTTTGAAGCGCCAGCGCGCGACGTAAGCGCGCACGAGCTTCCCCATCGTTTCTTTGCCAAGATAATTATACAGCGTCGTCAATAGCATGCCGGGTTTTGAGTAGGAATTTACGCCATAACTGTTGCCGGAATAATAGCCCCACGCCGGGCGCACGGTTGGATCGAGATCAGCGCCGAAAAGATACCGAAGCCGTTGCAGTTGGCCAGTGTTAATTCTGATGCCGAGAAAATCGATCATATCGCCGATTGGGCCGTACTTGTCATTCATGATTTGCATTTCGGTATAGGTGTTGATGCCTTCATCCATCCAGCTCTCTTCAAATTCATTCGAAGCCAAAAGATGATACCAAAAATTATGGCCGAACTCGTGGATGATGGCATTTTCGACGAAACGCAGGCCCGCCGGCATGCCATAAAATGTTCCGGCGGTGATCAACGTCGGATATTCCATGCCGCCGGCGTCGAAGGCCCCGCGCCGCGGATCGACGACAGTCAAATTTGGAAACGGATAATCGCCGTACCAATTTTGAAAATATTCCACCGCGGTTTTCGCCGCTTCGAGATGGCGCGGGCCTTGATCGGCGTGATCGGGCTGCATCAACACGCGAATATCGACGTCTTGCGTTTTGCCGGTAAATTCGACAAATTCCGGGCTCGTCGTCCACGCGAAATCATGCACGTCTTCGGCGTGATAAAAATGCGTCACGGTGCCGTCAGTATTCTTTTTTCTTTCCACGAGCAAGCCAGTAGCACCGACGGTGTTTCTCTCCGGCACGGTCATGCGAACGTTGTAGACGCCATAGTCGGCAAAAAATTCAGCGTTGGAATGAAATTGATGACAATTCCATTCGCCGTCGATATAAACGCCGATTTTGGGAAACCACTGGCCGACGAAAAAAAATTCATCTTTCGCGCCGGTGCGCGCAAACGGCGGCTGCGGCAATTTGGCGGTGAAATCAATATGAACGACAATCATATCGTTCGGCAAAAGCGACTTGAGCAGCGGCAGGCGAAACACCGTTTTATCTTCGGCGTTGTCGTCGTCGGGATGAATAAACTCCATTTTCTCGGTTAGCTCTTCGCCGGAACCCAATTTGATTCTATTCACTTCGACGAATCCCCAACCCTCTTTGTCGATGCGGTTGCCGCGATGCGCGCCGCGAGATTCTTTCATGAACGTCGAACGGTTATTCCGAAACGCATTGAGGTATAAATGAAATTGCAGTTCGGTAATGACATCGCCGGATTTGTTAAACCATTTTAACGTCTCGTTACCGTGCAGCAATCTTTTGTCGGCGTCAAGCCGCACGTCAATATCGTAATTGGCAATGCGCGGACTAAGCGGGTTGGAAAAAATGATCGACTGCGCCGAAAGACTGGAACAAAAGATCACAAACACGCCATAATGCCTCAATCTGGCCAAAGAGAAGCGGTTGCGCATATCTGCCTCGTTAAAAGTTGAAACTATTAATAGCAAAAATTTTTCTAACCCATGATGTGGATATATAGAGAAAATTTTTGCGTCAAGCAAGCCTTATTTTAACAATCCGCAACCGCTAATTTTTGCAGGTAATTAAATTTAAGTTTTATCGAGTTTTTACTATTTGCTCGTCTGTACGGGCATGGTACTGCAAATTAACGCGTCTCTGGTGCATTGATGATTGCAACTTCGACTGAGACTTGCAGGCCCCTCTGTGTTGACATGGACGGCACCCTCATCGCAACGGACGCGCTTTGGGAGTCTCTGCTTATTCTCATCAAGACAAAACCGCTCAGTGTTTTGTCGCTGCCCTTTTGGTTATTGAAAGGCAAAGCTTATTTCAAGCGCCAGATCGCGCAACGGGTGCGCTTGAATCCCGCCAGCCTGCCTTATCGCGAAAATGTTCTTTCATTCTTGAAGAAAGAACATGAAACAGAAAGAGAGATTGTTTTAGCCACGGCTTCGGATCGAATCGTCGCGGAAAGCGTCGCCGCTCATCTCGACATTTTTTCCGAAGTCATTGCCAGCGACGGCAAAACCAATCTTTCCGGCGCGCGAAAACTCGAAGCCCTGAAAAAGTATGCCAACGAGAATGGCTTCGATTATATCGGCAATGCGAGCGTCGATTTGTCGCTGTGGCAAGCCTCGCAAAGGGCTTATCTCGTCGAGCCGTCGTCGCGTTTGCTCAAACAGACGCGCCGCGTCGCAATGATCGGCGGCGTGTTTTCCGAAAAGAAAAATCGTTTCTACTGTTTCATCAAAGCGCTGCGGGTTTATCAATGGGTCAAAAATATTTTGCTTTTCGTGCCCTTGCTGATGGCGCACCAAGTGGTGGCGATCGACCGCAATCTGCAGGCCGTGTACGCGTTTATCGCGTTCAGCCTGTGCGCCTCGTGCGTCTACATCGTGAACGACCTGTTCGATCTCGAGGCGGATCGTTTGCATCCGCATAAACGTTATCGTCCCTTCGCCGCCGGAACCCTGCCGATCAAAGCCGGCGTATTCACCGCACCCCTGCTGCTGATCGGCGGTTTCGTCGTTGCCGCGATATTTTTGCCGCCGCAATTTTCCATTTTGCTGGGGCTGTATTTTATTTCAACCACGGCCTATTCCTTTCATCTCAAGCGCGTGCTCATTTTTGATGTTCTCGTGTTGGCCGGTTTGTACACGCTGCGCATCTTTGCCGGCGGCATCGCGACGGGCGTTCCGATCTCGCCCTGGCTGCTGGCGTTTTCGATGTTTTTCTTTCTCAATCTTGCTTTTGTCAAACGTTTTTCCGAGCTTCATCTCATGCAGGAGCGCAATCAAACCAAAAGCAAGGGACGCGGCTACGTGGTGGGCGATATCGAATTGTTTCGCAGCATCGGGCCGGCGAGCGGCTATCTTTCCGTTGTGGTGCTCTGCTTTTACATCAACAGCAAAGAAGTCGTGATGCTTTACAAACATCCCGAACTCTTGCTGCTGCTTGGCCCCTTCCTCCTGTACTGGATTACGCGCATGTGGTTGTGGGCGCAACGCGGCAAGATGACCGATGATCCGATTGTCTTCACCGCCAAAGATCCGGCCAGTTATGTGATCGGCGTCATCGTCGCCGTGATTATGATCATCGCGTGGCTTTAGGAAATACCGATGGCTCGTTTTACGCTTGCAAACCTCATTCTTGTTTTCACCCTGCTCGCGGCCGCGGCGCTGCGTATTTCCGGCATTGCCGCCAAAAAAACATTCAGCAAAGATGAAGGATTTTCCTATGTCTGCGCCACGGGACATGCCGCCGAATACGTTCATGCCGCCGACGGCCACTATCCGTTCGGGGAATGGGCTCCGGCTGCCGAGTGGAAAAAATTTTTGCAAATCGATCAGCGTTTTTGTTTCAAAAAAATCGGCCGCGACCTCGCCGACACCGATATTCACCCGCCTTTATATTTTTGGCTTTTGCATATTTGGTCTTTGATTTTTGGAATTCACTTGTGGACCGGACCTTCACTGAATGTTGTTATAAATTTATTGGCTATCCTGGCGCTTTATTTTTTGGCGCGCGAAGTTTTGAAAAATCCTCTCGAAGCGGCGATGGTGGCCTGCGCCTGGGCGCTCAGTCCGGCGGTTTTTCAAATCTCATTCGAAGCGCGGCAATACGATCTCTTGGCGCTGCTGACCATTCTTTTGGTTTGGCGAGTCTTTAAATATTCGGATTTAACAACATCGTCTCGAACTATTGATTTCTTTCTTGTCACGGCGCTCGCTGCGGCCGGCGCGCTGACGTATTATTACTTTGCGTTAGTCGTTGCCGGCTGCGGCCTTCTCGTTATCGCCAAGCTCGCGAGCAAAGACAACAAACGCTTGCTGCGCGTGATCGGCGCGATGATCGCCGGATACATCATCTTCTTTCTATTGCATCCATATTTCTATCGCTCGTTCACCAACGAAAGCCTGATGCGCGGCAGTTTCAGCCACGAAAATTTGATGACCCGCGTTGGGAATATCATCGAGAGTTTCAGATTTTTTCTCGTCAATCCACTGGCTTTTAAACCCTTCGGCTACATTTTGTTTGCCGCTTTCGTCGTTTGGATTGTCTATGCTTTTCACAAACAAGGCCTGAATTTTTTTCACGACCTTCGCGTCCGCGATTTTTCCGGTTGCCAAATTCTATTTTTCTTTTTTTGGATTATTGGAATTCAGATTGTCTTGTATTTGACGTATGTCAGTCCTGCGCACGCCATGAATCCGAAATATTTGAGCATGGCGTGGCCATTTTTCGCCTTTCTGCCGATTTTTAGTTTGCGCTTGTTCAAGAGCAATCTGGTCCCGTGCGTGATCTTTTTATGCTGCGGCATCGCGTTGTCGAGTTTTCACGGGTTGCGCGGGTTCAATGATTTTGAAAACAAAAAATCGGATCCGGGTGCCGCTTTGGCCGCCGCGCGCGCCATCGTGGTTGACAATATCTCGATGGGCTATCTGCCGCGCGTGCTGTGGAAAATTGAGAATGAACAAGCCGTATTTGCCATGCACCCCGCCGACATCATCAAACGCAATCAGGCGTGGTTGAATCGTCTCGACTCGACTGCTGTCGTGATTCACTTCGACGATCCTAATTCACGACGCGATGGCCTGCAAGATGGAAAAGAAAAGTTGCGTGAAATCATTGCCGGCGTTTTCGAGAGCGAGTGGATTGCTGGCGGCGCTTGGTCGCTTGGCGACGTGATTAAAATCCGGAAAAAATTATAACATTGTGCTATGCAAATAAGGGGAATTGTTGATATATTCATTAATCTTAACGCGGAGTTGGGGGGAACTTACGCTTGAGTTTTTAGGAATCTGTTATGAAAACCGCATGGTTGCCGCATATCGGCTTGGCTGTCGCGTGCTGGCTCTCTGCTTGCCAAAAAGAAAAAATCGCTCACCCATCTCAAAATTTCGCGCCTTTTGTCGACGAAGAAAGCAACGTTATTGGCCGCGGCTTGACCGCCTTGCCAACGGAGCGCGGCATTTTTCTGAGCTGGCGGCAATTGCCGGAGGATTCGACCGGCGCGATTTACGCCATTTATCGGCGCGCGCTGGATGCAAGCAACAGCGCGCCGCAAATGATCAAACAGACGACACTGACGAATTTTATCGATGACAGCGTCAAAATCGGAAACCGCTATGCCTACACGGTGAACGCATCGAATGAAAAAGAAACGAATCATCGCACGGAAGTGCAAATTGCAGCCGCTATGAATGTCAATGCGCGACCAAACATTGGCGCTCTCGTTTTCAATATCGGCCGGCCGTATCTCGACGCGCAGCTCGTCACCGGCGATTTGAACGGCGACGGCGAGCGCGAAGTCGTCATCAAACACACCAATAATTGGGACGTCGATCCCTCGCCCAAAGCGTGGCAAAAATCCCAAGACACTTACAAAGTGACGGCCTTTCTCGCGAACGGCAAGACTCTGTGGACGATTGATTTGGGCTGGGGCATCGAGGCCGGCGTGTTTTATTCGCCGATGGTGATTTGGGATATTGACGCCGATGGCCGCGCCGAAGTCTTGATCAAGACCAACAAATCCGGCGATCTGAAAGATTACAACAGCGACCGTTTGTCGGTGCTCGACGGCGAAACCGGCGTCGCTAAACATGAAGCGACGTGGCCGAACGCCGACGGTCTTGGCGGTGATTACAATAGCGACAGCCGCAATTACATCGCCATCGCGCATCTTGACGGGAAGAATCCATACATCGTCGTCGCGCGCGGTTTGTATGAGAATCAGCGACTCTTTTGCTATGACAACAAACTGCAAAAAGTTTGGGAGCGCGTCATCGCTGACGGCACACACGGCTCGCACAGCCTCACGATTGCCGACGTCAACGACGACGGCAAAGAAGAAATTATGTGGGGCGAGCATTGCATCACCGAGGGCGGCAAAGATTTGTGGACGATCAAAGATCGCATGCCGTACTCCGGCCATCCCGATATTGTTTATGTCGCCGAGGTGCTCCCCTCCAATCCCGGCAAGGAAGTTTATTTTTGCCGCGAAGGTTGGTACGGGCAACGGCATCGAAAAATCGGCATGATGTTGGCGAACAATCAAGGCGAGATTATTTGGGCGCATTGGTATTATCGCCACGTCGACGGCGGCTGGGTTTCCAAGATCATTCCAAATTCGGAAGGCATGCAATGTTATGCGTATGACATCGGCGGGAAAAAGATCGGCGAGGCCGGCGTGAAAATCGACACGATCTTTCAATATGTTTTTCATCCGGACGGAAAAATTTTTTCCCGGCCGAGCATGCACGGCAGTTTTCCGGTGGATTGGGACGGCGACGGCGTGCGGGAAATTTGCGTGCGCAACGGCAAGGTGAGCCGCTTTGACGGGCCGGTCATCGCGAAGGTTGATTCGAATACGATCTTTGGCGCCGACTTGTTCGGCGATCATCGCGAAGAAATCGTCGCCGCGCCGGCGCAGGATGGCAAGGTTTACATTTTTTTCAATACCGCGCCGTTTGAAACGCCGCCTCGTGTCACCCCGTTGGCCGATCGCCAGTATCGCAATGACGTTTCGCGCACGGCCATGCAGCATAATTTGATTCCATTTGAAAGCGGCATTCTCATTTCGCAATTGACAAGGGCCTCGACGAAGGATACTGTAAAACTTGCGAATGCCTTCAGGCCATAAAGAAGATTTTTTTGAACACGGATGACGCGGATGACACGGATTATCGCGGATTCTTATCCGTGAAAATCCGCGTCATCCGTGTTCAAAGCTTTTAATGTGGAAATTCCCAATGATCGATTCATCACCTCTTGCTGAACTAAAATCTCGACGCCTCAAAACGGCCGATTTCAAATACCTGCCGTTGATTTTATTGCTCAGTTTCGGTTTGAACATTTGGGGCAATCGCTGGGGCGCGCCCAACTATTGGCATCCGGACGAAATCGCGCAGCGCGCTTACAACATGTTTGCCGACCGCGAGCCGAATCCGCATCACTTCGCTTATGGCGGCCTGCACTATTACTCCATCTGGATCGGCGCGATTCTGCCGGTCAAAGCCTACGAGAGAATCGTCGATCCGCCGCCGGCCGGAGTTGCCTCTCCCGAGTGGATCGTGCGCGAGCAAGCCCGCGTTATTCAAATGTCGCGCACGCTCTCCGGCATGATGTCCGCGCTCGTCGTTGGGTTGACATTTATCATGGGAACGACGCTCTTCAACAAACGCGCCGGTTATATTGCCGCGCTGCTTCTCGCCGTGTCGATGTCGTTCGTCACCATCGCGCATTTTTCCACCGTCGATGCGCCGTCGAATTTTTGGTATTGGCTCTCTTGTGCGTTTGCTTTGTTTATCTGGAAACGCGGCACGTGGCACTGGTATTTTTGGGCCGCTCTCACTGCCGGTCTGGCTATCGGCATAAAAACCGACCGTCTGCTGCTTTTATTTCCACTCCTGGTTTCCCATTTCATGCGGCGCGAGGGTTGGCAATGGCGCAAGCTGCTGTGGTTCGTGATTCTCATTCCGATTGGCTTCGTCGTCGCCAATCCGGCGCTGCTCATGTCGCCCTTTGAATTTCTCGACGGCTACACGCGCGATTTGTTTTTCAACAAAGCCCGCGGCGTGCCCGGCCAGACGTCGTATTTCACCATACTCGAACACGCCAAAACCGGCTTGGGCTGGCCGCTGTTCATTGTCGCGCTGAGCGGAGTCGCGTTCGCTCTGTATCATCTGATTCGCCGTCAAAATACCGCCGCCATAATTTGGTTACTCGTTACCTTTACGCCTTACTACATTATTTTTGGTTTCGCCTCGGAAATTGCCTTGTGGTATCTCCCATTATTCTTTCCCGGCTTGATGCTTTGCGCCGGCTACGCCGCTGTCGCGCTAATGGATTCTATTCCGTCAAAGCAAGCCGTTGCCATCAAAGCAGCCGTCGCCGTGATTTTTGTGTATTCGTTTTTGAATAGCCTCGCCATCGCCTTGCAATTCTCCAATGATTCGCGCTATTTGGCGAAGGAATGGATCGAGCAAAACGTCCCGGCGAATGCGACCATCGAGATGCTGCTGCGCGGGCCGGCGATCTCGCGCGAAAAGTACGAGATTGTCAACTCGCCGATTGACAAAGAGTTTTACGAGTTTGCCATGCACTGGCACAACAACTTGAACAACGACCAAACCTACCAGAAAATTCGGCAGGCCATTCTCAATCTCGAAAGATGGGTCGAGCATCGTTACGGCATTCCAGGCCGCGACGAGCCGTACACGGCCTGGTTCGACAACATTCCAACGGCATACGAGAAATCAGAAGACAAATCACCGCACGCCAACGGCGCGGAACAGAAACAGCCGGATTACATCGTCATCGTCGAGTATTTGCAGCCCAAAAGCCTGGCCACACTCCAAGCTCCGGACTCCGGCTACCGCCTCGCCACGCAATTTCACTACGCCGCGCCTTTCGGCCTGCAGCCGGTTTTTGATTTTGTCAATTCGCCGGTGTATGTGTTTGCGAGGGAATGATTGTGATTGTTCAAATGCGTCAATAACATTCTGAAAAACGACACGAATTGTTTCAATATCGCCAAGAGTCAAGTTGCTGTCGAAAACAGTCGCGGCAAAAATGATTTGCAAATTCCCCTTGACATTCGTATTTTGAGGGTAATCAAAGAGACGGCGATGGCTAAAACACAGAACAAGCAAAAACTTGAATTAGAATATGAAGGCGAATCGGGCGACGTTCGGAGTGACGCTTTTCACGGGACAACGCTACAGAACGCCTTGAAGATTAGAGAGCAAGGATTTTTGCCTCGGCTGGGCATTGCGGGAGTTGGATGTTATTTTGATTTGGGAAGTGATTCGTCTGCGAGAGCTTTTGCGTTGGAACGAGCAGATGGCGATTTAGAGCAAGCGGTTGTGATTCGGGCTGAACTGCATTTAGGAAAAACCCTGGATATTTCGTTCAGACGAAATCCGGAGATAAAGGGCCGGTTCCAAGAATTTCAAGCAGCGTTGAAACATCAATTGAGTGTGCCTCATGAATTAACATTCAACGATGAGAAGGAAAAATTTTTGCAAGAATACTACCTGAATGTCGCTGCCGTTTTGTATTTTAATGAGCGGTCTGGCATCTGGTATGTCGCCGTACGCGATCCCAAGCGTATCCGCATTGTCTCCATAACGACACTTGCTGGAAAGGAGATATAATGTATCCTATTAACGAAAAGCGCCCCTGCGATCAGTGCATATTCATGGCCGATACATTTCACCCGGATATGTGCTTACATCCTGCCCGACGTGATCCCGGCGCTCTCGGCGATGCGTTGGATAACGCCCTGTGTTGGAACGCCAAGTGCCCGGTGCAACATGTCGGGCGCCCCGCCTTTCATGCGCTAATGGATTTGAACTTGCCTGTCGAGGAATGGGAGGCCGCCGGCGAGTATCTGCGGGCGCGAATTGCCAAGCATCTGCAACGGCATGGCAGCATCACAGCGGAAGCGATTGAGAACTATGCCGCAAGCTATGAGAAAGCGCTTGAGGTGGTGGCGTAATCTGTGTCTCATCGAAAAATTGTAGCAAATAGGACTTAATCACCCTCCAAGCTCCGAACTCCGGCTACCGCCTCGCCACGCAGTTCCACTACACCGCGCCCTTCGGCCTGAAGCCGGCTTTCGATTTTGTCACTATTTGGAAGTTCTTTCGAGCGGCAATACATCAATGATATCAGATAGCCCCGTCTTTAGCTTGTTGATGAGTTTGGCATCGCTATGTTTTCCTTGAAGTTTTTCATTGTACTCGCGGAGCAAATCTCGAAGCGATATCAATTCTGCGCCAAGATCGCGGACCGGAGTAATTTCTTTTGCCATCGTTACCAGTGCAATTAAATTCTCATCCAGCCAATGAGTTTTAACAATTTTTTTGTCTTTAACGGCCTGCAACATAACCTGAAGCTGCGGCCTTAAATTATGAAGAAGGTTTTCTTTGTTCTTTTTAATTTCACTATTGCGGGTTTGGATATTGGCGACGACGTTGCCGACATAACCGAGCAAAGCGCCAAGCAGGAGGCTGATCCAATCAAATGAACCCTTCGACTCTTTACTGGCGCGAGAAGGCGAAATGATTTGAATCTGTTCAAGTTGCTTGATGACCGTTATCGATTTGGAGCCTGCGATGGAATTAACCCTTTTTATAACAGCTTTTGCGATGAGGTTAGAGGTGCTCAAATTTTTAGCATGCAAGTAAAAATCGCAAAATTCGCTGTTTGCCGGCGCAATAGATAATGGACAGTTAGTCTGCTTGATTATCGAAAACTCAAGGCTCACAAACGTCAAATCCAAAACTTGCAAGGTGTCCGCAGAGAGGTTGGCAATTTCAACGATGACGAGCAACGAATCCCCTTCCTGCAATGCGGTTTTATCCGAATAAAGATTGATCTTCACCAATTCATTTGCTTGTCCCGGAGTCGGCTTAAAATCGGGGTAATTTAAAAACAAAGGCCGGCCTTGGCGATAAAAGAACAAAAATAGACATGCTGCCAAGACTAAAAAATAATTTTTCATTTTAATGCGGCTCTGAAGAAGGAACGAATCGAAATATTATAAATTATGCTCTCCACAATCGAATAGCGACGACGGCAAAAAATATCAACAAAGCAACGAAAAGCAGACTTTGTATCACGCCGGAAGATGACGGCTCTTTGACGGCTTGCGCGACCAAAGAAAAACCCTGGAATAATGTTAAAACCCCGCCGCCGATTGCCGCCCACTTGCCGATATTGATTCGGCGCTTGTTTTCAAAATACTTTTCCACCTTGTGGAGCAAAATATCTTTTCGAATGGGTTTTTCCATTACATCGACCGGATTGAGTTTTACGGCCAGTCCAATCAGATCCTGAACGGCGGTTATGAAAAGAATTTTAACGCCTGGGTGGTTTTGGCGAATTTGTCCTGCCAATTCCAAACCATCCATCTCCGGCATTCTGATATCGGTGATCACCAAATCAATGTCGTGCTTCTGAAGAATTTCCAATGCTTGGCGGCCACTCGCTGCGGTGAAAAACTCATATTCGCCTGCATATCCGAAAATCTCTTCGAGGTCATCTAATATGTTCGGTTCATCATCGACAAATAACAGCCTGGACTTTTTCATAATTGTTCCCTTAAGAAGGAATTCGAATTGTAAAAGCCGCCCCTTTTCCTAATTCCGACTCCACAGTGATTGATCCCTTTAATCCACTGATAATAAGATGGTTCAAGTATAAACCTATGCCTAAACCATCAGTCTTGGTGGTGAAGTAGGGAGTAAATAATTTTTTAAGATTCTCGTTGGAAATCCCAATGCCATCGTCTACGATTTGAATACATATCTCCTTTTCGTCCTGCCAGGTATTGATTCGTATGTTGCCACGTTCCGGAATGGCGTCGGCGGCGTTATCCAGGATATTGACCAGAACTTGACTCAATTTATTGGGCGAAGTTTTAATCGACTTTAAGCTTTGATCATAATTTTTAGTCACCACGGCTTTATGCTTCACTTTATTCCAAACAATTTCCAAAGACTCTTCGAGCAGTTGATTGACATTCACGAGATCCATTTCACCCTTATCAATGGCGGCATATCGTTTCAAGCTCAAAACAATGGTTTTGACCCGTTCCGCCATTTCCAATGGAAGTTGAATACTCTTCTCCAGGCGATCAATGATGAAATCGGCCCGCAGACGTTTTGTTTTGTCCAGGAGCAAGCGATTGTCATCTTTGAATTCGACCAAAAATTGCTTAAAGTCAAGCACGTAGTCTTGCAGCATCTTGAGCTTCGTAATAATGGTGTTGAGGGGATTATTGATTTCGTGAGCGATGCCGGCGGTCAACGTCCCAAGCTCCGCCAGTTTTTCGCTTTGGATAAGTCGATTTTGTATCAGTTGCCTTTCCTGCTCGTGAATTCGCACAAAGATCTTGATAACGGATAAATACCTTTGCAACACATAACTATCAAATATATAGCCTTCGGCGACTTCATCTTTTGACGTTTCCAGTTGTTTACAAATAATCAGAATTTTGCCGGCATGATTAATGGCAAATGGGATGGCGGCAATCGCATTCACCCATAGCATATTATCCTTTAATTGCTCTTCTTTTTGTATCGAAGCGGCTTTATTTTCCTGAAAAGCGAATTTCAGCAACGGCACAAAACCTTCATATTGCGGGTCGACGATGAAAGGGCTCTTTTTTAATTCAGTCATTTTGTGAAAACTCACCCCGTCTTCGCTTTCATAAATGTAAAGAGAGTTGAAGTCAAAGAGAAAACCAAGAACGACGCACAACATGTCAAGATCCGAAGGGCCTTTGCCGGCGGCCGTTCTTAATGCTTCGGCGTTCTTCTCAATAAATTTTGCAAAGCTTTTGTCGAGCGTTTCTGTCATTTCAGCTCCGTTTTGCCGTTTCTTACCAGCGCCAATATTTTGTCGGTCACTTTATCAAACGGCGCCGGTTTTTGAAAGACTTCTTTCACTTCCAGTTGTCGTATATCCTCTGAAAGCTGTTGATCGGTGACTGCGGTTAAGACGACCACCGGAACATTTGACGCCGTTTTTAGATTGGGAATTTCATCGTGCCTGATTCTGTAGAGTAAAATAGCGCCCGCTTTACGAGGCTCGACGTCCTTGCCAATAGTCTTGCCGGGAGGAAGCATAATATCCAACACTAACAAATCATACTTATTCTTTTGCAGCCGATCAA
>Ga0247727_10009860_pt1 | contig 17100 bp, 12 predicted proteins | sample WisWelCaveWW1625_FD_202498 | JGI IMG/M metagenome (GOLD analysis project Ga0247727, IMG submission 202498) | Biofilm microbial communities from Wishing Well Cave, Virginia, United States - WW16-25 | ecosystem: Environmental > Aquatic > Deep subsurface > Groundwater > Cave microbial mat | place...
GGCTTGATCCGGCGGGTCGTGATCCAGACGACGTACTGCTCGCGCTCCATGGGAGTTCTCCTCTCGTCCGTGAGACGGAGGACCGTACGCGACACCTGAGGTCGACGCCACTGGTTTCCGGCGAACCGATGCGCACCTGCGGGCGAACAACGCGCAGCCGGCGAGGAAATCCACGGAAGAACAGAAGGAGGAGGCAAGGTGCGAGCAAGACGCGTACGAAAGCTCATTCGCATCGAGGTACTGGGGCTGCTTGCCGTCGCGGCGGTTGCGACGGTGGCGGCGATCCCCGCAGTGAGCGCGGATCACCTCGATGCCCCGTCCACGAAGAAGGATGGCCGAACCGACATCAACGACGTCTACGTGTTCCACCCGGGGGTGTCGCAGAACCTGAACCGGACTGTGCTCGCCATAACGGTGAATCCGGCCGCAGGCGTAATCAGTGGCACGGCGTTCCGACCGGGTGCTCGCTACGAGCTCCTGATCGATACGAACGGCAACGCCCGGCCGGACATCACGATCCGCACGCAGTTCTCGGCGGTCGAGAACGGCCAGCAGGACTACACCGTCCGTCGGATCAAGGGGGATGACAGCAAGGTCATCGCCCGCGGAGAGACCAACGAGGTCGAGTCAGAAGACGGCGTGAAAGCGTTCGCGGGGCTCCGCGACGATCCGTTCTTCTTCGACCTGGCCGCTTTCAACGCTGGAGCAGCCTTCTGCCCGGGAGGCGTGGGCACAGACTTCTTCCTGGGCCTGAACACGTCAGTTATCGCGGTCGAGGTGCCGACCAGCATGATCGGCTCGGGCCCCGTCGGCGTGTGGGGACGGACGGTCGTCAGCGGGGATCAGATCGAGCGGATGGGTCGCCCGGCGATCCTCACGGTGTTCATTCCGCCGAACCCCTTCGAGGCCGGCTCCACGGCTGAAGGCAACCTCGAGGACCAGTTCAACCGGACGACGCCGAACAGGGATCAGGCGCGGTGGCGTAACGAGGTCGTGAACTCGCTGACGCTTCTGTACAGCCTGAACGACGGGACAGATGATCCCAGCGATGACGCGGGCAAGATCCAGGGCCTGGCGAACGTCCTGCTGCCGGACATCCTCACGGTCGACCTGTCGATGGCGACGGGCTTCCTGAACGGTCGCGGCCTCGCCGACGACGTGATCGACGCAGAGCTCGGGCTCATCACCGAGGGGCTCATCACGACGGACTGCGTCAACAACGACTCGACGTTCCTGAGCGGCTTCCCCTATCTGGGAGAGCCGAACTAGAACCTGCGGTCAGTCGGAATGCCGAGGTGGCCTTGTGCCACCTCGGCATTCCGGCCCAGCGACAGCGTTATGGCCAAGTTCAAACTCCTCTCGCTCTTCGCAGCCGTCGCCTTAGGGTTCGTCGGCCTCGCGTATGGCTTCGCCTACCTCGTCGCCTCGAGCCGAGCAGCAGCCGTCGCTGAGCCGCGACCTCTCGCTGCGACGAACCACTCGGCGGCACTCGCCCGCACCGATACGCCCGCAGCCGCGGCGCAGATCGCATTCTGGTCGAAGCGCGTCGCCGGAGACGCAGGTGCCTACATCGACCTGACCTACCTCGCCCAGGCGTACGCGCGGAAGGCGCGCGAGACGAGCGATGTGGGCTACTACGTGCGGGCGGAGGCGGCGCTTCGTCGCGCGCTTCGCGTGAATCCGCGCTACGTGCAGGCAAAGGCGTCCCTCTCCACCGTGCTCTTCTCGCTCCATGAGTTCGACAAAGCACTGGCCACCGCACGGCCGATCGTCGATGACCCTCGCGGCGTGCAGGCGCTCGCCACTCTCGGTGATGCGAATCTAGCCCTCGGGCAGTACGCGAGGGCGCAGGCTGCCTATGACCGGCTCGTCGCCTGGGCCGCCACTCCGGCGGGGTTCAGCCGCCTTGCGCTTCTGGCCGATCTTCGCGGCCGCACGGACGAGGCGCTCATGCTCATGGACCGCGCCGCCAAGCTCGCTCAGGAGTCGGGCGAGTATGGCGAGAGCCTTGCCTGGTACGCGTACCAGATCGGCGAGCTCTCGTTCAAAGCCGCACGGATCGATCTGGCCGAGTCGCATTACCGCGCCGCTCTCAGGCTCTTTCCCGAGTATCCGCTCGCCCTCGGCGGGCTCGCCAGGGCGAGAGCCGCCCAGGGCGATTACCAGGCCGCGATCCGCCTCTATCGGCGTGCGACCGAGATCGTCCCACAGCCTGATCTCGTTGCAGCTCTCGGTGATGTGTACGCGGCGACAGGGAGGACTAGCGAGGCTCGCGAGCAGTATGGGACGGTCGAGCTCATCGGGAAGCTCGCACGAGTCAACCGCCAGGTCTACAACCGCCAGCTCGCCACCTTCTACGCCGACCACGATCTCCGGCTGGGCGAGGCTCTCCGCCTCGCGCTCGGAGAGCTCCGGGTGCGAAAGGATGTCTACGGGTTCGACGCTGCCGCCTGGGCTCTCCACAAGAACGGCATGCACGTCCGAGCGCGACAGCTGGTCGAGCGTGCGCTCTCGGTGGGCACGCGAGACCCCAGGCTCTACTACCACGCTGGCATGATCGCCAAGGCGCAAGGGCGAACAGCCGAAGCGCGCAGTCTTCTGTCCGACGCGCTGCGCATGAATCCGCATTTCGACGTTCTCCAGGCACCTCTCGCCCGGGCTGCTCTGGACGAGCTCGCGTGACCCGGAGTCGGGCCTGAGATGGGCAGTAGACGGATCGTGCTGACGGGCTGCGCGATCGCGATCGCGCTCGCCCTCGGAGGACTCGTCGGCGGCGTCCTCGCCGAGTCTCGCTCAGCCGCGTCACCCTCAGTCGTACCGGGAGCGCTCGCCCAGCGGGCGCTCTCCGGGACGGCGGGCGGTGTCTCAGCCTCGACGATAGGCGGACTCGAGGAGCAGGTTCGCGCCCGTCCGAAAGATGCGTCGCTCCTCACGCAGCTCGGGTTCGCGTACCAGCTGCGGTGGCGCGAGACTGCGGATCCGTCGTTCCTGCCTCGTTCGGAGACTGCGCTGCGTAGAGCGCTACGCGCTCGGCCGCGTGAGCCGTACGCCGTTCTCGGTCTCGGCTCGCTGGCGCTTATCCAGCACGAGTTTCGCGAGGCACTCGCGTACGGACGCCGTGCGCGCGGCCTCCTGCAGGGATCGGCTCGACCGTACGGAGTGATCGGGGACGCGCTCGTCGAGCTGGGCCGATACGAAGAGGCGTTCGCCGCCTTCCAGCGGATGGTCTCGCTCCGGCCGAGCCTCGCGTCATATGGGCGAGTCGCGTACGCGCGGGAGCTGACGGGAGACCGGGAGGGTGCGATCTCGGCCATGCGGCTTGCACTCGACGCAGCTGCCGGCCAGCCCGAGCCGACCGCGTGGTCGCTCGTCGAGCTCGCCAAGCTCGAGTTGAGCCTCGGGCGCATTGCTTCGGCCGGACGGTACGCGCGCGCGGCGCTCAGGGTCTTTCCCGGGTATCCGACCGCCCGGATCGAGCTCGCTCGGATCGAGGTCGCACGGGGCCGGATCGATCGCGCCGTCGCAGAGGCGATGCGTGCCGCCGAGGCCGTTCCGACAGCACAAGCGGTCTCACTTCTCGCCGACGTGCTCGATCGCGTCGGGAAGCGCGACGAAGCGCGTCGTCAGCGCGCGACGGTCGCGGTGATCGACCGACTCCTCCGAGCCAGCGGCGTGCAGGTCGATCTCGAGTCCGCCGTCGATCGCGCCGACAACCGCATTCGTCCTCTCGAGACGATCGCGCTCGCACGACGGGCGCGCGCCGACCGGCCGTCGATCTACGGAGACGACGCCCTGGCGTGGGCACTCGCCCGGGGAGGACGATGTCGAGAGGCGCTCCCGATCGCGAAGCGTGCGCTTCGACTCGGTACGCAGGACGCTCTCCTCTACTTCCACCTCGGGTACGCCGAGGGTTGCGCGGGCAATCGAACGGCGATGCGGGACTGGTACCGGCAGGCGCTCGAGCTGAGCCCCGAGTTCTCGGTGCGCTGGGCTCCGGTGGCGCGTGCCGCGCTTCGTACCGGCTAGAAGGCGACCGCATCAGGGCGCCCGGCTACTGTGCGCCCGTGCTCCCGAGTCAGCGCATGACCATCATCATGGCGGCGATCACGCTCTTCGTCGGTGGGTTAGCGCTTGCCTCTTGCGGGGGTGACGGCGACGGCGAGGCGACGGTGACGACTCAGCCGGAGACCACGACGACCGAGACGACCGAGACGACCACGACGACGACCGAGCCGGAGGTGGAGAAGCCGACCGTCGTGCGCATCGTGGTCGTGAACGGCGCGCCCAAGAGCGGAATCGTCCGCGAGACGGTGGAGAAAGGCGATCGCGTCGTGCTCGTCGTCGAGTCGGACGTCGCCGACGAGGTGCACCTCCACGGCTATGACATCTCGCGCGACGTCGCCGCCGGCGGAACTGCGCGAATCGCGTTCCGGGCGACGATTCCCGGACGTTTCGAGGTCGAGCTCGAGAAGCGTTGCGTCCAGATCGCCGATCTGACCGTCGGTCCGTGAGCCTGGTCGCGCACGGGATCGGCGTCGTCCGCGACCTCCCGGTCCCGGCGTCGTTCTTCTTCGTCGGAGCGTTCTTCGTCCTCGTCGTCTCGTTCATCCTGCTGGGAGTCCGCTGGCGCCGGCCTCTGCTCGAGTCTCATGCGGGTGGGAGGCTCTTGCCGCGCCGGCTGAGCGCGCTGCTCCTCTCGCGCGCCCTGCGGTTCGTGCTCCAGGCCGTCGCAGTCGGCATCTTCGTCCTCACGCTCGCCACAGCGTTTTTCGGAACGACGATCGAGCTGCTCAACTTCGCCCCGACGTTCGTCTACGTCATCTTCTGGCTCGGGGTTCCGCTCCTGTCGGTGATCCTCGGCAACGTGTGGAGCGTTCTCAGCCCCTGGCGCGCGATCGCCGATGCCACCGTCTGGCTGCTCGAGCTGGGAGGACGCGAGGCACGTCCCGTCCTGGAGTGGTCGGGTCGCTGGGGCCGTTATCCCGCAGCCGGCGCGCTCTTCGCGTTCGTCACGCTCGAGCTCGCCCACCCGCGGCCGGCATTTCCGCGGACGCTGGCGATCGCGATCGCGCTCTACAGCTACTGGGCCCTGGCCGGAATGGCCGTGTACGGGCGTGATCCGTGGACGAAGTGCGGCGAGGGCTTCGCGGTGGCTTTCGGCCTCCTGGCTCGAATCGCTCCGTTCACGGTCCGAGACGAGCGCGTCGCCGTCCGCTGGCCGTTCACCGGGCTCGCCGGCACCGATCCGGTACCGGGCACGCTCGTGTTCATCGCTGTGCTGCTCGGTTCGACCAGCTTCGACGGGTTCTCGCGCACGAGCAGCTGGCAGAACCTCATCGGCAACATCAGGGCCGACCTCGCCGACTCGTCCCAGCGAACAGTCGACCTCGCGATCACGCTGGTCAACGTCACCGGCCTAGCGATCTTCGTCTCGGTCGTCGCCCTGACGTACATGGTTGCGGTGGGGCTGGCCGCTCGCTTTGGGCGGGCGCAGAGGTCGCTCGTTCCGGACTTCGTGCTGCCGCTCGTCCCGATCGCCGCGGCCTACCTCGCCGCCCACTACTTCACGCTCTTTCTGATCCAGGGCCAGTTCATCATCACGCTCATCTCGGATCCGTTCGGCAAGGGGTGGGACCTGTTCGGAACGGTCGACTTCGCGCCCGATCTCGCGATCGTCTCTCCGGACACCGTCTGGTACGTCCAGGTAGCCACTCTTGTCGTCGGACACGTTGCCGGCCTCGCGATCGCCCATGATCGAGCGGTGGCCGTGTTCGAGGATCGACTGGCGGCGTTGGAAGCGCAACTGCCGATGCTCGCGCTGATGGTGCTGTACACGCTGGGCGGGATGTGGGTGCTCACGCGCTAGTGGCCCACGGTGGCGTTGCCGGCGCGATCGTCGAGTCCTTCATCGCCCTCGCGGTAGTGGGGGTTCTCGTTGCCGTCTGGCTACAGGCGCGGAAGGCTTCGCGCGAGGAGCGGCTTACCGACGACGAGCCTTCGTAGGCGCGACGAATCCCGCATAGAGGAGGATCGCCGCCGCTGCGATCGCGGGCGCCATGGCGCCGACGCCAAGACCCGACAGCCCGGTGCCGATGGCCGCGACCCCGACACCCAGGACGACCAGCACGTTGCCGAGCGGGCGAGCGCGAAACGTGGTGAAGGCCACGACGAGCACCGCCATAGTTCCGAGCGAGTTCCCGGCGATCGCGGCGATGCGAGCGGGCCAGAGCTCGAGGACTTCCTGGGCTTCCGGGATCCCTCTCCCGCTGATCTCGCCATTGAGCGGAGCCGCTAGCGCGATCCCAACTGCGAGCCCGGCATAGACGAGGGCGACAGGAGCAACCCAGCGCCGGCCCACCATCAGAAGCGATCCTGCGCCGAGGAGGGCTGCGGTGAGCAATCCGCCGCCGAGGTAGTAGACGCGAAACGTAGCGTCGCTCCAGCCCGCGGCGGCACCCCAGGCGAGAGCTCCGGCCGCCGCCGCGTACGCGGCAAGCGCGGCCGCCCAGGCGGCGAGCTCGGGCGAGCGCCGATCGCGAAACCTACGCATGAGATCCGCCGAGAGGCGCAACGACACGAGAGCCGCGGCGAACGCGAGCAGGGCATCCACGACGACGGACTGTATTTGGAGCTCGCGACGCAGTGACCGGCTCTAGTTTGCCCAGGTAGCATCCGGCGCGTGTACCGGCCTGCCGCCGCGCTCCTCGCGACCCTGGTCGCTGCGCTGGCGCTCGTCCTGGCTCCGCTCGAGGCAGCTCCGAAAGTGGACTACGCGGCCGCGGCCTGGTCGATCCTGCCGCCCGGCGAGAACGGGAGCCTCACGTTCGACCGCAACACAACCGATCAGGCGAAGCTCTACGACGGGCTGACACCGCTCTTCGGCGACGTCACCGCTCGCGACATTCGGCGGTACTTCAAGCCGGCGCGGCTCGGTCTCGCTCCCGGCGAGGCGCTGAAGCGCGAGCGCCCGCGGCCCGGCCTCACAATCGTTCGCGACCGCTTCGGTGTCGCACACGTGACGGGGAAGACGGAGGCCGATGTCGCGTACGGGTCCGGTTGGGTGACAGCGGCCGATCGCGGGCTGTTGCTCCAGCTCATACGCGGGCCTGCCCGAGTCTCGGCGCTCGACGTTCCCGGTCTCGACCCGCTCGCGTTGGCCTTGTCGGGAAGGAGCTTCGTCCCGAGCGCGGAGGCCGAGGCGTTTCTCGCGAACCAGCTCGACGCCGTACGCTCCCAGGGCGCGATCGGGCGAAAGGTCCTCACGCTGATCAATGCCTACGCAGCGGGAATCAACGGCTACTACCGGTCGAAGGGGATTCCGGCGGCGCCCTTTACCGCGAATGACGTCGTCGCGTCGGCCGCGCTCATCGCCGCTCGGTTCGGGACGAACGGCGGCCAAGAGGCTCAGAACGCGATGTTCCTCGACGCCCTCGAGACTCGCCTTGGCGCGGCCGATGCGCGCCGCGTCTTTGCGGATCTTCGTGAGGCGAATGATCCCGATGCGCCTGTCAGTCTCCCCGGTCGGTATCCGTATGAGCTTCCGTCAGAGAGCTCCCCGGGTAGCGCCGTACTCGACCACGGGAGCTTCACCGGAGCGCCGTTCGCGTCGCCGGCAGTCGCCTCCAACGCGCTGCTGGTCGGTGCCAAGCGCTCCGAGACCGGACATCCTCTGTTCGTCGCCGGGCCCCAGGTCGGGTACTTCTTCCCGGAGTTCTTCGCTGAGATGGAGCTTTCGGGCGCGGGATTCGCGGTGCGCGGAGCTGTGTTCCCCGGCATCCCGCTCGTGCTCATCGGTCGCGGTCCCGATTTCGCGTGGAGCGCGACCTCCTCGCAGGCGGACAACCTCGATCTCTTCGTCGAGACGCTCTGCGACGACGATCGCCATTACCTCTACCGAGGCCAGTGCGAGCCGATGCGACGGTTCTTCGTCGGAACGCTGAAAGCGCAGGGTTCACCGGATCAGCCCGTCGCGTACTACGAGAGTGCGCACGGCCCGATCGTCGGATACGCAACCGTGGGGGGAAAGCGCGTCGCGATCTCGACCCAACGCTCGACGCGCGGGCGCGAGCTCCTCAGCACCCGGGCGTTCTACGAGCTCAACACCGGAGCCGTAACGTCGGCGCAGTCGTTCCTGAAGACGATGGGCGCGGTCGAGTTCAGCTTCAACTGGTTCTACGCTGACGACCGAGACATCGCGTTCTTCTCGAGCGGACGGCTGCCGGTGCGGGCTCCCGGGACCGATCCTGCTCTGCCCACGCTCGGCACCGGCGACTACGACTGGCGCGGCTTCCTGCCGTTCGCCGGCCACGCGCGCGGAATCAACCCACCGTCGGGCGTGATCCTGAACTGGAACAACAAGCCTGCCGCTGACGTCGGCGCGGCCGACTCCAACTTCTCGTACGGGTCGGTTCACCGTGTCGATCTGCTGACCGCGGCTGTTACCGGGCGAAAGAAGCACTCGCTGGTGAGCGTGACGGCGGCCATGAACAAGGCCGCGACGCAGGATCTGCGCGTTCTGCGCGTGTGGCCGGTGATCCGCGAGGTCTTGCGCACGGGCCCGGCGCCGAGCGCTCGCGCCGAAGCAGCAGCGACTCTCCTCGACAGCTGGCGCGGCGCGGGGTCGAGCCGACTCGACCGCGAGCTCGACGGGAAGGTCGACGATCCCGGTGCCGCAGTGATGGATGCCGCCTGGCCCCGCCTCGGAGACGCGGTGATGAGCCCGGTGCTCGGGCCTCTCGTCGGCGAGCTTTCCCGGCTGCACGGACGAAGCGACGATGCCGGTCCCGGAGGATCGTCGTACATCTCGGGCTGGTACGGGTACGTCGAGAAGGACCTGCGTGCCCTTCTCGGACGTCATGTGCGCGCCCCGTTCTCGCGGCGTTACTGCGGCGCGGGCGTGCTCGCGACCTGTCGCGACGCGCTCTGGGCGGCTATCGACGCGGCAGCCGCAGAGCTCGAGGCGAAACAGGGGCCGGCGCCTTCCTCGTGGCGCGCCGACGCGACGGCGGAGCGGATTCGATTCACGTCGGGCGTTCTCTCCGACACGATGCGCTGGTCGAACCGGCCTACCTTCCAGCAGCTGATGTCCTTCTCGGGTCATCGCAACAGCTAACGCCCGCCGCCAAGGTGCTCTGGGGCTCTTGTCACCGTGCCGCCGGAGCGCATGAGTCAACCGTCTCGAGTAAGGCTTAGCATCAGCCCTTGTGTCAACTCGGACACTGAGACTTAGAGATGATTGGGATGTCCCGATCCAGCCGCCTGCTCGTGGTCGACGCAGCCATGGGCGTTTCGTTGGGCGACGCGCCGAGCTCGACAGACTCGTCGACGAGGTCTTACGCAGCCCGCACAAGTCGATCCTCATCAGTGGGTACCGCGGGGTAGGCAAGACCTCCCTCGTGTATCGGACGCTCGATGAGATCGAGGGCCGACGACTGGAGCCGAACGCCTCCTCGCGCAAGGAATACGTCTACGTCCTGCTAAACGCGGCGCAGCTCGAGGCGGAGCGCTCGGCGGAGAGTGGGATAGAGCCGAGGAGGATTCTTGAGAACCTGATTCGCCGCCTTTATACGGCCTGGAAGGCTGCTGGGCTCAACGCTGGCCTCACTGAGGAGGTTGGGAATCTCTACCGAAAGGCCGTCGCATCTGAGTTCAAGGAGTCCGAGCTTGTTGAGCAGAAGCTGTCCGAGATAGCGACTCGAGAGAGCGAGAAAGACGTCTCGGTCCGACTCAAGGACGCGAAGGTGGGTCTGCTCGCCTCGCTCGCCGGCGGTGCAGCGGGAGTCGGCCTGGCCGTCGCGTGGGCACCATCCAACTCGGCTCTGTCCATCATTCCCGTCCTCGTCGGCGCACTCCCCGGCGTACTTTCGGCCGGTTATCGACTCACGGTTCGGACTGAATCGCGGCAGGAAGTGTCGAACGTCGCAAGTGGCCTCTACGCGTTCGACGCCAGTCTTGGGAATTTGGAGTTCGATCTCGACGACATTCACCACAGGTTGCAGGCGGCAGGCATCAAGGTCGTCTACGTGATCGATGAACTCGACAAGCTGGACGAAGGACGGGTCGCCGAAGTCCTCAAGTTCTTCAAGAACCTCTTCACGCTCTCGTCTGCGATCTTCATCTTCGTCGGAGGCGAGGAGCTTTATCGACGCTTTCATCGACCCCCGAGCGGGGATCCGGAGATCTATCGCGGACGCGAGTACACATACTTCACATCGAAGTACTTCCTTTCTAGGCCGGGTTGGGCCGACGTCAATGAGTTCTTTGACTCCCTCTTCATCGGTGTTCAGGAGCTCGGCGACGAGGAGCGAGAGCAGCTTGAACAGCTGAAGCGCGTGGTCGCGCTAGAAGCGTCGGGTGACTTTTTCGATCTCGTCCAGCGGATCAAGGACTACGTGACCCTTGAGGGTGGCGAACCGGCTCTCCAACTTCCGGAGTTCGGGCCACGCCAACGTCTGCAGTCAAGCTTGCAAAAGGCGTTGACGATCGTCTTTGAGGACACGTACCAGGTACAAAACCCTTCACGCTGGCAGGAGAATGAGCTGATCCTTCGTGCGCTCTATCGCCTGGCCGACGGAATCAGCACGGCGAGGGCCGGGCAACCTTTCCAAGATCCCGAAGGCGAAGGTTCGACAGATTCTGCAAGCCGCGACTTCCTCGGCTTCCTCGACAGGCTCGGCGTGCTGAATGCAACGGGTGAAAGCGAGTCCGAAATCGGCGGATTGAAGCTCGTCGTGCGCACATACCAGCGGACCGGTAACGCACCGCTAGCCGTCCCGGACTCCCTCGGTATGCGCAGTGAAGTTGAGGAACGGTTCTTTCAGCGTTGCGAGCAAGTGTGGGGTCGTGTTCGTGCGCTTGGAAACACTCAACGTCTCGTGAACGACGAAGACCCGCTGTCGGAGGACGCCTCACCAGATGCGGCCCTCGCCGGTGAGGTCGGAGGGCTGCGTGGCTTCGAGACCGTTTCGAGCGCTTTTGCACCCCGCATCCCAGTCTACGTTGAGCTCCTAACAGCCGAGCCTCCCTACGACTATCGGCGTGAGGAGTTTGAAGAGTGGGCGGCTGGACTCGCTGGCGTTCTTGAGCTTCTGCGTCTCAACGTGCATGAGTTCCTAGCCCGCCTGATCGCGTCAGCCGTTCCGGGCTCGCAAGAGCAAGCGCTCACGCTGCCGCTCCCGAATGTACTGATGGCGTCACCGAGCATGTCCCGGCGTGCGCTCGTCGTAACGATACGAAGTCGCGCTGACCAACAGGCTCTCCTTGAATGGTGGCGCAGCGATCGTGACGAGCTCGCTGTGGCTGTGATCGTCGATGATCCTGAAGGTCAGGTCAGACTCTCACGCTGGCCGAAAGGGTTCACGCCGCACGTTCGTCTGACAACCGATATGCCGAAAGGCGGCCAGTGGTCTCGGTCGGCCGCCGAGAACGTCAGAGCCCTATCCGATTGGCTGATCTAGCGTCCGCACCGTCCACTACTCGAAGAGACGACTGACCTGCGAGACAGACCAAGACGGACCTAAACCTACGAATCGCAACGGTAGTCTCACGAGATGTTCAAGAAGCGGTACCTCATGGCGCCGGGACCGACGCCGGTCCCGCCCGAGGTGCTCGCTGCCGGAGCGCAGCCGGTCCTCCACCACCGCGGCCCAGACTTCCGCGCGGTCATGCTCCGCACGCTCGGGCGGTTGCAGGAGGTGTGCCGGACAGAGAACGACGTTCTGCTCTTCACCGCCTCTGGCTCGGCCGCGTTCGAGTCGGCCGTCGTGAACCTGCTGTCGCCGGGCGAGCGCGTCCTCGCCGTCATGTCGGGGGAGTTCGGCGAGCGCTGGGCCGCGCTTGCTCGGGCATACGGAGCCGACGTCCAGGAGCTTCGGTATACGTGGGGAGAGACCCCGCGCGCCGAGGATGTCCGCACCCGCCTCGACGAGACCGGGGCGAAGGTCGCGCTCGTCGTCCACTCGGAAACCTCTACCGGAGTCGTCTGTGACGTTCAGGCGCTCGCCCGGGCCACGCGCGAGGCCGGAGCGCTCGTCGTCGTCGATGCGGTATCGAGCCTGGGAGCGGTTCCGCTGGAGACGGACGCCTGGGGTCTCGACGTCGTCGTCGCCGGATCGCAGAAGGCGCTCCAGACTCCGCCAGGGCTCTCCGTCGTCACGGTCTCGGAGAAAGCTTGGGACCGCTCGCGGAGCGCAGGGCTCCCGCGGTTCTACTTCGACTGGGAGCGCATGCGCGCGTCGCTCGAGACCGGGTCGACCCCGTTCACTCCCGCGGTCACCATCGTCGCGGCGCTCGACGTGGCGCTCGGCATGCTGCTCGATGACGGTCTCGCGGCAGCGTTCGCGCGCCACGCAGCACTAGGCCGCGCGTGTCGCGAGGGGGCGAAGGCGATGGGACTCGCGCTCTTCTCGCCCGACGAGGAGCGGTCCGCCATCGTGACGGCGATCCTCACACCGGAAGGCATCGACGCGCGCGAGCTCGTTCTCGCACTGCGCGATCGCTTCGGGATCACGGTTGCCGGCGGCCACGGCGAGCTGGGCTCGAAGCTCTTCCGTATCGGGCACATCGGCTACTACGACGTCCTCGACATCACCACCGTCCTCGCGGCTGTCGAGGTGCTCCTGGTCGAGGCCGGCGCGGACATCGAGCGCGGGGCGGCCGTCACCCGGGCGCTCGAGGCGTACCGCGAGACCGCGCGTGTCTGAAGACCATCGGCCGAGAGTCCTCATTCGGGAGCAGATCGCCGCACCGGGACTCGAGCTGCTGCGAGACCGATTCGACGTCGTCGAGGACTTCGAGTCGGAGCTCGCGTCGATCATCGGTGGATTCGACGCGATCGTCATCCGTTCTGCGACGAAGCTCGACGCGTCTCTGATCGAGCGGGCCGAGCGGCTGAAGGTGATCGGACGCGCCGGGGTCGGACTCGACAACGTGGACGTGGATGCGGCCACCCGGCGCGGGATCGTGGTGGCGAACTCCGCGGAATCGACCGTGATCTCTGCCGCCGAGCACGCCATCGCTTTGCTCTTCGCGCTCGCACGAAACGTGCCGCAGGCGCAGGCTGCACTCGTCTCGGGCACCTGGGCACGGGAGCGGTTCGCGGGCGTCGAGCTCGCAGGGAAGACCCTCGGCGTGCTTGGTCTCGGGCGAGTCGGCCGGCAGGTAGCCCGAAGTGCGCTCGGCCTCGGGATGCGCGTCGTCGCCTATGACCCATTCGTCGCCGTCGATCGGTTTCGCGAGTTGGGCGTGGAGCCCGCCGCGACGCTCGACGACGTGTACGCCTCGGCCGACGTGATCACGCTGCACCTCCCGCTCAGCGATCAGACGCGCCACCTTCTCGACGCAGGCGCATTCGCGAAGATGCGCGACGGCGTTCGGATCGTCAACGCCGCCCGCGGAGGGCTCGTCGACGAGGCAGCGCTCGTGGATGCGATCCGATCCGGGAAGGTGGCCGGCGCCGCGCTCGACGTTTTCGAGACCGAGCCGTACTCGGGCCCACTCCTCCAGCTCGATCAGATCGTCTCGACGCCGCATCTGGCCGGCTCGACGACCGAGGCGCAGGATCGTGCGGGGGTGCTGATCGCCGAGCAGGTCGCGGCCGCGCTCACCGGTCAGATCGTGCAGACCGCGGTCAACATCCCGGCTGTCGAGCACGGTGACCTCGAGGCACTCGGGCCGTTCGTTCCGCTCGCGGCCAAACTCGGGCGACTGGCGATGGCGCTTGCCGAGGGTTGGCCGGCGAGCATCGTGGTCGCCGTCCATGGACCGCTGTCCGAGCACGACACACGCCTCCTCACGGTCGCTGCGCTGAACGGTGCGTTCCAGGGGCAGGTCGACGAGGTCGTGAACGTCGTGAACGCACCCGTCATCGCGGCGGAGCGCGGGATCGACGTCTCCGAGCAGCGGTTCGGCGCCTCACGTCATTACACGAACCTCGTTCGCGTGGTTGTGGGCGGCGGCCAGGGCGAGCTCGAGGTCTCCGGGACGACCGTGGGTCCCGAGCACCGCCTCTTCCTTGCGGGGGCGCTCGGATTCGCGATCGACATCGAGCTCGCGCCGCGGATGGCCTTCCTCGTCTATGACGACGTTCCCGGAGTCATCGGGAGGGTCGGGACGATGTTCGGCGACGCGGGCGTGAACATCGCGAACATGGCCGTCTCCCGCACGACGGAAGGCGGAAAGGCGCTCATGGTCTTCTCCATCGACTCGCCGGCCCCGCCTGAGCTCGTCGAGAAGGTGACGGCTTCGGGTTTCGATGACGCGCGGTTCATCTCGCTTGGCTGAGCTGCCGCGGCTCGGCGAGCGGGGCGGCGGCTGGGTGGTCCTCCAGTTCGCGCTCATGGCCGCGATCCTCGTCCTCGGTGTCGCCGGGCCCGGATGGCCCGACTCCGCGCGCTGGTGGCTGAAGGGCGTGGGCGTCCTGCTCGTGTTCGCGGGAGCGTTCGTCGCGGTGAGCGCAGCGCGAGCGCTCGGTTCCGGCCTCACTCCGTTCCCGCGACCGCCGGCGGGTGGTGAGCTCGTCGAGTCCGGGCCGTACGCGGTCGTGCGGCACCCGATCTACTCGGGAGCGATCCTCTTCGCGACGGGCATCTCGCTCGCGCTGTCACCGTGGGCTCTCGCCGCCACCGCCGCGCTCACGCTGATCTGGGCGCTCAAGGCGAGGGTCGAGGAGCTCTTTCTCGCGGCGAGATACCCGGCGTACACCGACTACTGCGCGCGGACGCGATACCGGCTAGCCCCCTTCGTCTACTGAGTCCAGCGCGAGTGCGATCGTCTCGTCTTCGGAGAGCGCGCGGCCGCGCTCCCAGGCAGACTCGAAGGCGGCGTCCCCGAGGGAGTCGTGCAGACTCCCGCGCTGGCGTTCGATGGCGTCGGCGACCCAGCCGGCTCCGCCCCCGATCTCCTCGCGCAGTCGTGCGGCGGCAGCGAGCAACGCGGTCGCCGCTGCGGGTGCGCTGACGGCCTGAAGCGTGCTGGCCATGCCGACCAACACCTCGGCGATGCCTTCGCGATACCCCTCATCTCGGTTCAGGACGAGCGCCTCCCGGAGCATCGCGAGCGCCTCGTTGGTCCGTCCTTCCTTGATCGCGAGGCCGGCGAGCTGCCAAAGCTGCAGCGCGACGACCCCGGAGTCTCCGCCGGCCCGGGCGCGGGCAAGCGTCTCCTCGTGGAGCCTCTTGCCGCGTTCGCGGTCGCCCAGCATCCGCGCGATCCACGCGATCCCGTCGCCCGCGAGGAGCACGTAGTGGTCGTCGCCGAGCCGACGGAACGCGTCGAGGCTGGCCTCGAAGAAGGGGAGCGCGCCAGACCAGTCCTCGCGCTCGGTAGCGGCCATGCCGAGCATGTACACCGCATAGGCCTCGCCCCAAGCATCGCCGAGCGTGCGCGCGAGGTCGCGCGCCTCTTCGGCTCGCTTCTCGGCGGTCTCCGGATCGCCCGTGCTCGAGGCCATGCCCGCAGCGCCATGGAGCGCCCGCATCCGGGCCGAGGTCCCCGCCCGCTCGCGAGCGAGCAGACGCTCCAGCCGGTCACGACCCTCCAGCAGATAACCGCGCGTGCTCCAGAAGCGGTAGAGGGCGCCGGCGAGTTGGAGAGCCTCTTGGGTTCGGCCGGCGGATTCGAGCCAGTCGAGGACGGATCGAAGGTTGTCGTGGTCCGCCTCCAGGCGATCCAGCCACGGCCCGGGGCTTCCCTTGAGCTCGGGGAAGGCCTCCTCGGCCAGCACGAGGAAATACTCCACATGCCGCCGCCGTAGCTCGTCCGCCTCCCCCAAGGCCTCGAGCTTCTCGCTCGCGTACTCACGAATCGTCTCGAGCATCCAGTAGCGCGGGCCGATCTTCGAGTCAAGCTTGCGCAGGAGGCTCTTGTCGAGGAGTGACTGCAGGGTGTCGGGGTCGGCGCCGGCGATCTCCTCCTCGGCTTCGTACGTGCAGCCGCCGGCGAAGACGGCGAGGCGGCGAAAGAGGCGCTGCTCCTCCGCTGCGAGTAGGTCGTACGACCACTCGATCGTCGCGCGCAGGGTCTGCTGACGAGGATCGGCGTCGCGCTCGCCCCTGAGCAGGTCGAGGCGCTGCGAGAGCCGCTCGAGCAGCTGCTCGGGGCTGAAGAGCGCGGTTCGGGCAGCGGCGAGCTCGAGCGCGAGTGGGAGCGAGTCGAGGCGGAGGCAGAGCTCGGTGACGGCCTCGCTCGGGGTGAAGGAGGGATCGACCGCACGGGCGCGGGCGCTGAAGAGCGCGACTCCATCTGGCTCAGCGAGAGGCGGCACCGGGTAGGTCTGCTCGCCTCGCACGCGCAGGCGTTCCCTGCTCGTCACGAGGACCTCGAGGTTGGGGCAGGCGGCGACTAGCTCGGCAAGCTCTGCGCCAGCATCGACGACCTGCTCGAAGTTGTCGAAGAGACAGAGCATCGCCTTGTCGGCGATGTGCTCGGCCAGCCCGTTCTTGGAGGCGACGACCTGCGCCGCCGTCTCGAGCACGAGCGCGGGATCGCGCAGGGGCGCGAGCGGCACCCACCAGATCCCGTCCGGGAAGGACTCAGCTGCCTCTGCCGCAGCCTGTAGTGCGAGCCGAGTCTTTCCCGTCCCACCCGGCCCGGTCAGGGTGAGCAGGCGTCCGTCCTCGCGCGAGAGGAGCGAGAGCACCTCTCGGAGCTCGTCCTCTCTTCCCAGGAAGGCCGTCGCGGGTACGGGGAGGTTCGTCCGGTAGAGGCTCTTGAGCGCCGGAAAGTCGCCGGCTCCGAGCTGGAAGATCCGCTCGGCGGCGGACAGGTCCTTGAGCCGGTGCTCGCCGAGATCTGACAGCTCGAGGTCGACGAGCGCCGCTGTCGACATCGAGATGAGCACTTGGCCGCCGTGGCCGCAGGCGGCGATCCGCGCTGCCCGGTTGACATCGGGTCGGACATAGCCCTCATCCGTCGGGAGTGGCGTTCCCGTGTGTAGGCCAATGCGCACCTGCACGCGCCCCGAGGCGACTCAGTCATCTCGTCCGCCGCCCCAAGCGCTCCCGGTGCAGTCGGGAAGGCGAAGAAGAAGGCGTCGCCCTGAGTGTCGACCTCGACTCCTTCCTGCGCAGCGCAGGCCTCGCGGATCACTCGCCGGTGCTCGGC
>Ga0247727_10009861_pt1 | contig 17100 bp, 16 predicted proteins | sample WisWelCaveWW1625_FD_202498 | JGI IMG/M metagenome (GOLD analysis project Ga0247727, IMG submission 202498) | Biofilm microbial communities from Wishing Well Cave, Virginia, United States - WW16-25 | ecosystem: Environmental > Aquatic > Deep subsurface > Groundwater > Cave microbial mat | place...
CCGCTCGGGCCACCCTGGAGCCAGGACGAGAAGCTCGCCTCGCTGGCCGCGTGGCTGGTGCTGGTCGGGGCGAAGGCGTGACACCGCATCGCCGCTACAACCCGCTGCTCGACGAGTGGGTGGAGCTTACCGCCGAGCCGCAGCGCGACCTGACGGCCGAGGACGCCGCGCTGCGGCTGCGCGCACAGGCCGAAACCCACTACCTTCGAGGCTGACACGATGGCCGACAGGAGAGGCATCGACCCCGAGCTGCTGCGCCGCGCCACCTCGCGCTTCGCCGAGCGCTTCCCCGGCCCGGCGCCGCGCGTGGCCATGGCGCCCGGCCGGGTCAACCTGATCGGCGAGCACACCGACTACAACGACGGCTTCGTGCTGCCGATGGCGATCGGCCGGGCCGCCGTCGTCGCCTTCCGGCCGCGCCCGGACGGCATCCTCCGGGCGCATTCGATCGCGTTCGACGAGACGAAGGAGCTCGATACCGGCTCGCTCTCGGCCCCAGGCGGCCACGCCTGGTTCGACTACGTCGCCGGGGTCCTCTGGGCATTTGGATCCGAGGGGCTTGCGGTCAGCGGCATGGACCTCGTGGTGGACGGCGACGTGCCGATCGGCGCGGGCCTCGCGTCCTCGGCCGCGCTCGAGATGGCCACGGCGCGCGCGCTCGTCGCGGCTACCGGAACGCCGTGGGACGCGGTCCGGATGGCGAAGCTCGGGCAGAAGGCCGAGAACACCTACGTCGGGATGAGCTGCGGGATCATGGACCTGTTCGCGTCGGCGGCGTGTGAGGAGAGCCACGCGTTGCTCCTCGACTGCCGCTCGCTCGAGACGCAGCCGGTGCCGGTGCCGGCCGGCATGGCCGTCGTCGTGATGGACACGGGCGCGCGACGCTCGCTCGCCGCGAGCGCCTACAACGACCGTCGCGCGGCGTGCGAGCGTGTCGTGGCCGAGATCGCGAAGGCTCATCCGTCGGTCAAGGCGCTGCGCGACGTGACGCCCGACGAGCTGCAGGCGGCGAAGCCCCGGCTCGACGTGACCGACGCCAGGCGCGCCAGCCACGTCGTCGCCGAGATCCCACGGCCGGCCGCCCTCGCCGCAGCATTCCGCGACGGCGATCTGGTGAAGGCCGGACGCCTGATGAAGGAGTCGCACACCAGCCTGCGCGATCTCTACGAGGTCTCCTGCGAGGAGCTCGACCTCATCGCGTCGCTCGCCCGGCGCCAGCCCTCCTGCTACGGCGCGCGTATGACCGGCGCGGGTTTCGGCGGCTGCGCGATCGCGCTCGTCGGCGCCGACGACGTCACGGCCTTCTGCGAGGAAGTGCTGTTCGGCTACCAGGCGACCTTCGACCTGCCCGCCGCGCTCTATCCTTGCGCGCCTGTGGCGGGGGCCCGCTTGGTGGAGGATTGACCCGTTTCGGCCGCTTGCCCCGTGCGCTAGACTGCGCCATCCGTTTCAAAGAGGGCCTGACGCCCCGGGCGCGTGCGGGCATGGAGGTGTGTGATGGTCTCGATTCCCGAGCTCTGGCTGCCGATCCTCGTCGCGACCGTGCTGGTGTTCGTCGCGAGCAACCTCGTCTGGATGGTGCTTCCTCACCACAAGTCCGATGCGACCCGCCTGCCGGACGAAGCCGGAGCACTCGACGCGCTGGGCAAGCAGGGCCTCAAACCGGGCCTCTACCGCTTCCCGTGGGCGAACTCGATGGCCGAGATGAAGGACCCGGGGTTCGTCGAGAAGATCAACAAGGGGCCGGTCGGTTTGTTGACGGTGCTGCCGAGCGGCCCCTTCAACATGGGCCGCTCGCTGGGCCTCTGGACCGGGTACCTGGTTCTCGTGGGGATCGCTGTCGCGTATTTGACAGGCCGCGTTCTGGGGCCCGGCGCTTCCTACCTCGAGGTCTTCCGCGTCGCCGGCACGGTGGCGTTCCTCACCTATTCCGGCGCGCAGCTGCCCTCCGCCATCTGGTGGGGCAAGCCGCTGGGCGTGGCCGGGAAGGAAATCCTGGACGGACTGCTCTACGGCCTGCTGACGGCGGGTGCCTTCGGCTGGCTCTGGCCGCGTTAGCCGAAGCCCGAGCCGAAAGCCGAGAAACGGCTCAGGGTACCGGGATCGCCGGTGCCGGCGCGTGATCAGGGCACCGCGGCGAACACCTCGATCTCGATCAGGAAATCCTCGCGCGCCAGGGCCTGCACGCCCACGAGCGTGCTGGCCGGCGGCTCGGCGCCGTAGAAGGCTTGCCGTGCCTCGCGCAGCACCGGGAGCTGAGACGCGTTGTAGTTCACGACGTAGGTCACGGCCTTGACCACGTCCTTCGGCGCTGCGCCTGCGGCTGCCAAGGCGGTGCGCAGGTTGTCGTAGACCTGCTGCGCCTGCGCCTTGAGATCGCCCTTCCCGACGACGTGGCCTTCCTTGTCGAAGGCCACCTGGCCCGCGACGAAAACCAGCTTCCCGCCCTGAACCGTGACGACGTGCGTGTACCCCGTGGGCTTCATCAGTCCCGCGGGGTTGATGCGCTCGGTCTTCGCGGACTGCGCGCGCGCCTCGCCGCACGAGAGCACGAGCGCCACAGCCATCGCGACCGCCATCCAGATCCGTTTCATCGCTTCAACCCTCCGACTGTGAGCGGCGCACACGAGCGAGATCAGCGGGTCGCCATCCGCAAGCGAACCCGAGGCGAGACTGTATCAGGCCTGAAAGCACGAATCCCGGCGGCCAGGAACGGCTGACCGCCGGGAGGCCGGACGCCTCGGAGCTGCGCCCCTGTTCGTCAGTCGCTGAGCTGGACCGCCCTGACGCTCTCCGGGAGCGGCGCGGACGAGGTGACGTACCCGATCGCCCCCGGCGTCGACGCCACGAACGAAACGACCTCTTCGTCCGAGGTCTTGACCGGCGGCGGCGTGATCCCTGAGGACATCCGGCGCTGCCAGTAGATCTGCACCTCGACGATGCCCTGCGCCAGCACGTCGCCGGAGAACGCCTTCCTCACCGTCGAGCGGACCGACTGGTCGACCGGCTGGATCGCGCTGCCGTCGCTCCACTTGGGAGCCTGCTTCAGGAAGATGGAAGAAAGGGCGCTGCGCGAGATCTGGGCACCTTTCACCTGGTGGTGGACGATGACCCGGAAGGGGGTTGAAGCGGCGTCGGCAGACGGCCTGCCGGTCACGATCAGACCCGAAAGAACGAGCACGGCAAAAACAGCGCGTCGCAATGTAGACCTCCATTTACGGCGGACGGAGGGAAGACCGCCCTATTGGGACATTGCAAGGTCGGTACCAGCTCGAGCGACGGATGGGTTTGCCATAACTCATTATGGGTATTAGACTTGTCGCGCGTCGTTCTGAGGGCTGACCGTCCAGGAGCGGGAACAAGGGTCCCGCTTCTGGATGCTGCAAGCTCGAGCTCGGGCGCAAGGCCTGCCGGCGTCGTGATGCCGACCGTGGCGCGGTCTAGATCATCGGCTTGCCCAGGGGGGAGGGGCAAGCGTGCTCGCACGTGGCATTCGCAGCTACCACCGTCCCACGCGCATCGAGGAGGCGCAGGATCTCGCGGCGCAGGGGGCGGTCCTCATGGCCGGCGGTACGCGCCTGCTCGCTCGCGACGCGGTCCTTCCGAACGTGGTCGACCTGCTCGGGGTCGGCCTCGCGGGGCTCAGCGTCGAGGACGAGGACCTGTTCCTGGGCGCCGGCACGCCGCTTTCGGACGTCGCCTCCGCGGCGGCCGCGCACGTGCACTCCGCGGGCCTCCTTCCGCTCGCGTGCCGGACGGCCATGCCCTCACGCCTGCTGCGGGGCATGGCCACGATCGGCGGCGAGGCCATATCCGCCGACCCGGACTCGGAGCTCGTCGCCGCGCTCTTGGCGCTGAACGCCGTCTTCCTGGTGGCCCATCCCCAAGAGCCGCGCGAGAGTCCCGCGCTGCGCTTCCTGCGTGCGCCCGAGCGGGACCTCGAGGGCGGCGGCGTCTTGCGCGCGGTGCTGATCCCCGGCGCGCCGCACGGAGCGGCGCTCGAGCGAGTCGCGGCGCTGCCCTCGCTGCCGCCCGTGGTCGCGGTCGCGGCGACCACGACCCTCTCCGGGGACAAGCTCGCGCGCGTGAGACTCGCGGTCACCGGCCTCACGGGTCCACCGGGGCGCGTGATCGACGCGGAATCCAAGCTCGAGCGCACGGCGGGCGAGCCGGACGTGCTCGAAAGCGCGGCCGACCTGGTGGCGAGCCACGCGCCCTTCCGCGACGATGCCGCGGCGAGCGCGGTCGTGCGCCGGCGCATGGCCCGCGCATTGACGCTGCGCGCGCTCGCTGCGGCGATCGACCGCGGCCGGCGCCACGTCCCGATCCCCGCGCCCCGCGCGCGGACGGCGCCGACGCTCCGCATGCCCGCCCCGCTACCGAACTTCACGTCGGGACGCCTCGAGCTGACGCTGAACGGCCGCACGCAGCGCTCCGAGGCCGAAGCACGCACGACGCTCTTCGAGCTGCTGCGCGCGGCCGGCATCTTCAGCGTGAAGGCCGGCTGCGGCAGCGGGCGCTGTGGCGCCTGCGCGGTGTTGCTCGACGGCCGGCCGGTCGCGTCATGCCTGACGCTCGCCGTTCGCGCCCAGGGCCGCAGCGTCGTCACGGTCGAGGGGCTCGGCTCGGCCGAGCGCCCGCACCCGCTGCAGGCCGCGCTCGCCGAGGCCGGCGTTTCGCAGTGCGGCTTCTGCAGCCCCGGCCACGTGCTCGGCGCGCGCGCGCTGCTCGAGGCCGTCCCGCGTCCGAGCGAGGCCGAAGTGCGCGACGCGCTCGCCGGCTCTTGCCGGTGCACTGGTTACGCCGGGCCGGTGAGAGCCGTGCTCGCCGCAGCGGACGAGCCGTGAGCCTGCGCCACACGACGGGCCAGGCCGCCTTCGCCGCCGACCACGCGCTGCCCGGCATGCTGCAGCTCGCCCTGCGCCGCTCCACGAGCGCGCACGCGAGGGTCCGGCGCGCCGACGCCACGGCCGCGCGCTCGGTCCCCGGCGTCGTGGACGTGCTCACCTGCGAGGACGCCCCGCGCATCCTGAGCGACGTCGTGCGTTACGTCGGAGACCGTCTCGCGGTGGCGGCGGCGGAGGAGCCCGAGAGCGCGCGGCGCGCGCTGGATCTCGTCGTCTTCGATCTCGAGCCGCTCACTCCCCAGCTCGACGCCGACGCGGCCCGGCTCGACCCAGGGTCGGTCGCGGCCCGCGTCGACGTCAGCGAAGGCGACGTCGACCGCGCCCTCTCGGAAGCCGAGCACGTGGTCGAAGGCGACTGGTCGCTTCCCTTCTCCCCGGCCGTGTCGCTCGAGGCTCCGGTCGCGCTCACCTGGCTCGACGAAGACCAAAGGCTCGTGGTACGGACCTCTTCCGAATCGCCGTTCCGGGTGCGTGGAGCCCTGGCCGAGCGGCTGGGCGTTCCGGCGGCGCGGATCCGCGTCGAGCGTCCGCTGGTGGCCGGTGGCGGGCTCGGCCGCTCGGACGTCGCGGTCGAGGACGCGTGCGCCCTCGTGACGCTGCGAACGGGGCGGCCCGCGTACCTGGCGCTGGGCGCTCCGGACGCGCTCGCGACCGCGACGGGAAGGCCGGCGCAGCGCGTGCGCCTGCGGCTCGGCGTGACCCGTGGCCGGCTCGTGGGACTGGACACCAGCCTGCTCGTCGACCTGGGCGCGGACGGCGACACGGCGGAGGCGCTGCTGCGCTCCTCGGGGCGGCACGCGCTCGGCCTGTATCGCGTCCCGGCCCTGCGCTTCTCGGCAGTCGCGGTGCGCACGAACCGGCCTCCCGCGAGCGCGCCCCGAGGCTCGGACACGGCCGTGGCCTTTGCGCTCGAGTCCGCGCTCGACGAGGCGGCCGTGCGCATCGGGGAGGACGCCTCCGGGCTGCGCCGCTCGCACCTGCGACGGCCCGGCGACCCGGGCAGAGCCGCGCTAGCGGCGCTCGGCGAACCCGCGGGAGCCGACGACGCGCGACCGATCGTCGAGCTGCTTCGGCAGGCGGAACCCGCGGGCGCCGCCCCGCGCGACCCGGCCCCGCTCGGCCCGCTCCGCCCCGGCCGCGGCCTGGCGGTCGCGCGGCGCGCGCCCGCCGCCGGGAGCCGGGTCGGTGCCGCGGCGCTGCGGCTGCTCGACGACGGCTCCTTCACCCTCGCCGCCGAACCGTCGGTCGCCGGCGGCGCCGACGAGCTCACGTACGCCGAGGCGGCGGCAACCATCCTCGGCGTTTCCCCGCGGCGTGTGGTGTCTGCCGCGGCCGATACCGACTCGGCCCCCTACCTCGCGAGCGACGACGCGCCGACGAGTGCTTCGGCCGGCAGGGCCGTCGAGCAGGTCGCGAGCCTCGCACGCGAGCGGATTCGGGAAGCGGGCGCTTCGCTCTTGGGCGTGCCGCTGGCCGAGGCGACGCTCACGGAAGGTCGCGTGGGCGAACCCTCGGGACGAACGGTGACCTTTGCCCAGATCGGTGCGGCGGCGCTGCGGGCGGGACAACCCCTCTCCGTCACCGCGACGCCCACGGAGTCGCTCACCCCGCATTCACTCGCGGCGGCGGTCGCCGAGGTCGAGGTGGACGTGGAAACTGGCGCTGTTCGCGTGCTCCGGCTGTCCGCGGTCGTGGCCGGGGGCCCCTTCGCGGACCCGCGACCCGCCACGGGACAGGTCGAGGGAGCGCTCGTCTCGGCGCTCGAGCAGGCGCTCGCGGCCGGCGTGGGCTTCGATGCCTCGGGCCGTCCGCTCGAGGCTTCACCGCGACGGATTCCGCTGGTGGCGGCCATCGACGTGCCTCCGCTCGCCGTGTCGTTCGTGGCGGGCTTTGACCCGTACTCGCGCTTCGGCGCCGCGGCGCACGCCGAAGCAGCGTCGCGCGCCGCTCTCGCCGCGCTCGCCAACGCGATCTCGCGGGCGATCTCGGCCCGGCCGCGGACGCTGCCGCTGTCGCCCGCGCGCGTGCTCGAAGCGCTGCTTGACGCGGAAGCGCGCCGATGAGCCGTCGCGAGACGGTCCCGGCTTCCTTGAGTGCGTCACCCTGCCATCTTCTATACTCTCCGGCGTTTCGAGAGGCGCGCCAACACGGAGGTGACCCTTGCGACCGAGCTTCCTTCCCATCGCCCTGACCCTCGCGCTGCCGGCCGCGGCCCTCGCGCAGACCTCGCCGTTCCTGCCCGACGCGCGCCTCCGCGCGCTCGTCAACGAAATCTCGGGAGACCGCGCCTACGAGCACGTGCGGCACCTGAGCCACTACCACCGCACCGGCGGCAGCCGCGATTTCTTCGCGGCGGCCGAGTACCTGCGTGGCGCTGCGGAAAAAGCGGGGCTCGAGGACGTCACGCTGATCCGCCAGAAGTGGAACGGCCACGGCTGGTCCTGCCGCACGGGCGAAGCCTGGCTGCTCGATCCGGAGCCTTCGAAGCTCGCGGACTACGGCGAGGTGGCCGTTTCCATCGCCGACCATAGCCGCACCACCCACGTCACCGCCGAGCTCGTGGACGTCGGCGCCGGCAGCGCCGAGAAGAACTACGAAGGACGCGACGTCAAGGGCCGCATCGTGCTCGCTTCGGGCTCGCTGGCCAGTGTCGTGCGCGAGGCGGTCTGGAAGCGCGGCGCGCTCGGCGTCGTCTCGTCGATGACGAACCGCCTCGAGGCGATCGACGCGCCCGATCAGCTGGCGTGGACCCAGGTCCCCTACGAGGCCAAGGGCGTCGAGGGCGTGAAGGACGGCACGCCGGGCGGCTTCGCGGTGATGGTTTCACCGCGACGCGGGCTCTGGCTGCAGAAGCGGCTCGCCGCTGCGGCCACGCCGCTCAAGCTGAAGGTCGACATCGAATCGGACTATCCGGAGAAGCCCGAGCAAACCATGGTCGAAGCCTGGATCCGCGGCAGCGAGATCCACGACCAGCAGATCGTGCTGACGGCTCACATCCAGGAAGAGATGACGTCGGCGAACGACGACGGCAGCGGCTGCGGGAACGTGCTCGAGATCGGCCGGGCGCTCGCGCGGCTGATCAAGGACGGCGCCCTCCCGCGCCCGCGACGGGACATCCGCTTCTGGTGGGTGAACGAGCTACAGAGCCAGCCGCAGTACTTTCGCGACCACCCGGGCGAGCCGAAGAAGATGCTGATCGCCCTCAACCAGGACATGGTCGGCGCGCGCCAGAGCTGGGGCGGGCGCGTGCAGCACGCGGCGCGGCTGCCCTGGAGCCTGCCGCACGCGCTCGAGGACGTGATGGAGAGCGTGCTCGAGGCGGTTCGGGACGGCAACACGTCCTATCTCTCGAACCGGGGCACCGGCCAGCCGCAGCCGTTCCTGAAGGAGATCACGGCCGTGAAGGGCTCGCGCGAGCCGTTCCACGCGCGCATGGTCCCCTACTTCGACTCGACCGATCACCACGCGTTCACGCCGCGCCAGGTGGGCGTCCCCGCCACCAGCCTCACCAACTGGCCGGACGAGTACATCCACTCGACCGCCGACGACCTCGAGAACATCGACGCCACCCAGCTCGAGCGCAACGCGGTGGTGATCGCGGCGGTGGCGCTCTACTTCGCGGCACTCGCCGACGACGACGTACCGGCGCTCGCCGCGTACGTGGCGGCACGCGGGCGCGCTCGCGTCGCGGCGGACGGCGCCACGGCCATGGCGCAGCTGGCGCGGTCCTCGCCCGCGGCGCGGCCGGCCGCGTGGCGCGCGTCCTGGAACCTGCTGCGCCAGTCGGTCCTCAAGGAGCAGGCCGCGCTCGGCTCGCTGCGGCGGATCGCCGGCCGTGGGCGGACGGCGGATCTGCTCCAGAACGCCTCGCGCCGGCTCGAGGGCACGCTTGCGACCGAGCTCGACGCTCTCGAGCGCGGCTACGGCGCGCTCACGGGCCAGAACTTGCCGAACATCGACTTGAGCGGCGACGAGCGCGCGATGGCGGAGAAGGTCTACGTGCCGCTCGCCGACCCGGCCGCGTTCGAGGACGCGCTCGAGCGGATGCCGCGCACCGGCGCCGCGCCGCGCCCCGAAGCTGCAGTTCACCCGATGATGCGCTTCGAGGTCCTGAACTTCGCCGACGGCCGCCGCAGCGCCTGGGAGGTGTACGAGGCGGTGGCGGCCGAGGCGCTGTCGGCGGGCGAGTGGTACTTCGGCGCCGTGGCGCCGGCCGACGTGTTCGCGCTGCTCGAGGCGGGAGCCACGGCCGGCGCGTTCACGGTCCGGAAGCGCTGAGCGCCGAGGTGCCGTACCATGGGGACCGCGGAGGCGTCCCGATGCGAACGAACTCGATGGTCGGCAATGCAATCTTCGCCCTGGCTCTGGCGGCCTCGGGCTGCGGGCTCAAGGCCCCGGGGGGTCCGACGCGGGAGGTCGTCACCGCGTCGCTCCAGCAGGAGGCCGACTCGCTGAAGAGCAGTGGCGAGAAGCTCGACCCGGTCCTGCGCGTCAAGGCCACTTGGACGGTCGAGGGCCTCGACGTCAGCGAGCGGCCGAACGACCCCGACCGCCCCTGGGCCGGCACGATCCGCTTCAAGATCAAGAGCGAGACCAAGGACACGGACAGCAAGGTCGTGACCGACGAGTTCGCACGCAGCTTCGACTACCTCTACACAACGAGCGTCAACCGCTGGATCTTCCAGATGCCGGACTCGAAGTCCCCCTGAAGGCGTTCACCACATCCGGGCTTGGCGCTGCCGATCCCGAGTCCGAAGCGGTGGGCCCGGGCCCGTCCTTGGGTGCCTGTGGGTAGATGAAGAGAAGGCGACGGGCCGTTACACGCGCGCGAACAGCTCGAGCGCGTAGGCGAGGTCGACGTTGCCGCCCGAGAGAATGACGCCCACGCGCTTGCCGCGGACGTCCACGCGGCCGCCGAGCGCGGCGGCGAGGCCCAGGACTCCGGTGGGCTCGACCACGAGCTTCATGCGCTCCCACACGAAGCGCATGGCTCGGACGAGGTCGTCGTCCGACACCGTGGCCATGTCGTCGACGTTCTGGCGGACGAGCGGGAAGGTCAGCGTGCCGAGCGAGGGCGTGCGGGCGCCGTCGGCAATCGTCTCCGGGTTGCTCACGGTCTGAAGCACGCCGGTCCGGAACGAGCGCGTCGCGTCGTCGGCCAGCTCGGGCTCGACACCGACGATCCGACAGCGAGGCGAGAGCGCGCGGGCCGCTAGTGCCGACCCCGACAGCAGACCGCCGCCCCCGCAGCAGACGAGCAGCAGATCGAGCTCGCCCACCTCTTCGACGAGCTCTTTCGCGGCGGTCCCCTGCCCCGCGATCACGTCGGCGTGGTCGTACGGGGGGATCATTACCGGATCGCCCTCGCGCCGGAGACGATCGGCGACGTCCTCCCGCTTCTCACGCGCGGGGTCGTAGGCCACGATGCGCGTGCCGTAGCCCTCGGTGGCGTGGCGCTTCGCGGCGGGTGCGTTCTGCGGCATGACGACCGTGGCCGACGTGCCCAGCAGGCGGCTCGCGAGGCCGATTGCCTGGGCGTGATTCCCGGACGAGTAGCTGAGGATCCCCCGCTGCCGCTCGGCCGGGGTGAGCTTGGCGATGGCGTTGTAGGCGCCACGGAACTTGAAGGCGCCCGCCCGCTGCAGGTTCTCGCACTTCAGGAAGAGACGCGCGGAGAGCCGATCGTCGAGCGTGCGCGAGGTCGCGACCGGTGTCCGATGCGCGACGCCCTTGAGCCTGACCGCGGCTGCCTCGACGTCCTCGAATCCAACCCTGCGTGCGGTCTCGAGCTCCATGTCCTCGCCTTCGGAGCCCACGCTAGCAGATCGGACCTCTGCCTGCACGGCGCGGCGCCGCTGCACTGTTTGCGCCTTGGTGACCCGGCTTCGTAGCCTTGACACTCCGGTGGCACGGTGCTGTAGTCCCACGCGTGAGACTCCCTCTGAAGGCGACCGGGACGAAGCGCACGCGTGTGGCATGAGCACCCGTGCGCTGCCGGATGCCTCTAGCGTCACGCGGGCGGCCCGGATCTACATCGGCCTCGTGATCCTCGCGATCGCGTCCTTCGGGCTGCCGCTCTATCTCTATCCTGCAGGCGCCGCAGGTTACTGGGCCTGGACCGTCGCGGAGCCCCGCACGGCGATGCTGATCGGCTCGATCTACTTCGTGTCCTCGATCTTCTACGTCTTCCTGTATCGCCAGCGCGAGTGGCTGCGCGTGGAGATGAGCCTCCGCAGCCTCTTCGTGGTGGCCGCCTGGCTGCTCGTGGCCGCGATGTTCCACTGGGACAGCTTCTATCCCTATCGGCCGCTGGCGCTCGTGTGGCTCGCGTCCTACTACCTGCCGCTCTTCTTCCTGCCGATCCTGTTCCGCCTGCAACGGGAGCAGTTCGGTGTGGTTGACGATCCCGTCGGCCCCCGCATCCATGGCACGTGGCGCACGTGGCTGTGGGCGCGAGCGGCCGTGTCTTTGCCCCTGGCGATCGGGCTCTTCGTGATGGCGCCGCAGGCGGCCGCCATCTGGCCGTGGCCGATCGAGACCGTGAACGTGCGCATGCTCAGCGGGCAGGTGGCGTTGTTCGGCGCCTTCGCCGGGCTGGCGATGAAGGAGGGCGCGTGGCGAAGGCTGCAGCCCTTCATGATCATCACGGCGATGATGGGGCTCGCCCACCTCCCCGCGTACCTGCTCCCGCTCGGCGGCTACGACTGGGCCGCGCCCCTTGCATGGCCTCTCATCCTGATGCCGCTCGAGTGGCTTGGAACGTCGCTGGGAATGCTCCTGGCGCATCGCGCGCGGTAGGAGGCAGCGCGTGTTCATCCGCTACGGAGTCCGCCTCATCGGAGTCACCTACGTGGTGCTGGGGATCCTGGGCTTCCTTCCGATCGACGCGCTCCATCCGTTTCACGGCGAGGGCGTCGGGGCCGACTACCTCTTGGGTCTCGTGGCCATCAACTGGCTGCACAACCTGATTCACCTCGCGATCGGCGTCTCGGGTGTCTGGGCGGCGACCAGCGTGGAACGGAGCCGCCTGTGGGGCTGGGTCACGGGTGTGGTGCTGCTGCTCGTCTTCGCGGCGGGAATGCTGCAGGCCGCTCTCGCGGGTTATCCGGCCGACCAGCTCCTGCTGGGCCTCGTCCCTCTCAACTCGCCCGGCCACATGCTGCACCTGGCGACGGGCGGGCTCGCGCTCTACCTGGCGCGAGCGCGAGTTCCCTCCGCCGGGTGACTGCTCGCATGACGAAGCAAAGCACCTGGCGGTGCCCGTGAGGCCCTCGGTCGCCTTTCTGCTGGCCGTGGTGGCTGCCGGCCCGCATCAAGCCGTGGCGGGAGAGAAGCCTCGGGCTCGCGAGCTCGGTCTCGTGCCCGTGATCGGCGGCACGCCGGGCCCGCTCGACGCCATCACCGACGTGGCGGGCGTCGAGGTCGGCCACACGACGCTGGTCTCGGGAGAGGGCCGGCTCCTCGTCGGGAAGGGACCAGTGCGAACCGGCGTGACCGTGGTCCACCCGCGTGGCAAGGCGAGCGGCGATGCCGTCTTCGGCGCCTGGTTCACGCTCAACGGCAACGGCGAGATGACCGGGACGACGTGGCTCCAGGAGAGTGGCTTCCTCGAGGGCCCAATCGCGATCACGAACACGCACAGCGTCGGCGTCGTGCGCGACGCGATCCTGCAGTGGCAGGCGTCGCGGCCCGGCCTGCAGCCCTGGGGCCTGCCCATGGTCGCCGAGACGTGGGACGGCCTGCTCAACGACCTCAACGGCTTCCATGTGAAGCCGGAGCACGCTTTCGCCGCTCTCGACGGGGCGCGCGGCGGGCTCGTTCCGGAGGGCAACGTGGGCGGCGGCACCGGGATGGTCTGCCATCGCCTCAAGGGCGGCATCGGCACCGCCTCCCGCGTGCTCTCCGCCGAGGACGGCGGCTACACGCTGGGTGTCCTCGTCCAGTGCAACTACGGCGCCCGCAGCGGGCTGCGCGTCGGCGGGGCGCCGGTGGGCGAGGAGATCCAGGACCAGATGCCCTGCCTCTCGCTCCCGGGCATTCCGCCGCGCTTCGGCCTCGCTCCCTGCAGCGACGCGGTGGCGCCAACCAACCGCAACGAGGGCCAGGGCTCGATCATCGTCGTCGTCGCGACGGACGCACCGCTGCTACCCCATCAGCTCAGACGCATCGCGACCCGCCCGTCGCTCGGCATCGGGCGCATGGGGGGACGGGGCGACAACAGCTCCGGGGACATCTTCGTGGCGTTCTCCACCGCCAATCCTGGCGCGGCCTCGAGCAACGAGAACGCACGCGTCGAGATGATCCCGAACGACCGGATCAACCCGCTCTTCGCGGCGACGATCCAGGCGACCGAGGAAGCGATCCTCAACGCTCTGCTCGCCGCCGAGACGATGACCGGCGCCGACGGCGTGCGCGTCACCGCGCTGCCCCACGACCGACTGCTCGCCGCACTCCGCAAGTACGGCCGGATCCGCTAGCGGCCCGGCGACCCCGCGTGTCAGCGCAGCGCTTCCTGTACCTCTCCCGCGCCGACGTCGAGGCGGTCGGCCTCGAGTTCCGGACGATCATCTCGCTGCTCGAGACCGCCTTCCGCGAGAAGGGCGAGGGGCGTGTGGAGTTGCCGCCCAAGCCGGGCATCCACCCGCGACCCGACGCCTTCCTGCATGCGATGGCGGCGTCGATCCCCGCGATGCAGGCGGCCGGGCTCAAGTGGGTGGCCGGCTATCCGGAGAACCCAGGGCGTGGCCTGCCATATGTGAGCGGCCTGTTGATCCTCAACGACGTCGAGACGGGACTGCCGCTGGCCGTGATGGATTGCACGTGGATCACGGGCTACCGCACGGGCGCCGCCACGGCCCTCGCGGCCCGGCACCTGGCGCGGCCCGACAGTTCGACAGCCGCCATCCTCGCCTGCGGCGTCCAGGGCCGCACGAACCTCGAGGCGCTTGCCACCGAGTTCCCGCTGCGCCGCGCCTACGCCTACGACACGCGGCGCGAGACGCAGGACCGCTACGTGCGCGAGATGTCCCTGAAGCTGGGGCTCGACGTGGTCGGTGTCGACGAGCCGAGACAGGCGGTGGAAGCGGCCGACCTCGTCGTCACCTCGGGCCCGATCCTGAAGCAACCGAAGCCGACGATCGAGTGCGACTGGCTGGGCGAGGGCGCCTTCGCCTCGGCCGTCGACTTCGACTCGTACTGGACGGGGGACGCGCTCTCGCAGATCGACCGCCTCGCGACCGACGACCACGCCCAGTTCCGCTACTACCGCGAGCTCGGCTACTTCCAGCAGACGCCCGAGCCGTACGCCGACCTGGGTGAGCTCGTGACCGGCCGCAGGCCGGGCCGCCAGTCGCCCACCGAGCGCACCATGGCGATGAACCTGGGGCTCGCGCTCGACGACATGGCCGTGGCGCCCGAGGTGCTGAGGCGCGCCACCGATGCCGGCCTCGGGACCTGGCTGCCGCTCTGATTCGGCACCGGTCGTGCTGACGCCGATCAGGGGCTGCGGAAGGCGTATCAGATAGGGTCCCGGCAGGGCGCGGATCGCCGCCGCTGGGCCGCCGGCACTCGCCGTCGGAGTCAGAACGACCTGATAGGAGACGGAGTCGTCCTGCGACGCCGGCGTTGCCCACGATGAGTGTGTAGGTGCCGGCCGCGGCGGCTGTGACGCTGGCTGCTCCGCTCCTGGGTTATCCTGCCACCTCATGCGACATCGCTGGCTCCCCCTCGCCCTTGCGATTACGTTGGTGCCGGCGGCCACCGCGGCCGAGGGCCGTGCCCACGAAGCGGTGTTCGAGCGCTTCAAGGAAAGCGTCGTCACGGTCGAGGTCCTGCCCCTTGCGGGCGAAGCCAGGAGCGTGCTCGGCAGCGGCTACGCGGTGGCCGCCGGCCGCATCGTCACCAACTACCACGTGGTGGGCTCGTACATCCGGCACTCCGGCCGCTACGGCCTGCAGGTCAAGAACGGCAGCGGGACCTTTGCCGCGAGGCTCATCGCCTTCGATCTCGTCAACGATCTCGCCCTCCTCGAGGCGCCGGTGCGCGCCGCCCCGCTTCCGCTTGCGGGGGAGACCGGCCGTCCCGGCGCACCCCTCATCGCATTCGGCAATCCGGAAGGCCTGGGCCTCAGCTTGATAGAGGGGATCTTCAACGGGTTCGCGGAGAAGGGGTTCGTCGACCGAATGCTGCTCTCGATGCCCCTCAACTCCGGGATGAGCGGCGGACCCATCCTCAGCGCGCGAAACGAGGTCGTGGGGACCAGCGTCTCCGTCTCCTGGCGCGCCAACTCCTTGTCCTTCGGCGTACCGGTGACCGCGGTGCACGCGCTGCTCCAAGCCGCGCCCGTGGCGACGACCGAAGTCGCTCTTTCGGCCGAGGTGAACCGGCAGCTCGCGGCGGTGGAGAAGCGCGCCTTCGCGAAGGCCGTGGAGCCGCTCCTCCAGGGAAAGGGGCCGCCGATTGCGGTGGGCGGCGCTCTCGTCCCGCGACCGCCCGAGGCCTTCGAATGCTGGAACCACACGCGACAGGAGGCACGTGAGCAGATCCGCAAGACGTCGTTTAGCTGCAACCTGCAGTTCACGCCCTCTCTGGAGACGGTTGGCGAAGTCGCCTCCATCGAGATCCTCGTGGAGCACTTCGCGTCGCGAGCGAACGGCTACGGCTTCTACGGCGGCTTGACCAGCCACGCCCCGCAGCACCTCGGCGTGGAGGCCCGCGCGCCCAACAATGGCGTCTCGTCCCCTCCCGAATGCCACGTCGACCGCGTCCGCACAGAGCACCTGGTGTGGAAGGTCAATGCCTGTTCCTACGCCTACGTCCATCACCCCGGAATCGGCTACTTCGCCTTCACCGCCACCAGCGTTTCGCGCCCCAAAGAGGCCGTCTACCTGGCCGTCCATGGGAGGGGGGTCGGCGCGGAGACGTTCGTGTCTTTGAGCCGGGCGCTTCTGCGCGAGGTCCGGCTGGTCGGCGAGCCGTGATCGCCCTCCGTCTGCTCGTGGATGGTGCCGTGATCCGGGAGGCCGTCTTCAAGGACGGCCCTGTCCTGGTCGGCCGTGGGCCCGAGAGCGATTTCGTGATCGTCGACCCATCCGTCTCGCGCCAGCACGCGCGTGTCCATCTCGACGAGAGCGGAACGGCTTGGATCGAAGACGCGGGCAGCCGCAACGGCCTCCGGATCGGCGAAGCGCGCGTGGAGAGAGCGGCGGTGCCACCCACACGATCGCTGCGCTGTCACCTGGGAGCGGCCGAAGTGGAGCTGGCGCTGTGGTCCTCGGACGCCACCGTCGAGCTGCCCGCGCCCATAGCGGCCTCCCGCAGCCCCCATCGGGCCCTCCGAGCGCTGGCGCTCTGGGTGCTGGCCGTCTCCGCCTGGGCCGTGCTGGTCGTCATCTCTCCCGGCTTCTGGTCGCCCTGGCAGGAGGACCGGCTGACCGGTCTGTCGTGGATCAGCCTGGGCGCGGCCGTGGGGCTGCCGATGCTTGCCTTTGTGCTGGTCGGACTGCTGCGCGTCGTCGGTCGGAGAGCCCGCGTGAGCGACTCGCTCCGGGCGCTCGCCATCGTCTCCTGGGGCTGGGTGCTGCTTGTGCTTCTGGCGTACGCGACCTCGTACGGTTTCAGCGTCGCCGTCCACGGCGCGCTGACCACCTTTCTGACAAGCGCAGGCTCGATCGTCAGCGTGGCGTACCTGGCCGGCGTCGCACGCCCCGGTCCACGGCGGAGGTTTTTCGTCACCTGGCTCGCGGCCACCGGCCTGCTGCTCGCCGGGTTCCACTCTGCCGCCGGCCTGGCCGCACGACAGGCGGGCACGCCCCAGGTCGACTACGACGTCGCGGTACCGATTGGGACCTGGACGGGACCGGCCTCCGATCTCGACGGCTACCTCGAGGCCGTACGCAAGCGCTTCAAGGCGGCCGAACGCAGAGCGGAGGAAGAGCGCCAGAACTCACAGTAGGCGCGCCCGTGACGGGACCCGGCGCAGTAGGATGATGCGGCGGTTTGCACGCGTGGCCGGCTCGCCGCCTGGTGTCGAGCGCTGGAGAGGACCTCTATACGAAGGGGTTGAGGACCGTTGCCCCGCAGCCCTTGAAGTCAAAGACGTTGCGCGTGACGAGCGTCAGGGCGTGCACGATCGCGGTCGACGCGATCAGCATGTCCGCCTGCGAGCGCGTTTCACCCCTGGCGCGCAAGCGCC
>Ga0247727_10009862_pt1 | contig 17099 bp, 14 predicted proteins | sample WisWelCaveWW1625_FD_202498 | JGI IMG/M metagenome (GOLD analysis project Ga0247727, IMG submission 202498) | Biofilm microbial communities from Wishing Well Cave, Virginia, United States - WW16-25 | ecosystem: Environmental > Aquatic > Deep subsurface > Groundwater > Cave microbial mat | place...
GCCGAACTCGGCGCAGCGCCGCCACGCCTCGCGGTCGAAGCGGCCCTCCCGGTCACGCGCCACGACGTCGCGGCAGAGCTCGCGGCGCGCGAACTCGATCGCGGCCTCCTGCCACGCGCGCTGATCACCGCTGAACTCGAAGTCCACTCTGCTCGTCCTCGCCCGCTCGAAGCGCAGAAGGGTATGAATGTCCTCCTCCCGGTTGAAGCCGCGCGGAGCGAGATGACGCCGCACGACCCCTCGTCGACGAGCCGCGACCGCCGCTGCACGTGGCTCGTCGGCGCCGCCGCGGGCGCCCTCCTCTCCGTCGGCGTCCCGTTCGGGATCCCCTCGTCGGCCGGGATCGCCGGCGCGCTGCGCGTCCTCGATGGCGGCTGGCCCTGCCGCGACTTCTGGACGATCTACGCGCCGGGTCACTTCTGGCTGCTCGCCGGCCTCTTCGCGCTCTTCGGGCGGCAGTTGCTCGTCGCGGCGCTCGCCGCCGTGGTCCTCGAGGCCGCCGCGTGCGCTCTCTTCTTCCGGCTGCTGCGGCGGCTGGACGTCGAGCGTCGGTTCGCCGCGCTCGCCGCGCTCGCTTTCGCGGGAACGCTCCTCAAGACGGCGCCGACGCTGACGACCTACCCGCCGCTGCTCGTTGCCGGACTTCTCGGGATTACGCGGACGATCGCGGCCGCCGCGACGCCGACGCGGCGCAACGCGCTGATGGCCGGCGCGTGGTTCGGAGTCGCCGCCTGGTTCAAGCACGACGTCGCCGCCTACCTCGCCGTCGCGGCGTGCGCCGGCCTCGCGGCGGCGACGGCGCGCCGCCCGCGGCGCGAGGTGGCGACGGCCGCCGGCTTCTTCGCGGCCGGCGCCGTGGCCGCCGCCCTGCCGGTCGCCCTGCTCCTCGCGGCGGCCGGCGGACGCGACGCGTGGAACGACCTCGTCGTCTTCCCGCTGACCGACTTTCCGACGACGCGACCGCAGACCTACCCGATGCTCGTCGAATCGTGGCGAGCATCGGTCGGCGCGTCGCGCCGTGTCGGCGCGCTCCTCGAGTGGGTGCGCCACTGGATGCCGGTCTGGACCTGGCTCGTTCTGCTGGCGACGACGTGGCGGCGCCGCAGCGTCTCGTCGCCGGCGCGGCTCGCCGCGGCGGTCGCGGCGCTGGTCGCGCTGCCGCTCTTCTTCGCGGCGGCCCACGTGCAGATCAACACTCACATCCTCTCGATGGGAGCGGTCGTCATCGGCGCGCTCGCCGTCGAGTGGCCGACCCGTCCCGCTCGGGTGGCCGCGGCGCTCCTCTGCGCGGCGGCCCTCGCCAACGCGCCGGCTCGCATGCTCGCGCGGGCGGTCGACGTCGCTCGCACCGGCCGCACGATCGACGTCCCGGGCGCGGCCGGGATCGTCGCCTCCGCCCGCGAGGCCGGCGAGGTCGAAGTCGTCGCGCGCCTCGTGCGCGAGCTCACCGCGCCCGGCGAGCCGATCTACGTCGGCGTCGCCCGCCACGACGCGGTCGTCATCTCCCGGCCCGAGCTCTACCTCCTGTTCGACCGCCCCTGCGCGACTCGCTACGCCGAGCTCCATCCCGGGATCGTCGACCGCGAGGAGGTCCAGCGCGAGATCCAGGCCGATCTCGACCGGCGCCGCGTCCGCGTCGTCGTGCTCTGGCACGTCGGCTGGTCCGACGACCGCTTCGACGAGATCCGCGCGCAGCGCCGGCGCCTCCTTCCCGGGACCGGCGCCACGCTGCTCGACGACGCGCTGCAGCGCGACTTCGCGCAAGTCGCGCAGTTCGGCGAGCTCGAGGTGCGCGTCCGCCGCTGATCCGCCGCCGCGCCGCGGCTCGCCGAGCGATCAGCGCGGGCGCGGGTGGTCGGCGATCGTGGCGTCGAAGAACTTCCGCTGCCAGAACGCGAGATCGCCGAACTGTCCGTGCTTCTGCGGCTCGTGGGCCTCGAGGTCGTCGCCGAATCCGTACTCGATCACGTGGATGCGGCGCTGCAGGCCGGCGGCGACGTGCTCGTAGTCGAGCATGAAGTTGCGGAAGCGTCCGGCCGTCTGGTCGAGCGGCGCGAGCGGCTGCGAGAGGAAGTCGTCGATCCAGGCGAGCAGCGAGCCGCGCGGCGAGAGGTCGAAGGCGTTGCGCTCGGCGTCCTCCGCCTTGTCCTGCAGCGTGAGCTGGTAGAAGCGCGTCGAGCCGTGGCGCAGCATGTAGGGCAGGACGCTCGCCTCCCAGTCGCGCAGCGAGCAGGCGGCCGCCATGTAGACGACGCGGCCGAAATCGGGGACGTCGGACGGCTCGCCCGCGTTCGTGCGCCCATCGGCGAGCAGGATCCCGTTCGCCACCATCGTCCCCATGCTGTGGCCGATGAGATCGATCTCCCACGTGCGGCCGGCGGCCGCCTCCTCCCGCTGGAAGCGGGCGAGCCGCGCGACGAACTGCAGGAACTGGGTCGGCGGCGCCGGCACGAGCTTCTTGGGATCGTCGGGACTCAGGCGCGGCGCCCTGCGGGCGCTGGGCGGCGAATCGAGCAGCAGGTGGACCCGCCGGCTCATCACGTCCCACGCCGGAGATCCCATGGCGACGACGAACGGCCCGCTGACAAACTTGATCGGCAGAGTGAGGGTCATCGCGGTCACCGAGCGCGCCCTCTCGAACCAGCTCCTGTCGTCGCGGCCTCGCAAAGTCGGCGTCGGCGGCGGATCGGTCTGCGGGCCTTTCTTCCAGTTCCGCCACTCCCGGGCCAGCACGTCGCCGACGTTGTCGGCGTCGTCCTGCTCCTTCGAGTCGTAGCCGCCGTTCGTCCCGACGAAGCGCCAGATCTCCTGCGCGGCGATGAAGGGCGAGAGGATCACCGCCTTCGTGACGTCGTAGGTGAGGAAGAGCGGCGAGAGCGGCGCGCCCCACCAGCCCCAGTCCTCCCCCTGCCGCACGAAGAGCAGGTGCTCGAAGTAGCTGCTGAAGAGGGACGAGCGCCAGTTCACGAAGATCGGGTAGCAGCCGTCCTCGGTCATCCTCGGCAGGAGATCGTTCGCGCGCTCGATCGTCCCGCGCGGCGTGTTGAGCCCGCCGTGGACGAAGACGACGAGGCGGCGCCTGGCAGGATCGTCGCCGGCCTGGCGGGCCGCGGCGAACATCGAGTCGAGGTAGTCGCGCCACGCGCCGGTCGGCTCGAGATCGTCGGGACCGGCGTTCTCGAGGCGTCGCGTCGCCTTCGTCGAGAAGGCGCCGACCGACGGATCGACCGCATCGCCCGCTGCACTGAACATCACGACGTGGTCGCGCGGCCCCTCGATGGCCGCGCACCCCGCGAGCCCCGGGAAGATCGCAACGAGGAGCTGGCGCCGCATCGTCTTCCTCCCGCTTGCCGTCACGCGCCCCCTCTTCGCGGAGCTGGCGCGAGCCCGAGCTTATGCTCGATCACGCACCAGGCGAACGTCGCCGCGCTGTAGACGAAATAGAGCTGGTGGAGCAGCACGGCGGACAGCGCGGTCACGAGGCCGGCGCTCCGCAGCACGACCGCGTAAAAGGGCAGGCTCGCCACCGTCGCCACGACGAGCAGCGCCGCGGCCGCGCCGAACCAGGCCGCATGGACGAAGCCGAGCGCCGTCGCGACGGCGATGGCGCCCGCGAGCAGCGCCTTCAGCCGCTCGGCGTTGCTCACGTTGAGCGCCGCGCCCGTCCGGCCCTCGTGCTGGAGCAGCCGCCCCCAAGGCAGCGCGCGCCGGAAGACGTCGGTGCGGACCATGCTCGTGAAGGTCCAGTGCTTGAGGTGGGTGCCCTGGATCGCGGGCAAGAGCAGGATCCGTCCGCCCGCGCGCCGCAGCCGGCTCCCGAGCTCGATGTCCTCGATCGAGGGATGGGCGTAGCGCTCCGCGTCGAAGCCGCCGACGGCCTGGAACGCGGCCCGACGCACCGCGCCGCAGCCGGCCCAGAAGGTCGACGCCTCGCCCGGGTGGGTGTGGTGGACGAAGTGATGGAGCAGGTTGCGGTAGCGCGAGACGATCCCCGGCGCGGCAGGATGGTCGTCATACTCGCCAAAGAGGGCGACGACGTCGGGCTGCGCGGCCAGCACGTTCTCGACCTGCGCCGGCACGTCGTCGTGCATCACGACGTCGGAATCGAGGAAGAGCACGAACTCTCCCGTCGCCGCCTTCGCGCCGAGGTTGCGGCAGAAGGCCGGCCCCTTGCGGCCGCCCGACGAGAGGACGGTGAAGCCGGCGTCGCGGCAGCGCCGCGGCCCGTCGTCGGTGCAGCCGTCGTCGACGACGACGATCTCGTGAAGGCGCCGCTCGGCGAGAGCCCTCGCGATCGGCGGCACGACGCGGTCGAGGTAGCGCGCCGCGTCGAACATCGGCATGACGAGGCTGATCGTCGCCATCGTCAGCCTCCGTAGACGGCGCCCTTGACGCGGCGCAGGAGGGCACGCAACGCGAGCCGCGCGCGCGACCGCGTCCCGAAGAGCGGCAGGCAGCGCGAGGGGTCGCGGAGGTAGTAGGCGTCGAGGCGCGGCAGCAGATGGAGGTCGCGCGCCGCCGGCTCGGGCAGGAAGGCGAGCCGCGTCGTGACCGCGGCGTCGTAGCCCTCGCGCACGTGCGCGACCGCGCCGGCGTCGTGGCTCCCGTAGGGAAAGGCGAGGTGGCGAACTTCGACGTTGAGGCGGTCTTCGAGGGCGCGGCGCGAGTCGTCGAGCTCGCGCTCGAGCTCTTCCAGGGCGAGTCCGCGCAGGTGGACGTGGTTCGCCGTGTGGTCGCCGATCTCGCCTCCCGCGGCGCAGAGCTCCTCGAGCTCGCTCCAGTCCATGAGCTCGAAACGCGGGATCCCGGCCGGCTGGGTCGGCCAGCGGTTGTCGCGCCCGACCCACTGCGAGACGACGAAGACGGTGAACGGGACGCGGCTCTTCCAGAGGACGGGCAGCGCGGCCTTGCGCACCGAGCGCATGCCGTCGTCGAAGGTGATCGCGACGCGAGGCAGGGAGTCGTCCGCGGGCGCCAGCAGCTCGCCGAGCCGCGCGAACCGGACTCCCTCGGCGCGCAGTCCGCCGATGAGCCGTGCGAGCTCGTCCTGCCGGTAGGAGAGCACCGACCCCGAGTCGTCGATCGAATGGAAGGCGAGGATCGCGTCCATCGCGTCACCGTCCTCCCGAGCCGAGCGCCCGATGGAACGCGGCCGCGGCGAGCTCGGCCCCGCGCGCCCACGAGAAGCGGGCCGCCTGCTCGACCGCGCTGCAGGCGAGCCGCTCGCGCAGCTCCGGCTCGTCGAGCAGCCGCTCCATCGCCTGCGCCATCGCCGCAACGTCGGTCGGCGCGAAGTAGAGCCCCGCCTCGCCGACGACCTCCGGCAGTGCTCCGGTCGAGCTGGCGAGGACCGGCGTGCCGCACGCCATCGCCTCCACCGCCGGCAGGCCGAACCCCTCGAGCAGCGACGGCAGCACGAGCGCGCAGGCGCCGTTCAGCAGCGCGACGAGGTCGTCGTCGCTGACGACGCCCGTGAAGACGACGCGCGCGCGCAGCCGCTCGTCGCCGTCGACGACGGCGTTGAGCCGCGCTCCCGCGTCGAGGAAGCCGTCGGCCTTCGGATCGCCGACGAACACCAGGCGCGCGTCGCGCCGCTCGAGCAGGCGGCGGAACGCGCCGAGCAGCGCCTCGAGGTTCTTGTGTGGGCTGAGGCCGCCGACGAAGAGGAAGGAGGGCGGCCCGCCGAAAGGCATCCAGCGCGCGAGCTGGCGCTGGAGCTGCGCGCGATCGGCGATCGGCCGGAAGCGCGCGTCGGCCCCTTCGGTCACGACGTCGATCCGGGCGAGCGGGACCTTGTAGGCGCGGGCGACCGCGTCGCGGCTCGCCGAGCTCACGGTCATCACGCGCGTCGCCTGGCGCGCCGCGAGCCACGACTTCGCCCGCCAGAAGAGCTCGCTCCAGCGGTCGGGGAAGACGAGCCGCGGGTGCTCCTCGGCGATCGTGTCGTGGAAGCAGACGACGGCGCGCTGGCGCAGCGGCAGCGGGAAGAAGGAGTAGACGGCCGGCACGAAGACGAGGTCGGCGCGCGCGCGCCGCGTCGCACGCGTGAAGGCGAGCAGGTCCTTCAGGCTGCGCCGTCCGCCGGCGACGGCGCTCTCCGTCACCTTGCGCGTCGGACGGGCGTCGATCCGCTCGAGCGCGGTGAGCGCCTCGGGCAGGTCGCCCGGCGCGACCTCCCGGTCGACGAGCAGGACGTAGTCGAAGCCGTCCTCCGCACGGCGCGCGACCAGCGCCTGCAGCAGCTCGCGCGCGAAGCGGCCGAAGCCTCGGCGGTTGAAGCAGACGGAGGCGTCGAACGCGATGCGCATCAGTCCTCGACCACGTGAGTGGCGAAGACCTGGCGGTGCTCCGCCCAGCGCGCGCGATCGAAGCGGCCCTCCGCGAAGCAGTCGGCCGCCGCGTAGGCCATCGCCAGCGCGTGGTGGGTGTTGTCGTGGGCGAAGAGCCCCTGCCTGCCGTAGGTGAGGAAGCGCGGCAGCGAGTCGATCCAGCGGTCGAGCAGCGCGAGCGGCTGCTCGTAGCCGTTCAGGTAGATCGGGTAGGCCTGCGGCAGCCGCATCACCTTCACCGCGTTTTGCGGGGAAGGAAGCGGCAGACGGGCGCGCGCGAGATCGGCGGCGACGACGGCGCCGAGCTCCTGCTCGCTCGCGGAGAAGAGCGGGTCGCCCGCGTCGCAGGGGAGCTCGGCGCAGAGCGTCGTCGCCCCCTTCGGCAGGCGGGAGTCGGAGTAGTTCTTCGGCTCGGAGAGGCGGGTGATGCGGATCGCCGCCTCGGGGAAGTAGTGGGCGTCGAACTCGGTGAACCGCTCGACCGGAACGCGCAGATAGACGAGCAGCATCGCGCGGTACTTCACCGCGGCGGCCGCATCGAGGATCTCGCGCGGCGGCCCCGGCTCGACGAGCTGCGGGATCAGCGTGATCGGGAGCGTCGACCAGACGTGGTCGGCCTGCAGCTCGTGGAGGTCCTCGCGCCGGCCGCCGCCGCCGACGAACCCGACGCGCCACGGTCGGTTCCCGTCGGGCCCGTCGGGGCCGTCGGTCCCATCGGGTCGTACGAGCCGCGCCACGCGCTTCTCGAGCAGGAGCTGCGCCCCCGCCGCCTCGGCCGCGCGAGCGAGCGAATCGGAGATCTGTCCGTAGCCGCGGCGCGGGTACCAGAAGCGGCCGAAGCCGGGCTTCTTCAGTCCCGGCACGGCGTTCAGGACTTTGCGCACGAGCTTCGTCACGGTGCCGGCGGAGACGCGGCGGCGCGCCTGGATCCCCGAGAGCTCGTCGGGCTCGCGCCCCCAGATCTTGCGCGCGTAGGGGAAGTAGAAGCGGTCGCACATCGTGGCGCCGAGGTTTCGGCGCAGGACCGACGCGAAGGTGTCGGCGCCGTCGGCTCCGCCGCTTCCCTCGATTCCCTTGGCGCCGCGCCGCGCGAGACCGCGAGCGACGACGTCGCGCGCCATCCCGGCGACGAAGCCGCGGTCGAGCCGCAGCAGCAGGTCGAGCGGCTTCAGCGGGAAGTGGACGAAGCGGCCCCCGAGCAGGATGCGGCCGTGGCGCGGGCGGTCGAGCAGGTCGGCGCCGAGGAGGCGCTTCAGGTCGTCGAGGATGCGCGGCTCGCAGGCGGGGTGGAGGCGGTGGCTTCCGAAGTCGAGCCGCTGGCCGTCCCACTCGAAGCTGCCGGCGTTGCCGCCGAACCAGGCGCCCCGCTCGATCAGCGTGACCTGCGCCTTGGCCTCGAGCGCGAGCCGCCACGCCCCGCCGAGCCCGGCCGGACCGCCGCCGAGGATCGCCACGCGGGGCGGCGTGACGATCACGCGTGCCGACGGCGGCGTCGTCTTCGCGTCACCCATGCTGCACCGCCGGCCGCGCCCGCTTGAGCCAGCCCCACGCCGCGCCGGCGAGCAGGCTGCTCACGAGCAGCGTCGCCTGCCACGCGAGCGACGAGGCGACGGCCATCCCGCGCCGCGCTTCGTCCGTGATCCCGCCGTCGCTCATGAGCGGGACGAACAGCGCCGTGAAGGCCGCATCGCGCACGCCGATGCCGTTGAAGCTCACCGGCAGCAGGCTGGCGACCTTGCTGAGCGACCAGGCGAAGAACCAGGCCGAGAGCGGCGCCTCGATGCCGAGCGCACGGCCGATCGGCACGTTGAGCAGCGTGAGCGCCGCCTGGATCGCGCACGCGGCAAGCAGCGCGACGAGCAGGACGCCCGGCCGGCGGCGCTGGCGGCGCAGCGCGATCAGCGCCAGCGCGACTCGTCGCCGGATCCTCGGCGGCCAGCGCTTGAGCGGCATCGGGATCGACAGCGCAACGAGCGCGATGGCGACGACGACCGCGAGCGCGACGCCCAGCGCGACCAGCGTGTGCAACGCGCCAGGCGCACGGAACCCGACGAGCATCCCGCCTCCCAGCGCCAGCGCGCCGAGCGCCGCGACGTCGAGCAGCCGGTCGGCCGCGCCGCCGAGCACCGCCGCCTCCATCCGCCCGCTCTTGCGGCCCGACAGGACGGCGCGCAGCACGTCGCCGCCGACGATGCTCGGCAGGAAGATGTTCGAGAAGATGCCGGCGGCGTAGCACTCGATCGCCTCGGCAAACCTGAGCCGCGCCCCCGCGACTCCGATCACGAGCCGCCACTTGATCGTCCCGACGACGTGCGAGGCGAGGAAGCCGGCGACCACGAGCGAGAAGGTGGCGAGCGGCACGCGCTGCAGCGCCTCGCCGACGGTGCGCCACGAGACGAACTGGAACAGCGCCGCGAGGACGACGGCGCTCCCGACCAGACGCAGCGCGAGACGTCCCGACCGCGTCAACGGCGCAGCGCCATCCGGGAGTTCTGATCGGCGAGCAGCCCGACGCTCCAGATCATCAGCGCGCCGAGCAGCGCCAGCACCGCGCTCTCCGAGAGATTGTCGAGGAAGCAGTCGTAGACGAACTTCGCCAGGCCCAAGACGGCGAGGAGCGCCCCGAGCGGCAGGAAGACTCTCAGCGGATTGAACAGCACGATCGTGCGCAGGATCAGGATCAGGAAGTCGTAGGCGTGGCGCGGCCGGATCTTCGAGGCGCCGAGCCGCTGCCGGTAGTCGATCGGGACGAAGTCGAAGGTGTGGCCGTTGCACGCGCAGGCGAGCGTGATCGTCGTCGTGAACGAGAAGCCGTCGGGAAGGAGATGGCGGTAGCGCTCGACCAGCTCCTTGCGCATGAGGCGCAGCCCCGAGTTGAGGTCGGGGATGCGGCAGGAGGAGAGGTAGCTGGCGAGCTTCGTGAGGAACCACTTGGCCGGCTGCCGCGAGAGGGGCACGTGGACCTCGCCGCCGGTGCGCGCGCCGACGACCATCTCGAAGCGGCCGGCCTTCTCGAGGAGCGAGGGGATCGCGGAAGCCGGGTAGGTGCCGTCGGCGTCGATGATCAGGATCCAGCCGTGGCGAGCGTGGGCGACGCCGCGCTTGAGCGCGGCCCCGTAGCCGAGATTGCGCGGGTGGCGCAGCACCCGGGCGCCGGCGGCCGCGGCCTGCTCGGCCGTCGCGTCGGTCGAGCCGTCGTCGACGACGAGGAGCTCGTGCTCCCACCCGCACTTCTCGAGCGCCTCGGCGACGGCGCGCACCTGCGCGGCGACGTGCGGCCCCTCGTTGAAGGCCGGCATGACGACCGTGACGGCTCGCTCGGCCGCGCCAGGCCCGGTCCCGCCGACGTCCTCGATCACTCGCCGCCCCCCGATTCGCCCGCGCCGACTGCGGCTCCATCGGTGGCGAGCCGCGCGAGCCTTGAGGGCGAGGATTGTACGCCCGCCGCCTCGCGGGTCCCGGAGCGCGGCGGCGCGCGCCGGCCGTCAGCGCGGCTCGCGCGACCGGACGACGTGGAGCTCGCCGCCGTTCATCGATCCCGGCAGCGTCGCCACCTCCTCGAAGTCGCGCTCGAGCAGGGCCGCGATCACCGGCTGCTCGGCGCGGAGCTGTTCCGGGAGCGCGAAGACGACCCAGGTGCGCGGCGCGGCGGCGCGCAGCTTCTCGAGCTCGCCGGCATCGTCGATGGCGGTCCACGACTTCGCGTAGTACCCGGGGAGCGCGAGCTTGGCGGGGCCGACCGCGGCCTTGACGTCGCTCGGACCGGCCCTCTGCTCGACGAAGTCGCGCGCGCCGATGAAGTCCTGCTTCGGGTGGGCGTAGAGGCGCGTCAGCGTCAGCGACGAGCCCGACGCCACGAGCAGCGCGACCGCGACGCCCCAGAGTCCAACGCGCCGCTCGCGGCAGCCGGGCAGCGTGCAGGAGAGCCAGCCGCCGCTCATGAGCGCCCCCTGCACGACGACGAGCGCCGCGAAACCCGCCTCGAAGAAGAAGAAGCGCGGATAGAGGTGGCGCTTCAGCAGCAGCAGGAAGGCGAGCGCGACCGGCAGTCCTGCCACGTGCAGCAGCAGCAGAAGCCGCGCCTTGCGCCAGAGCGACACGAACCCCACGCCGGCGAGCACTGCGACGAGCGCCACGGCGACGAGGGTCCCCCATCCCACGCCAAGGCTCGTGAGCGCCTGCTCGAGCGCCCAAGAGGGGTGGGTCCACGGGACGACTCTCACGACCGACGAGCTCCGCTGCTCGACGCGCGCCGTGAAGGCGCGGACGACGTCGCCGGCCATCGGCGCGTAGAGCAGCAGCGCGAACGCGCCGCCGAGCGCCAGCGCGAGGAGCGGCCGGCGGTCGGCGCGGCCTCTCGCCGCGAGCCAGAGCGCGACGAGCCCGTGGCCGGCGAAGGCGAAGAGCGCGGTCAGGTGGACGTAGGCGGCGAGCGCGAACCAGAGCGCGTAGCGCAGGACGGCGGCCTTCCACGGTTCCTCCGGCGCCCGCCGAAGCAGCGTGATCAGTTCGGACGTGGCCAGCAGCGTGAAGAAGAGCAGCCCCGTGTAGCCGCGCGCATTCTGCGCGAACCAGATCGGGTGGTAGGAGACGGCGAGGAGGAGCGCGGCGAGAAGCGCAGCCGGTTCGCCGAGGACCTGGCGTCCCAGCCGGTGAAGGGCGGCGATCCCGGCCACTCCGAAGAGAAGCGCCGGCAGTCGCACCGACCACTCGTGCTCGCCGAAGGCCGCGACGCTGAAGTGCGCGAGCAGCGAATAGAGCGGGTGCTGGTTCTCGCTCGCGTAGGTCGTGACGAGCTCGCGCACCGGCAGCCGGACGTAGTCGCGGACCGTGAAGACCTCGTCGATCCAGAACGAGGAGCCAAGCCCGATCGAGCGGAGCAGCGCGCCGACGATCAGCACGAGGACGAGCAGGAACGGCATGGGCGGATTCTAGGCGGGAGCGTTCTTCGCGCCGGCTACGCTCCGTCGATGCGCTCGCGGCCGGTGCTGTTGCGCTTCTTCGCGCTCTCGTGGCTCGTGATGCTCGGCGTGACGAGCCGCAACCTTCTCGAGGCCCGCGGGACGAGCGGCCTCGCGGCGGCGTGGCTCCTCGCCGTCTGGCTGACCTACGGCGCCATCTATCTGCTGCCGGCGATCGCGGCGGCGTGGCTCGCGCGGCTGCTGCTCGGAACGCGGCCGTGGCGGGCGGCGGGCGCCGCGCGCGAGCGATTCGTCCTCGGCGCGGCGCTCGTCGTGACGACGGCGACCCTCTCGGTCCTCCACGTCGACGCGATCGTCCACCGGATCTTCGGCTTCCACCTGAACGGCTTCGTCTGGAACCTGATGACGACGCCCGGCGGCCTCGCGTCGATGGACGCCGGCGGCACGAGCTGGGCGGGACTCGCCAGAACGATCGCCCTGCTGCTAGGGCTCGAGTCGGCCTGCCTGGTTGCGGCGCTGAAACTCGGACGGCCGTGGGAGGCGCTCCGGCCGGCGCGTCCCGGTCGCGCGGTCGGATGGGCCCTCGCCGCGTTCGTCGCGCTCTCGGGACTCGAGCGGCTCGCCTTCGCGATCAGCGACTTCGCGGGCTACAAGCCGATCCTGCGGGCGTTCGGCGTGATGCCCTTCTACCTGCGCACGCGGGCGCCCGGACTGGCGCGGCGCCTCGGGTTCGAGCCGCTGTCGAATCGCGGGCTCGAGGTGACGACCGAGGGGAGGAGCCTCGACTACCCCAAGGCCCCGCTCGCGCTCGCGCCCGATCGGAAGAGGTGGAACGTCGTCTGGCTCGTCGCCGAGTCGCTGCGCGCCGACGCGCTCGACCCCGAGGTCATGCCGGCGACCGACGCCTTCGCCCGCCGTGCGCTCTCGTTCCGGCGCCACTACAGCGGCGGGAACGGGACGCGCACCGGCGTCTTCTCGATGTTCTACGGCGTCCACGCGGCGCTCTGGTTCCCCTTCCTCGCCGCGCGCCGCGGGCCCGTCGTGATGGACCACTTCGTCGACGACGGCTACGCCACGCTCGTGCAGACGAGCGCGAAGTTCACGTCGCCCGAGTTCGACCTCACCGTCTTCGCGCGCGTCCCGCCGGAAGACCGCTTCGAAGGCGACGACTCCCGACCCGGCTGGCAGCGCGACCGCGAGCTCGTCGGCCGGATGGTCGACTGGATCGAGCGGCGCGACCCGAAGCGCCCCTTCTTCACCTTCATGTTCTTCGAGTCGCCTCACGCGCAGTACCACTTCCCTGACGACTCGACGATCCGGCGCCCCTACCTCGAAGGCGAGGAGTTCGACTACACGGCTCTCGATCCCGCGCGCGACGCCCCGCTGCTCAAGAACCGCTACCTGAACGCCGTGCACCACCTCGACTCGCAGTTCGCGCGCATCTTCGAGGCGCTCGAACGCGGCGGCCTGCTCGACTCGACGATCGTCGTCGTCACCGGCGACCACGGCGAGGAGTTCATGGAGAAAGGGCGCTGGGGCCACCACTCCGACTTCAGCGAGGAGCAGATCCGCGTCCCGCTCGTCCTCTCGATTCCAGGCGCCGCGCCCCGTGTCGTCGACGTCCCCACCAGCCACGTCGACCTCCCGCCCACGATCCTCGCCCGTCTCGGCGTCACCAATCCCCCGGCCGACTACTGCCTCGGCCTCGACCTCCTCGGGGAGGCGCGCCACGACGCCGTGGTCATCGCCGACTGGGACCACCTCTGCGTCCGCGACCCGGCCTGGAAGGGCATCTTCCCCGTCAATCAGCCCGGCTTCACCGGCTGCGTCGTCACGACCGCCGACGACGCCCCCGTCGAGGACGAAGCCCGATACATGAGGGAGCACAAGGACCTGCTCGCCGACGTGCTGCGCGGTCTGTCGCGCTTCGCGCGGTAAGACCTGCCGCGCGCGCTCCTCCACCCTACTTATCGGCAATGTCCTCCGACCCGTAAGGGAGGCGGGTCTGGATGTCGCCAAGGTCGAGATCGAGCTCCCCTTCGCCGTTCCGCGGTGCGTTCGAGGTCTGCCCCGGCTTCCCCATTGGCAGCGTCGCGTCGAACCGGCGCGGCGGCGTCTTCTTCGCGTCTTCGTCCGGGGCCTTGTCGTCCTTCGAAGCCATGGTCACGCTCCTGATCGGTCGTGCCGCTCGCGGCGGCTCAACGCTCCTGTCCGGTGAAGCCTTCCTTCAGGTGGGTGGTCGGCTCGATCTCGTCGACCGAGAGATCGAGCTCCGGCGAGGTCGCCTCCTTCGTTCTCGCCTCGCGCCCGACGCTCGACGCCGTCTCGCGCTTCTCCGCCTCTCTCTTCGCACCGCCCGTCGACTCCGCGGCCGAGTCGGTCCGCTTGCTCGAACGCTCTCCGTCCATCTCACACCCCCGACGGCTTGCAGTGGAGGTGCACCGTCTCGGCGACGCGCGCACGATCCTCGGCGGCCGGTGCGACCTCGAGCCGCGAAGCGGCCGATTCATGGACGCGCGGCGACTGCCTGCTCGTCCCGTTCCTTGCGCGGCCGTCGGACGCGGCCCGCATCACTCGCGTCGGCCTCGTCGTGAGCAGGCCGCGCGCGCAGAGGTCGCGCAGGAACGCCTCGACCTTGGGCTGCAGCTTCGCCGCGAAGCCGTTGAGCGTCTCGCCGACCGTCTGCGACCCGTCGGCCGCCGCGATCAGCCGCGCGGCGTCGCTGCCCACGTGCAGCAGGTCGCTCGAGCGCGCGCGATAGACGGCGAAGGTCGGGCGCGGCTCGGCCGCCGGAACCACGCTCGCCATCTCCGCAAAGAGCTTCTCCTTGAAGTTGCCCGACTGGTACCGCGGCTTGAGGACCGCGCACTCCGCCTCGTTCAGCTTCTCGGCGATCGTCCGCAGGTCGTAGGGCAGCTCGACCAGCCGGTTGCCGTCGGGCAGCGCGAGGCGCGCGCTCTGGAAGTCGGCCGGCGCCGGCTCGCTCACGTCGACCTGGTTCTTGTGCTCGAGGAAGGAGAGGTCGCCGTACTTGCAGAGGTAGAGGAAGTAGTGGCTCTTGAGCTCGAAGAGCAGCAGGTTGTCGCCGCGGAAGAGCGGGAACTCCTGGCGCAGCGCCTTCATGAACTCGAAGAAGAGCTCGCGCGCCTCGCGGCGGTCCATGCCGCGACCGGGGATCCAGTCGTAGTAGACCTGCAGGTCCTTCTCGGGATCGAGCTCGATCTTCTCCACGTCGTAATGGCCGGGGTGCTCGAAGACCTTGCTCAGGTGGTCGATGTAGAAGATGCGGAGCGAGACCTCGTCGACCGAGTCCTTGTGGTCGCGCAACCACTGCAGCGTCTGCAGCGCCTCGTCACGGGTTTCCGTGGGAAACCCGATCATCGTGTAGAGCGTGTTGGAGATGCCCGCCTTCGCCAGCCGCCTTACGATCCCGTCGGCGTCGTCGAGGCTCGTCCCCTTCTCCATCAGGTCGAGCAGGCGCTGCGAGGCGCTCTCGAAGCCGAAGGCGATCCGGCGGCAGCCCGACTCGTGGAGCTCCTGGCAGAGCTCGTCGGTGAAGAGGTTCCGCTCGAGGCGCGCGTCGGTCCACCACTGGATCTTCAAGCCGCGCTCGCGCAGTGCCTTGGGCAATGACTTGAACAGCGGCGGCGGCATGTCCTCGACCACGAAGTAGATGACGTCGCTCTTCCAGCGCTTCGTCACCGCCTCGATGTCGTCCATGATCTGGTCGAGGCGGCGCTGGCGGAAGCCGGGCCCGATCACCTTGTAGAGCGTGCAGAAGGCGCATTTCTCCCAGTAGCAGCCGCGCGTGATCGCGAGCGGCAAAGCGAGCTTCGGCGAGAGGTAGCGGTCCATGGGCATGCCGTCGAAGTCGGGCGTCGGCAGCGACTCGATCGAGAGCGGGCTCGCCGGCGGGTTGACGACGACCCTGTCGCCGTCCTTCCAGATGCAGTTGCCGACACCCTCGGCCGGTCGGGCTTTGCCCTCGGCGACGTTCTTCGCCAGCTCGAGCAGCGGTCCCTCGCCTTCGAGCACGATGACGCTGTCGATCGCGGCGAAGACTCGCCCGCTGCGCGTCATCTTCTCGCCGAGGTAGGCGAGCAGCCCGCCGCCGACCGTGATGTGGATCCGCGGCGCCGCCTCCTTCACCAGCCGCGCGAGCGCGAGCCCCGGAATCACCTGGCTCGTGTAGGTGAGCGAGATGCCGAGCAGGTCAGGCTCGAGCGCCAGGATCTCCGGCAGCGCCTTCGCGCGGAAGTACTCGCAGAAGAAGTTCGCCTTCTCGTCGAAGACGGCGGCGAGGACTTCGCCCTCCTTCTCGATCGAGTGCGGCAGCGTGTAGTTGTGCGGCGTGAGCGAGCTCGGGTAGTGCTCGGCCGAGATCAGCCGGAAGGCGCGGTCGAGCAGCTTGACCGCGCGCAGGTAGCGGTCGTAGTCGTAGAAAAGCTCGTCGTGGCCGGGACGCAGCGTGGCGAGCGCCTCGTCGATCCCCTCGACCACCGCGTCGGCCGAGGCGTGCGCCTCGGCGATCACGCGGAAGCGGTCCATCTCCGGCAGCGGGAGCGGCCGTCCTCGCGGCAATTCTTCGAAGGTTTGGTGAACACGGTCGCGGCTCTTCGCCAGCCGTTCCTTCGCGAGGAACCACTCGTGCGCCTCGAGGTTGAGATCGCGCTGGTGCGTGTCGGGAAAGCCGTTGGCGCGCAGGTAGGCGACAAGCGACGGGAGGCAGAGGAACGGCTGGGTCGGATGGGCCTGCGGCGGATAGACGAGCAGCGTTCTCATGGCGTCACCGTATCGAGCGGCAGGCCTCGAATCACCCCCTCGATCGGCCCGCGCGACTCGAGCAGACGGAAGCCGCGTGCCGCGAGTTCCTTGCGCGCCTCGCCGTTGAGGCCGAGGGAAACGACCCACGCGCAGTCCTCGAGCAGTTTCGCGAGGGACGAAAAGTCCCGGAACAGTCGCGCCGCCGTCGCCGGCCGCGACCGCCGCTCGACGAAGGCGACCTGGTCGCCGCGCCGCTCGAAGACGAGGTAGTCGGCCGCGCGATGGAGCCGCTCGTTCACGGAGACGCCGTCGCGCGACGTCACGGCGACGCGGACCGCGGCCATCGGACCGCTCGCCTCAGTACCCGGCGGCCGGATCGACGACCGAGAGCAGCGGCTCGCCGGCGGCGAAGCGGCGCAGGTTCTCGCGGAAGAGGAGGAAGCGGCGCGGCTCGGCCCCTTCGCTCGCGGCCGCGTCGTGCGGCGTGACGATCACGTTGCCGAGCTTCCAGAGCTCGTGGTCGGGCGGAAGCGGCTCGGGATCGGTGACGTCGAGGCCGGCGCCGGCGAGCCGGCCGCTCTTCAGCGCGGCGAGGAGCGCCGCGGTGTCGACGCAGCGGCCGCGCGCGACGTTGACGAAGAAGGCACCCGGCTTGAGCGCGGCGAAGAATCGCTCGTCGAAGAGACGTTCGGTCTTCGGTGTGAGCGGCACGCAGACGAAGACGGCGTCGGCAGAGCCGGCGAGCGCGAGCAGCTCGTCGGGCGGGCCGACCCGCTCGACGAAGGACGGTGGCGGCTTGGGATGACCCTCGGTGGCGACGACGCGCGCGCCGAACGCCGCCACGCGCCGCGCGATCTCGCGGCCGATGCCGCCGAGCCCGGCGACGAGCACCGTCCTGCCGCGCAGCTCGACCATCCGATCGCGCGCGCCGGACGGCAGGCTCCAGGCGCGCGGCCCGCGCTGGTTCTCGACCGCGGCCGGCAGCGCACGAGCGAGCGCGAGAAGCATTCCTACGGCGTGATCGGCGATCTGCGGCCCGTAGAGCGCCTGCGCATTCGTGAGCTCGACCGCGCGCGACGCGATG
>Ga0247727_10009863_pt1 | contig 17096 bp, 15 predicted proteins | sample WisWelCaveWW1625_FD_202498 | JGI IMG/M metagenome (GOLD analysis project Ga0247727, IMG submission 202498) | Biofilm microbial communities from Wishing Well Cave, Virginia, United States - WW16-25 | ecosystem: Environmental > Aquatic > Deep subsurface > Groundwater > Cave microbial mat | place...
GGCTCTTGTGTATATAGATACTCATCAACATCTATTATACCGACGCAAGCGTCGAGGAATTCCTGTCTTACGACAGGATCCTTAAGAGGGATTAATAAACAAAGTTCATATCCTGTTGCGGAACTATTATCCAAAACAGCATTAAGTATTCCGTTTCACCCTATGTTAACGCACTCTCATGTAGAATATTTAATTGGTGAGATAAAAAAATTCTACAAAAATTCATACATATGAAAAAACTAGGTAGCTTGTCTGTTTTTTTTCCTACCTACAACGACTCATTTATACTTCCGTATTTTTTGACGCGATTATATTCAGTCCTTCCCACAATTGCAAAAAAATACGAAGTAATCGCGGTCAACGATGGTTCGCAGGACAACACGCAAGAAATGTTACTTATGCTTCAAAATAAACTGTCCTATCTAAAAATTATCCAGCACAAAAAAAATATTGGCTATGGCGCGGCAATAAGAAGTGGCATAGAGGCTTGTAAATACGAATGGGTTTTCTACACCGATTCTGATGGTCAGTATGATCCGATTGAACTTAAGAAATTCGTCGCTCGAGTCACTCCGAAAATAGATGTTATTCAGGGGATAAAACTAAAAAGAAATGATAATCCGATGAGGCAGATTCTTGGGTATCTTTATAATGCATCTGTCCATGTCGCTTATCCAATCCCTGTTCATGACGTCGACTGTGACTTTAGACTAATACGAAGAAAGCTTCTCAAAAAAATCTCTTTAACGGCTGATTCAGGGATGATCTGTTTAGAACTTGTTTTGGCACTTACAAAGGCAGGAGCTGTTTTTACAGAACTGCCAGTAACTCATTATCCAAGGATTATCGGTAAATCAAGATTCTTCAGGCCAATCCCCTTATTTAAAACAGCGGTTGAACAGTACCGTTTCTATCGTCGCAGGAAGTGAGTGTGTCAACGGGGGGATTCGAACCTCCGACCGATCGCTTATGAAACGATTGCTCTACCACTGAGCTACGTTGACTTTTGCCCGGTGCTTTCCTGTCAGTCTATTATAATATATCTATGGCTGATCTTTCGATAATCATAATCTCGTACAACACGAGGGCTCTGACCGACGACTGCATTGATTCCATCCTACAGTCGCTTCTTAAGGCTATGTTTTCCTATGAAATAGTTGTTTGGGATAATGCGTCAACTGACGGCAGTCAGGAACTTCTGAGGCAATGGGCAAAAAAAGACTCTCATGTGTCAGTACATCAAAGCCGTGAAAATATCGGATTCGGACCGGCCAACAACATGGCTGTAAAAAAGGTAAAAGGTACTCACTTATTGTTTTTAAACTCAGACATACTGACATTGGAAAATGCAATTGGCGACTTGTATGAATATTACACAAAACACACCGATACACTGCAATTTTTAGGCGGTAAACTGCTTAACCCCGATATGACCGAGCAGGCATCTGCTGGCGCCTTTTTTAACCTACGGACAGTCTTTCTGGTGCTTTTCCTCGGAGGAGACCGCCTGAAGATAACTCGTTACTCGCCAAAAAGCGTGAGGCAGGTCGACTGGATATCTGGAGCCTGTATCATGGTTAACCTACGTATATTTGAATCGTTAGGCGGATTTGATGAAAAAATATTTATGTATATGGAAGAGGTGGATCTGCTGTACCGAGCACGGCAAAAGGATTATAAGACCTTTTTTTACCCTCAAAGTCGGTTTATCCACTACGGCTCAGCCTCGAGTGACAGGACCTTTCCCGTACAACAGCTATTCAAGGGACTACTGTATTTTTATAGGAAGCACTACCCTGCCTATACTGTCTTTTTACTGACCATTATGCTACAATTGAAAGCATTGATAGCGGTCGCGATAGGACAGGCTATTAATAAAGATTATCTGAAAATAACCTATGGAAAAGCTCTCAAAAATCTTAAAATGGATTGATCTCAACTTACTAAAAATTGTTCTCTTCGGTTTCATTTTTATCATTCCTCTCTACCCCAAGTTTCCGTTTCTTGATCTTGAATATACATATATATCAATACGGCTTGAAGATCTCTATATTGCCTTCGTGTGTCTGGTGTTTTTTATTCAGCTCATTCGTAAGAAAGTAGCTCTTCGAACCAACCTGCTGCCCTATTTTGTCCTATTCTGGATATCGGTTTTCCTCTCCTTCATTGTTGGTCACTACATAATGCACACCATACCAGTCATGAATATCGGCTTCCTTCACGCCGCACGAAGGGTCGAATACATGGTTATATTTTTCATCGCTCTCTCGAGCATCAAGTCAAAAGCAGATCTGCTTTTTTACCTAAAAGCATCATTCTTCGTAGTATTACTGGTGTGCCTGTACGGCATCGGCCAGAAGTGGTTTGAGTTTCCGGCTGTTCAGACGATGAATCCTGAATTTGCCAGAGGACATCTTCTGCAACTGACTCCTGAGGCAAGAGTGTCTTCAACATTCGGTGGACACTACGATCTTGCGGCTTATCTGGTCTTTTTTATGCCGATAGTTCTTGGGCTGTATTTCAAAAGCAAAAAAATACTATACTTCCTGCTTTTTACTCTCTGTGTATATGTACTTGTGCTAACTGCATCGCGGGTATCTTATATCGCATATCTCGTATCAATCTTTACTTTCTTGATCTTTATGAAGAAACCAAAAGAATTCATATTGATACTTCTTATTACTATCCCGCTTACGCTTTTTTCAAAGAATTTAACATCGCGAATTTTTAAAACACTTCAGATAAAACAGATATTTATCAACCAAAAAACCGGTCAGGTGGTTGTCCCAGAACAGATCTCATCCAAGGAGCTTCCTGCTGGAAGTTTTTACGTACAATACGATAAAGATAAAGTGCAGGATGTTAGCTCCACTACATCGGCACTCATGATGGCACGACTCCTTGACGATATTCGCGAACAGGCTTCGAGAGAAGGAAAAGTTTTGACTAGCAGTCAGGAAGCTGCATTAGTTGGTACCGCCTCATCTCAACTCACACCAGTGAGCACGGTAATCTCAGATATTTCCTTCGCAACCCGTCTTCAGGTCGAATGGCCTAGAGCCATTGAGGCATTCATGAAAAATCCTTTACTTGGCACGGGCGCTTCGTCTATCACTGAATCAACGGATAACGATTATCTGCGCTGGATCGGTGAGTTTGGTATTTTAGCTACTGGATTTTTTCTGTTCATTCTTTTCTCCATCATAAAAAGCGTTTGGACAGCTATTCCTAAATTTAAAAAAGAAGATCAAGCAGTTTTCCTGGGTTTCCTATTCGGCGTTGGGGCACTCCTGATAAATGCTGGATATATTGACGTATTTGAAGCATCAAAAGTCGCATATACATTCTGGTTTGTGGCTGGAATATTTATGGGAAGTCTTCTCATGTATGAAAAAAACTGATTTTATCCTTCTCTTTTTCGTTGTCGTACTGGCTGTAGCTATGCGCCTGTACCAAATCAATACGCCTCTTGCCGACTTCCATTCATGGCGACAGGCTGACACCGCTGCTGTTGCTCGTAATTTTGTACGCTCCGGTTTTGATCTCATGCATCCTAAATACGACGACTTGACAAGTATTCAGTCGGGTATAGATAACCCTCAGGGCTATCGATTCGTTGAATTTCCGATTTATAATGCAATTTTTGCCGGGCTTTATAACTTGTCACCTACTATACCGATTGAGGTTTATGGCAGGCTCACAACCATCTTTTTTTCTCTCATAGTTATAGTATGTTTGTATTACCTTGCGTTAAAGGAACTTGGTCGCGTGGCGGCTATCTCATCCTCTTTTATATATGCAGTATTTCCATTTTTCGTTTTTTTCAGCCGGGTCGTATTGCCCGAAACGACGGCTCTTGGATTTACCTTTATATCCATAACCCTGCTTTATATGTTTGTGAATGCAAAAAAAGAACCGTTGCGCTGGATTTTATTTTTCTTTTCAGCCCTCTCTTTCGCTGCAGCACTGCTCGTAAAACCAACCGTAATTTTTTACGGAATAGTACTTCTGTACCTTTTTCTGTCACGGTACAAACTGGATACCATCAAGCGCCTTGATATGTATCTTTTTTTTGCCCTTAGTATCGTCCCCCTATTTTTGTGGAGGAATTATATTCTCAGTTTTCCCGAAGGAATTCCGGCGAGCGATTGGCTGATAACAAGCGTCAATACATCGGAGGGGCTCAAGAGTATTTTTTTCAGGCCGGCTTTTTTCCGCTGGATATTTTTTGAGAGAATTAACAATATAATCCTTGGTGGTTTTGTAACATTTTTCTTAGTTCTGGGATTGGTTGCAAAAAATAAAAGCAGATTTTTGATGTTTTTGACTGGCTCAGCGCTAACGTATGTCTTTGTTTTTCAAGGAGGGAACGTACAACATGAATACTACCAGACACTGATATTGCCCGTTCTTGCCATGGCTGCAGGCGGCGGTGTTGAGCTCTTATTGAGTAAAAAATTCCAGAGCATTACTAATCGTCTCACCTCAATCGTTGTGGTATTCGTTGTGCTCGTAATATCATTTTTATTCTCCTATAACCATGTAAAAGGATATTATGGATACCCCGAGGATCTGTCGCAGATCGCACGTCTCATACAAACATTTACCAAGCCGGATGATCTTATCATTACCGACACAACCGGAGACACGACTCTTTTGTATTTAGCTGATAGACGTGGTGCCCCCGCACAATACAAAGAGCTTCCGGAGATGAAAAATATCGGTTACTCCTATCTGATTTCTTTCGAAAAGGAAAAGACTACCAAACTCAAAGAGGAAGGGATATATCCTATTATTTTTGAGAATGATAAGCTGGCCATTTTCCACCTATAACACCAAATGAAGATATTGATGCTCACGCCGTATCTGCCTTTTCCTCCCGCATCCGGGGGACAGATACGTACTCTTAACCTACTGCGTTATCTAAGCCGCAAAAATGATATTACACTTATATCCCTCTACAAAAATACAAAAGAAAAAGCCTATTCATCGCATCTTGAGTCATTCTGCAACAAAATTTATCTGTGCAAAAGGCCTGAGAACCCATGGCAGTTGAATAATGTGCTGAAATCGGTATTTTCATTACTTCCGTTTCTCATCGTGCGAAATTACTCAATAGAGGCAAAAAAAACGATTGAAAAACTCCTCAAAGAAGAACAGTTCGATATCATTCATGCAGAAACGTTTTACATAATGCCTCACATACCTGAAACGAAAATTCCCGTCCTTCTTGTCGAACAGACAATTGAATATCAGGTTTACCAGCACTTCGTTCAGTCCTTTCCGTGGTTTATTCGACCGCTGTTTTTGAGTGATATCTGGAAACTTAAGTACTGGGAAAAATATTACTGGAAAAAGGCCAATCTCGTTGCGACCGTGTCAGAAGCAGATCGGAAAATTATATCGAAAGATGAGCCCAGTCTCAATTCCGTGATCGTGCCAAACGGCGCTGGGGACGAAATGTTTATTCATCGTCTGCGGCCTAAAAAGCGATCTGAACCGGTCGTGTTATTTGTCGGAAATTTTACGTGGCTCCAGAACACCGAGGCAGCCGATTATCTTATTAAAAATATCTATCCGGAACTTAAAAAAAAGATAAAGAACGTGAGAGTTATTATTGCCGGCCAGTCGGTTAAAAGAAAAATAAAAAATCTTGAGAATTCTTCTATAGAGCTTATTGACATACCTCCTGACGACAGTGATCTGGTGAGGTCTCTCTATGCGAATGCTACCCTTTTTATTGCACCCATCTTTGGCCCAGGGGGAACCCGACTAAAAATTCTTGCTGCAATGGCTTCAGGTCTTCCTGTTGTTTCAACGCCAACCGGCATACAAGGATTAAATCTTCATAACAACAAACATGTTCTTTTAGCTGAAAACGCTCGGGAATTCATCGAGAAAATTTCGAAGGTTCTTTCTGACGATACCCTCTATGAAAAACTCCGCTCGAATGCATTTCAGCAGGCACATAGTTTATACAGTTGGTCGGCGATATCAAAGAAACTGGAGTCCGTTTATAAGGATATAATAAAGTCTCATGCGAATAGCAATTGATATATCACAGTCTGCATATGAATATACTGGAGTCGGCAAATTTACAGCCGGACTGGTTCAGTATATCTGCGACAATGATTCGGAAAATGACTGGACCTTTTTCTTTTCTTCTTTAAGAAATCATCTTCCTGAAAAGCTTCACGAAAAAATTCTTAAACACCAAAAAAAATTAATCGAATATCCGTTCCCGCCGCGGCTATTATCTTTAATTTCAAATGATATACGGCTGTTTCCGATAGAACTTGCCCTTGGCAAGCAGGATTGGTTCATAAGTTCCGATTGGACAGAACCGCCGGCTCATTGCCGTAAGGCAACCATTGTTCATGATCTTACTTTTAAAAAATTTCCCGAGACAGTCCATCCGTCAATCCGAGCCGTACAGGAAAAACGATTAAAACTTATAAAAAACGAGTCCAGTCTTATTTTTGCCGATTCGGCATCTACGAAAGAAGATCTTGAAGATTATTATTCAATTCCTAGAGATAAAATAATCGTTAACTATCCGGGCGTAACGGTGATGCGACCTACTCCGTCAGAAACAGAAATGGTTTTGAAAAAATATTCATTAAATAAGTCTTATATTGTGTGCATCGGCAAAAAAGAACCGAGAAAAAACCTGGGTCGTCTTATCAAGGCGTTTATGTCCTTAACACACATAGAGCTAAGTCTGGTAATCGTTGGCCCAAAGGGCTGGGATACGGTTCTTAAAGAAGATGCCAGAATAAAAGTATTGAGCGAGGTTACAGAATCTGAACTTTTTGCATTATACGCGGGAAGCTTGGGACTTGTCTTTCCATCACTTTATGAGGGATTCGGATACCCGCTGGTTGAGGCGATGAATCTTGGAGTCCCTGCCGCCGTATCAAATTCTTCATCATTAGGAGAAATTGGCCGAGGTTCGGCACTCCTCTTTGATCCAACCAATACTGACGAAATAGCCACTTCTATAGCAGAACTTGTACAAAATGAACGACTTAGAAAAACACTGATTCGAGCTGGCCTACAATCTGCAACTTTGTATACATGGAAAAATTACTATAATAAAATGCTTGATGCATTAAACCGCTTCAACAAATAAATACGTATGATAATAGGAATCGATGGCAATGAAGCCAATGTGCAGGAAAAAGTCGGCGTGTCAGTGTATACAGCCGAACTTCTCTCTTATTTTCAAAAAAAAGCAGAGCAAGATCTGCAGATTATTGTTTTTTTACGGCAGCCCCCTACAAAGCGACTTCCAAAAGAGACATCTTTCTACAAATATGAGTTGGTCAGTGGGCCTATGCTTTGGTCTCAAGTTTTTTTGCCGCTTAGGCTTTTTTTAAAGAGAAATGTTGATGTCTTTTTTTCCCCGGCACATTACTCCCCTCGTTATTGTCCGGTTCCTTTAGTCGTAACCATTCATGATCTTGCCTTTTTCTATTACCCGAATGAATTTTTAAAAAAGGATCTTTATAAACTCAAAAACTGGACTAGTCAATCAGTCAAAAAAGCGAAAAGTATAGTTGCAGTATCGAAAAATACTAAAAAAGACATACTGAAACAGTATGATCTTCCGGCTGAAAAAGTATCAGTTGTCTATAACGGATTTGAGAAAACAGATGGAAAACCGACTCCGTCGGAGTTTGCTAAAAAGCCCTATATCCTCTTTACCGGAACGCTGCAGCCAAGAAAAAATATTTTATTACTGATTAGATCATTTGCAGATTTTAGTAAGACACATACGGATTATTCGCTTATTATCGCTGGTAAAAAAGGCTGGCTTTATGATGAGATATTTCAGGAGGTGGCTCGTCTGGGAAAGGGCGAAAAGATTGTGTTTACTGACTATATCAGTGACAGTGAGCTTATCGGGCTCTACAAAAATGCCGAATTTTTTGTGATGCCCTCCCTGTATGAAGGGTTTGGCGTACCGGTGCTTGAGGCAATGTCTTATGGATGCCCCGTCATAAGTTCTTTTAGTTCAAGTCTTCCAGAGATTGCCGGAGAAGCAAGTCTCTATTTTGATCCGACGAATGCCAATGATCTAACAGAAAAAATGATGATGCTTGCTGATAATAACAGTTTGAAAAAAGATCTTATTGACAAGGGAAAAGAACAGATTAAAAAATTCTCCTGGAGGAAATGTGCAGAAGAGACTTTAGAAATAATCAAAAACGCCGCATAGAAATCTATGGATATCCGCTTGATACAATCGATTGATGTTCAAGAATATAACAAAGTGATCAACCACCCGTTGCAATCGTGGGAATGGGGAGAGGTACGTCTGGCATTGGGGACAGAAATCGTACGTGTCGGCGTTTATAAAGGAGAGAAACTAATAGATGCATATCAAATGTCTATTCATCCCATACCTGCAACTCCCTATAAAATCGGCTACATCCCCCGTTCTGCCATCCCGCCGGCTGAAGTCATTGCTTATTTTACAGAATACGCAAGGCAAAATAAAATTATTTTTATTAAATTTGAACCGTATGTTTTTGAAGAAGCGATCGTGTCAAAACAAATGGTCGTATCTGTTCATCCACTATTTACTCCTTGGACACAAATTCTCGATTTGCGATTAAGTGATGAGGAACTCAAAAAAAGGCTGAAGTCTAAGACGCGTTACAATATAGGCCTTGCGCAAAGGAAAGGAGTCACCGTGAAGTACGAGAATAATGATCGCGGGTTTGATACGTTTATAAAACTTTATTTTGAAACATGCCATAGGCAGCATTATTTCGGGCACAACGAAACATATCACAAGGCTGTTTGGAATAATCTAAAACAAAAAGTTGCCCATATTCTCATCGCTTATTATGAAGATACTCCCCTTGCCGCATACGAACTATTCCTGTTTAAAAATCACTGGTACTACGTATACGGAGGAACATCGGATCTTCAGCGTAACCTGATGGCGTCAAACTTACTGATGTGGGAGGCGGTAAAACTTGGTAAAAAATTAGGCGCACATACGTTTGATATGTGGGGATCATTGCCTCCGCAGTATGATGGTCATGACCCGTGGGCAGGATTTACACGGTTTAAGGAAGGGTACGGCACTGTATACAAGAAAACTGTCGGAAGCTATGATCTCGTGATTAATAAAACACTCTATGCCGGCTACAACATTGCTCAAAAATTGAGAACCAAACTGCTGGAGATCTTCGGTTAATTTACTTTTTCGTCTTTTCTCAGTGTCGCGAAGTGTTTTGAACCAGTCATAAAGTTCGGTTTGTTTTCAGGAAACTTCAGTGCGATCTTTAAAGCTTCGTCCAAATGATCGACGAATACCAAGTTCAGGTCCTTAAGCACATTTTTTGGCACATCTTCCATGTCTTTTTTATTTTCTTTTGGCATGATGATGGTTTTTATTTGCGCCCTGTGTGCTCCCAACATTTTCTCTTTTATGCCACCTATCTCCAGCGCCCGACCTCTCAAGGTTATCTCTCCAGTCATTGCGACATCACGCCTAACAGGAATCTTTGTGAGGGCAGATATCATCGCTGTCGTAATCGCGATTCCCGCAGATGGACCATCTTTTGGAATTGCCCCTTCAGGAACATGGACATGGATGTCGATCTTTTGGAAAAAATCACGTGAAAGCCCAAACATCTCCCAACGTGATCTTATATATGAAAGTGCTGCCTGGCATGATTCCTTCATTACATCACCGAGCTGACCGGTAAGCGTCAGGCCCGCCTTACCTGGCATTGTTGCCACTTCAATAAAGAGAATGTCTCCACCAACAGGTGTCCAGAACATCCCGGTCGAGATACCGATTGTATCCTTTTCCTCGATTATCTGTGCCGAATACTTATAAGGACCTAAATACTTGGTGAGTTCTGATATGCCGACTGTTCGTGATTTTGTTTTCTTCTCCACGATTTCACGCGCCACCTTACGAAAAACACCAGCAATTTGTCTTTCCAGTTCACGAACACCCGCCTCACGTGTATAACGGCGGACCATAGTTTTAAGAGCAACATCTGAGATACGAACTTCTTTTTTATCCAGACTGTGCGCTTCAATCTGTTTACTGATCAAATGCTCCTGAGCAATATTAAATTTTTCATCTTCCGTATATCCTGCGAAATGGATTACTTCCAGCCGGTCAAGAAGTGCTTCAGGAATTGTGTCCAGTATATTTGCCGTCGTGATAAAAAATACGTCAGAAAGATCAAAGGGAACTTCAAGATAATGATCCGAAAAAGCGGTGTTCTGTTCCGGATCAAGCGCTTCAAGAAGTGCGGCAGACGGATCACCTCTATAATCACGGCCGATCTTGTCTATTTCGTCAAGCATAAATACCGGACTTTTATCGCCAGACTGCTTTATCCCTTGAATAATGCGTCCCGGCATTGCTCCGACATAGGTTCGTCTGTGTCCTCTGATTTCAGCTTCATCGCGAATGCCTCCGAGAGACATTTTTACAAACTTGCGGTCTAGTGCACGAGCGATTGACTTACCAAGAGAGGTCTTTCCAACTCCCGGTGGACCGACAAAACAAAGAATCGTCGGCTGACGCTCTTTCTTATTTGGTTTATTTTTAAGCTTTGTAAGTTCAATAACGGCAAGGTATTCGAGAATCCGTTCTTTTATTTTTTTCAGACCATAATGATCGTCATTTAGTATTTTTTCCGCCTTTTTAATGTCAATTTTTCCTGCTGCCGAATTTGACCAAGGAAGCTCGACCAGCCATTCAAGGTACGAACGAACATATGATGCTTCGGGATTGAACTGCGACATCTGTGAAAGCTTTTTAAGCTCCTTAAAAGCTTTTTCCTCAACAGACTTCGGCATCTTAGCTTTTTTAATTTTATCCTTATACTCATCAACCTCATGATCCTCATTTTTTCCACCAAGTTCTTCTTCTATTGTTTTCATTTTTTCCCGAAGGAATGTTTCTTTCATCCCCTGCTCGAACTTTTTCTGAGTCTTTGAAGAAATATTAAATTCAATCTCAAGTATCTTCACTTCACGGTTTACATACTTGACCTCTTTTTTAAGTCTAGTTTTCAGGTCTATCTCTTCCAGGAGTTCCTGGCGCTCATTAGTTTTCAGGTCAAGCACTGACGCAACCTGGTTTGAAAAGTCATTGGCGTTTGTGATGTTCAGAATATTCATTAAGAATCCGAAATCTATGGTTTTGCCAAGATTTATAGCTCGTTTTATCTGGGAAGATATATGCCTTATCATTGCCTGCACTTCTTCGTCATCGACTACGTTGTCCTCAACTGATTCAAATTTTGCTTCAAAAAATGGCTCTTCAGATATATATTGAGTAATTTTTACCTTCTGCTTGCCCTTTACAAGGGCGTTGATTTCACCCTTTTCTCCGACTATTGTTTTCTCGATAGTTGCAATTATTCCCATCTCATACAGATCTTCTTTGTCCGGATCATCCGCAGACGGATTTTTCTGCATAACTAAAATAATATGCTTATTTTTTTTCAACGCATCGTTTATTGCCGAAACACTTTTCTTTCTGCCAAATACAAGCGCATTCTCGGTATTTGGGAACACAATTCCTTCACGAATTGCAGCGACGGGTAATGATGATTGGGTAGTGGATCCGATTAAAAATGTCATGTATTAGCAGTATAGTTAAGCATTTGCTAATTGTCAAGAGATATTAAATAAACACTTACACGAAGTCAGCTAAAAGCTCGTCAATACGGGTAAATCTACTTTTTTGTAGTAATGTAGTTGAAGCCAGTTGAGGAATAGAATCGGTAAAAACCGGCCGTGACTTCTGGTATAAGACGCCCAATGGAAACTTCTCTATCTCCGCCTCCATTGCTTTTTCCAATGCGGCCCTTTTGTCAGTTGGACTGTGGTCTTCGCCCAATTTATAGACCCGCGACAGATAATATTGATACGTGTTGACCTTATTAAAAGTCACACACGGCTGTAAGATATTTACGAGCGAAAATCCTTTGTGTTCCATGGCTCTCTGAATAAGTGTTGTGGCGTGATTTATGTCTCCGGCAAATCCCTGTGCCACAAATGTCGCACCTTGACTTATAGCCAGAGCCAACGGATTAATCGGAACTTCGATAATACCCGACGGAGTTGATTTTGATTTATAACCCTTGTCGGCAGTTGGCGCTACCTGTCCCGTAGTCAACCCGTACACGCCATTGTCGTGCACCACTACAGTCATATCGTGATTCCCACGACAAGCATGAATAAAGTGATTTCCACCTTCTCCGTAACAGTCTCCATCTCCGACTATAACCAATACGGTCGCACTGTGCTGGGCTATTTTCGCCCCGATTGCATTCGGCAACGATCTGCCATGAAGCGAATGCATAGCGTAGGCGTTCAAAAAATCATTCATGTTTCCCGAACAGCCGATTCCGAAAATTATCATTGCCTTGGAAGGAGTTAGATTAGATTTAATGAGCGCAGATTTTATTGCAATACCTATACCCCAGTCGCCACAGCCAGGACACCAAGTTGGCGTATATCCGTCAAAGTCATCAATTTTCGACATAGTTATTGCAATTTTTGTAATTTTTCAACAACGCCCGACATAGCTTTTTTTTCGTTTATATGAGCAATAATCTGCTCAACGGTTATTGGTCTTCCGTCAAAACGGAGTATCTGCTCCGCGATGTGCACGCCTGTTTCCATACGAAGAAGCTTACCAAACTGTGCATTCAGATCCTGTTCAACCAGTATATATCGTTTTACATTTTCAAATAATGGTTTTATTTTTTTTTCGTCAAGCGGGTACAAATGGGTAAAGTGAATATAGGTAACCGAACGCCCTTCCTTCTCAAGCTCCTGTATCGTCTCAAGTATTATTCGCTTGTTAGACCCGTGCGATACCAAAACAGCTTCAGATTTGTCTAAATCTCCATAAACCGTGGGCGGATCAAAATGATTTGCAAGGTACGTCTGAATTTTCTGATGTCGCTTACCGACTTGTTCTAGTGTATCTTCTGCACTTTCTGTCGTATGGCTGTCTGCCTTGTGCTCATAAGAGTTTGCTTGATAGTATGAACCGTCCGCTCCGGGCAGAAGTCGTTCGGATATTCCGTCACTTTCAGGTTTATATCTCACATATGGCAAATGAGTAGGTTTATCAACTGTTTTCCCGCGATCAAGTTTATAGCAGGCGTTTAGATCGTCCACGAATTGTTTTGAGACAGTCTCATGTGCTTCAGAGAGAAGCATGTCAGATAGTACAATAACCGGTGTCTGGTATATATCGCTTAAGTTATACGCTTTTGTCGTAAGTTCTAGCATCTCCTCTACATCTCCCGGTGCCAAGATTATCTTCATAAATTCACCGTGCCCTGCATGCACCGCAAACAAGAGGTCGCCCTGTGATGTCCATGTCGGCAACCCGGTTGCGGGTCCCTGCCGCTGAGCAAGAAATACAACTATAGGAAGTTCAGCAACACCTGCAAATGAAAGCGACTCGACCATCAAAGAAAAGCCACCACCTGAAGTACCTACCGATGCCCGGACACCGCCAAACGACGCACCAAGCGCACTGTTGATGACCGATATTTCATCCTCTGCATGTCGTACAACAATACCCGTTTTTTCCTGCCATCCGGCCAGCGTCGTCAGTACTGTTGAAGATGGTGTCATCGGATATGCAGAATAAAATCGGCAGTCTGCGATAATGGATGCAAGTGAGAACGCATCGTTTCCTGTCATGACAAGCTGTGTACTAAGTTCTGTTTTTATGAGAGAGACTGTTTTGTTTTGAAACTGTTTCCTAGCATACTCATATCCCTCTGCGGCAAATGTTTTGTTAATGTCGACCACCTTCTGTCCCTTTGCACCAAACTGCTTTTCGAGCATAGAAATAAAAAGCGACAAATCTGCACCAAGAACCGCAAGTGATGCGCCCATAGCAATTGTGTTTTTCATCACCGACTGACCCTGAAGTTTCTGTAGAATTTCACGAAACGGTACTCCACACAAAACAGATCCTTTATCCGGAGTGAAATCTTTTGGATCATAAATAACCACACTATCTTTTGTAAGTCTGTGTTTGTGCAGATCAAATGTTTCCTTATTAAGACAAATGAGACAATCAACGGTCGACTTAAAAGCACGAACCTTTTTATCGGAAAAAACGATCTCGTAGGCGTTATGTCCTCCACGAATAAGCGACGGATATTCTATGTAATCAAACACGTGATAGCCTAGCTGAGCCACGAAACGGGCAAACAATGTTCCAGTCGTAAGAATACCGAAGCCCGCTTCACCACCAATTTTCCAAGTATATTTCATTATATTTTTATTCTGGGAAAACTTTCTTGCCGTTTGCATCTTTTATCAGTATAGCAACAACGGGACATCCCTTTGCGGCATCAACAATTGAGTTCACTGGCTCTGTATCGGCGCTGTCCAGGATAACTGATTTCGATTCCGCATCAAGAGCGAATGCTTTTTCGGCTATGGCTACACAGGTTCCGGAACCTATACAAAGATCGCGGTCAACTGTTATCTGCAGCTTTCCGACAGCAACCGGTCCGGATGGCTTTGACGGACTTTTAAGTTTTTGATCAGACATAATAAGGGTTAAAGAACTTTCAAAACTGCCTCCCACGGCAATAACGCACACTTAATCCTGTTCGGACTCAAATTAATACCCAGCAGTTTAAAAACTATATCCTTATCTAATTTTTTCATATTTTTAACCTGTTTATTCAGTATATATTCTGACAAGAGTGACGCTGAGGCAACCGAAATAGCACATCCTTCGCCAGAATAACCGACTTCAGTTATTGTACCGTTTTTTACGAGAATATCGAGTTGAAGCCTATCGCCGCAAAGAGGATTGTTGACCGTAATACTTGCAGTCGGACGGACAAGTTTCTTAAAATTTCTAGGATTTCGCGAATGGTCTAGAATCACTTCCTGATAAATTGACATATTATTTACCCCAACATTTTTTTAACTTTTTTTAATCCCACAACAAGCGCATCAACATCGGACGTATTTGTATAAATATAAAAGCTTGCTCTCGTTGTAGCTGGTTTTTTTAAGAATGTGTGGAGCGGCATCGCGCAGTGATTGCCAGCTCGCACCGCTATATTTTCCTCATCTAGAATATAGGCAACATCGTGTGTGTGGATTTTACCAAATGTAAAAGCCAAAATGCCACCCTTGCGTTCTGCATCAGCTGGGCCAAGTATCTGTATCTGGTCACCAAATTCCCCCATAAGACTTTGGATGGCATACTTGGTTATTTCCCGCTCATGCTCCCGGACTGAGGACATGCCGATTCGAGTTAAGTACGCCACCGCTTCTTTAAGCGCGCTTACCCCCGCAATGTCTGGTGTCCCTGCTTCAAATTTATGAGGAGGTTCTTTATAAAGCGTTTTTTCGATAAAGACCTCATCTATCATTTCCCCACCATAGAGGAATGGGTACATGTCGTCTAAGAGTTCATATTTACCATATAGCACCCCAACACCAGTCGGCCCAAGCATCTTATGCGAAGAAAAAGCTAGAAAATCACACCCAAGGTACTGTACGTCAACCTGCATATGAGGAACGGATTGTGCACCGTCGATTATGGTGATAATAGTTGGGTTGATTTTTTTAGCCGCCGCAATGATTTCCCGAATAGGATTTATAACGCCAGTAACGTTTGATACATGAGTCAGACATAATAATTTGGTTCGCGAAGTAATTATTCCGTTCAAAGATAGTTTTCCTTTTTTATCGTATATATCAAGAAAACCTGTCGGTGTAACACCGATCACTTTAAAATCTGCATTGCTTTCCGAAGCAAGCACTTGCCATGGAACGAAATTAGAATGATGCTCCATAACACTTACGACAATCTCGTTACCCGCAGAAATAATCTTCCTGCCCAAACCATATGCGATAAGGTTTAATGATTCTGTCGTGTTCCTTGTAAATACAATTTCTTTAGCAGATTTGGCATTAATAAACCTTGAAACGATAGTTCTTGTTTCTTCATATTCCGAAGTGGCCTGTTCTGATATTTGGTAAATACCTCTAAAAACATTTGCAGAGTATTCGTTGTAATACTCAGATTCCTTAGCAATGACAATCCGGGGCTTTAGTGATGTCGCAGTAGAATCCAAATATACTAGGCGCGGATGTTTTTGAAAGAGAGGAAAGTCTTTTTTTATATCATTTATATCCACAGAACGCATGGGTTCATTATACCGCATCGTTGAGGATATTTTTCCTTATCTCAAGGGCTAATGTATTATTCCCAAGCCTATCGATTATGTCGTTTATAAACCCTGTAACGATAAGATCTTTTGCTTGTTCTTTTGCAACGCCGCGTGTTTGAAGGTAATAGAGCTCATCTTCATTTATTTTTCCTGTCGTTGAACCATGTGTACAGAAAACATCATTCGCCAATATTTCGAGATATGGCTTTGATTCTATAAACGCGTCTTTTGACAAAACCAGATTTTGATTTTTTTGGTATGCATGACTGGTCTGGCCCTTTTTTTCTATACGAATGAGGCCTTTATATAAAAATTTAGATCTGTCTTTAAAGACCCCCTTTATAAAAAGATTCGATGTTGTAAGCGGTGCATTATGGTGCTGAATCGTTTCTACTTTGAAGATATCATCTCGCCTTCCAATATAGAGGCCATAGATATTAAGTTCAACATTTTTCGCATTCAACTCAAAGTTGAATAGACCTGATTTATTATAAAAAAAAGCAGTATATGATCCCGGTTTATCAAGAACAATATGCTCCCCCTTTACCTCATTTAAATTAATAAAAGTCGTCATATTACCCCACACTTCCGGCCATTTCTAAATTAATCAATCTGTTTAGTTCAATTGAATATTCCAGAGGTATTTCTTTCGTTACTGGCCTTATAAATCCATTCACAAGTAACCCTTCAGCGTCTGACTTATTGAGCCCTCGTGACATAAGATACAAAAGTTTTTCCTCTCCGAGTTTTTCTACGGTTGCCTCATGTTGAACGGCAACATCGCTTTCCTTTATTCTCATGGAAGGATACGTATCCGACCTTGATTCCTCATCAAGAAGCAGCGCGTCACACGAAACGTATACAGAACTCCCCGTT
>Ga0247727_10009864_pt1 | contig 17095 bp, 13 predicted proteins | sample WisWelCaveWW1625_FD_202498 | JGI IMG/M metagenome (GOLD analysis project Ga0247727, IMG submission 202498) | Biofilm microbial communities from Wishing Well Cave, Virginia, United States - WW16-25 | ecosystem: Environmental > Aquatic > Deep subsurface > Groundwater > Cave microbial mat | place...
GATCTCGTTCGTCACCGTGGTCGCGGTCAATTTCGGCATCTTCGAACGCCTGATCGTATCCGGCAATCCGGCGGAAACCGCTCGGAATATCCTGGCGCACGAAACACTATTCCGCATCGCCATCGCGGGCTTCCTGGTCTACTGCGTGGGTGTTGTCGTACTGCTTACAGCGCTTTACGTCATTCTCAAGCCGGTGGACCAGAACCTTGCCTTGCTCGCAGCATTCGGCCGGCTGGTCCATGGCTTCACGTGGCTCCTGGTGACGCTCAATCTCTTTACCGCTCTGCGGCTGTTGAGCGGCGCTGATTACTCGCGAGCGTTTGGACCAGATCAGTTACCGGTCGTGGCGCGGCTATACCTCTCTGGTTTCGACGCGTACTACGTTGGCTTGCTGTTTTGGGGGTTGGGAGCCACCGTTGGTAGTTACTTGTGGTTCAAGTCGGGCTACGTCCCCAGAGCACTGGCTGCCTTTGGTGTGATCTCGTCTGCATGGTGCGCGGCCTGCACTCTTGTTCTTTACATCTTCCCCGACTTTCCCAAGCTAGTGAACCTGTGGTGGTTCGATTCGCCTATGGCTGTCTTCGAACTGGCACTGAGTTTTTGGCTTCTGTTTAAGGGATTAAGGCCATCTGGAATACCTGAACCCGATAAAGCAAGCGATCGAGGACAGGCCGATGCCGTCTGACCCATATGAAAGCAATCGTCTATTACAACTACGGTTCACCCGATGTTCTCAAGTGTGAAGAGATTGAAAAGCCGACCGCTGGTGACGATGAAGTTTTGATAAAAGTCCGCGCGGCTTCGGTCAATCCACTTGACTGGCGCTTAATGAGAGGCAAGCCGTACCTCGCTCGCTTGGTGTTCGGGCTGCGCAAACCGAAGCTGGCACGGCCGGGCGTGGATGTGGCCGGCCAGGTTGAAGCGGTCGGCAGGAACGTAACGCAGTTCAGACCAGGCGACGAGGTGTTCGGCGCGTGCCGTGGGGCCTTTGCCGAGTATGTGTGTGCCACTGAAGATAGTTTGGCACTGAAGCCAGCCAACATATCGTTTGAGGACGCAGCAGCCGTACCGGTGGCGGCACTCACCGCATTGCAGGGTCTTCGTGACAAGGGACGCATCCAGCGAGGCCACAAGGTTCTGGTTGATGGCGCGTCTGGTGGTGTAGGTACATTTGCGGTCCAGATTGCCAAATTGTTCGGGGCTGAAGTCACTGCGGTGTGCAGCACGAGGAATGTGGACACGGCGCGATCGATTGGCGCGGACCATGTCATTGATTACACTCGAGAAGATTTCACGCAAAGTGGGCAGCGCTACGATCTGATTCTTGCTGCGAACGCCTATCACTCGATTTTCGATTACAAGCGTGCATTAAGTCCCAAGGGAATTTATGTCATTGCAGGAGGTGGCGGGGTTCAAATGCTCCAAGCCATGTTCCTGGGACCATTGCTGTCACTGATCGGGAGCAAGAAGATGCGTTTCTTTATTGCGAAGATAAACAAAGAGGATTTGGTTCTTCTGAAAGATTTTCTTGCAGCCGGAAAGATTGTACCCGTCATCGATAGACGTTACCCGTTCAGCGACGCGGCTGAAGCTCTCCGTTATCTTGAAGAAGGACATGCGCAAGGGAAAGTCGTAATAACCGTTGAACATAGTAACGACACTTGACCAAGCGCTGCGCCAGACCGCTATTCATAGGGGCAGGTGAGCTTGGTTGTTCGCGGTCCGAAATCGTCGAGGCTGGGACCTGCGCCGCCGCATCCGACTGGCCAGGGCCTCTTCTAATGCGCTCCGGTCCGCAAGTGTCAAGAATGTCGTGACGACTTCGGCGTCGGTCGCTGTGGACCGTATGGCGCCACTCATCGGCGCTGTGTCTTGGGCGGCGGCCGGGCGGCCCATAACGGCCGTTCCGTTGACCACAGGTCCCTAATCCTGCCTATCGTTTAGTGTATTGAATGAAATAAAGTCTGAAGGAGGTTGAAATGACAAGCTCTGACATCGATAAATCACAGATTATGTACGCAAGACTTGCGGGCTTCGTGTATCTCTTCGTCATAGTTACATTTATTTTGACTGATTTTATTCTCTTGGGTCTTAAAGAGCCCGGAAATTTCGCAGGCTGCCTCTCAACGCACTGCAAAACGCGGCCAATGATTTGCCTGTCTTCAATCATCAATGATCCGATGATCCAATGATTCAATTCTGTCTGATGATTCTCCCATCCTTCATCACAAAGAAAACTCGTTCGAGCAGCGTAATGTCTTCAAGAGGGTTCCCGGGAACTGCAATGAGGTCGGCTAGCTTTCCAGGCTGAAGTGATCCAACCTGGCTCGCGACGCCAATTAGCTCCGCCGCGCTGATCGTCGCCGACTGTATCGCCTGCATCGGCGTCTGCCCGTACTTCACTTGGTAGGCAAACTGTTTCGCATTCCATCCGTGCGGATAGACGCCTGCGTCCGTCCCAAACGCAATCTTCACGCCGGCCTGCACCGCCTTGCGGAAGTTGTCCCGCTGGATCTGCCCAAGATTGCGCTCTTTCTCCAGAAAATCTTTTGGAAGGCCCTGCCGCGCCGCTTCACCCATCAGATACTCATCGTTGTAAATGTCCGCCACCAGGTACGTGCCGTGCTCCTTCATCAGCGCGATTCCTTCGTCGTCAATCAGTGTTCCGTGTTCAATCGAAGCCACTCCCGCCCGCACCGCGTTCTTGATTCCTTCCGGACCATGTGCATGGGCTGCGACACGCAACCCATGTTTCCGCGCCTCGTCCACCGCCGCTTTTAACTCTTCCAGCGTAAACTCTTCCGCCCCTGGATCGCTTCGATGCGTCAACACCGCCCCCGTGGCGAGAATCTTGATCAGGTCCGCGCCCTGGCTGACAATCTCGCGGATTCTCTGCCGAACCTGAAACGGTCCATCGGCGACTCCCAACCGCAAGTCCCGCGGCAGTTGAATATCCGGTGCCAGCCCGTTCAGCGCCCCTGCCCCGCCCGTCACGGTGACGTAGGCCCCTGCCCCGTATACTCGCGGCCCAATGATGTCTCCCCGCGCGATTGCGTCGCGCAGCGCCAGGTCCACAAACGCGCGATACGTTCCCACGTCCCGCACCGTGGTAAACCCCGCCAGCAGCGTTGCCCGTGCATTCGGCACTGACTCCAGTGCCACTTGCGCTGCCGTCTTCCGCAACTCGGCCAGCGGCTCAAGGTCCGCCGCATTCGCTACCAGATGCGTATGACAATCAATCAATCCCGGCAGAACCGTCGCTCCCGTAAGGTCGATCACTCGCGCCCCAGCCGGTATTCGCACGTCCGCGCCTACCGCGGTGATTCGCTTCCCTTCAATGAGAATCGTTTGCCCGGTTCTCACCGCCCCGGCCTCGGTATCAATCAACCTCCCGGCTTTGATCGCCGTCACCTGCGCTGGAGCCGCAACGGGGAAGAGGCTTGCCATCAGCAACGGAATCGCAAACTTGTGAACCTTGAGCATTGCCATTCTCCTCGCCAGCAGTGAAAGCGGTGCCCGACGCGGCAATTCCCCTGCGCCGCATTGGAGTGGGATGATACCGCCTGCGGGATGACGCGGCAATTGCCCCCGGGGAGGAGGCCGGTGCGGTAAGAGAGGGCAGACCCATGCAGCAACGAGAAGGCGCCCCGGTTCTTCCCGGGACGCCTCGCTCGTCTCGCAACTCAGGTGGACTCGGGTTAGTCGCGATCCTGCCCGTCGTGCTTTTGCCGGTAGATGTGTCGGCTGGCCTGATTGAGCTCATGTTGCAGCCGGGCGCGCTCTCGAGCCGTTACTTCTCCATCGGATCGGGCGCGACGTTCCATCGCCCGGATATGCGCCTGTTCTCGCACCAGTCGAGCGCTCTCACGGCGAGTCAATTCACCGCTGCGCACTCCTTGCTGGATGCGGTGTTTCTGGTTCGCCTCGCGCCGGTTGATGTTCGGCGCACGCGAACCCCACTCGCGGGCGTCAGCCGTAGATGCCGCAGTGAACAACAGAGCCCCTGCTAATGCCGCTCCCGCAAGCCATTTCGTCGCTTTCACAGTCATGGGATCTCCTTGAGAACTTGGTTTGCCGATTCGCCACATGGCTCGACACACCGCTCCGGACGCTGGGCCCTTGCTCGCCCCGCAGTGTTGTCAATTCCAGTGCAATTCGGTGGGAGTCAGCTCACTCGCCGGCCGTTCCCACCTCACTAAACACACCTTCGGGCGAAGAGTTGCGCTCGTATTTCCAGAAGTTCTGCGATCGGAATGAATTCCCCGGCCAACCATGCGGCTTGCCGCCTGCTAGACCGTAATCGTGGTCCCATCAAACTTTGTAAACGTAAACCCGCCAAACGCCTCATTAAAGGTCGCCCTTTGGTCGCGCAGCAGGCTGATCGCCACAGCTTCGCCCAGCAGGACCGATTGTGTGTAGTCTGATCTCCAGTGGATGCCGGCGAAATTGCGTCCTGTTGCCACGTTGGCCGCCAGCTTGTTTAATTCGCCTCCCACCGTCAACTGGTCGGCATCCGGGCCGCGATAGCGCGTCAATTGCCTTCCACTAGGTATGGGAATCACCGGCCGTGGGATCTCGAATCGTTCATCAAAGAGCGCTTTCAAAATCGTCACGCACGCCCCCGCCACCGTCGCATGCCCCGCACCATACGATGGGTGCAACGGCGATCCTTCGGGAAACGCCTGCGGCAGCAGAAAGGTATTCTGCTGTCGGTGGATTCGTCGCAGCGCTCGCGAATTCAGCACGTCCGTGGAAATTGGGTAGCTTCCCCGGCGAGTCAGATGGTTGTGGATGTTTCCGCCAAAGGCCTCCGGGCGGATGCGTCGGTGGACGAACCATTTCTGGAACCAGATCGCTTTTAACGCGCGTGTCGCCACCTCGCACAAAATCGTGGCGATGTACGGCCCGCCAAACGTGCCGAAGCCGATCTGCGTTCGCGATCCGTTGTAAGGATTGCCCGGGTTCAGCGAACAGCCGATTCCTCCCCCTGTTTCATCGTCATCAGGGTCAGGTGGAGTCAGCAGGATCAGCGCAGCGTCGAAGTAGGCTTGAAACAGCACATCGACATGCACCCACTGCGCGAGGTCTCGTCCGTTTCGAATGTATCTACGCACCGGATCAAACTGGCCTCCCCGTTCGGGGGCGCAGCCGTTTTGGCTTTCCAGCCATTCCGAATAATCGGTAAGGTAATCCCTTCCGGGGAACACCGTCCTCATCCTGCGTTCGACAAACTCCGCCCCAAAGGGAGTCCCCAGCAAGAGGAATTGCGAAAGGTAGGGCCCCCTCAGGTCTCCCGGGGTAAAGCCACGGAACAGCGTGCTCGGCTTGACCCTTCCCCCGTGCTTGGGGCCACGGAAGTCCGAGAGTCGCGAGAGGTCCTCGGAAGCCGCCTCGGCCAGCGGGTTGTCGTCATAGTCAGTAAAAGGGACGTCGCGCAAGTGCGCCATCCAGTACAGTTCCACCATTTCACCGGCATTCTCTGCGCTGGCAAACGCCGGAGCAGGCGGAATGGCGAATTGGTGTGAGTCGGTCCCTTCCAGGTCAAAAGCCAGGCCAGCCTGCGGGTTCACCAGCAATTGCTGGTTGGCAGCGTTTGCGCACCCAAGCTGAAGGGATTCAAAGTCGGCTGGCGCACCGGTCGTCAGCGCATCCACCAGGGAGTTGTAGGCCGTCAAATCCACCTCGCCGAGACTGTTGTGAGGCAGCCCTTTGGAATAGTTCCCGATCTTTGTCGAGTAGAGCATTTCATCTAGGTTATCGGGGTGCGGCACGACTGGCAGACCCCGTTGAAACGCGGCCGTTGCCTCGCGGATCTCGTACATCCGCTGCCGCCGCGCCGTTCCATCCAGTGGACCAACCTCTGCTGCCTGGGCCGTCGAGCGGATTCCGCCGATCAACGGCTCCAGCCCGATCGCCGCCGCAGTGATTGCTGCTGCCGCTCCGCTACTCCGGCTTAGGAAGCTTCTCCGGTTGAGCAGTCGAGGTGCAGTGGGATTTGCCTCGGATTGATTTACTTCCTGGTCTCCTTTCGCACAAATTGGCGGGAGTATTCGCGGGTCGCCCCGAGTTTCGCTCATGGCAGTCTCCTCGCACACGACACCCTTAAATCATTCTAGGCGGGGACTGCCCAGGATGAACACCGGTCTACACAACTATATAGCTCTTGTTCCCGCAATAGTCAAAAGTACTAGCACGAGATCCTTCAACTCGTTCCCGTGCTTTTGGAAGTACTCCTGTTCGCCGCCTACCGCATCTGCCGCAGCACGTACTGCAGGATCCCTCCGTGTCGGTAGTACGCCAGCTCTTCCGGCGTATCAATTCGTGCCACCACGCTAAACGTCTTCTCTCTACCTGACTCATCCTGCGCCTTTACGCGCAACATTTTTCTCGGCTCAAGCGACGCCACGCCCTCAACGTCGAATCGCTCGTAGCCTGTCAGTCCCAGTGAATTCCGATTCTCTCCCGCCTTGTACTCCAGCGGCAGCACGCCCATCCCCAGCAGATTGCTGCGGTGGATCCGCTCGTAGCTCTCAGCAATCACCGCGCGCACGCCCAGCAGTCGCGTCCCTTTTGCCGCCCAGTCCCGCGACGACCCCGCGCCGTACTCGTTCCCCGCCAGCACCACCAGCGGCACTCTCTCCTGCTGATACCGCATCGCCGCGTCGTAAATCGTCATCTTTTCCTTCGCTGGCAAATGCAGCGTCCAACCTCCCTCCGTTCCCGGCGCCAACTGATTCCGCAGCCGAATGTTTGCAAACGTTCCGCGCATCATCACTTCGTGGTTTCCGCGCCGCGCCCCGTACGAGTTGAAGTCCACCGGCTTCACACCCTGTGCAATCAGATACTGACCCGCCGGACTATCCACCGGAATCGACCCTGCTGGCGAGATGTGGTCTGTCGTCACACTGTCTCCCAGCATCGCCAGCACTCGCGCCCCGCGCACATCTTCAAGTGCCGGCGGCGTTGCGGGCATGTTGTCAAAATATGGCGGCCGCTTGATGTACGTGGACTTCTCATCCCACGCATACAGATCTCCCGCCGGCACCGGCAGCGCCCTCCACCTCTGGTCGCCCGTAAACACTTCGCTGTATTCCTTCCGAAACATTTCCGTCGTCACCGCCGCCCGCACCGTACTCTCAATTTCAGCCGGCGACGGCCAAATGTCTTTCAGGAACACCGGCTGGCCCGCCTTGTCCTTTCCCAGCGGCTCATTGACTAGGTCCATATCCATGCGCCCGGCCAGCGCATACGCGACCACCAGCAGCGGCGACGCCAGATAATTCGCTCGCACCAGCGGATGAATTCGCCCCTCGAAGTTGCGGTTTCCGCTCAACACCGAAACCGCCACCAAACTGTTCTCCTTAATCGCCGCGCCAATCGCCTCGGGCAGCGGCCCGCTGTTCCCAATGCACGTCGTGCACCCAAACCCCACCAGGTGAAATCGCAGTTGTTCGAGGTAAGGTGTCAATCCTGCTTTGTCGAGATAATCCGTCACCACCTTTGACCCCGGCGCAAGACTCGTTTTCACCCACGGCTTCACCGTCAGCCCGCGTTCGACCGCCTTCTTCGCCAGCAGCCCTGCTCCCAGCATCAGCGTTGGGTTTGACGTGTTCGTGCAGCTCGTAATCGCCGCAATCACCACCGACCCGTTCGACAACTCAAACCGGTCGCCGTTGTTCTGCACCGTCACCTTCTTGTCGGCCACGCCTTCCATAGCCTTCAGGAACGACGGCTTGGCCTCCCGCAGAGCCACGCGGTCCTGCGGACGCTTCGGCCCCGCCAGCGTCGGCTCGACCGTCGATAGGTCCAGCTCGAGCGAGTCCGAAAACGTCGGGTCCGGTGTCGCGTCCGTCCGGAAAAGCCCCTGTTCCTTTGTGTACGCTTCCACCAGCTCAACGCGCCGCGCATCCCGCCCCGTGAACCGCAGGTACGACAGCGTCTCCGCGTCCACCGGAAAAAATCCCATCGTCGCGCCGTACTCCGGAGCCATGTTGGCGATCGTCGCCCGGTCCGGCAGCGAAAGACTGGAAAGCCCCGTCCCGTAGAACTCCACAAATTTCCCCACCACCCCTTTCTTCCGCAAAATCTGTGTGACCGTTAGCACCAGGTCCGTGGCCGTCGCTCCCGGTGCCAGCCGTCCGTGCAGTTTGAACCCCACCACTTCCGGAATCAGCATTGAGAGTGGCTGGCCCAGCATCGCCGCCTCTGCTTCAATTCCTCCCACGCCCCAGCCAAACACTCCCAGCGAATTCACCATCGTCGTGTGCGAGTCCGTTCCCACCAGCGTGTCGGGGAACGCCAGCGTTTTCCCGCCTTCGCTCAAATCGCACACCACTCGCGCCAAATACTCCAGGTTCACTTGGTGGCAGATCCCCGTTTCCGGCGGCACCACCTTGAAGTTCTCGAACGCCTGCTGGCCCCAGCGCAGGAACGCGTACCGCTCGATATTCCGCAGGTACTCGAGCTCAGAGTTAAACGCCAGCGCCTGCGACGTCCCGAACTTGTCCACCTGCACCGAATGGTCAATCACCAGTTCAGCCGGGAACAGCGGGTTAATCTTTTTCGGGTCGCCGCCCATCTGCCGCATTGCGTCGCGCATCGCCGCCAGGTCCACCACTGCCGGCACGCCCGTGAAGTCTTGGAGCAGCACCCGCGCCGGCATGAACGCGATCTCGTTACTCCCGTCTTCTCCACCGGCTTTGTACGGCACCGCAGAGCTGTCTTCCGCCGCTTCAAAGTGTTGCACCGCGGCCGAATTGGTGATACTCGTCCGCGCCGCCTGACTCAGCACGCCTTCGAGCGTTCCCGGATTCGAACTTCCCTTCGAAGGATTCCAACGCGCCAGCGCCTCGATGTGGTTTGGGCGGACGAATCGGGCGTCCTCATTTCGCAACAGGTTTTCCAGCAGCACTTTCAGCGAGAACGGCAACCGCGCGACGTTTCCAACGCCCCGCTTCTCCAGCGCATCCAGCCGATGAATCTCGTACGCGCCGCCCTTCACCTTCAACGTCGCCCGGCTCCCAAACGTATTCTTCCCTGCTTCACTCATTTTCGGTGGATTCCTTTCCTTCGTTTAGCACAACCTTGAATGATAACGCATCCGGTCTATTCACGTAACCACGCGCAGCGCACAGCCACGCGCATGCGTGTGTCACCACAGCTTGCCGATTGACTCCTGCTCCCCCAAAACGGTACGTTCGCCCGTCATGAAGCGTCATCTCCTTCGCCACTCGTCCTCTCGTATCCTCGCTTTGTTTTGCGTGGCGACTGTTTCTGAACTCGCTTTGGCTGCGCAATCTCTGCAAGCGCCTTCCGTGCAAACGCCAAGACCGCCTGCCATGCAAGTGATTCTGCTTGGCACAGGCTACCCTCGGCCCGACCCTGATCGCGCTGGCCCTTCCACCGCCGTCGTCGTCAATGGCAAAGCTTTTCTGGTGGACGCGGGCCGCGGCGCAGTCATGCGCCTGGCCGCGACCGAGTTCCCATTGAAGGCCGTCCGCGCCGTCTTTCTCACTCACCTTCACTCCGACCACATCTCCGGCCTGCCCGACCTCTTCACCTCCACCTGGATCTTCGGCCGCGCCGCTCCACTCGAACTCTACGGCCCCAAAGGAACCGCTAAGGCCGCTCGCGGCCTCGAACGCTTCCTCGCCGAAGACATCCGCATCCGCCGCGACCTCACCGAAATGCATCCCGCCGCCGGCGCCAAAATCAACGTGCACACGATCAAAGCAGGAGTCGTCTATCAGGACGCCGACCTCCGCGTCACCGCCTTTGCTGTTGACCATCGCCCCGTCGAACCCGCCTACGGCTACAAATTCGAAGCCGGCGGCAAAACCATCGTCATCTCCGGCGACACCCGCCCGAATGAAAACCTTGTCCGCTTTGCTCGCGGCGCCGACGTGCTTGTGCTCGAAGCCTATCTGCCCGAGCATTTCGACCGCGTGGACACGCCCGAAGTCGCCGCCCGCCTCAAGCGGTATCACACCAGCGCCGAAGAAGCCGGTCAAATCGCCCAGCAAGCCGAGGTCAAGCTCCTCGTCCTCACCCACCTCATCCCCGCCAACGCCGACCAGACCTTCCTCGAAAGGGCAGGCAAGCACTTCCACGGCAGAATCGTCGTCGCCCGCGACCTCCTCCGCTTCTGAGATAGGAAATGGCCCCACAGACGAAGAAATGATCAAACGATTCTCCAATCGAGCGAATTCGTGCTTATTTTGCGACAATTTTCATAAATTTCTCGCCTGGAACCTGTCGGTGGTGTGAAGAACGAACTAAAGCGGCTAGCTAATTTAACTGTCGTTTAATGTTTACCGTGTATCGCTTCGGTCCTCCCGCTTCCCTCACCTCATACGACCCTTGAAGTGTTAGCAAGCTGGGTCTTGCTCGAATCCAGGTCATTTTTTGTCCAAGTTCCACTCTTGCGACCGCAAGAACTATGCGCACTGTAGTTCGCGCAGGAATTCGCTCACAGAAAATGTGATATGTCGGAGCGACATTCACAGCACTTGGGCCACGCATCGGTTCCACCGGAATAGTGATTTGACTACCCTTCTCATCCGTTCCGGATATGGATATGGGGCTAATTGGTCCAGCGGCCGGGAAAATGTTTATTCCTGACAACTCAGATAGCTGTCCAGCTTTCATGATCGAAATGTCAGTACCAACAATAAGATCAGCCCTCTCAATTAGCACGTCGCCAGAATTACTCAAATCGAGCCGAAAATCGGTAAATTCTGGGCTCCACTCAATTCCGCCTAGAACGGTTCCGACCGGATAATTTGCTTCATGGACGAACGAAGTTACTCTGATTGAAGACGTTGCAGCGGTGTCTGTCGCCAAGGGGAATTTCCCTGGATTTGCTTCCTTAGCTGACTGCTTAGGAATGGGGGCGGTGGTTCGAGAGGGCACGTCCGTGTAGGTAGTTCCTCCCGGCACAGAGCCAGAATTAGGTGTAGCCTGCGCCGCTGGCTGTTTGACTTCCTTCCCTTGTCGAGTTCGCATTTGTTGCCGATGCACTTCAAACAATTTCCACCACAGGCCGCCCGATACTCCGCCAATTACCGCTCCTACAGAAATCGCTACAAAATAGGCCATCACTCGCCTCCCTTTAGCCCATGCAATGTACGCTCGGCGATCAACAAGGACTGCACGGACACCAACAAAGACCCAATACAGAAACAAAACCCACGCCAAGAGCGCTAGGAATGGGAAAAGGACGACCTCCTTGGGCATCCATTCAAGTTCTTGAGCTCCCCTGTAAAGTACCGCCGCGAGCCCCACAATCATTGCAGGGACCGCCTTGTTAAACAGGCTAAGGATACTCTGCAAGGTCTTCGCCATAGACATGGATTGTAACTCACGCCTTGCGCGGAGTTCATGTGCCCCAAGAAAAGGACTTCCGCCAGCACCGGTGCGAAGCACCACACGGTACCTGCGCGCGCTTACCTTCGTCTTCCTTTACTTCCTGTGCCTCCTCTACCTCCGTTTCGCTCTTTGCTTCATAATGATTGTATCCAATGAATGTCGTTCTCATCTCGACCTACGAGCTTGGCCGCCAGCCGTTCGGCCTCGCCTCACCCGCGGCCTGGCTGCGCTGCGCCCGCGCGGGGGTGCTCTCTCGGAAGCTTGGCTAAGTAAGAGGGCACTTCAAGGCATAAGAGAGGAGCGGGCCATGGACGGCAAAGTCGAAGAAGAATTGATAGGTCTGGCAAACGACTGGGACCGGGCGATGGTCGAGAACGACGCGGAAGCAATCGGGCGGTATATGGCCGACGACTGGACGATTATCGGCCCCGACGGCAGTATTGGTGACAAGGCGACCTTTCTGGGGTTAGTGAAATCGGGGGCGCTGAGTCACGACGTGATGGAGTCTCACGACATGACTGTCCGCGTCTACGGCGACACCGCCGTGGTCACGGCACGAGGGGTATCCGGAGGAAAGTACCAAGGGCAGGCGTTTCGCGAGGTGGAGCGGTCGTCCTGCGTCTTTGTCAGGCAAAAGGGGCAGTGGAGGTGCGTGCTAACACACCTCTCGCGAATCGCGCAGACGTAGCTTGCTGAAAGCAACACCGGTCGAACGGCGTGCGGATCTCTCACATGGATGCTGGCGCGCTTCCCAGCCATGACGCATAATGACACTGAGCCATGCGCGTTGTTCTCATCTCGACCTACGAGCTTGGCCGCCAGCCGTTTGGCCTTGCGTCGCCCGCCGCTTGGCTGCACCGCGCCGGTGCCGAAGTCACCTGCCTCGATCTCTCCCGCGAAGACTTCCGCGAAGCGCCGATTCGCGCCGCTGATCTCGTTGCGTTTTACGTGCCCATGCACACCGCCACGCGCCTCGCCATCCCTCTGGTTGAGTCCGTTCGCCGTTTGAACCCACGCGCGCACATCTGCTTCTACGGCCTTTACGCGCCGATGAACGCCGACTACTTGGGAACACTCGGCGTCCAAACCATTCTCGGCGGCGAATTCGAAGAAGGCCTCGTCCATCTCGTCGAGCGCCTCCGCAACTCTTCCGCGCCGCCACCGACGAATGGACAACCAGAGCCAGCCGTCTCCCTCGCCCGCCAACAGTTCCACGTCCCCGACCGCAGCGGTCTCCCGCCGCTCGAACAGTACGCCCATCTCGTCATGCCGGGTGAAGGCCATCGCGTCGTCGGCTATACCGAAGCCAGCCGCGGCTGCAAGCATCTCTGCCGACACTGTCCGATTGTGCCGGTTTACAACGGTACCTTCCGCATCGTCCAGCGCGACATCGTCCTCGCTGACATTCGCCAACAGGTCGCCGCCGGCGCCCGCCACATTACCTTCGGCGACCCCGACTTCTTCAACGGTGTTGGCCACGCCGTCGCCATCGTCCAGGCGCTGCATCGCGAATTTCCCGCGCTCACTTACGACGTTACCATCAAGATCGAGCACCTCTTGCAGCACGCCGCGCGTCTGCCAAAGCTGCGCGACACCGGCTGCCTCTTCGTCACCAGCGCCGTCGAGTCCATCGACGACGCCATCCTCGCTCGTCTCGACAAGGGCCACACCCGCGCCGATTTTCTCCGCGTCGTCGCGCTTGCGCGCGAAGTGGGACTCACGCTCCAGCCCACGTTCGTTCCCTTCACGCCGTGGACCACGCTTAAGGGCTATCTCGAACTGCTCGACGTCCTCGCGTCGACCGATCTCATCGAAAATGTTGCGCCCATTCAACTCGGCATTCGCCTGTTGATTCCCGCTGGCTCGCGCCTGCTCGAACTTCCCGAGGTGCGCGCGCTGGTCGAGCCGTTCGACGAAGCCGCTCTCGTCTATCCGTGGCGACATTCCGACTCTCGCGTGGATGCGCTCTGCGACGAAGTGCAGACGCTCGTCCGTTCGGCCGATAAACTCAAGTGGCCTCGCGCGAAGACCTTTGCGCGCATCCACGACGCTACACGCGAAGCGGCTGGCATCTCGCCTGTGGAAGAAAATCTCTGGCAACCGCCCATCCTCGCCTCGCGCGCGACGATTCCGTATCTCAACGAGCCTTGGTATTGTTGAGCCGAGCCGACGCGGGACCAGTTGGTCCCCATCGCCCGCGCCAAGGAATCGCTCCGCCAGGCCGAATCGTTCGTGTAGGAACGCGATGCCTGAATCCGCCAAGCGCCTGCTCATCCTCGCTTCCAAGCTGGGCTATCAGACGCGCAGCTTCGCCGACGCCGCGCGCGCGCTCAGCGTCGAAGTCCTCTTCGGCACCGATCGCTGCCATCGCCTCGACGATCCTTGGGCTGATAGCGCGATTCCTCTGCACTTCGAAGAACCGGAGCACGCCGCGCGCGACCTCGTCGCCCAGCTTGCCAGCAATCGTCCGCACGCGCTGCTGGCATTGGGCGATCGGCCAACGGCGACAGCGGCATTTGCGGCTCGCGCCTTCGGTCTGACCTACAGCTCGCCGGAAGCCACACTCAACTGCCGCAGCAAGCTCCGACAGCGCGAAGTGCTTCGCCACGCGCATTTGCCCGTTCCCGACTTCTTCTCCTTCGCGCTGGACGAGTCGCTCGATGCCGTGATTGCGCGCGGCAACTTTCCCTGCGTAGTGAAGCCGCTCATGCTGGCCGCAAGCCAAGGCGTGATCCGTGCGAATAATCCGGCAGAGTTCGCTGCGGCTGTCACTCGCCTCCGCGCGCTGCTCGAGTCGCCGGAAGTGCAGGTCACGCGCGAGCCTGCGCTCGATCGCCTGCTGGTCGAGCGCTACATACCAGGAAAAGAATTTGCGGTGGAAGGCTTGCTCGATCGCGGCAAGCTGCGCGTTCTGGCGATCTTCGACAAGCCCGATCTGCTCGAAGGGCCGTACTTCGAAGAGACGATTTACGTCACGCCGTCGCGCCTTTCAGAGAAAGCGCAAGCCGGTATCGCGCATTGTTTGGAGGAGTCGGTTCGCGCGCTGGGGCTCGAGCACGGGCCGCTGCATGCCGAATTCCGCGTCAACGACGCAGGCGTTTGGGTGCTCGAGGTGCAACCGCGGCCGATTGGAGGTCTCTGCGCCCGCGCGCTGCGGTTTGGGCCGGAGAAAATCTTTCTCGAAGAGTTGCTGGTGCGTCATGCGCTCGGCTTGCCCGGAAGCGAGCTGCCGCGCGAGGCCGAAGCTTCGGGCGTGATGATGATTCCCGTGTCGGCCAGCGGCGTACTGGACGCCGTCGAAGGCGTCGAAGAGGCGCGCGCGACGCCCAACGTAACCGACATTCAAATTACAGCGCGTCTGCACGACCCGATTGTCGCCTGGCCCGAAGGCGCCAGCTATTTGGGCTTTATCTTCGCGCGCGCCGAGAGGCCGGAAGAAGTTGAGGCCGCGCTTCCTGCCGCGCACGCGCGTCTCCAATTCCGAATCACGCCGCGCCTGCCCGTCGAACATCCCGTCACGCGCAAAGTACCTGCCGCGGGCGCGTAGACACCGCGCCGTGATTCGAGCCGCTCCGCGGTAGGGATGCTGCGGGCTGCGCCCTCCGCATCAGCCTGCGGCAGCAAGGTAGCCGCTGGCGCGCCGTCTTGACCTTCCTTTATTGACCAGCGATTCCATTGGCGCCGTCTTGAATATTGTTCTTCAACCGTTCAACTTGCGTGGGTCACTGGCATCAATCCGATACTAGTCTTTGGCTCTGGGGGCGACGTAGCCTTCGGGGAGCTTGGAGCCTTCGCCAAAGAAGAACTGCTCCATCTGCTCTTCCATGACTTTCTGCGACTGCGGGTCGAGGGGATTCAGGCGGTATTCGTTCATAATCATCTTGGAGTGCTCAATCCACATCTTCCAGGCTTCCTTGGAGACGTTTTCATAGACGCGCTGGCCGAGCTCGCCTTTCCAGGGGACGCGCTCGAGTCCTTCCATTTCCTTGCCGAATTTGATGCAATTCACTGTGCGCGCGCCGGGCTTGGCTGGCGCCGCAGCGGGTTTGGGCGGGCCGCAAGTTTCGTCGGGCATCTGAGCCTCCGTTGTTCGAGGTCTAAGATAATCCAACGCGGGCGAAATTCCTAGCGGCGACCGTTGGGAGCGGGACGGAGAGGGCGCAGTGTCCTTAGAAATCGCTTGGGTCGTTGGCTGCGTTGGGCACCCTTCGTGATGAGGTCGAGAAGAATCCCGCTGACATCGACCTCAGGCTCGTCCGGAGAGAGCGACAGATCCGGGGTCGGGTCGGGCGGAGGAGAGGGCGAAGAATCAGGAACAGAGTCGGAGGTTTCCGCAGGAGCGGTCGGAGATTCCTTGAGGTCAGGAGTCGAAGTTGGGAGGGGAGTTGGTAGCGAGGCTGGCTGGGGAGATTCGGGGCGAGGCGCCGGCTGTGGAGAACCGGAAACCGAGGCCGGCTCCGCATCATCGAGGAGAGCAGCTTCTTCGGCAAGAACTTCGCGGAGATACTGGCGGCGAAGCGCCTCCTGGCGCTCGTGTTGACTGAAGCCGCGGTCAATCCGGAGCCAAACGTCGGCCAAATAGCCGATGGCGTAGGCCTGGCTGGGAGCGAGGGCGCCAAGACGAGCGGCGTTGATAGCCTCGCGCACGACGTCGAACACATCGTGGCGGGAGGCGAGCCGGGTGAGAGAGTTGGTGTCCATTGGCCTGGCGCAAAGCTTCTTCAGGCGCTCGGCGTCCTGAGCATGGGCGTGGCAGAAGCGAGTGCCCTCAGCGGCCCACCGCTTACAAAACCTGCCGCTGGGGAAGCGATGATAACAGAGGTAGTTCATCGTACCCCCCGGGGGGTCATCGTTTCAGGATTATAGACTTCACAAAAGTTATCGTGTAAACTTCCCGAAGCGGAGCCGTGTGCTCTGGAAATCGGGGAGGCAGCGAATGACCATTGGGATTGGCGTGTTATGTGAGAGCGGAACCTGTATTATTTTAGCATCGGATGGGCGCGGAACCTATGAGCAGGCGCATTTGCTTCCAAATGATGAAATGGGAAAGCAGTTTGATTTGCCGTTTAATCTTTTCGGCATAATGGCCGGATTTTTCAGTCATTGCAATTCATACCTTCCCACACTGTACGAAGAAATGGAAAAGCTAAAATCGCAATCGGTTTTGTATCAGGACCATTTTCGATACGCGATAAGGATGGCCCAAGTTAGAGAAATGCAATACCGCTTCGATGGAGAACTGGTCAAGGAAATTGGCATGACCCTGAATCAATGGCAAAAAGAAATTGAGCATAGACCACGGCTAAGACGAACTGGGAGGGCGGTCATAAAACTAACGCCGCTTGTTGTCGAAATGATTGTCGGGGGATTCATAAATGGTGGTCCTGTGTTGCTGAGCGTAGTAGATAAGGAAGTTCCTGAGATCGTTTACAGTCACGAGACAATAGGCAGCGGAGGGGAGAACGCGCTAAATCATCTGAATTTCAGAGGCCAGAATGTACACATGAGTTTTCAAAGAACAGTTCTTCATGTGGCAGAGGCGCTTGAAGCGGCAAAGCTAGACCCACACGTCGGAGAGCCTAAAGATTGGATTATTCTTGAAGCCAACGGCAGGGTGCGTCGCTTAATAGCCAACCACCAAAACATCAAAGACTTAGTGGCAGGTTTTCACCTAAGAGACACGGACTCATTAGAAGATGACAAAGAAGCGAGAAAGAGAATCCTAGAT
>Ga0247727_10009865_pt1 | contig 17094 bp, 12 predicted proteins | sample WisWelCaveWW1625_FD_202498 | JGI IMG/M metagenome (GOLD analysis project Ga0247727, IMG submission 202498) | Biofilm microbial communities from Wishing Well Cave, Virginia, United States - WW16-25 | ecosystem: Environmental > Aquatic > Deep subsurface > Groundwater > Cave microbial mat | place...
GACGATCGCGGTAGGCGCTCTTGCCGCAGTGCGGACAGGGATGCTGACGATAGTCGCGGCTCCGCGGGATGATCCTTGGTTGCGGCAGGTCCTCCACTCGCGTGATGCCTTCCGTGGCATCCGGCAGGTATTCTCCGGGTCCTGGCATGGCGATGCCCTCCTTGGCAAGTACATTGGGGCAGAGAGCTTACGCCATTTGCCTGATTTTGTCACTGGAAGCCCGGTAACGATGCGATAGTCTCGAATTTCCTCTCAATTATCAGATGACCTCGATGTCATTGAACTCGTCACGTCTTCCCGAAGATTTCCTCGGTCGCGAAACCGGAGTCGAAAACAAGTTGTGCGAAGCCACGCTTCGAACCGTACTGGCAAAAATGTTCCCGACGCCTTCTATCCGGCTTCTTTGGAGTGCGGCGGCTTGACGCCGCTTTGGATTGTCTGGAATCCCGTTCGCATAGACTAAAAGCGGCGTCGAGCCGCCGCACTCCAAAGGGCTGTTCCTGCCGTTCGTAGTCTCGCCTTCAGGCGGTGTCCGGGAACCGGCCAAAGCCGGGACGACGTACCATGTGTTCTTTAGTGTTAAATCCAATCGGATCGACCGACCCGCCTAAAATTTTGGAGATTCTTGAAAACGACTTACTGGCTCTGAGATTTCCCTGGTTTTGTGGAATTGTTCAAAAGGGGGACGGGTGTCGTTGCCGGAACTGCCCACAGGGTGCTTTGTACAACGAAACTCGACTCTCTTTTTGGACCCTCTTGCGGTGCCCAATCACCAGGGCGTGAAAATGAGAGAAACCGGACGCTTGATTGGCAAAAAATCTAAAAGGTGGGACCGGTCGACCGGACTTCGGACCCGACAATTGCCCTTGCTGTGTGAGGACGGGTCGTCGGCGAGTCGGCGACTTTTTCGAGCGTTGACAGGCCTTGTTCGTAACGGCCGAGCCGCACCTGCGCGATGCCGAGAATCATCAAGTCTTCCGGATTGGGATTCGGGTCGGCGGCCGAGCCGGCGATCAGGCCGAGAGCGGTATGTGGGTCACGATGTTCCGGCGGGCCGAGCAGGTGCAAGCGGGCGAGCGACCGAATGATGGCCGGTTCTTTGGGGGCGAGCGACAGGGCCTGCGCCCAGTCCTCGCGGGCCGCGTTATAGGCATGGTTGAGAAGACTGTATCGCCCGCGCAGCGCCAGGATGTCGGCCCGCTCCTTCCGGGCCGCGAGCGGCAGCAGTCCGAGCGACTGCGACAAATCTTCCACCGCGTCGTACCAGTTCCCCTGGGCGGCTTCATGTTGCGCGAGTACCTGCCAGGTCTTTACTCCATGATCGGCCTGCGACAACGAGTCCCCGCGATCGACCAGTAGTTCCGTGCTCGTTCGTACTCCAGACCCTTGCGCGCGGATAGATTTGTGCGGCCGCGGCAATCCACTCGCCGTTCGGATTGACGGCGACTCGCGCGACATTTAACAGCGTCGCAAATTCTCGTGGCGTTGCATCGCCGGGCGAATCGGCCACGAGTAACCGGCCATTCCGGTAGTCGGCCACGGCGAGCACGCGACCGTCTCGGCTCCACGCCGCGTGGCGGCCTTGATGTTGCGGCGCGATCGGGTCGCCCGCGCGACGCAACCCTTCCGCGACGGGTTGTGGCGGGCCGATTCGCGACGCACGCTGGCCAAGCGACGCTGGAGTCAAAGGCCATTTCCAGGCGTGACTGAATATCCCAAACGTTAAGAGGCTTCGCCCGTCCGGGTGAAAGGCAACCGGGCCGCAGTTGTCGAGCAACAAGTTCGCCCGGTATTCCAACGTGTCTGCTGAATCGATCACCACGCCCCAAGGACTAGCCGTGGCCAGCCAGCGACCGTCCGGACTGAACTCAGCCGATTCTACCGCTCGCCCGATCGCGCCGTATGCCCGAGCGGGCACGACGTCGTAAACGATCAAATTGTTGTCGTGCTGAATGGCGAGCCGCTTGCCATCCCTGGAAAAACGGAACGCGTGTCCCGGCGTCCTCAGCACTCGATCTGACTTCATGTGGCGAATCTGTACCATGTTGTCTGCACCGGATGAGACGAGCAGGTGTCCATCATCACTGAAAACAAGATCGAGCACCTGTGCAGAATGGCCTCCTCGCAGGAAGTAGCCGTCTCGTGTGTCGTGATTCCACACGTAGAGTCGCCCATCGTTTCCGCCGAAAACCAGCCACGGAGCGGACGGGTTCCATGCGGCGCACGAGGCCTGGCCGAACTCAAAGTTGGTGGCGACGGTCTCCCACGTGACGGGGTCGATGATCTCCGCATTCAAGTGGGGCGAGCACGCGGCAAACCACTGGCCATCGGCGCTGAAGTTTCCGTGAGCGATGTGTATCCTTGGCGGCGATCTGCGTTCCTCCTGGCCCGTGTCCAACGAGTAATAGTGCAGGGCATCGTCTCCGCCGGGTGCCATGAAGTGGCGGTCATCCGGATGAAAGATCGGTCGGCCGCCGGGCACCATGAGTCGCTGGTCCAGAACGGTTCGCCGCGCCTGCCAATCCCAAACGCGAAGCCTCGCGCGGGTTTCCTTTCCCTTTTTCGTTTCTTCGACTGTTTGGATTTGCTCGACGAGCCAGCGGCCCGACGGGCTGAACGTTCGCGCGATTCCCACAACCGCCGATCCCGCTTCGTCGGCCGGAAGGTCGATGTCGGATCCCGAACCGTCCACGCGGCTCAATCGAGTGCCGCCCGGTTCTTCAGACGGGAGCGCGCAGACTTCAAGCGTATCATTCACATCCAAGCCAAAATGGCCCAAAACGCTGACGGGCAGCCGCGTTAGCTCTCGCAGATCAGGCAACGCCAGATATGCGATGGCCTCGTCGCGTAGTTCGGCCCGCTGGTCGTCGGTGAGTTCACTGGTCGGGAGCGCGGCAATGATGTTCTGGATCGCGTGCATGCCGTTTAGTCGCTGCCCCTGACGGCCCGTGATGTAACTGGCACGTGCCTCGTTCAGGTAGGCGCGATAGAGTTCCTGGCGTCGTGCCGTCTCAGCGGTCATCGCCCGTTGTTCCGACTCGCGGGCCACGTCGCGCTCACGCTTGAGCCACACGGCGGCGACGGACGAAATCACGGTGATCGCCACGAGCAGCACCGCGACCGCACCGATCAGTCCGGCGACGCGCGGATTGCGGCGGCACCATCGCCAGAGACGTTCCACTGGCCCGATCGGTCGGGCCGCGATTGGCTTGTCCTCGAGAAACTGCCGCAAGTCGGCCGCCAATTCCGCGGCGGTGTGGTAGCGGTCCGACGGGTCCTTGGCGATCGCCTTGAGCACGATCGTTTCCAGATCATGCGGAATGTCGGGGTCGATCTCGCGCGGGCGCAGCGGTTCCTCGTCCAGGACGCGCCGCAGAAGCCGCGATCGGTCGTGATCCTGAAACGGCGGTTGCAGCGTGAGCATTTCATAAAGCGTCACGCCCAAGCTGTAGATATCGCCGCGCAAGTTCACTTCGCCACGTAGCCGTTCGGGGGCGAGGTAGCGTAGAGTGCCCACCACATCACCAGTGTGCGTCAGGTCGTCAGAGTCGGTCGCCTTCGCGAGACCAAAATCCGTGACCCACACCGTGCCATGCGTGTCGAGCAACAAGTTCGATGGCTTGATGTCGCGGTGCAGCACGCCTTGGCCGAAGGCGTAGTCCATCGCGTCGGTCACCTGCACACCGATCCGCGCGACGCTCTGCCAGTATTGCGAACCCGACGATGACAGCGTCGTCGTGTCGCGTGATAAGAGGTTGACGCCCGACCCCGACGGATCGGACGACGGCGATCGCACGCGGAACTCTGCCGAATCCGGGATTGCCGGATCGTAGACATCACGCTCCGAGTGATGCCTTTCGTCACGCGGCGCGTGACGACTACGGTCTTCCGGCTCACGACTTGCCGACTCGGTCCCGGCTCGCCGCGACTCAGAAGTCCCAGCCACGCGCCCGCCGCTGATCAGTGACGCGGCGATCTGAACGGCCGAAGCATGGTGCACGTCTGTCACATGAGCCCGATGCGCGAGCGAGGGGTCATTTCCAAGGCCAGCTCCGCCATCCCTCGGTTGCGCTTTGTGCTTCTGTGACCCGCGGAGTCGCCGCAATTCGTCGAGCACCTGGTCCAGGCCGAGGCCGGGGATGAATTGCATCACGTAATAGTGCAGGCCGTCGTGCTCGCCGACTCCGAACACCGGAACGATGTTCGTGTGGTGCAGTTTCGCCGCCGCCCGAGCTTCGCGCTGAAACCGGTGCAAGTGCCGCGGGTCGAGCACGGCCTGCGGCGGCAGTACCTTGAGCGCAACGTGCCGGCCGAGCGACTCCTGCTCTGCTTCGTAAACGATCCCCATTCCCCCGCGTGCGATCTCGCGCAGGATGCGATAATCGCCCAGCCGTTCCAGGATCACTCGCGAACGCGTCGCGCCGTCTCCTTTAGTCTCATCCAGGCCCTCATCATCCGGCCGTGCCTGTTCCATCACGACCAGGGTGGGAAATATCCGCCGGATGTCGTCGGCTAATTCCGGGTGAATCGTGCAATACTCGGAGAGCGCCGGCCGTTCGCCGCGGCGGAACCGCGAGACGAACTCGTCGGCAAGCCGATCGAGGGGGTTTTCTTGAATGCTCTCGTCGCTCATGAGCCTTCCATTCGCGGCGTAGGGAGAGCTTGCCAATGCCAGAACCACACGTCACAACGCGAGGCCTGGATACGATTCGAGAACGGTTGTCAATCGCTTCAATGCCCGAACGTACCGATTGCTGGCGGCCGATTTCTTAATGCCGAGCACTTGGGCCACTTCTTCGTTCGACAGCATCTCAAAGTGTCGCAGGGCCAGCACCTCACGGTCGGTTGGGTCCATTGCGTTGAGTGCCTCTTGAACGCGAACTTGAACCTCGACCCGGATGGCCTCGCGGCTCGGCGACGAAAATCGGCCGAGCAATTGCGCAGCCAGCGATAACGACGACGCTTGCGGGTAGGCTCCGCTGTGCAGCGAGACTTCCAGCGAAGCGTCGCGCATTTTTGCCCCGAGGTGTTGCCGGTGCAAATCGACTAGCCGCTGAGCCGTCAGCATGCGCAGCCATAGGAAAAACGGCACATTGGAAGCCCGAACGTATTCCGGCAGCCGGCGCGCGGCATCCAAATACGCCTCCTGAATGACATCGGACGGGTCGAACCGCCCGCGCAGCCGAGGGTCGAGCCGAACGCGCACCATCCGCTTGAGTCGGTCGCGGTTGCGTTCCAGCACTTCAGCCAGTGCCCGTACGTCACCCGCCCCGGCCCGCTCAACCAGCTTCTCAGTGTCGTTCGCCGGATCGTCCATCGAATGCATTAGATAATAACCGGTTGCGATGGGGTTTTGTCCACAGGCAACTTGGCGCGAGAATTGGACGATTAGCGGCAAATACTTGACAAACAAAAACTCGTGCAGGCAAAGATGCTTGCCCACACGAGTTTGGGGTTGATCAGTCGTATCGAAATTCAACCGGTTGCAAGTGGCGCAGGATTCAAAACTGCGTTCAATTGCATCGCATGCTAAGTCAGTTTGGCGACCTGCCTTCGCTCGAAAGCTAGATGTCGAAATACAAGAAGAACTCGTACGGCACTGGCCGAAGGTTTACCTGGGCGAGTTCCTTTTCTCGTTTGTAACTGATCCAGGTTTCGATCACGTCGCGCGTGAACACGTCACCCTTTAAGAGCCAGGCGTGATCGGCCTCCAGTGCGTCGAGCACCTCGCCGAGCGAGCCGGGCGTGCTCTTGACCTTCTCGGCCTCTTCCGGTTCCAGGTCATAAAGGTCCTTGTCGATCGGTTCGCCGGGATCGATGCGATTCTGGATGCCGTCGAGACCGGCCATGAGCAAGGCGGCAAAGCAGAGGTACGGGTTGGTCGATGGGTCGGGGCAGCGGAATTCGAGCCGCTTGGCCTTGGCACTCTTCGAGTACATGGGGATTCGGACTGCGGCCGACCGGTTGCGCTGGGAATAGCAAAGGTTCACCGGCGCTTCATAGCCGGGCACGAGGCGGCGGTAGGAGTTGGTCGTGGGGGCGCAGATCGCAAGCAGGGCTGGGGCATGTTTCAGCAGGCCGCCGATGTAATACTTCGCCGTCTGGCTGATCCCACCGTAGCCGTTGGGGTCGAAGAAGATGTTGGTCTCGCCCTTCCAAAGGCTCTGGTGCACGTGCATGCCGGAGCCGTTGTCGCCGAAGAGAGGCTTGGGCATGAAAGTCACCACCTTGCCGTGCTTGCGGCAGACTTGGCGGATGATGTACTTATAAAACATCATGTTGTCCGCCATCTTCGTGAGTGAGTTGTATCGCATGTCGATTTCGCACTGGCCGGCCGTACCGACTTCGTGGTGGTGCACTTCGGCGTGCACACCGACTTCTTTCATCTTCAGAATCATCTCGGAGCGGATATCCTGCAACGAGTCGGCGGGCGGAACGGGGAAGTAACCCTCCTTGTGTCGCAGCTTGTAGCCGAGGTTCGGACCCTCGTGCCGACCGGTGTTCCACACGCCTTCATTCGAATCGACGAAGTAGTAGCCGCTCTGGGCGTTCTGATCGAATCGCACGTCATCGAAGACGTAGAACTCGGCCTCCGGGCCCCAGTAGCTAACGTCGGCGAGACCGAGGCTTTTCAGGTAGTTTTCCGCCTTCTGAGCGATGTACCGCGGGTCGCGAGTGTACCGCTGGCGCGTGATCGGATCGACCACGTTGCAGATCAAGTCGAGCGTTTTGATTTCGAGCGTGGGATCGACCACGGCGGTGTCGGCGTCGGCGATCAGCAGCATGTCGGATTCTTGAATTTGCTGAAAGCCGCGGATCGACGAGCCGTCGAACCCAATGCCTTCGCCGAACAGGTCATCGCTGGTGTCCTCGACGGGAATGGAGAAATGCTGCCAGATACCCGGCAGGTCAATGAACCGCAGATCGACGATCTGCACGCCAGCATCTTTGGCGATTTTCCGTACGTCATTTGGAGATTTGGGCATGAGTGTCCCCCCTTCAAGGTGCTTGACTGCGAAGCCGTTCGCCCAGGGATCCTGCGTCACCGCCGATCGGTGGTCTCGGATGGGCCGTGAAAACGGCAGATTGTTATCGATGGACTGGCCCGCACGCAAGACAGAAATTGCATCGTATAATGCACACGATGCTCGCACCAGATTTTGAGGAGATTCTGAGCCGGGTTGCGTTCCGCGATGGCGGCGCGGCGCGGGTTCGGCTGTTGGAATTGTTCACCGACACGTCCGAGATGTTGGCGGTGGCTCGCATTGGGGGGCAGCTTGCCGAGTCGCTCGTCTCGTGTGCCGATCCCGATGGGGCGCTGAACCGGTTAAGCCGATTCGTTCACGCACGTGCAGCCCGCCTTCAGCTCTTTCAATTGTTTCGCGAGCACCCGGCGGCCTTGGAAACGCTGGTGCAGGTGCTGGCCGGCAGTCAGTACTTGGCGGACGTGCTGGTGCGAAACCCGGAGAATTTTGAGCTTCTCGCCGATAGTTCGTATCTCGCGACGCCGCGTAGCTCGGGGGATCTGCAAGCAGGATTAGAAAACTCATGGCGAGCCTTCGATTCGAGCTCCATGCGGCTGGACGCGATTCGCCGCCACCGACGCCGCGAACTTTTGCGGATCGGCTCGGCAGATCTGCTCGGATTCTTCGACCTCCCGCGCACGGCCGAACAGCTTTCAATCCTAGCCGACGCGGTCGTTGCTGAATGCCTTGCGGTGGTGGCAGGCGGATCGAACCACGGCGGCCTCATCGTACTGGCTCTGGGGAAACTGGGTGGCGCCGAACTGAATTACAGTTCGGATATTGATCTGATTTTTCTCACTGCCAGGCCGAGCGAGTTGGCCGTTGCCACGCGGATGGCGCAATCATTAGTCGGTGCCCTGAGCGAATCGTCGGCCGAGGGATTTTTGTACCGCATGGATGTCCGGCTGCGGCCCTATGGCGGCTCGGGCGCACTCGTCGTCGCGACGGACATGTTCACGGATTACTTGGAGCACAATGCCCATCCGGCCGAGCGGCAGGCCATGCTCAAGGCCCGTGCGATCGCCGGCGACCTGGAAAGTGGCACGGCGTTTCTTGACCGCGTTCGACCGCTGCTCTTCGTGGACGCCAACGAGGCACGTCGCCAGGTTCGAGAGTTGAAGGACCGAATTGAATATCAGTTGCGTTCGCGCGGCGAGGAAACCGGCCACGTGAAACTTTCGCCGGGCGGCATTCGCGATGTAGAGTTTGTCGTGCAGTCGCTGCAACTCGAGCACGGTGGCACCCGTCCGGAACTCTGGAGCGGCAATACGCTCGTGGCGTTGGGGAATCTGACGCGAGCTGGCTTGGTCTCCGATGACAAGGCGGGCGAACTTCGCTGCGGGTACTTGTTCGCTCGCACGGTCGAGCACCGGCTCCAGCTCATGGACAATCAGCAAATTCACCGACTGCCGGAAGACCAGTCGCCGCTCGAAGTGCTGGCACGGTTGCTGGGATTCAATGGAGCTGGGGCAATTCACCAATTCCGCGCCGCCTACGATGCCGGTGCAATTCGAGTACGAGAAATCTTCGAGACGATTCTGGGCGACCCGGAGCCAGCTCACTTACCGCCCGTCGATCCGGCCCTGGCGGAATCGGTTTGTGCGCAGCTTGGCGCCGCCTACGATCGATTCGGCCCCATGGAACGGCGAAGGCACTTGGAGTTGCTCGAACGAGTGTGCGGCCCAGCAGTCGTTGCGGTGGATGCACAGCCAACCGGGGCCAACGGCTGGACTGTGATTGTCTGCGCCATGGATCGCGTCGGCCTTTTGTCGCTGATTGCCGGTGTCTTCACTGCCAATCGGATCGATATTGAAAGCGGCGACGTTTTCACGCTGCGATTGGAGGAGACTGATGCCGTGGCACAGCGCGAGCGGCGGCATCGCTTTCGACCGCGACGGCAGCGCCCCAAAACCCGGCCCCGTGTTGTCCGGAAGATATTGGACATCTTTCAAGTTCGTGCCCCCGCCGACCTGGCCCCGGAATTCTGGCAGACCTTTCGTGGCGAACTCGGCCAACTCGTGGAGATGTTTGCGACCGGGGCCGCCGATGCCGCGCGCGATCGAATTCTAGATCGGGTCAGTGAAGTCTCATCGCGCCGGGACCAGACCGCGGCGGTCTCGCATCTGCTTCCCATCCACATCGACGTAAAGAACGACCCGTCGTCGAACCTGACCGAGCTGCGGATTCGGTCGGTGGACACGCCGGGCTTTCTGTTCGAGTTCGCGGCAACGCTGGCGGTGCTCAATATCAACGTGGATCGCGTGGAAGTTCGCACCGTGGGCAACGAAGTCCACGACCTGTTTTGGGTTACCGATGCCTTCGGCAAGCCGATCACGGATCAACGCCGGCTCAGCGAACTGCGAGCCGCGGCCGCGTTGATCAAACAGTTCACGCACCTATTGCCGCGGTCACCGAATCCCGCGCAAGCCCTGCGGCAGTTTGGGGCGTTAACCGGGCAGATGCTCTCGCGGCCGGAATGGGTCGCGGAAATGCAGAGCCTTGAATCTGACACCGTACTCCGCACGCTGGCAAACCTGATGGGAGTCAGTCAGTTTCTCTGGGAAGACTTCCTCCGCATGCAACACGAAAATCTGTTTCCGGTCGTCAAGGATGTCCCCGCACTGAATGTTGCAAAGTCGAAGGCCAATCTGGATGAGGAACTGGCCGGCATTTTGAACGGCGAGGTTGACACGACCGCGCGAGTCGCGCGGCTCAACCAGTTCAAAGACCGCGAAATGTTTCGAATCGATCTGCGGCACATCACGGGTCGCATCGGTTTCGTGGAATTCTCGGCAGAGCTGTCCGACCTGGGCGAAGTAGTCGTCGATCATGCCTGCAAGCTGTGCCACGATCGCTTGCAACGTCGCTGGGGCGCGCCGATGTTGGCAGGTGGGCGGTCGTGCCGGTGGTGCGTTTGTGCGCTGGGAAAATTCGGCGGCCGGGAACTGGGCTTCGCCTCGGACATCGAATTGCTTTTTGTGTACGAGCGGGATGGGGAGACGCGAGGCCGCGAGGCGATACCCAACGCACAGTATTTCGAGGAGCTCGTGAGCGAGTTTTTGCGAACGGTGATCGCACGCCGCGAGGGGATCTTTGAGATTGACCTGCGATTGCGTCCGCACGGCAAGGCCGGCAGCCTCGCTTGCTCGCTCGACGGGTTCCATAAATACTTTTCAGAGCACGGCAGTGCGGTGCAGTTCGAGCGAATGGCGCTCGTCAAGCTCCGGCCAGTTGCAGGTGACGGGTTACTGGGCCAGGAAATGCTCGAGGCCCGCGACGCTTTTGTTTATTCCGGTGTGCCACTGGATTACGAGAACATCGCACACCTTCGATTTCGCCAATCGGCCGAGTTGGTTCCGACTGGTGAAACAAGTGCGAAGCACAGCCGGGGAGGCGTGGTCGATATCGAGTACCTTGTGCAAGCCAAGCAAATCGATGTTGGCGGTGGTGATGCGAGCGTCCGCACGACAAACACGCTCGATGCTATCGCACGACTCGAACGGGGCGGCCACATCACCGCCGAATTTGCCACTCAGTTCGCGGACTCGTACGGGTTTTTCAGACAACTGATTGATGCCCTTCGCATGGTGCGCGGTCACGCGAAGGACCTGACTATCCCACCGGCCCACTCGCGTGAATTCGCCTACCTTGCCCGCCGGCTCCAATTCGATTCCGCCGAAACACTGACGACGGAAGTAGCTCATCAAATGGAGTTCGCTCGCGCCCTCTGGTCGCGTTCCGACTCCCCAACCCCCAACCCCAACTAACCCATGCCTCGATTTGTAGTTCTCGAACACCATCATCAAGGAGTTCACTGGGACTTCATGCTTGAGTCGGGGCCAACGCTGCGCACGTGGCGGCTGGAGAATCCTCCGCAAGCCAATTCCTCAGTTCGAGCCACATCCCTTGGAGATCACCGGATTATTTATCTGGAATACGAAGGCGAGATCAGCGGCGGCCGAGGGTCGGTGACGCGATGGGATCAGGGAGAATTCGAGTGGTTGGCGGATGAGCCGGGAATGGTCCAGGTGATACTCCGCGGCGGACGAGTTGCGGGGCGGGTCTATCTTTGCAAAGGAGCTTCCGACGATTGGTCGCTGCGGCTAACTTCGGTTGATTCCGATTTGGGCGATCCAACCGTATGACCTGTGGGTCCTTTTTGTTCACGCGAATGACCGGCCAGGTACAGCATGCCGCACTTGAGTTCGAGATTGTCGATGCTCACGCGCGGTTGATCTTCAGGGCGAGCCAGCCGAATCAATGCGACCGGCTTGCCCGCGTGGCTTCGCCACTCAAGGTCCAATTCCATCGACTTGGCGGCCGACGTGACAGTTCCAACCACCACTCCGGCCGGAATAGGAAACACGCCGGCCCGCAAACTATCCAATTCGATGGCAACCAGATTTGATTCGGGCAGCCAGATGCGGCCGCGTGCCGACACCACCGTGGCCAGCGGGCCAAGCTGCTTGCGAAAGGCCATGGCGAGCCGGCCGTCATCGAACGAGATCCGAGGGTCCGAGACACCGACAGGTAAAACATCCGAGTGCTTCAGTGCGAAATCCACCGCGAGCCAGGCGTTCACCTGGCTGTCGCGAATGGTGCCGCTCCATGCCGGGTCATTTTCGACCTGGTTCCAAATCGAAGTGGTCTGACGCAAGAACTGGCGCGACTGGGCCTGGCGATCCTCCACCGAAAGCTGATCCGGCCGGCGATAGAACGCGGGTCCGCGATCGAGCAGCCGAATCACCAGCGACGCAAGCAGTGCCAGTGCGGTACACGAGCCGACCACAAGAATCGTCCGCTTCTTCCCGGAACTCATTCCGTGCATCCGCGTGCCTCGACGAACGAGATAAGAACTGACCCGTGACCCAGAAATGGCAAGGCCCGATTATGCCTTTTGAGATTCAGCCAATTGGAGCGGCCGGGAATGCTAGGCCAGGCTGCAAAATGTGTCAACGGTAGCCGGCCGCCTGCCGATGTCGCCGTTGTTGACGCTGGAGCGGCTTGCGAAATAGAATTGCGGCCCAACGGGCGGCGGCGCGACAGCGCGTGACCCCCCGATCGAGCCCCTGCACGAACGAATTCCTACCCCAGGAGACCGACGATGGCCGAAACCACCGCGTCGCAGACAATCACGAGTGTATTGCAGGAGAAGCGTTCGTTCCCGCCACCGGCCGAGTTCAGCAAGAATGCCCACATCAAGTCGGTCGCTGAATACGAACGCCTGTGGCAGGAGGCGAAGGATCGGCCGGACGTCTTCTGGGCCCGCTATGCCGAGGAACTGCACTGGTTCAAAAAGTGGGACAAAGTTTCCGAGTGGAATGAGCCGTATGCCAAGTGGTTCGTCGGAGGACAGACCAACATTTCCTACAACTGCCTCGACCGTCACCTCGCCACGCCGCGCAAGAACAAGGCGGCGATCGTGTGGGAGGGCGAGCCGGGTGAAGAGCGCGTGCTACGCTACCAGGACCTGCACCGCGAGGTCTGCAAATTTGCGAACGTCCTGAAATCGCTCGGCATCCAGAAGGGCGACCGGATTACGTTGTACATGGGCATGGTTCCGGAACTGGCGATCGCCATGCTGGCGTGTGCCCGCATCGGTGCGACGCACAGCGTCATCTTTGGCGGGTTCTCGGCCGAGGCGGTCGCCGATCGAAACAACGATGCCCAGGCAAAACTTGTGATCACCTGCGACGGCAGTTACCGCCGCGGCAACATCGTGCCGCTCAAGCAAAACGTGGACGCCGCGCTGGCGAAATCACCGACCGTGCAAAAATGCGTCGTCTTCCGCCGCATTGGTGACGCCGCGAAGATCGCCATGCAACCCGGCCGCGACTTCTGGTGGCACGAACTCATGGCCAAGGTCTCCGACGTCTGCCCCGCCGAGCCGCTCGACGCCGAACATCCGCTCTACTTCCTCTACACGTCGGGCACGACCGGGAAACCGAAAGGCATCGTCCACACGACCGGCGGGTACATGGTCGGCACGTACCTCACGACGAAATGGGTGTTTGACCTGAAAGAGGACGACACGTTCTGGTGTACGGCCGACATCGGCTGGGTCACGGGCCACAGCTACATCGTGTACGGGCCGCTCGCCAACGGGGCCACGTCGCTGATGTACGAGGGTGCTCCGAACTGGCCGGACGAAGGCCGCTTCTGGTCGATCGTGCAAAGGTATCGCGTGAACATCTTCTACACCGCCCCGACCGCGATCCGTGCGTTCATGAAGTGGGGCGATAAGTGGCCCGCCGCCTACGACCTCTCGTCGCTCCGCCTCTTGGGCACCGTCGGCGAGCCGATCAACCCGGAAGCCTGGATGTGGTATCACCGCATGATCGGCCGCGAACGCTGCCCAATCGTCGATACGTGGTGGCAGACCGAGACCGGCATGATCATGATCACGCCGCTCCCCGGCGCGATCGCCACCAAACCCGGCTCGGCCACGCGCCCGTTCCCCGGCATCGTCGCCGAAGTCGTGAACAAGCAAGGCCAGCCGCTCGCCGCCAACGAAGGCGGTTATCTCGTGATCAAGCAACCGTGGCCCGCCATGCTCCGCGGCATCCACGGCGACCTCGAACGCTACAAGAAGCAATATTGGTCGGAGATCCCGCACGTCTACTTCACCTCGGACGGAGCCCGCCGCGACGAGGACGGTTGCTTCTGGATCATGGGCCGCGTCGATGACGTCTTGAACGTCGCCGGTCACCGCCTCTCGACGATGGAGGTCGAATCGGCGCTGGTCAGTCATCCCAAGGTCGCCGAATCGGCCTGCGTCGGCCGCCCGGACGAGATCAAGGGCGAAGCGATCGCCGCCTTCGTCACGCTCAAGGTCGGCCAGGCGCCGAGCGAGGACTTGAAAAAAGAGTTGAAGCTCCACGTCCGCAAAGAAATCGGCGCCCACGCCGTCCCCGACGACATCCGATTCAGCGACACGCTCCCGAAAACCCGCTCCGGCAAAATCATGCGCCGCCTGCTCCGCGACATCGCCGCCGGCCGCCAGACCGGCGACACGACCACGCTCGAAGACTTCGGCGTGCTGGCGAGGTTGCGCGAGGAAGAGGAATAACCGGGACCACGTAGCGTGATTCGAGTACAATGACTGCATGCAAGCGACCCGCTCTGCCCCAATCCCGAAATCGCTTCGCGAGCTATTCTGGGACTGTCGCTTCGCGTCGCTCCGATGGGACAAGCACCGCGACTTCATCGTAACTCGCGTGCTCGCCGAAGGGACATGGCAGCAGGTGCGTTGGCTGCGCTCTCGCCTCAACGACAACGAGCTGAAGGAGTGGCTGATCGGTCGCCGCGGGCGGGGGCTCAGCCGCCAACAACTCCGATTCTGGCAACTCGTCTTGGGGTTACCCCACCGGCAAGTGACCGGTTGGTTGGCTTGCCGCCAAGGCATTTGGGAGCAAACAGTCAGGCGATGAAATTTCACGAGGAAGTCTTGGGCCGGTCTCAAGGCAAGGTGCTCCGTCAATTGGGTCAGCTCATGACCGCCCGACAATTCTATTTGGGCGGCGGAACCGCAATCGCTCTTTACCTGGGACACCGCCAATCTGTCGACTTGGATTGGTTTACCCACGAGCGGATCGAAGATGTCGCCGCTTTGGCGGGAGAGTTGCGACACTCAAACGTCGCGTTCGCAACTCGCTCGGTATCTCGCGGAACTCTTCACGGCACCGTTTCGCGGGTGCGAACCAGCCTATTGGAATACCGCTATGCGCTGCTTCGTCCCTTGGTTGAATGCGGGCCGTTTGGCTGCCAGATGGCGTCACTCGACGACCTGGCGTGCATGAAACTGTCGGCGGTGACTCAGCGTGGTGCCAAGCGAGATTTTCTCGACTTGTATGCGATCGGCGAGCGGCATTGCCCGCTCGCACAAATGCTCGATCTCTACCGTCAAAAATACGACGTGCGAAACATCTCCCATGTTCTCTACTCCTTGGCCTACTTCGACGATGCGGACAAGGAACCGACGCCCCGAATGCTCTGGAACGTGGACTGGAAGCAGATGAAACGGACGATCCAACGCTGGGTTCGCACGCTGCCGTAAGTCGCTTGATCTTTCGATTCCGGCTCGCTACAGTGCCGATGTTCCGTGCAAGGGGAGGTGTTGGCAATATGCCCCTGAAACAAATCAGCCAGGACTTCATCGATTCGCCGGGCGATCGGGCGGTCGAGCGGCGGGGGTTCAAGTGGGTGCTCGTGTTGCTGTGGCTGGCGATCGCGGGCGTGGTCCTATGGGCCGCCGCGCTGTTTCTCGTCCCGCGCTACCTGCGGTATGCGGCGATCGAGGAGCTGAACCAACTGGGCTACGTCGCGATCACCGACGAAGGCGTGCGGTTCCAAGCGAAACCGCTTGATCAGAAATCCTTGGGTCGCCTGTGCGTTCTTTTGCGGCGGGTCCAATGGACGTCGCTTGAGCTTGGCATCCCTGAAGGCGAATTGGGCGACCTATCGCCGCTGGCCGGACCCAGCGGGCTGACCGTGCTCGATCTCAGCAACTCGCCAGTGAGCGACCTATCGCCGCTGACCGGGCTGAGCGGGCTGACAAAACTCTACCTGCTCGACACACAAGTGAGCGACCTATCGCCCATAGCCGGGCTGAGCGGGCTAAGGAAGATCCTGCTGTCCAAAGATCGCGAAGTGAAGATTCCAGAGTCATTGGAAAAGGTCATCGTGCGACTGTGAGACAGGTTGGTCCATGCGGGGGTGGGTGGTCGGCGTGCCGAGTTTGGATGAATGCATAACTTCGTGGATGATGAGAAAATCGGACGCTGTGAATTGTTTGAATTGTAACGATTACATTTAATCTTTCAGTAATAACATGTGGTTGTATTACGATACTCATTAACATTGGAGCGATTACAGTTTATCTTATTGCGATTCAAGTGATTGAATCGTTAAAATATTTCCTTGATTCATCGAAAGATTAAGTTTAACAGATGAAATATTCAGTGTTTTTCATAAAATTGTCGTTATTTGTTGACTATGGCCATGTCTCGGATGTATAATCTGTACTCATTCACTGTCAGGTTCTGGTAACAAGGAGTTCTGACATGCCGATCTCCGGGCCTGCTTCTTACTTGACGACGACCGACGAGTTCCTTGGGCATTGGGAGTCGGCGGATACGACACTCGGGGTGGGGAACGAACTGAAATTGAAGGACGGTTCGGCGCGGGCCGTTTTACAAACGAAGAAGGACTCGCTGGTTGTCAAGCGGGCGGCGGTGCAGGCGAAGCTGAATCATCAGGAGGTCGCGCGCGGGGACATTGAAAATCGGAAGAAGGACCTTTTGGTGCGAATCAATCAGTTCAACGACAAGGTGCGGTTCCTGTTCGGCGGCACGAAGTGGGAGCGGGCGCTGCCGCAGGTGCCGACCCAGACGGACGGGCAAGGGGTCTTCACCGTGCCGCTCGATGACGCCGCCGCACTGTGGCTCATGATCAACGATGACCCGGCGATCGCCGACATCACGCTCTTGGGCGGCTACACGCAGGCGATGTTCGTCGCCGAGGTGGTTGCGATCAACGCGGCGTTCACGACCTATACGACGGCCGGCAAGAAGCTGGACGTGGCGATCGAGGAACGGAACGACGTGCAGGATGCGATCTACGAGATGCTCAAGCAGTACCGGCAGGCGGTGCCGACGTACTTCGCGAAGGGGCACGCGATCTTGGATAGCCTGCCGGATTTGACGCCCGCCGCCGGCTCGACGCCCGCCGCCGTGACGGCCAACGGGTCGTATGACGGGACGCTACAGAAGGCGCGGCTGAACAGCACGGAGAGCACGGACCCGAATCTGTTCCAATACGAATGGCGATTCTGCATCGGGCCGAGTTACTCGACGGACCTTGAGGCCCTCGTCCCCGGCGGCAACATCCCCGCCGGCGGCAATCGCGAAATCTTGACCGATATCGGCCTGACCTCGCCTGGCTCCGTCGTCACATTCCGCATGTACGTGATCACGACCACCGGGAATGAGAAGGGATCGAACACCGTGACCGTCGTCCGGGCGGCATAACCGACACTCCTGTTGACACCGCATCGCATCCAGTTTAGCTT
>Ga0247727_10009866_pt1 | contig 17093 bp, 22 predicted proteins | sample WisWelCaveWW1625_FD_202498 | JGI IMG/M metagenome (GOLD analysis project Ga0247727, IMG submission 202498) | Biofilm microbial communities from Wishing Well Cave, Virginia, United States - WW16-25 | ecosystem: Environmental > Aquatic > Deep subsurface > Groundwater > Cave microbial mat | place...
TTGTTTTTCCGGGCGTTGATGGAGCAAGACATCCAACACAATTGTACGAGGCAGCATACAACGTTGTAATATTTGGAATTCTTTACTCGTTGCACAACAAAAAACTGAAAGAAGGAATGATTTTTGGGCTATTTTTGATATTATACAGCATTTTCAGATTCTCTGTAGAATTCATCAAAGACCTGCCAAGCTACGGGCCATTAACAATGGGGCAATGGCTCAACATACCCTTGTTCATTATAGGAATATGGCTATGTTATAGAAAGCAGTAATCTTTATATACACACAAATCTGAACAAATTGAAAAGGTGATGTACATGAAAAAAATCCTTGCAATTATGTTCATAGCATTGTTTTTACTTGTTGCCTGCGGGCCAGCAAAAACAGCTGAAAAGCAGCCTGCAGAAGAACAGCCACAACTTGGTGAAGTACCACCAATTCCAGAAGAAGAACCACCAGGACAATCACCATACGAACAAACAAGCGAGACATGAAACGCTATCTAGCATTTTTGTTATTACTTTTATTTGCATGCAAAACTCCAGAAATGCCACAACAACCAGTTCTGAAACCAATTGAAGACAGCCCGCCAGCAGGATACACAACAACAGTAGACGGGCAAACAATAGCTTACAGCATTTACCCTGCAGAAGCAGGAAGCCCTGCGGTAATTCTATTGCATATGCTCAGAAGAACAAGAACGGATTGGGATGGAATAGCGAAATGGCTGCAAAAAAACGGATATTCTGTAATAACAATAGACAGCCGAGGACACGGGCAAAGCACAGGAAACTGGGAACAGTTCACTCCAGAAGATTTCAATAAAATGGTTAATGACGTCGCTGCTGCAAAAAGTGTTCTTGAAGCACAACAAGCAGATGTAAGCAGGCTGGCTATTATTGGAGCAAGTATAGGAGCGAATACAGCACTGAATTACGGCGTTACTGACCCAGATGTCAAAACAGTCGTGCTGTTAAGCCCGGGATTGGATTTCAGAGGAGTCAAAACAGAAGCGACCATTGCGCAATTCAAACACCCGCTGCTTGTTGTTGCATCTGAAGATGACAAGTACAGTGCAGACAGTTCAAAAGAATTAGCAAGCAAGAATCCGCTCGCAAAACCTGTAATGTATCAAAATGTCGGACATGGAACAAACATGTTTGCACAAAAAGAGCTTGCGCCGACAATACTTGATTGGCTGAATAAGAACGTTTAATGCCCAACAGGACATGTTCTATCTCCGTAATCGCAAAACACACAACACTTATTTTTCGCCTGAATTGTTTTTTTGCACTTATTGCAGAGGTAAAATGCTTGGCATTTGCCAATTGGAATAACTATAGGCTGTTTATGACCACATTCAGGACAAATAATGTTGCCAATCATTTTCGTTTATCAGGCTGGATATAACCCTTAATCAACAGCCTGCCCAAAAGCGTAAGACTGGCCTTAACTCGGCCCTTTTCCTCCATAACCTCAACAAGACCAAGAGTAACAAGACCTTCACTTTTCAAATTACCATTAATATGATAGCTGATAAGCGGCGAAGACATTCTAGTTTTCTTTGACAAATCATCTAAAAACATCTCCTTGTTATATAGAGTCTTGAGAATTGCAAGCTTTCTATCAGTCAACATCTTGTAATAAGAAAACTTCAAAACAGGCAAAAGCATGCTTTCATTGCCAGTCACGCTGATTGCTTTCAAACCATTAACAAAAGCAGCACTGGTGGCGGCGCAGGTTGTCATTCTGTCGCCAGTAGCGGTGTGAACAATTATTTCTCTGTTTGGCTCTGCCTGCTTAATCTCAGAAATCTTCTTAAACATCTCCTCCCAAACATTGCCTTCAATGAGAATTATTTTTGCAGGAATCTTGAATTTATCCAGCTCCTTAGCAGCAAGCTCTGCATCTTTCAAATATGATTTTGGAGTTATGAGAATAACTCTTTCCGTAGGGAAATCACGAATGCCGATGAATAGAGTTTCAACATTGTCGCCAACAGGCGCAACCATCAAAGCTTTCATACTTACAATAGCCCTTTTGCTGAGTTATTAAATATTATGTTTAAGTACTCAGAGGTTTAACATAAACTTTAAATAACCCTGAACATACAAAACACTAAAAGGCAAAGCCGAACACAGTTCGGCTAGTCTTTTTCGTTTCACAAAAAAGGTGATAATATGCCAGAAGCAAAAAAACCAAAAGTCAAAGTCTACTCAACACCAACATGCCCATATTGCCATGCAACAAAGGAATTTCTCAAAGAAAACAAAATAGAATTTGAAGACATAGACGTCAGCAAAAACCAAGACAAAGCACAGGAAATGATAGAAAAATCAGGACAAATGGGAGTGCCGGTTATCGATATCAATGGTACTATAATAGTGGGTTATGATAAAGAAGCGATAAAGAAAGCGCTTAAATTGAAAAAATAGTTCAGGGGATTTTTATCAGTCGTCAGAAGGTAGCGCTGACACAACGCCTTCATGATGTCCCCTGCTAAATCCAGTACTATAACCCTCAATCTCACGCTCGTAGAATTTTGAAATATCAGCAAGACGCTCAAACGAATTCAACCGTTCACGTTTCTCATCAAGCACTCTACGTACAACATCCTTGCATAATTCAAGGGCGCGCTCTTCGAGCTCTTCAGGTTTCCAGTCTTTCAGCCCAGGCACCACAATACTTTGCCCAACAGGCTGTTCTCCACCATGGTCACCACAATATCCATAAAGTGAAATTGGTGTTGATGTAAATACAAATGGAGATGGTGAGATTGGACCTGCTGAATTAAGAAAACCACGCTGGCTGGATTCTTTTACTTTGCCAGCAATAATCACAACTGGCGTGCCGTATAATCTTTCGATACTGCCAACATCACCCTTAACATAAGTGATAAGCGTATCGCCAGGGTTCACAATGCTATCTGCATTACCATCGACATAAAGCCAACCTTCAGATATGCAATGTCCAGTATTCTTGCCAACATTGCCACGCACGATAATCTTTCCTCCACCCAAAAGCGAGCCCATGCTATCTGGTTTCCTTTTATCAAGCCGCAATTCCAAAGGCTTGCGCAACTCATTGGCTAGCGCGGATGCCACATGCCCGAAAGCGCCACCATCTGCCCCAGGCCCTTGTACAAGTATCTTCCCTGCCCAATATTGCATGACTTTCCCGCTACGATACTTTTCCGCAACACGCTCACACGGACCTATTGCACTATAGCCTGCAATAATGTTTGCAAGGCAAGAATAAGGATTATCGCATTTTTCGAAATCCTTCGGCATCTGAAATTTTTCACCAGTTACTTCAATTATTTTTGTCATTTTGGTATGATATAATGTAAATATTATTTAACTATTATGGTAAAGGAGTATCGACTTTACAAAAGCTTTAAAAACGAATGGGAAGGTTTTTCTTATATGGGCGCGTAGCTCAGCGGCAGAGCGCATCGTTCGCAACGATGAGGCCGCGGGTTCAATTCCCGCCGCGTCCATATCTTAAAGCTGCTTTTTTACCCCGGCTTTCGGACACAATTTATTTACAGGACATTTGCTGCAGTAAGGGTCCGGCGCCTTGCAAATTGCTCTGCCGTGTGCTTTCAAAAGCCATTGCGTCTCTTTCCAATATTTTTCTGGAATCAATTTATTCAAATCCTGCTCAATCTGGTCAGGATTGGTGTTTTTAGTCCAGCCTAAGCGATAAGAGACACGAATAACATGAGTGTCTACCACAACTCCAGACACAATGTCAAAAGCATTTGTCTGAATCACGATAGCAGTCTTTCTGCCAATGCCGGGCAATTCTGTGAGTTCTTCAATTGTCTTTGGCACTTTTCCATTATGTTTTTCAACAAGAATTTTGCAAGCAGCAATGATGTGTTTGGCTTTATTGCCGGCAAAAGTAATCTTGCTGATGTGTTTTAGCAAATCAGAGACGCTTGCTTTTGCATATTCCTCTGCTTTTTTGTACTTTACAAACAAAGCTGGAGTTGCTGCATTAACAACTTCGTCACGAACCTGTGCAGAAAGAATAGCTGCAACCAACAAATCCAAAGGCGTTTTGAAATTAAGATAATATTTAGCGCCAGGATAAGTCTTTTGAAGAATTTTGAGGACCTGCACCGCTTTTTCCATGAAGCAAAAAAGTGAACAAGCCAATTTAAAGGTTTCCTTCAAAAGCTTTTTATAACATCATATGCGAGCCAAAGAGCAATGGGCAGGTAGTTCAGCCCGGTAGAACGCCCCGCTGGCAGCGGGGAGGCCGTGGGTTCAAATCCCGCCCTGTCCAGTTAAGATAGTGGTTCAAATCCCATACATAAAATATATTAACCACAACGTATTTCTCTCAATCGAAGGGGTGGCAAAGTGGTGAACTTCCAAACGTTCAACTGGGAAACAGCACAAGACGACATCTACAACAACAAAACCCGCTACGCAAAACTTCGCAGCAATCTCACCAGCTATCTCACACCCCCGAGCCAAGCAGACAATGGCAAGAAAGGAAGCAGGCAATACCACATTCGCAACCCCGCCAACCTCAACTATTTTGAAAAAGCACTGATGCGTGTTGACAGTGAAGGCAAAAGCTACATTCGACGCATCCAGATGTGTTACGCCTTACTCATTCTCTGCCACGTCGTCAACAAAGACTTGTCAAAACTCTCACGTGAGGACGTGGACGAAGCAAGCGCCTTTGCACGCACCCGTCTCAAACCAACAGACCACGCCAAATGGGTGCGGGAAATCAAGTACATCGCCCGCATCGTCGTGCCAGAAAAAGACAACAAAGGCAGAATTGACGACCAAATCGTCCCCTATGCTTTCCGCCACTTGAAAAGCAAAGTTGACCGCAGCACTGAGCGCAAGAAAGAAACAGTCAGCCCAGACGAAGCAATGGGCATCATTCAATGGTTCAGGCAAGACCTCCGCTTGCAAGCATTACTCGCCCTTGCTTACGAAAGCCTTGCACGACCCCAAGAAATCCTCTACTTGCGCAATCAGGATGTTAAACTCTTTGACAACTACTCCCTCATTAGTGTCAGTGAACACGGCAAAGAAGGCACAAAAGAACTACTCTGTACTGCCAAGGTCAGCTTTCCATTCGTCGCAAAATGGTACAACGAACACCCGTTGCGAGACAAACCAGATGCTTTCTTCTTCTGTAATCTTGGCGATACAAACAAGCACGGTCAAATGAGTCCTGAAAACGTCAACAAGCACATCAGAGACGCCTGCAAAAGTCTTGGAATAAACAAACGGGTGAGCTTGTACACGTTCAAACGCTCAGGAGTAAGCCACAGGTTGATGGCTGGTGAAAGCGCCAACCTCATCAGGCACACGGCAGGCTGGTCAGACATCCGACGATTGAAAGACTATGACCATACTGAGCAAAAAGACACTTATCTATTAGAATTGTACAATCAGGGACTTGTTACCGACGATAAACTTCCCACGCATTTGAAAGGCTACCAGCGCAAGAACAAGAAATGCCTGTTCTGCAACCACAACAACAGCGTTGCAGAAATAATGTGCACACAATGCCAACGCCCGCTCGACAGAACAGCCATACTTGCGGAAGAGAAGAAAAAAGATGACAGACTTATTGAATTAGAACAACAGATGACGGAAATACGTGCTGTTTTGGCAAAAATAGCGAGCGGGCAAGCAGCATTATCTCAGGATACAGTAGATAACAGGATGATAGTTTCAAGACCTCGAAGAAATTAAGTATTGCCTTCAAAACTTTTTTTGCCTTTTGTACTTCTGTTGCCTATTTGGTTTGTGCAAGTGTTTCAATTGTGACCGTATGTCTTTTAACTGCTGCAAAAGAAATTTTTCTTGCTGTAAGAGCTTGTTTTTTAGCTCTTTAGTTGCCTCTTTATTAAAATCGGCGACCTTTTTGTGTATTTCTTCTTCAAAAGTTCTTCCTTTATTGAATCTACGGAGTGCCTTCTTTTTAGCGGTACTATTCTTCTTTCCATATCTACGCTCAAGTTTCTTGAGTGCCCTTTGCTCGTGGTCAAACCAGTTTATATCTTCCCAATCTTCATAATCTTCCGTTCTTTTTAATCTGTTGTTAAGTGAAACGTTAAAAAGTTGTATTCTTTGTTTGTTCAAAGGTTGTTGAACAATTTCATCCTTGTCTTTCCAATCCTGTTTTTTCAATAACTTTTTATCTAATGCATAATGTACCCTATCGCCCATATAAGTTAGCAATCTTTTTCTTACCATATTTCTTAAAAACGTATACGTTTCTTAGACGAATGTTCTAATATTTAATTCTTTATGATAATAAATCTATGGTTTGCAAATGTAAGGTGTGTAATCATCAGTGGCTATCCAGATTGGAGAACGTTCTTCCGCAAGAATGTCCCAATTGTAAGGTGCGGAAATGGCAATAATCTGTTACAAATGTGGCACTGGTATTAATCTTGGCGTTGAGAATATTACACGCCTCAAAAAACAGTTTGGCAATCAAGAATTAGAGCATATCCACCTGGAATGCTTAGGAGACGAGACGAGCCGTGAACCAGCAACTACTTCTTAAACGAGCTGTTATTAAGGCTTTGTATCCACGCGAGACAAAAACCTTCGTCGGTCAAGCGGAAGAACGGGGATATTGGATTCGCATAACAACGCTGGACGGCGCACAATTCTACGTTCCAAAGCATCTCGTGATGATTGCGGTTGATAAGGGAGGAAATATATGAAACCACCTTCAACACGGTTTTACAACTCCTGTCTCGAAGCGCTCAAGCGCACCATAGACTACGATAAGTTCACTGATGAGAAGAAGAAGTCGTTTGATGCGGAACTGGACAAGCTCCCAATTGACGACGACGAGCTTAGGCTGCACATTAAGAAGAATTTGCCAGATAAAGCTCAACAGATTATAGACCTTGCACATAAAATCGTGCAAGAGAAAAACACGCACGATGACATAGATGATGATGAAGTGATGCAAGTTCTGAAAAGCCCTGACTTCTTGAACCGAATAAAAAAAGAAGTTGGCAAAAGAGTCGTAGGCGAAGAGAACGCCGTGCACACTACCATACTCGTAACAGCAGGCGGACGAATAACACTCAACAAAGCGGCTACGAGCACAAATCTCTGTGCCAACGCTATGAGTGGAACAGGCAAAGATATCGTTACCAGTGCCGTCATAGACCTATTTCCCCAAGAAAACATAGCGTTCAAACGCACAAAGCTCAGCCCCCAAAGCTTCACATATTGGAAGCGGAAAGAAATCAAAGACGGGTTCAGTTGGGACGGCAAAATTGTCTATCTCGAAGACTGTAGTGAAAGTCTGCTCAACTGTGACACGTTCAAAACAATGAGCAGTGGCGGAAGCAGAGCCACCGTTGTCAAAGACCAAATGGCGTTGGACATACTAATCAATGGAAAACCAGTGCTTATCATTACTACGGCTGAAGCAGAGCCGAACCTTGAAAGCCTCAGACGCTTCCCGCTCGTCTATCTTGACGAGACTACGTCACAAACCGAAGCTATCATTGAGCGAGTCGCACGAGATGCAGAAACTGACAGCATAATAGAGTACGACTCTGTCATAATGAAGGCACTCATCACACTGCAACCCTGTCACGTCATCATCCCATTCGCTCTACAAATAGCTGAATACTTCAAACAAAACGCAAGCTTGCAATTCCGCACACACTTCAAACGTATACTTGACTACGTTAAATTCGCAGCAAGCATATACCAACATCAAAGAAGCAAAGACGCACGAGGGTATATCATAGCAGAATGGCAAGACTGGGACAACAGCCTACCAGCCATACGAGCAGTCACACAAAGCAAACTCGGCTTCAACCTCACCCACAAACAACAAAAACTCCTCAGCATACTGCTCGTACAAGTAGACTGGAAAACAGCCAGCCAACTCTTACAGCTTGGCACAACGTACACGAAAAAAGGACTGTACAAGGCACTGGACAAGCTAACTACATTCAACGTTCTTGAAACAGACGTAACAGAAGATGAAAGAGGGCACACCGTTCAGAAATACAAAGCCAAACCCAACGCAAGTATGACCGTACCAACAAGCCAAGAATTACAAAAGCCAGTACACCCACAAAAAGACACCCAAAAAACCACTATTGAAAGTGTACCGAGTGTACCAAGTGTACCAGAAAAAAGCAGTTCAAAACTCACCAAACAACTAACCAAAACAGACACCACTTGGCTACCCTGCAACCTCTGCCAAAATACCCCCTGCACCGCCAAGCTCGATGGCAACCCCATCTGCCAAAACTGTCACGACACCTTCAAACAGGCAATGCCATAAAAAACAGTACACTCGGGACACAACATACACCCAGTACACTCAGTACACTGAACAAAATTAAAAAAAGACAACAAGATGACAAACAATACACATCAACCAACAGTTCCAGCTGAAGGGGCGGTTATTTCACCTAAAGTTATGGTTACGTGGGATAGTGATAAGCTGAACTTGGTTAAGGATTGGCTGAAAGAGAAAAAAAGTTTGGCGTGGATTGCTCAAGAGTTAGGGGTTACGAAAAATAATTTGAAACAGGCAATGTTTAGATATGATATCAGGGCTCGGGAATTGCGTCCTGAGGCGTTTAAACGGTCGGCACGCAGTTTTGTACCACGAGAACGGGAGTTAACTATTCCTGAACGCTTGGCAGTCCTAAGGGGCGAGCAAGTGATTAAAGAAGACGCTGGAAAAAATATTTTTTTCTCAGATGACCAGTTGCGTGCATGGATTGCTAACCCAATAATTTTTTTTAAGGAGATGCTTAACGTTGAACTACGCTTGTACCAGCAAGAGATGCTCAAATTATTGCAACAAAACAGGAGAGTCGTATTCTGCTGTGGGCGAGGAATCGGTAAAAGTTACGTTATTGCTATGTGGGTGTTGTATTGTGCTATCATCAGGCAAAAACAACAAATCCTCGTCGTCAGTGCAGTGGAAGACCAAGCTATCACCTTATTGGAATACCTGCGGGATTGGATGACGCAAAACCCTGCATTGTTGCGTAGTGTTGACGAGAAAGAAACGGTAGCAAACACGATTGCTTTGACGAACAAATCTAAAATCACGCCATTGGGTAGTTTGAACAGGAGTTTGCGTGGCAGGCAAAACGTCGACCTCTTAATTCTTGACGAAGCCGCATACTTGCCCGACCCTGACAAAACATGGCGTGTCATACTGCCAATGCTGAGGAGCGGCACGGGTCAGTTCGTCGTCAGTAGCACGCCGAACATTATTGGCGACAAGTTTCACCAAACATATCTCAATCTGAGCTTTGCACGCTTCAAAATAAGCACTGCTGACACGCCACGTTTCACGCCTGAGGAGCTGAAACAAATCGAGCAAGATATGAGCCCGCACGAGTTTATGACAGAGATTATGGCAGAGTTCATGGAAGGCAGTAATAACTTCTTCAGCCCTGAACTGATTATGAAATGTTCGCAACGGTACGACTTTGCCGAGCTCCCTGACCCAAATGATGCACATTTGCCGATTTATATGGGCGTTGACGTGGGGCGTGTTAAGGATGCGACTGTGATTTGTCTTTTTCAAGAGCAGGCTGATAAGACGCTTAAGGTGGTGTATGCTAAGGAAATGGTAGGCGTGAATTTTGCCGAGCAAGTTCATGCTGTTAAAATGTTGTACGAACGTTGGAAGCCGCAAATGGTCGTGGTTGAGAATAATGGCTTGAGTATGCCTATTGTTGAGCAGTTGAGGGGTTTGGGCTTGCCTATAACTCCTTTTCAGTCAAGTGTTGACACCAAGCAAGAAGCTTTCACGTATTTGTTATCTTTGATGCAACAGGGCAAAGTCATTTTGCCAATGATTTCACGCCTTCAGTTTCAGATGAGAAATTTCATGTACGAAGTCACGCCTTCAGGAAAGCTTAAACTGCATCATGTCACCGAAAAAATTGGTGATGACTGGTGCGATGCTCTGGCCTTTGCTTGCTGGGCGACCAAAAAAAGAAACTCGTTGGTCGTCTTTTCTGCGTCCACAGAATTTTTCAAATCAACCTATACGCATCGCATTGCGTAGAAACGTAATTATTTGTTTTCGAATCAAATATGACTTGAACGCTCCTTTTTTTCAGTATAATTCCTGAGTTATCTGTATACTGTGCAACAATAGGTCTCAAAATATCTCCGCAGTAGACCCAATTAGCATTCTGGCCTTCTTTAGAGCCAATTTCACAAAAGATAACATTTCCCATCGTGTACGAGTAAACAATCTCCATATTTCCTGATTTGTAGGGAGATGCTTGAGCCATCCATGACTGAAATGCTCCACTATATCCTTGAAGTTGTACACTCGATAATTCTGGGCATTTATTTAGTTCTTGTGGCGGTTTTATTTCAGGAAGATTATTTTCTTGTTTCGTTGAGGGTTCTTTCGCATCAGGAATTTTTGTCGTCTTTTCCGATACAAAGTTCTTTAAGGCCTCTATTACTTCTTCTCTTTGTTTGAGCACTTGCTGCTTCTCATAATCAGGATTATATCCGCCATCTTTGAGTATTTCACGATTAGTTTCTATGAAGTCTTCCAATTCGAATGTTTCTTTAATCACCGCCGATGCGGTTTCTAATACTCTGCTTGTTCTATGTTCTATCTCTTCTTGAGCGTTGTCCAAGGTGTGCAAAATGCTTGTCGGGTCTTGTATATCCGCTATGGTTTGCTGAATCGTGTGCACGCTTGAGCTAATGCTGTTTTTTTGTTCGTTATATTGCATTAAAAGCTGATATTTTTCGCTCTGGTCAACTGTTGATGTCTTTGGAAAGTCTGGTTCTTGTTTGCTGGATTCTTCTTTGGTTGGAATTTCGGGTTGCGTGGCTGGTTGCGATGGGGTTTGGATTGGAGCGCACGCAATTAAAACAACTAACAGGGTCACGATAACGATTATATGTATTGATTTCATTTTTTAGCTTCGTTTTGTTTTTCTGCAAGATAATAGGAATGTGCACAACAAACTATCAACAAAAGCGCCGCTATTGTCCAACTAAAATTACCAGAATAATACAATACAAAAATTAACGCCCAATAAATTATTGCGTAAAACCATTTGCCTAAATAAGCCAAACCTAAGCCCAGAATGACTAAGTTTAAGCCTGCTGCAATCCAAGGATTGACTTTTTCTTTTTTCATCTTACTTTTTTTAAGGACAACTGAAAGAGTTAATGGCTGTAAATGGAGACTCGTTTATCAGCTCCAAGTATGTGAGTAATTTTTCTTTGCCATTTTCTGCGACTTTATTGCACTTGTCTTTACAATTCATTGGCATGTCAGTTACTTCTGTGCAATTTTGTATACATTGTTCTATCAGTTCTGGAGGGGCTTTATCAATCAATGCTGGTGGCTGTTGAACGCAGGCAATTAAAACAAGTAGTGCGAACAGCAAACCAAATTTTGACAAATTTCCCATACAGTACCTGTAACAATAACGGCTTAATAAGCATTATGGTATGTATACTGTATGAGAAAGAATTATGTGAACGTAAGCATTCCTTCTGAGCTTGTTTACGAACTCGACAAAGTATGGAAGAAGAGCAAGAAAGGTTACAGAAGTCGAGCAGAATTTGTTCTTGAAGCCATCAGAGAAAAGATAAGCAAAGAAACCAACTAGCCAACAAGATTTATATACTGCAGAATATACTTCATTTTTTATGGCGGGTAGATTATGGACTACGGAAGAAGAAATCACACTTAAAACGAATTATGCTCACATGCCAGTGGAAGAATTACAAAATCACTTGTCTGAACGCACTGTAAAAAGCATAGTTGTTCACGCTGTAAAACTTGGTCTCAAAAAGAATACATACAAAGAGGCTGTAAAGTGTAGATTCTGTGGTGAAATCGTAAAGGCAAAAAGTCAGAAACAATTGACCTGTCTATCTCCAGAGTGCAAAAGAGAACTGAAGCTTCTGAAGGGCGCACGTTACAGAAAAAAACACCCGTACCAGCGTGTAAAAGTCAAAATAAGCTGTAAAATTTGCGGCGTAGAAATAGATAGGCAATATAGCAGTCAAAATACTTGTTTATCAATGGAGTGCAAGAAAAAAGCAAGACAGCTTAGCATACCCACTCATAGAATTAAGCGTCCTTATATTCCAAAACCTAAGCGTATAATTAGCTGTGACATTTGTGGAAAGGAAATAGAAGCAAAACACAACGGGCAAAAAATATGCTTATCAGTTGAATGCAAGAATGAGGCAAGACGCTTAAGGCTGTGGAATTGGAAAAGTGCCAACCGTGAAAAAGTAAAACAATATGCCCGAGAGAGAACCAAGAAACCAGAATATAAAGAGTATAGGCAAAAATATGTTAAAACTGAAAAATACAAAACACTGCAAAGCAAATATCATAAAGATAAGCGCATTATGCTGCGAAGAGAAGTTGTAGATAAACTCGGCCATAGATGTGCTTGTTGTGGTGAATCTCGATACGAATTTTTAGCTATCGACCACATATACGGTGGTGGAAATCAACACCGCAAAACTATAAAGGGTGAAAGAGTATATGCTTGGTTAATCAAAAATAATTTTCCTGAAGGTTTTCAACTGCTCTGTCATAATTGTAATATGGCAAAAGGTTTTTATGGAATTTGCCCTCATGCCGCTCTAAAATGAACAGCAAATGTATAATTATTGTCTTATTTGTTTTGCTTATTTCTTGTGCTCCTGTTGAACAACAGCTTGCTTGTCCTGTTCCTGCAGTTCAGCCAAAGCCTGTTACTCAGCCAAGCGTAGGAGAACTGAGCATAATCATGCTTGACGTTGGTCAAGGGCAAGCTATACTTGTGCAGTTTCCGAACAACAAAATAATGTTGTACGATGCTGGTAGAAACAAAGATAAACTCGTAGAATACTTACAAGAATTTGAGATTGATACTATAGACTGGGCAATAATCAGCAATCTTGATGCAGACCACGCAGCAGGACTCATTGGTGGTTTTGACGTTGTAGACGTTGTGAACTACGCCAAACCCAACGTACCTTGCGACACCAAAACATGTAGCTTGCTGGCAGAAAAAGCCAAAATGGAAGGAAGCAACGTAGTCTACCTGTCAGAAGGCATGACTGTGGACATAGACCCAGCAGTCAAAGTTGAAGTCCTCAACCCTACAGAACCGCCCATTTGGGACAAGGACAATGATAATTCAATCGTACTAAAAATCACATATAACGAGTTTACTGCTTTGTTTTCAGGGGATTGTGAATATCCATGCGAGCAAGTCTTGTTAGAAACAAATGTTGATAAATTACCCAGCAAACTGCTGATTGCAGGTCATCATGGAAGCAGAACTTCAAGTGCCGATTGCTTCGTACAAGCAATACACCCTGAAATAGTGCTCGTCAGCGTTGGAGCGAACAACCAGTACGGTCACCCAGCACCAGAAGTGATTGCGAAGTTTGAAGCTATTGGAGCTGAAGTACACCGCACAGACTTGGAAGGCACAATTAGTTTAACAACGGACGGCAAAGAATTGAAAGTTGAGACTGAAAGTGGATAGTACAAGCGTTAAATTTAAATAATACCAACCCGTCCTTAACCATAAAAAGGTGGAACTTTTCACGGTGTTTGGTACGAGTGGCCAATTGAAAAAATTACTCAACGAATTTCTCGTGAGCTCATTACAGGGTCGTCCCTGTCGTTTGTATATGCTCAATCACCTTTTTTTCAACTCCTCTTGACCTTTTTTGGACAGGCGATACATACGCTCTTTCCCCTTACGAGGAGCACGCATGAGCCACCCTTCGGCACATAAGCGCCTTAAGATGTCTGCTGCCTGACCTAAGCGGTCTGGTGGCTTGAATTCCCAGACATAGAACCAGTTGGTTCTATGCCTGTTTTTTATGGTGACTAAACATTTTTTTATGTCTGTCACTGTAAGAGTGAGGTTTCCCGTCACCCCCCAGTACGGTTATATAGAGCAAACCTTTATAAACTTTTCGCCATATTTTACTCCGTGTCCAACTTTTGGACACTTGTGTTAGAGGTGATGCAAGAATGAGCGACAAAACAACCCTGCTACAGCAAGTCATAGGAAAAAGCCCAAAAGCGAAAGTACTGGAGTACTTTCTTGAATGGTTTGACGACGACATAACAATCAGCGACATAGCTGAAGGAGCAGATATAAGTCGAACTACTGCATACGAAGTAGTGGAGGAACTCGTAGACCTCAACATAATAACATCAACAAGAAAAGTTGGGCAATCACAGCTATACAAATTAAACAAAGATAATCCAATCGTAAAAAGACTGCGTCAAACCTTATTGGAAATTGTGAAAGAGACGTAGGTTAATGTTCATTGCAAGACATAGGAAAGAAATCTCATAAATTAAGTGTACTTCATAATTTATTATGCATCAAGCCACTGCCTGTTTCTTCAACTGCTCCAGAAACCTTGTGTTTTTCACGAAACATTTAAATACCCATGAACTATACCTTTAGGTAATGACCATTACTATTCCTAAAAGAAAATGCTTACGTTGCGCACACGAGTGGATACTACGCCAGCCCAAAGAACCAACAATCTGCCCCAAGTGCAAAAGCCCATATTGGAACAAACCGAGGCAAAAATGACAAAAACCCGTCAGGAACTGAACTGCTACCCCCTATCCCCGCCCTGTCCACTAGAAACATTTTTAAAGCAATAGAGGGAAATCGAGACTATGGTTAAAGCAGTGTTCTTTGACTTCTGGGGGACATTAGTCGAGAACGGAACGTATTCGCCGTTAAAACAAAGCTTCAGCATTCTACGATTAAGAATGCCTTTTGGGCAATTTGTTGAACAGTTTGAAAGAGTTCTGATGACTAAGAAGTATCCTGACCAAGCAACAGCTTTCACAGAAGTCTGCAGAAGCTTTAATGTCAATCCGATACCAATAGTCATTGAAAAACTTATAGGAGTCTGGAACAAAAACAGATTATTGGCAAAACCTTATCCAGAAACAGTGGACGTTTTGAAAGGACTAAAAGACAAGAAGATAAAAATTGCACTAATTAGTAACGCGCCGCAAGACAATGTCCAACCAGTTCTGGAAAAATTCAAGCTAGACGAGTACTTTGACGCAATTCTTGTAAGCAGCGAAGAAGGAACGCTAAAAGATGAAATGTTCAATGCTGCACTCAAGAAATTAAAACTCAAAAAAGGAGACGTGATATCAATAGGTGACAGCATTGAAAGCGACATGCGATGCGCAGAAGCAGCGGGAATCAAATGCTATCTGCTGGACGCGAAAGGCAGAAGAGAATACGAGCGCAAGATAGCAAACCTAAATGAAGTTTTGAAATTAGTGGAGGAGTAAAATGCACCAAGCTTATGTTGTACACAGAGGAGTCAAAAGAAAGTCAAGAGGGTTTACCTGCGAAGAAGCGCACGAAGCAGGAATTGTAACATGCGCAGAATTCGATATGCTAAAACTACCTTGGGACTCCCGCAGAAAAACAAAATATTCTGAAAATGTCGCTTACCTGAAAACTTTACAAAAGCCAGCTGCAAAACCAGTAAAAGCAAAGAAGGCAGAAAAACCAAAGATTGCTGCAAAATGAATGACTGCGTATTCTGCAAAATCATCAAAAAAGAAATTCCAGCAGACTTTGTTTACGAAAACGACAAGATAGTTGCGTTTTTAGACATTCACCCAAGCAACAAAGGACACACTCTTGTAGTCCCGCGAGAACATCATGCAGACTTGCTGGAAACACCTGATGACGTGCTTGCAGACATTTTGTCAAGAACAAAAAAAATCGCGCCTGCAATAATGAATACAGTTGGAGCCCAAGGATTCAACTCAATCTTTAATACAAAACCAGCAGCAGGACAAGTTATATTCCATACGCATATGCACATCATTCCTCGTTTTACAAATGATGGATTGAAGCACTGGCCTGAAAAACACATGAGCGCTGAGGAATTGAAGAAGGTGGCAAGCGAAATAAAGGCACAATTGAAGTAACCTTTTTAAACACTCAATGGACGCTTTTTCTCATGGCGGTGTAGCTCAGCCTGGCAGAGCGATGCTTTCATAAGGCATAGGTCGGGAGTTCAAATCTCCTCACCGCCACATTTTCCTTCGTAAAGAGGGAGATTTGAACATCCAGAAAACTGCTGTTTTCTGTCCCTCCGAGAGCTTCGCTCATCGGAGGAATCTCCCCACCGCCACCATATTTATAAAGTACTATTCGCTAATTCCTCCAATAAGAGGTGATAGTATGGTAGAGTCAAAAGTTCGCGGATGGATATATATTGTTGCAGCACTGCTTGCAGGCTGGTTTGCATGGACAGGCAAAGACATGTGGGCAATACTAATATTGGCATTGTCAATGCTGATTTCAGGATACCACCACATCAGCAGCCACAAATAATTTTCTTTTTTTATTTTAATATTCTTCTTCAGTTCTTTTTGGAGCACGTTCAGCTGCGTGAAGGTTCGCAATCAATTCAGGCGTATAAAGAACAAATTCAACGAAATCCCCATACTGAGCAGGAATATCTTCAATCCGATGCCTAAAAACAGGATTACCACGTTCCCACTTTGAAGTCACCATGCCATCATCAAAAACGCCATAGTGCTTTATGCCTTTCCTTTCTTTAAATGAATATAGAATAATGCCTCTTGCCGGGTCTTTCAACCTGGGAGCTTCAAGCAATGCTTTGATGGTCTGCTCGTTAGCAACAATGTTAAGACTGTTCAGCACATATCCGTCACAACTAAGCGTGCCGGCTTCTCCAATCAGCTTTATGCCAAATTTGTTCTGCAATTCTGCATATTGCCCTTTTTGGAACAATTCAGAGATTTCTTCACGCTTTGGAGTTACAGGAACGTCCATAACTTTTGCTTGCACGACAAACTTTATAAAGATTCTCTAGAGAGTGCGACGTATGCGGCAGTGGCACAACCTGGTACTGCGCAGCCCTGGAAAGGCTGTTCCCGAAAGGGTTTCCCGGTTCAAATCCGGGCTGCCGCGTAAAGCTTATAAATAAGTTAATACTTACTGGTAAGAATGAGGTGAGTTGGTATGATTGAAGTTATTCATGTATCGTCTCGTGGACAAATTGTAATTCCTG